>Ga0247727_10008258_pt1 | contig 19396 bp, 19 predicted proteins | sample WisWelCaveWW1625_FD_202498 | JGI IMG/M metagenome (GOLD analysis project Ga0247727, IMG submission 202498) | Biofilm microbial communities from Wishing Well Cave, Virginia, United States - WW16-25 | ecosystem: Environmental > Aquatic > Deep subsurface > Groundwater > Cave microbial mat | place... | reverse complement strand
AGTCGACGCGTGGCGCTCGCGTCGCAATACCCACAACGCGAAGGCAAATTGGCACTTCACGACCGCCGACGCGCGTGTGAAGTTGAAGAGCCTGTATCCCTCACTTTAGGAGATTCAGGCCACTAGTCGCTGCGGCCGGCCTGACCAGGAGGGGAAGATCGCTTTGCTGGCGCACCGTCGGGGGTTTGCTGCCTGTATCGCGCTCGCCGCGCTCGCCCTCGTCGGCGGTGCCACCGGCATCACGGCCAACTCCACGCGCGACCGCACCATCTCCTTCTACAACATCCACTCCAAGGAGACGCTGACCGTCCAGTACATGAAGGGCGGCAAGCGCATCCCCGAGGCGATGGAGAAGATCAACTGGATTGCGCGCGACTGGCGGCTGGACGAGAAGACCGACATGGACCCCGACCTGATCGATCTGGTCTGGGAGATCCACAATGAGCTCGGCTCACATGAGCCGATCCACATCATCTCCGGCTACCGTTCGCGCGCCTCCAACGATTTGCTGCGCCGGACCGTCGGCGGGCAGGCGAGCCAGAGCCGCCACATCCTGGGCAAGGCCATGGACGTCCATTTCCCGGACGTGCCGGTCAAGAAGTTGCGCTATTCGGCGCTGATCCGCGAGCGCGGGGGCGTCGGCTACTACCCGACCTCGGCGATCCCGTTCGTGCATGTCGACACCGACCGGGTGCGCGCGTGGCCGCGGCTGCCGCGCAACGAGCTGGCGCTGCTGTTCCCGAGCGGCCGCAGCCAGCACGTGCCGAGCGACGGCGAGCCAATCAGCAAGGACGACGTGGGCAAGGCGCGTGCCACAGATACCGAGCTCGCCCAGCAACTCGCCGAGTTCCACGAGCTTCGCACCCGGCCGAAGGCACCGTTCCAGGTTGCGTCCCACACCCCGCCAGTGCCGCAGCTGCGGGCGTTGCCGCGCCCCGCGGAGCGACCGGCCGCGACGGGCACGCAGCCGACCGATCGCGAGCGTGCCTGGCTCGCCGAGCTGTCGGCCGAGCCGCCCCCGCGCCTGGTTGCGGCGCCGTCGCCGGTCAGCCGCAAGCCCGATGGCGTCCGGCGCGCCGGTGGGCTCGAGGTTGCTGCCGCCGATCCGGGCGCAGGCGCCGCGTCCGGCCGGCTGAAACGGGGCGTCTCGTTGACACGCGAGCCGACGTTCGTGCCGGCGCCGGCTTATGACGAGGAGCACCCCGAGGAGCTCTCCTACCGGCCGTTCCCGATCGCCCCGCTGCTCACCGCGACCGCGTCGGCGGATGATCCCGCACTCGCCCGCATGACCCATCCCAATCTCGGCAAGACGCTGGAGCTGCTGGACCAGGTGGGCTCGGTGCCGCCCATGCGGCTGCGGCCGGGGCTCCAGGCGGCGCAGCTGATGTGGGCCCAGCAGTTCCGCGGCGAGGCCGTCAACCTGTCGAGCCTGGTCGACCCCGATCCCTCTGAGACGCCGACGCGCATGGCCAATCGCCGCGTCGTCACGCAGGCGCCCTAACCGTCTCCTCTTTTCGCCGCGCCGGCTAGCCTCCCTGCAGGCGCCAATGCTCGATCAGCAGATCGACCAGCCGCGCGGTCCGCTGCTTGACGATCTCGGGGGTCCACGCTTTCGCCTCGGCGGCGTCGTTGGCGAGCGCGTAAGCCGAGTTTTTGAGGATCTTCCGCTTCACGGCGGCGAATGGATGCGTGTCGGCCAGCCGATTGTCCTCGTGCGAGAGGATGGCCAGGTTGCCGAGCGTATTCACGTAGCTGCCGCCATCGTAGCGCGTCCGATCGGCCGTGCGGAAAAGGCCCCGCCAGGGGCTTCTGTCCGGCGGGTTGCGCGGCAGGACGTGCTCGCACGACACCGACTTGGCATCGATCGCCTCCACCGCGCCGCCGAGCAGATCGTTGAGCTTCAGCAGCACGGGCATGCGGAAGCGCTCGCGCTGGCCGAAGCGGGCGTCGCGCAGACATTCCAGAATCCGGGCCAGCTCGGCGGCGGTGAAATCGAGCGCGGGACTGCTGGCCGCCCGCTTTGCCTTCAGATCGCGAATGACGGTGACATAGCGCTCGATCGTCTTGTTCGGATCGGTGCCGATGATCATCATGCCGGCGGCGAGGCGCTCCAGATCGCGCAGGAACGCCACCAGCGCCTCCGGCTCACCGCTCATGTCGCGCAAGGCGACGAGGGCTGGCGCCTTCCAGGCCGCGTGGCTGATCCGCAGCAACGAGATCAGATGGCCGTTGATGCGACGCTGGCGCCTGCGCTCGGGCGTGGTGCCTTGCAGCTTGCCGCGGGAAGCCTGCGAGCTCAGCAGCCGCGCATAGGCCGCAGCCGCGGGCAGCAATGTTTGCTCTATGAACGGCTCGATCCTCTTCGGCAGGCCGAACACGCTGGTCAGATCGACCTCCAGCGCGTGCTGCGGCTTGCGGCCGCTCTCCATCACGATGAGGTGCTGGAACAGCTCGGCGAAATGGTCCCGCCCGAGATCGGCTTCGCAATTTTCCCAATGGCTGGCCAGCCGCCCGCGCACGCCCTCGGCGACGTCGCCGAGCAGCTCGGCCTTGAGCTTGTCGGTTGCGGCCTGCGCCAAGCCGCGCGACTGCGTGCTGGCGTAGGCGTTGCGCGCCTCGTCGAGGGTCGGCGCCGTGATGACCACCACCTCGGTCGACTTCTCCAGGATTTCGAACAATCGCCGGCGACCGGCGTCTCCAAGGGCCCTCAGTTTGGCGACGATCGCGTCGCGATTGGCGATGATGTGACGCCGGCTTTCCGAATAGGTAGCCTCCCCGCCCTCCCGGGCGTCGTCGCCCGCGGACCTCTCCTCCGGGGCCTCCTCCCCGCCCTGGCCATCCACGGCATACGGACGCAGCGTCGACTCGGGCTCCTGCACCCATTCGCGGAAGAATGCCGCATCGCTATCCCGCGGCGAGAACCGGAAGGCCGGCTTGCCGCTCCTGCCGCCCTCGGACGCAACGAGCATCGCGTGCAGCTTGGCTGCCTCGTCGGCATTCTCGGCGAGGTCGCGGCCGGCCGCGTACAGCAAGCTCACGGTCAGAATGCGCTGCTGGCCGTCCGCAATCTCGGCCCTGCGCCGATCGGGTTCGCCGGCGAGGTAGATGGTGCCGAAGTAGAGCCACGACGTGCCGTTTCCCGTGTCGAGATCGCTGAGCAGGCGGTCGATCTGGTCCTCACCCCAGGCGTAGACGCGCTGGTAGTCCGGCACCGTGTATTTCAGGCAATAGGTGAGCAATTCCGCAAGGCTCATGGCCGCGGTACGCAACCTGGGCATACGCTCCCCTCGACGGCTTGTTATTTGTGGTTCGCTTCCACGAGCGGGGACGGCTCAGTGGTTGACGTGCTGCAAAACGCTTGAAGAGAATTGTGCCCGGTCTGCACCTTGACGAGTGAACGCGCCCCACATCGACCAACTTAACGAGTTGGCTCAGGCGTGGCGCAAGCTCTTTCCGGTGGCCGGATCGAAAAGATGCACGGCCTCGGGATTCGCTGCCACAGTGGTGGCGGCGCCGTCCATGGCCGCGGTGGCAACGGCGACCACCAGCGAGGCTTCGCCGACCGTGCCGTGGATCAGGCGGGTGGCGCCCAGTTCCTCGACGAAGTCCTTGCTGAACGCCAATTCGCCCGCGCCATCGGCGCCGAAGCGCAGATCCTCCGGCCTGACGCCGATCTCGACCGCCTGGCCATCGGCGGCGGCGAAGGCGCCGGGCGTGAAGGCGAGCCGGCCGGCCGCGGTCTCGGCCACGCCCGGTCCGGCGACGCGGCCAGGCAGCAGATTCATGGCCGGCGAGCCGATGAAGGTCGCAACGAAACGGCTGGCGGGCAGCCGGTAGACCTGCGTCGGCGCGCCCGTCTGCTCGACCTGGCCCTGGTTCATCACCACCACCGTATCAGCCAGGGTCATGGCCTCGACCTGATCGTGGGTGACGAAGATCGAGGTGGCCTTGAGGCGGTTGTGCAGGCGTCTGATCTCGATGCGCATCTGCACGCGCAGCTTGGCGTCGAGGTTCGACAGCGGCTCATCGAACAGGAAGGCCTGCGGCTCGCGCACGATGGCGCGGCCCATGGCGACGCGCTGGCGCTGGCCGCCAGACAGCTCGCGCGGCTTGCGCTTGAGGAAGCCGTCGATGCCGAGCAGCCGGGCCGCGTCCGCCACGCGCTCTTCGATCTCGGGCTTGGGCACGCCGCGGTTGCGCAGGCCGTAGGCCATGTTGTCGTAGACGCTCATGTGGGGATAGAGCGCGTAGTTCTGGAACACCATGGCGATGTCGCGGTCGGCGGGCTCAACCTCGTTGACGCTGCGGCCGGCGATGCTGACGATGCCGCTCGTCACCGTCTCCAGGCCCGCGATCATGCGCAGCAGCGTGGACTTGCCGCAGCCCGAGGGCCCGAGCAGCACCGTGAAGGAGCCGTCGGGGATGACGAGCGAGACGCCCTTCACGGCCTCGACGCCACCGGCGTAGACCTTCTTCACGTTGTCGAGCGTTACCGAGGCCATATCTCAGCAATCTCCCGGTGTCATCCCGGGGCTTGTCCCCGGGATCCAGCGTGCCACGAACGCCTGAGTTGAATCGTATCGGCTGGACCAAGCCGATAGGAGCATGTCGGACCCTGGATCCCGGGCATAAAGCCCGGGATGACAACTGGAAGGGACGCGCATCACTTCTCCGTCTCCACCAGTCCGCGCACGAACCAGCGCTGCATCAAGATCACCACCGCGACCGGCGGCAGCATCGCCAGCATGGCGGTGGCCAGCACCACGTTCCATTCGGTCAGGGCGTCCGCGGTGACGATCATCTTCTTGATGCCGATGACGATGGTCTGCATGTCGTCGCGGGTGGTGATCAGCAGGGGCCACAGGTACTGGTTCCAGCCGTAGATGAAGAGGATCACGAACAGCGCCGCGATGTTGGTGCGCGACAGCGGCAGCACCGTATCCTTGAAGAAACGGAACGGGCCGGCCCCGTCGAGCTTGGAGGCCTCGATCAACTCGTCGGGGATGGTCATGAAGAACTGGCGAAAGAACAGCGTCGCAGTGGCCGAGGCAATCAGCGGGATGGTGAGGCCGGCGTAGGAGTCGAGCAGATTGAGATCGGCCGCGATCTTGTAGGTCGGATAGATGCGCACCTCCACCGGCAGCATCAGCGTCATGAAGATCAGCCAGAACGCCGCCATGCGGAACGGAAACTTGAAGTAGACCACGGCATACGCGGAGATGATCGAGATCGAGATTTTGCCGATGGCGATCACGGACGCCATGATGAAGCTGTTGAGCAGCATCTGGCTGACCGGCTCGCGCGTAGTGCCGCTCGTGCCGACGAAGAGCGTCTTGTAGTAGGTGGTGAAGAACAGCCCGCCGGGCGTGATCGGCATTTGCCCGTTGGCGATCACCGACTGCTCGTGGGTGGAGCCGATGAAGCACAGATAGACCGGAAACGCGACCACGGCGATGCCGAGCCACAAGATCAGGTGGGGGATCAGATCGCCGAGGCGCCGCCGTTCGACCATGGGGTTGCTCCCTCAGCTCCAGGTCTGCGGATCGCGCAGCACGGCGGCGATGCCATTGCGGCAGGCGGTCACGAGCTTCTCGCCCTTCTGCGCATTGGAGCGCCGGGCGTCGCCGACCACGCCGGACGGCGAGAAATCGCGGAACGAGCGGTAGCGCGCAACTCCCGCCGGCTGCAGCGTCAAGCGCGGAGGCCCATGCGCCTCGGGCAGCTTGTCGCGGCGCACGGTGTCGGGCGCCAGCACCATCATCATCGAGGTCTCGGCCTCGCAGGCGTGGTGCACGCTCTCCTGGTCCTCCAGAACCTCCGCCAGCGCGGCCTTCGCCTGCTCGAAATAGGTCGTGACGCGGAGCGCGAGGCCGGTTTGGCGCGCGAGGTCGGGAAGAAATGCGGCAAGCGCGGCGATGTTGCCGCCATGGCCATTGACGATCAGCACGCGCTTGAAGCCGTGCCGCTGGATGCTTCCGAGCAGGCTCAGCAGGACCGCCTGGTAGGTCGGGATGTCGAAGGTGAACGTGCCGCCGAACGCCATGTGGTGCTCGGCCATGCCGCACCACAGCGTCGGCGCCACTACCACCGGCACGTCGGCGGCGACCGCCTCGGCCGCCGCCTGGCACACGCCCTCGCACAGGATGGTGTCGACGCCGACGGGCAGGTGCGGCCCGTGCTGCTCCATGGAGGCCACGGGCAGCACCACCACGGCGCCCGCTTGAGCCTTGTCGCGCAGTTGCGCGGCAGTCAGGAGCTTCCACATCACGGCGTGCGGCATCAGTACGTCACCTTGCGCTCGATGTATTTGAACTGCACGGCCGTCAGCGCCACCACGATCACCATGAGGATCACCGACTGCGCCGCCGAGCCGCCGAGGTCGCCGCCCAGCCGGCCGTCGAAGAACACCTTGTAGACCAGAGTTTCCGTCGCCTTCGACGGGCCGCCGCCGGTCATGGCGTCGATGATGCCGAAGGTGTCGAAGAACACGTAGACGATATTCACGACCAGCAGGAAAAAGGCCGTCGGCGACAGCAGCGGGAAGATTATGGTCCAGAAGCGACGCACGGGCCGCGCGCCGTCGATCGCGGCCGCCTCGATCACCGACTTCGGGATCGCCTGCAGGCCGGCCAGGAAGAACAGGAAATTGTAGCTGATCTGCTTCCAGGTCGAGGCCATGATGACAAGGGTCATGGCGTGGTTGCCGTTGAGCAGCGGGTTCCAGTCGACCCCGAGTGACCGCAAGCCCTGCGCGACCATGCCGAGCGAGGGCTGGAACATGAAAAGCCACAGCACGCCGGCGATGGCGGGCGCCACCGCATAGGGCCAGATCAGCAGCGTCTTATAGACCCCGGCACCCTTGATGTGCTTGTCGGCCTGCACGGCGAGCAGGAGCGCGATGGAGAGCGAGAACACCGTGACCGCCACGGCAAAGACCGCCGTCGTCGCCATGGCACGGTAGTAGTCGCCATTGCCGAGCAGCTCGCGGTAGTTCTCGAGCCACACGAAATCCGTGCGCAAGCCGAACGCATCCTGCAGCAGGAACGACTGCCACACCGCCTGGCTCGCCGGCCAATAGAAGAAGACGAGCGTCACCAGCAGCTGCGGTGCGAGCAGCAGGTAGGGGAGCGTCTTGCCCCCGAAGATGGCGCGCTTTTCCATGACGAATCAATCCGTGCCCGCGGCCGGCCAGGCGATGCGATCACTCAGCGATAGGAACGCTCGACAAGGTATCATGGCCCGCCCTCCGTCGGCCAAGATTTGGCATCATTCTCGGTGGGCGGAAAACAAGACATCATTGGAGGAGGAACGCATGTCTGAAAGCCAAAAGCGGAGTCCAGACACCGAGACCACAGAGACCGATCGCCGGACGCTGATGACCGGCGCCGCGGGTGCGACGCTGTCCGCGCTGCTGGGGCTCGGAAGCACGCCGGCGCACGCGACCTCGGGCATCGGCTACGTCGGATCGGCGCGCGCGCAGGGGGCGGACACGCCGATCGGCCCCAAATGGTGGCCGTCCCGCTGGGGCGACAAGGACGAGGCCGGCGCTTCCAACTGGATCACGCCAGAGAAGGTCCTCGACGCCTTGAAGCTGGTGAAGACCGGCAAGTCCTACGAGATGGGGCGGATCTACGAGTCCTCCATGCCCAAGTTCGGCGAGCGGGCCTTCACGCTGCGTATCCCCGGCAATCCGACCGGCGGCCCGCTCGGCAACAACAGCATCGTCTGGAACGACGAGTTCCTGGCCACCGAGATCGGTCAGGTCGGTACACAGTTCGACGGGCTCGGTCACATCGGCGTCGCCGTCAAGGGCCAGGACAAGGCGGAGATGCGGTTCTACAACGGCTTTACGGCCGCCGAGATGGGCAATCCGTACGGCCTCAACAAGCTCGGAGCGGAGAACATCAAACCGATCCTCACGCGCGGGCTGCTGCTCGACATGGCCGCGGTCAAAGGCCGAAACATGAACCTCGGCGAGGAGATCACCGTCGCCGACATCGAGGCCGCCTTGAAGGCCCAGAACGTTGCCGCCGACTGGATGAAACCCGGTGACGCCGTGTTCTTCAATACCGGCTGGGGCAGCCTGTGGAACAAGGACAACGCCCAGTTCGGCAAGGGCGAGCCCGGCATCGGCGTGGCCGCCGGCCAGTGGTGCATCGGCAAACAGGTGTGCGTCGTCGGCGCCGATACCTGGGGGGTCGAGGTGGTGCCCAACCCCGATGCCAACAAAGCGTTTCCGGTGCATCAGGATCTGATCACCAGGAATGGCATCTTCATTCACGAGAACCTCGATCTGGCGGGACTGGCGGCGGAGAAGGTCTACCAGTTCGTGTACCTGATGCTGCCGCTGCGCATCAAAGGTGCGACCGGCTCGCCTGGCCGCCCGATCGCGTTGGTCTAGACGCAAAGAGGGTCAGGCCCCGACGGGCCTGACCCCAACCGTCAGCGCGACACCGTGCGCTCGAACTGGCGCAGTGCCTGGTTTCCGCGGCTGACCGCGTCGTCCAGTGCCTGCTGCGCCGTCTTCTTGCCGGCGAGCGCCGCTTCGAACTCCTCGGCCCACATTTCGCGCAGCTGCACCATGTTGCCGAGCCGCAGCCCGCGCGAATTCTCGGTCGGCTCCTTGTTGGTGAGCTCCAACAGCGGCGTCTCGAGATAGGGGAACTCCTTGTAGTACCCCGATGCCTTGGTCTTCTCGTAGGCCGCTTTGGTGATCGGCAGATAGCCCGACTTCTTGTGCAACTCCACCTGCCGGTCGGTGTCGGACAGGAAGGTGAAGAACTTGGCGACGCCCTTGTATTCCTCGGGCTTTTTGCCGCCCATCACCCACAGCGAGGCGCCGCCGATGATGGAATTCTGCGGCGCGCCGGCAACGTCGGGATAGTACGGCATGGGCGCATTGCCGAACTCGAACTTGGCATTCGCCCTGACGTTGCCGAAGAAGGCCGAGGAGGTGAGCATGATCGGGCACTCGCCGGACGTGAAGCGGCCTTCGCCCGTGTTGGTGCGGCCAGAGTAGTCGTAGGTCTTGTCCTTCTGCAGGTCGACCAGGTTTTGCAGATGCCTGACGTGTAGCGGGCTGTTGAATTTCAGCTCTGTGTCGAAGCCGTCCATGCCGTTGGCCTTGGTGGCGAGCGGCACGTTGTGCCAGGCCGAGAGCTGTTCGAGGTTGAGCCACGTAACCCAAGCATTCGCGAAGCCGCAATTGGGATGGCCGGTGGCTTTCAGCTTCTTGGCCGCCTCGAACAGCTCGGGCCAGGTCTTCGGCGGTTTGTCGGGGTCGAGGCCGGCTTTCTTGAAGGCATCCTTGTTGTACCACATCACCGCGCTCGACGAGTTGAAGGGCATAGAGAGCATCTCGCCCTTGGTCGTCGAGTAGTAGCCGGTGACGGTAGGCAGATAGATCTTGGGATCGAACGCCTCGCCGGCTTCCTTCATCAGCACGTGCACCGGCTTCACGGCGCCGGTGGCCGACATCATCGTCGCCGTGCCGACCTCGAACACCTGCATGATGTGCGGCGCTTGATTGGCGCGGAACGCGGCAATGCCGGCATTCATCGTATCGATATAGCTGCCCTTGTAAGTCGGGACGACCTTGTAGTCCTTCTGGGTGGCGTTGAAGTCGTTCGCCAGCTTGACGACGACCTCGTTGTTGGCGCCGGTCAGCGCGTGCCACCACTGGATCTCCGCCTGCGCCGCCGCATCGCCGGCCGCGAACAGGAACGCGCCGGCCGCGAGCCAGCCGAAATTCTTGAGCTTTCGCATTACGTCTCCTCCAAGATGGGAGCCTGGTGCCCTCTGGCGGGGGCTTTGTGCAGGCATCCCATGACAACGGCGTGTCAGCCCTGACCCAGGGTGCGCGCAAGAGTGAGCGTAGCACATCAATACCCCTGCCCGGAAGCCCGCGCGGCGCGTGCATCGTCGAATGTTGCGATGCCGATGCGCTCTCGCCTAGGTTGGCAGGTGCAGGCGCACGAACGGGCGGCAGTAGCGCTGACGGGCCCGAGCCCTCGTCGCCCGCCTGGAGGAACAGCGAATGCCCAAGGCGGCGACGATTCTCGCGCTCGATCAGGGTACTACCTCGAGCCGCGCCATCGCCTTCGGGGCCGATCTGGCAATTCTGGGCTCGGGCCAGCGCGAGTTCGCCCAGCACTATCCGGCGTCCGGCTGGGTCGAGCACGATCCTGAGGACATTTGGCGCACCACGGTCGAGACGGCGCGGCAGGCGCTCGCGGCCGCGAAGCTTCCGGCCGGCGATGTCGCCGCGCTCGGCATCACCAACCAGCGCGAGACGTGCGTGCTGTGGGACCGGCGCACGGGCAAGCCGATCCACCGCGCCATCGTCTGGCAGGACCGGCGCACGGCGGACACATGCCGCGCCCTGAAGCAGGCCGGCCATGAGCCGGCCGTCACGGCCAAGACGGGCCTCCTGCTCGACCCGTATTTCTCGGCCACCAAGATCGCCTGGCTGCTCGACCACGTGGAGGGCGCGCGCGCGGCCGCCACCGCCGGGCATCTGGCGTTCGGCACCATCGATACGTTCCTGCTGTGGCGGTTGACCGGCGGGCGCGTGCACGCGACGGACGCCACCAACGCCTCGCGCACGCTGCTCTACGATATCTCCAAGGGCGAGTTCGACGACGACCTGTTGCGGCTGTTCGGCGTGCCGCGCGCGATCCTGCCCCAGGTGCGCGACTGCAATGCCGACTATGGCTTGACCGAGCCGTCGATCCTGGGCGCGGCGATTCCGATCCTCGGCGTCGCCGGCGACCAGCAGGCCGCCACCATCGGCCAGGCCTGCTTCGCACCCGGCATGGTGAAGGCCACCTACGGCACCGGCTGCTTTGCGCTGCTGAACACGGGCGAGCGGCCGGTCGTCTCCCGGAATCGGCTGCTCACCACCATCGCCTATCAGCTCGACGGCAAGCGCACCTACGCCCTGGAGGGCGCCATCTTCATTGCCGGTGCAGCGGTGCAGTGGCTGCGGGATGGGCTCGAGATCATCGCCTCGGCGCCGGAGAGCGGTGCGCTGGCCGCGGCTGCGGACCCCGGCCAGGACGTCTATCTCGTACCGGCCTTCGTGGGCTTGGGCGCGCCTTACTGGCAGCCCGACGCCCGCGGCGCGCTGTTCGGCCTGACCCGGGCCACTGGCCCCAACGAGATTGCCCGCGCGGCGCTGGAGGCCGTCTGCTACCAGACGCGCGATCTGCTGGAGGCCATGCGCGCGGACTGGTCGGAGCCGTCCAAATCTGTGCTGCGGGTCGACGGCGGCATGGTGGCGAGCGATTGGACCATGCAGTGCCTGGCCGACACCCTCGATGCGCCGGTCGAGCGGCCCACCATCGGTGAGACGACGGCGCTGGGTGCCGCCTGGCTGGCTGGGCACAAGGCCGGCGTGTGGCCCGATGCGGAGGGGTTCAGCAAGCTGTGGAAGCTCGAGCGCGCCTTCAGGCCGGCGCTGACGGCGGCCGAGCGCGAGCGCAGATACGCCGGCTGGAAGCGTGCTGTGCAGGCCGTGCTCGGCCACGCCGCCCATTGAGCAGGGCGGGACCGAACCGCCCGTTCGCTCTTTGCAGGCGTCCGCTGGAGGAATAGTCACTTTGCGCGCCTGCGAATGGCTGGATACCGGCAACGAGCCCCGGTATGACACGCCCCATGAGCACGCCCGGCAAAGCCCTCCAGGTCCGAACTCCCACGCTGCCGGCGATCCAGCCCTCGATCGCGCTGGCACTCGGCGGCGGCGGGGCGCGCGGCATCGCCCACATCCTCATGCTCGAGGTGTTCGACGAGCTCGGCCTGCGCCCCAAGATCATCGCCGGCACCTCGATCGGCGCGGTGTTCGGCGCCGCCTATGCCTCGGGCCTGTCCGCCAAGCTGGTGCGCGCCTACGCCGAGGAGGCGCTGGGCCAGCGCTTCGATATCGTGCGCCAGCTGTTCTCGGCGCGGTCCGAGCCGATCCTGAAATTCCTCAACTTCATCCCAATCCGCTCGGCGCTGCTCAATCCCGTCTCGGTGCTGGAGCTGATGCTGCCATCCAAGATCGCCCGCGACTTCGCCGAGCTCGAGATCCCCCTCAGACTCGTCGCCACCGACTTCTACGCCCAGGAGCAGGTGGTCTTCGCGCACGGCTCGCTGCGCACCGCGATCGCGGCCAGCATGGCGCTGCCGGCCCTGTTCACGCCCGTCACCGTCGACGGGCGGGTGCTGATGGACGGCGGCCTCGTCAATCCGCTGCCCTTCGACCTGCTGCGCGGCGAGGCCGATATCACGGTTGCCGTCGACGTCAGCGGCGCCTCCACCGGGCCCGGCAAGCGCCCGCACCCATCGGCCTTCTCGGCACTGATGTCGGCCTCGCAGATCATGCAGCGCTCCATCGTGCGCGAAAAGCTCAAGGCCCACCAGCCCGACATCTACATCGACGTGGAGGTGGACGAGTTCTACGTGCTCGATTTCCACCGCTACAAGGAAATCCTGGCGCGGGCGGCGCCGGCGAAGGCGCAGTTGCGGCGCCAGCTCACCCGCATCCTCAAGAGCCAGACGGTGGAGACCCTGCCGGCCATGCCGCCGGTGGCAACGCCTTCACCGACGCCGGGCCGCAAGCGGCGCCTGCCGAGCCTCGAGCAGCTGTCGCGGGGGCGCAAAGAATGACCACCCATGCTTCGGGCTTGGTCACCCCGGGTTCTGCCCCGTCGGGCCCGCGCATCGCGCTGGCCCTCGGTGGCGGCTCGGCGCGCGGACTTGCCCATGTCGTCGTCCTCGAGGCCTTCGACGAGCTGGGCGTCAAGCCCTGCATCATCGCCGGCACCTCGATGGGAGCGATCTGCGGCGGGGCCTATGCGGCGGGTCTGTCGGGCGCCCAGATGCGGGCGGAGATCACGGAGCTGTTCGCCAACCGCACCCGCTTCCTGGCGCGCTTTGCCGGCAAGCTGCGCGGCGGCCTCTCGTCGCTGTGGAGCATGCGCGCGCCGAGCGTGGTCGACAACGTCACGCTGCTCGAGATGCTGCTGCCGCAGGCCATGCGCTGCGATTTTGGCGCGCTCAAGATCCCATTCATGGCCATTGCCGCCGACTTCTACGCCATCGAGCAGGTCATCCTCGACAGCGGTCCGCTGATCCCGGCTCTGGCCGCCAGCGCGGCATTACCGAGCCTGTCACGCCCCGTGGTGCTCGACGGCCGCGTGCTGATCGACGGCGGCTATGTCAATCCCGTTCCCTATGACGTCGTCATGGATCGCGCCGACTTCACGCTGGCGGTCGACGTCACCGGCGACCCTCAGCGCCGGCCGGACGCGAAGCTTCCTGGCACGCTCGAGCTCCTGACCGGCGCCACCCAGCTGCTGTTCCACTCCATCACGCGCGAGAAGCTGAGGTCGCTGGCACCGGATGCCCTGATCCGCCCGAAGGTCGGCGCCTTCGGCTCGCTCGATTATTTCCGCTGCGGTGAAATACTCGCTGCCGCACAGCCGGCAAAAGAGGAAGTCAAACACAAGATTTCCCAATGGCTTACGGAAATTGGTTGATTTTTCCACAACAGATTTGTCGCAAACCGACGGAACTTGCTTCACCATTGCCACATTAAGCATGCTACACGGGACGCCCGTTAACGTTCTGTTAATCATGACGGCGAGGGGGTCGGAGTGGCGCGCGCGAAAGGCGACGGGCTACGTATCGACATCGATCTCGACCACGCGCGCCGTGAGGCTGAGCGGGTGCGCGATCTGCTCAGTGCGCTGCGGCGGCGGCACGACCTGTCGCGCTTCGAATACACCAACGTGGTGCGCATCGTTCCGGGCGGCGACACCTTCAGCCACCCGATGCTGACGCTGGGCAACCGCTTTGCCGAGAACGAGGACACGCTGCTCTCGACCTACCTGCACGAGCAGATGCACTGGTATCTGTGGCATCTGGGCACGCCGGAACGCGACCCCGTGGCGCCGTTCTTCGACGAGCTGGTGCGGCGCTATCCGGAGGCCCCGACGGAGCTGCCGGACGGCGCGCGCAACTACGAATCGACCTACCTGCACCTCGTCATCAACTGGCTCGAGATTGCGGCCACGTCCGAGTTCATCGGCCGGCGGCGTGCGTGCGCCATCGCCGAGGTGCAGCGCACCTACCGCTGGATCTACCGCACCGTGCTGAAGGACTGGGACATGCTGGGCGAGCTGTTCGAGCGCCACGGGCTGGTGCCGATCCGCAGCGCCCAGGACCTGGTGAAAGAGAACGCGGCAGCGGCCAAGCGCGCGCTCAACGGCGGCGCTCGAAAAAGGCCCGCAGCAGCGCGCCGGCTCGCAGCTCCTCGATCCCGCCGTAGACCTCCGGCGCGTGGTGGCAGGTCGGCTGGGTGAAGATGCGGGCGCCGTGCTCGACGCCGCCCCCCTTGGGATCGGCCGCACCGAAGTAAAGCCGCCGCACGCGCGCAAACGAGATCGCCGCCGCGCACATCGGGCACGGCTCCAGCGTCACATAGAGGTCGCACTGTTCCAGCCGCTCCGAGCCCTGCGCGGCACACGCCTGCCGGATCGCCAGCAGCTCGGCGTGCGCGGTCGGATCGTTGCGCTCGCGCGTGCGGTTGCCGGCCCGGCCCAACACCGCGCCGGCGGCATCCACCACCACCGCGCCGACCGGCACCTCGCCGCGCGCTGCGGCCGCCTCGGCCTGGGCCAGGGCTGCCAGCATATGGCTCTGCGCCGCGCGAGGTGCCATAAGGGGCGTCCGCCAACACGTGATGTGCCCATGCACAAAGCGCAAAAACCCGCGCCGGGTCAACGCCGCACTCCCCCAAATCAGCGCTCCGCACACGCTTCGGAGCGCGAATCGGCGCGTGCGGGGACCATGCGCATCGCCAAAGCGCTGGCGCGCGCGGGGCTGTGCTCGCGCCGCGAGGCCGAGCGCTGGATCGAGGAGGGGCGCGTTGCCGTCAACGGGGAGACGCTGAAAAGCCCCGCGCGCGACGTCACTCCGCGCGACAAAATCGTCGTCGACGGCGCGCCCCTGCCCTCCCCCGAGCCGCCCCGCTTATGGCGCTACCACAAGCCGAAGGGCCTCGTGACCACCCACCGCGACCCCCAAGGCCGCTCCACCGTGTTCGATTCGCTCCCCGCCGACGTGCCCCGTGTCATCTCCATCGGCCGCCTCGACTTCAATACGGAGGGCCTCCTCCTCCTCACCAACGACGGCGCGCTCGCCCGCCACCTCGAGCTGCCCGCGACCGGCTGGCTGCGGCGCTACCGGGTGCGCGCGCACGGCTCCATCACGCAGGAGGCGCTGGACCAGCTGAAGGACGGCATCGAGCTGGCCGGCATCCGCTACGGCCCCATCGAGGCCGTCCTGGAGAAGCCGCAGGGCACCAACGTGTGGCTCGTGATCGGCCTGCGCGAGGGCAAGAACCGCGAGGTACGCACCATCCTGGAGCATCTGGGATTAACCGTAAACCGACTGATCCGCGTGTCGTTTGGGCCCTTCCAGCTGTTCGACCTCGCACCCGGCGCCGTCGAGCCGGTCAAGCAGCGCGTGCTGAGCGAGCAGCTCGGCCACCGCATGGCCGTCGAACTCGGCCTCGACCGGGTCGAGGTCGTTGTGGGCGCCGCGCGGCCGCAAGTCCCCACATCTCCACGCCAGAGCAAGAGCGGCGGCAAGGAGCCCGGCAAGGACGCCGAGCGCCAGGCGCAGAGCCCGGCCGGGGCCGCCAACGCCCGCTTCGCTGCCCGACTGAAGGCTCGAGCCGAGGCCCGGTCGGGCCCCAGATCCCAGGAACGATCCAAACCCCGGTCCAAGCGCCCACCGAAGGATCGCCGGTGAGGCCCGCGTGCGCATAGTCGGCGGCCGGTTCCGCGGCCGGCCGCTGGCCGCGCCGAGCGATGATGCAACGCGCCCCACGTCAGACCGCGCGCGCGAGGCCGTGTTCAACATCCTCGTGCACGGCACGCCCGATCTCGAGCTGCAGGGCGCCCGGGTGCTCGACCTGTTCGCCGGCACCGGCGCGCTGGGGATCGAGGCGCTCTCGCGCGGTGCTCGCTTCTGCCTGTTCGTGGAGGACGGCGCCGAGGCGCGCGCCCTGATCCGCCGCAACGTCGAGGCGCTGGGCCTCACGGGCGTCACCAAGATCTTTCGCCGCGACGCCACCAGCCTCGGCCCGGCCGGGACCTTGAGCGGCTTCACGCTGGCCTTCCTCGACCCACCCTACGGCCAGGGCCTCGCCGAGCGCGCGCTGGCCTCGGCGGCCGAGGGCGGCTGGCTCGCGCCTGGCGCCATCGTCGTCATCGAGGAGCGCAAGGGCTCAGGTTTCACCCTTCCCGCCGACTTCACCGCGCTCCATCGGCGCACCTGGGGCGACACCGAGGTGCTGTTCGCGCGCTTCGCCGCCCCTGGTCCAGCCTGAGCGAGACGATGACCACGACGCCGCCCCGCAACCCTCGTCGCGCCGGCGCGCTATCCGATCGGCGGCTGGATCGAGGCCTTCCTGTTCGTGTTCGCGATCGCCGTCCTCAGCGTCTTCTACATCGTCGGCCAGCGGGTGGGCGCCCACCCGATCGCCCTGATCCTGACGGCCATGGTCGTGTCGTCGGCGTCGCTGCTGATGGTCGCCAAGCCCGGCCCCGATGCGCCGCGGATCATGCTGGCGCCGCAGAGCTGGCTCGCCGCCTCCCGGCAGATGAAGTAGTCTCCGCCTCGATGAACAGCGACACCACCAGCTTCGGCTTCAAGGAGGTCCCGGCGGACGCCCGCCAGGGGCTGGTCAACGACGTGTTCTCCACCGTCGCCAGCCGCTATGACCTGATGAACGATCTGATGTCCGGCGGCCTGCACCGGCTTTGGAAGGACGACCTGATCACGGCTCTCAACCCGCCGAGGTCGGCGCGGCGCTTCGATCTGATCGACGTCGCTGGCGGCACAGGCGACATTTGCCTGCGCGCCCTGCAGGCAGGCGGGTCCGGCTGCTCGGCCGTGCTGTGCGACATCAATCCCGAGATGGTGGCGGTGGGCAAAAAGCGCCTCGCCGATGCCGGTCTGTCGGACCGCGTTGCGCTCTCGATCGGCAACGCGGAGAGCCTGCCGTTCCCCGACAGGTCGTTCGACGCCTATACCATCGCCTTCGGCATCCGCAACGTCACCCACATCGACAAGGCGCTCGGTGAAGCCTGGCGCGTCCTCAAGACCGGCGGGCGCTTCCTGTGCCTGGAATTCTCCACCTGCGAGGTGCCGATCCTCGACCGGCTCTACGACTTCCATTCCTTCGAGGTGATCCCGCGGCTCGGGCAGCTTGCTGCCGGCTCCGCCGAGGCCTACCGCTACCTGGCCGAGAGCATCCGCAGGTTCCCCAACCAGCAACGCTTCGCCGACATGATCCGCGCCGCCGGCTTTGCCCGCGCCAGCTACCGCAACCTGACTGGCGGCATCGCCGCCATCCATTCCGGCTGGCGCATCTGAGCCGCCCGGCCGGGCGGGAACAACGCCCAGAGATCCAATGACGTTAGACGTTCGCAAGATTCGCTATTTCGTTTCCGTGTTCGAGGAAGGGAGCTTCAGCCGGGCGGCGGAACGCGAAAATGTCGTGCAGCCGGCGCTTTCGATACAGATAAAGCAGTTGGAGACGGAGCTGTGCGTCAAGCTGTTCGAACGCTCCACCCAGGGCATTCAGCCGACGCCGGCGGGACAGCACTTCTATCGTCTCTGCAAGGATCTGCTGCGCGCTTTGGAGTCCGCTGGGCAGCAGATGCGTGACTTCGGCGGCACCATCTCCGGCTTCATCCGCGTGGGCATCATGCCGTCGATCTGCCGCGGTCCGCTGGCGACCATCCTGGCCAGATATTCGGACGCCTACCCCGACGTCGAAATCAAGATCCTGGAAGCCTACAGCGGCACCTTGGCGGATTCGGTAGTTGCCGGAGAGCTGGATTTCGCGATCTGCAATCGCCCGGCGTCGCAGACCGGCCTCAAGCTCCGCCTGCTCCACCGCGACCGGGTCATTCTCGTCTCGGGCACCATGAAGAAGCTGACGCCCTGGAAGGCGTGCCGGCTTGCGGAGGTGCCAGACCTCAAGCTCGTGCTGCCCTCGTCGCAACACTCGCTGCGGCGTCTCCTGGACAAGCACATCAAGGCGGGCCGGATCAAGCCGGCGCGTGTCATCGAGATGGACGGTCTCGGCGCCACGATGCGCTTCGTTCAGAGCTCCGATTGGTCGACCACGCTACCGAGCGTGGCCGTCATCGACGATGCCAAGTCCGACAGCTTCATCCTGAACCCCATTGCCTCGCCCGATCTCAGCTCCGACATGTACGAGCTGCATCTTCCCGAGCGTCCGCTGTCCTTGCCCGCGCAGAAGTTGGTGCAGATGGTGCACGATGAGCTTCTACGCACGCCGAACTACCTGAAAATCAAGCACTACATATAAGAAAAAACTATCTCGGATATATTTTGTCATAATTTGATCTTGGGTGGATACCTCCCTATCGATTGGTGAAAGACGAATACGGGGCTCAGCTTTCGATCCGCTGGCAACAAGGCGGGCGGCGGCCTTTTTGGGAGACGTCCATGGCGCACCAAACCGCGCCGAAAGCGATTGTGATCGGCGGCTCCGTCGGCGGGCTCTTCATCGCCAACATGCTGGCGCGACGGGGTTGGCAGGCGGATATCTTCGAGCGCGTCGGCGAGGGGCTCGCATCGCGCGGGCTCGGCATCGCCAGGCATGCCGAGCTGGTGTCGATCATGTCGGCCGCCGGCGTGAGCGAGACGGGTCCCCTCGGCATCGAAGTCACTGGCCGAAGCGCGTTCGACAAGTCGGGCAGAGTGATCGCGCGCTTCGACTATCCACAGCATCTGGCCGCCTGGAGCGGTGTCTTCAATCCCCTTTACGCCGCCTTCCCCAAGCAGCGCTATCACCGGGGCCGTGAGCTCGTCGGCATCGACGATCGCAAGGGCAAGGTCGCGGCGCGCTTCGCGGACGGCGCCAGCATCGAAGCCGACCTCATCGTCGGTGCCGATGGCTTTCGCTCCACCGTGCGCGCGCTGTACGCCCCCGAGGTGATGCCGAGCTATGCAGGCTACGTCGCCTGGCGCGGCATCATGGAGGAGACCGATCTCTCGGCAGAGTTCCGGGCGCACACCTTCGACCAGTTCGCCTTTTGCTTCCCGCCCGGCAGCCAGTTCATCGGTTATCCCGTCCCCGGCGCCGACGAGTCGGTCGAGCGGTCGCGGCGGCGCTACAGCTTCTTGTGGTATTGCCACGTGGACCCTGGGCAGGACCTGACCGACATTCTCACCGACGCGACGGGTGTAAGCGCCGGAGACAAAATCCCTCAGTGAAGCGACCGAGTCGGTCGGTTGCGCCGGAGTAAAAATCCGGCAACTGGAAGCCCTGTGCCGCGTTCGGCCGAGGGCGGGGATGAAGAACGTGGAG
>Ga0247727_10008257_pt1 | contig 19399 bp, 22 predicted proteins | sample WisWelCaveWW1625_FD_202498 | JGI IMG/M metagenome (GOLD analysis project Ga0247727, IMG submission 202498) | Biofilm microbial communities from Wishing Well Cave, Virginia, United States - WW16-25 | ecosystem: Environmental > Aquatic > Deep subsurface > Groundwater > Cave microbial mat | place... | reverse complement strand
AACACTCGCCGTATCCGCGCGCAGCGAGCTGAAGCTGTATCCCACACTCGTCAGCGCAATGCGCGGAGAAAGCTCCGGCTCACTGCCAACTTGAATGCCCAGCCAATATTGTTTGTCAAATTTGACCGCAGCGCCAAATGGAGTTTGCTCGCCGAGTGCTGTAGAAAATAGGCCGCCCTTGACTTGCGAGGTTTTCTGTTCCATCCAAATCGCCGTGCCACCGGTAACAACGTCATACAGTCTGAAGGTGAAGTCATAGTTGCCATCCGGACGCGGCGTGCCCGCATTATCGGTGAGCACACCTTGGTAGGAAAGGGTGCGGGGGATTTGGGCTTCAGATAGGTACGACATTGTAAGCACAAGCAGCCCAGTGAAAACGAATAATAGCTTCTTCATGGTGGCCTCCTGTGATAAATCAACGAAAAGTTTGCACGACACATCGAGCGCAAAAGAAGCTCAACGGACCTGGAGTGGGGAAGGAATAGGAACTCCTTTTACGTCATCCTGTCTAATGAGCAATCCGCCATCAAGCGGGAGAGTTAATGCGATTCTGTAGTCGGACAGCCGGCTGCTGAGAGATTCGGGTTCAGTCGTAGAATGGAGGTGCCTGGCAACTCCAACCGGCCATGGTTTAAGGATTGCTGTCTTTCGTGGCAAATACGGACATTATTTTCTTTTGCGGAAATTAATACAGCGATTGCGTGCGGCGGCCTGCGCTTCTCGTTTGAATCTGATCTCTTGGGTAATTTCGCTAGCATGGTAGGCTGGTAAAAATTTAAGCGCGACTTTGCGTTTCAATGTCGTGTCTTCCGCCAAATAAACTTCACCCATGCCGCCCTTGCCAAGCAGTTTCAATATTTTGAAATGTGAAAAATCTTTAAGCATGGTTAATAGCCCGGCCTACTTTTAATTAAAATTGCGTACTTGCCGTCGTCGGTTAGAGTAGTTTGAGCCAAAAATTTAAGATTGATTTGATAGGCAGTGCGAGTTGGTATCATAATAATACCGTTGAGGATTGGGAATGAGTAAAAAGTTGTTTTGATATTTATGAAAATAGCGCGAAAACTAATTTTTTAATCTCAGAAATTGTTCGCATAAAATTTCCCAAACCCGCCGCACATGCCGCTCTTCCGTGCGAATGTTTCCAATCGCCAGTCGCAGGACGAATTGGTCGCGCAATTTGGTATGGGAGAGAAAAACTTCCCGGGTGCCATTCACGGCTTCGAGGAGACGCTCGTTGAGTTGATTTAGAGCGGTGGCGTCGTTTACATTTGGCGGATGCGCGCGAAAACAGATGGGCTGAACGGCGTGGGCGCCATGCGCTCAAATTGCGACGACTCGTCTACCCAGCGAGCGAATTGCTGCGCCAGCTCGAGGTGCCGGCGAATGCGCGCGGACAAGCCCGCGCCTCCAAAATAGCGCAGCACAAACCACAACTTGATCGCCCGAAACCGCCGACCGAGCTGCACGCCGTAGTCCATATAATTTTGAACCAGGTCATCTTCCGGTGTGCGTAAATATTCCGGTACCAGGCTGAACGCGCGCCGCAGAATTTCCGGCTTGCGGGTATAAAACGCGCTCAAATCCAGCGGCAGAAACAGCCATTTGTGGGGATTCATGACGATGGAATCCGCTTGTTCCCATCCGGCAAACCAGTGCCGCATCTCCGGCACCATGGCCGCCGAACCGGCGTAGGCCGCGTCCACGTGCAGCCAGAGATTTTCTTGTTCACATATGTCGGCAATTTCCGTCACCGGATCGACGCTGGTGGTGGAGGTGGTGCCGATGGTAGCCACGACACAAAACGGCCGCCAACCCTGCCGGCGATCGTCGCGTATCGCCTCATTCAGAACTGTTGATTTCATTCGAAACGCGTCATCGACGGCGATTTTGCGAACGCCGGCCTGACCGATGCCGAGCGTAATCGCGGCCTTCTCCACCGAAGAGTGTGCCTGCTCGGAAATGTAAAGCCGCAGGCGCGGCACCTCGGGCCGACCCGCCAGCCCCTCTTCGCGCAGGCGCAAATCCGTGAGCTGTTCGCGCGCGGCGGCGAGGGCGTGCAGGTTGCTGATCGAGGCGGTATCGTAAATGATTCCCCAAAACTCTTTCGGCAGCCCCACTAGTTGACGCAGCCAATCCAGCGCGACCTGCTCCAGCTCGGTGGAGGAGGGGCAGGATTTCCACACCATCGCGTTAATGTTCAACGCGGCGCTTAGCAATTCCCCCAAAATCCCCGGTCCGCTGGCGCTGCTGCAAAAATAGGCAAAAAAATTCGGATGGTTCCAGTGGGTCATGCCGGGCATAATAATTTTGTCGATATCGGCAAGAATATTTTCCATCGGCTCGCCGGCGTTCGGCGGCGAGTTGGGCAGCCTTTGGCGGATGTCGCCCGGTTGGACTTCTGGCAATACAGAATGTCGCTCAATATTTTCCAGAAAGGACGCCACCCAATCCACGAGCTGGTGACCGTATGTGCGGAATTCCTCGGGAGGCATATCGCCGACCGCGGAAATGTTGGGGCTATTTTCACTCATAAAATTTTACTTTCATTAGTAGGAAATTTTGAGTATGTTTACATTAAACCAATTAGGTTAAAATTGCAAGTATATTTAATTTCATAAAGCATCTCATTCAGGAGGCATCGTATGCAGGTAGAAATGGAAAAGATTGAAGACTTAGCGACAAAACTTAATCTTTCCAGTGATGAAATTATTCATCAGAGTTTGAAAACTTTTTTAGAAAAAAAACTTCGAGAACTGAAATCAGAAATCTATCAGATTCATTCCAAATATGGAGTTTCTTCGGTTGAGGGGCTGGAAGAAAAATATAAGAAAGGAACAATCGAGGAAAAAGATACGTGGCAGGATTTGCAAAAACTGGATCATCTGGAGTTCAAACGGGATGAAATAGAGAAGGCCTTGAAGGAACTGAAATGATTATAGATCTCGAGACCCTCAGAGACATTGCTGAAATTGAATTTGGAGATATTGTTCAAGATGTGATGATTTCCGATATTAATGAAATGCGAATTATTTTTACCGACAACAGTTTTTTAGATGTTTGGTATTCTTTGAAATTAAGTGGACGTTACAGTTATCACTGGGAAAGGCGGCATATCGATAATAAGATTTACAGACACGATAACGCCCCTCACTTCAAATGGAAAAATGTAAGAACCTTTCCGAAACACTTTCATTGCGAAGACGAAAATAGGGTGATTGAGAGCCGTATCAGTAATGATCCATTTGAAGCTCTTAGAGAAATTCTATTTTTTGTTCAATCCGAAATGTTAAGAATAAAGAGTAAACCGAAGAACAGATCCTGAAATTAATTTCATTGCAGGATCGGCCGTATGGAATATTAAAGATTTTTTTCCTTCAATTAAAAGGCCAGTCATAGATTCACACTTATGACTGGCCGTTCAGTTTACAAAGACGCCTAAGAATTTTGTGTTGTTGGTCTACCCGGGTTTTAAAAGAAGCGCACGAAATGTGTAAAAATAAATTGGAATTAGCTTGTAGCTGGCGCGGTTTTTTTCGCGAAACCAGCCCACAAACCCCAGCCAGCAATGACAAGGTGAATGATATTGTAGGGCATATTCAGATGCAGCATGATTGGGCCAAGATTGGCGTTTCCCATTAAGCCCCAGACGGTGACGATGCCGTATACGATGCCAAATATTTGTGCGCCCATTCGCTGTGAACTGGCGGTGCCCTTGAAACCAAAATAGGCCAATACCAAGCCGGATAGCAAATGAATTAAATTGTGATGCGTATGGAACGCCAGCGGTCCAAGACTGGGGGTGATGAAACCAAGAATACCGACCACAACGAGGGCGACTCCCACGATTTGTGTGAATTGCTTGGCCATAACTTTTCCCTCCCTTTAGAGTGGTTTGCTTATTGACTTAGAATTCCCCCGGTAGGACCAACACAAAGCGCCTTTGTTGGACAAAAAATAACCCGATTTGTACTAAAAAGCAAGAAATTTTTTAAAATAGCAGCTTAATAGAGCACACTCACAAAGGTATTCCGGCAGGCAATCCGGAATTACTTGCCAAACGGGATCGAATGATTAGTGTCTATTCTCGACTTCGCGGCCGGGTGTTTCGCGGCCAAATAGTGCTTGCATTTTTATACTAGATCGATTACTTTTTGCCAATCTTTTTGTATTTAAACTTTTCCACATGGAACTGGCTATACCCAAAACATTTTCCCCCCGGATTAAATTTGTCTGGATACTCAGCCCGGGCAAAGACCTGTTTTTTTATATCGGTTCGGCGCTGGCGGGTTGGCTTTATGTTGGCATCATTTTTTATGCGATTCAAACGCTGCCGGATCCGCTGCGGGACACGTTGGCCACGCTCCGCTTGGGCAGCGTCGAGATTCCTTTAAGTTTGAACCTGCTGGTAGTGGTGAGCTGGGCGCTGCTTCTCGACGCCCCGCATGTTTGGGCTACCCTCGGCCGTACGTTGCTCGATCCCGACGAATGGCGAGTGCGCGGCCGCGAGATCAAAATTTCGTTCCTCTGGTTTTTCCTCGGCCCGGCGGCGATTCTGTTGCCGTACCTCCTCGGCAGCGTCACGGCCCGTTTTGGCTTGACGTTTCCCGAGTCCACTCTGGCCATGGGCGGCATCCTGTTTTTCGTCTTCTTCCGACTCTGGGCGTACTACCACGTGGTGCGCCAGCACTGGGGGTTTTTCGCGCTCTACAAACGCAAAGCCAACGATTACGGCGACGCGCTGAACCGGGTCGATTACTGGTTTTTTAATCTCAGCCTTTACCTGCCGCTGGTGATGTTCATGACCAGCGCTTTTTACGCGCAAACCCCCGGCTTCCCAGATATCGGGCTGCGGACGCCGCTGGTGGAAAATTGGAGCATCGGCGCGCTGGTTTATCCGCTAGCTTGGTCCATCTATCTCGCGGCGCTGATTTTTTATCTGGGATTTCAATTGAAATGGTGGCGCGCAGGGCAGACGCTGAACGGCAGCAAGCTGCTCTACATGCTTCTGATCGTGCCGTTGCATTTCGTGGCGTTCAGCCATCCCATTATGGCGGTGTTCGTGGTGCCGCTGGTGACCGTCGGGCATAACATTCAGTACCACTGCATCGTTTATTCGTACGCGCAAAATAAATACCCTTCCAAGGTCGATCGGCAATACCGTTGGGTGAAAGCGCTGTTTAAAAATTTTGCGGTCTATGCCTTCGTCGGACTGCTGTTCACGTTTCTTTTTTATCGCGGCCACTGGATCGAGTGGCTGCAGTCGCTCACCGGACTGCAACTGAATGAGGTGCTGCTGAATTCCATCGGCATGATGGCCGGGATAAAAGACCCGGCTTCGCTGCGTTTGGGCGAACGCCTGTTTGCGGCGTTTCTGCTCGGCTGGGCCATGCAGCACTACTACCTGGATTCGAAAATCTGGCGAGTGAGCAAAGATAAAGAGGTGCAGAAGAATTTAAAACTATGATGCGTTTTTGGAGTGGGTTGACTATGTTAACTTCCACAGCGACGCAGTCGCCGAACTCCAGACTAAGCAGAACTGATTAAAAATATAAGATTAGGAGATCGCATGACCGATCTGCAATACCCCATTGGAAAGTTCAAATACGACGGTCCGCTGACGCCAGCACAGCGCCAGTTGTGTATCAACCAAATCGCCGAAACTCCGGCCAAGCTGCGCGCGGCGGTGGCGGGAATATCGGATGACCAGCTCGATACCCCGTATCGCCCCGGCGGGTGGACCGTTCGACAAGTAGTGCACCATGTACCCGACAGCCACTTGAACAGCTATATCCGTTTCAAACTGGCGCTGACGGAGGAAGAGCCGGTCATTAAAACGTATGAACAAGATCGCTGGGCGGAACTCTACGACACACGAACTGTTCCCATCGAAGTTTCGCTGACTCTGCTCGAAGCGCTGCATCAACGCTGGGTAGCATTTCTCAGATCTTTAAGCGAAGAAGATTTTGCGCGCACGTTCAGACATCCCGAGATGGGGTTCGTCAGTCTTGACAAAAATCTTAGCTTGTACGCCTGGCACGGGCGGCATCATGTGGCGCATATTACCTCGCTGCGCGAGCGGATGGGGTGGGTTTAATCACACGCGCGGAGTACGGTATGGGATATAAAAAATTAGCACGATATTTTTCATTTGTCGTCCTTATTGTAGCGGCGCTATTTTTTTCGCTGGCGAGTTCCGCTAATATTCCCGTGCCTGATGCCGCCCGTCCGGGCTACGAGGCCATCCAACCCGAAAACATGAAAGCCATTCTGACCTTTCTGGCTGCCGACGAGCTGGAAGGGCGGGAGGCCGGCCATCGCGGCCTCGATCTGGCGGCCAGGTTTCTCGAAAGCCAGTACCTATTAGCGGGTCTCACCCCGGCGCCGGGCCAGATATCGATGCTACAGCGGTTCCTGATTCAAGAAAGTAAGTTCAATCCCGCGACCTCGATAGCCATTCAGCGGAAAGAAAAAGGCCGGGATACGGTTCATCGCTTCACCTTTTTACAGGATTTTATACCGAGGGGACGAACGAGCCAGTCCCGTCGCATCGAGGCGCCGGTGGTGTTTGCGGGATTTGGCTTTAAAAATGAAGAGAAAGGGTACAATGATTTCAAAGGCATCCAAACGGCGGGAAAAATTTTGCTGTTCCTGTCGGGCACGCCGCAGTTTGACGCCAGAGTGAAAACGTTTACTATTCGCCCCGATCGTTTTCGCGGCGCCCGTCAAAAAGCTAAACAAGCCCGTGACGCTGACGCGCTGGCGTTGCTGGTGGTCACGGATAATTTGCTTCCGCGGGACGAACAGCGTCTCAATTTCTGGCGCAATCACAGCATGGTGAAACTGCTGGACGATCCCGATGAGCCGCCGTACATTTATATCACCCAAGCTCTCGCCGACAGCTTGCTGCGGCCAAGCGGCTGGAGCGTTGAAAGCTTGAAAGCGAAAATTCTGGAGAAACAGGCGCCGCATTCGTTTGAAATTAAAAAGGCCCTTCTCACGCTCGATTTGCGGATCGACAGCCAGATCAAAACTACTCAAAATGTGGTGGCGTACCTGGAAGGGGCTGACCCGGTACTCAAGCACGAGGTGGTGGCCTTTGGCGCGCACTACGACCACATCGGCGTGGACTCGACGGGCGACGCGTTCAACGGCGCTGATGACGACGGCAGCGGCACCACCGGCATTCTGGAAATTGCCCGCGCGTTTGCGGAGAATCCCAACCGACCCCGGCGCAGCCTGCTGTTCGTTTCACACACCGCGGAAGAAAAAGGGCTGCTGGGTTCGCGCTATTATACCGACCATCCGCTGGTGGCGCTCGAAAACACCGTGGCCCAGCTCAACGTGGATATGATCGGCCGCAACGATTCCAATTCGGTCTACATCATCGGCTCGGATTTTATTTCGAAGGAGCTGCACAAAATCAACGAAGCCGCTAATGCCACCATCGGAATGCAGTTCGACTACACGTTCAACAATAAGGAAGACCCGAACCGTTTCTACTATCGCAGCGACCATTATAATTATGCCCGCAAGGGCATTCCGATTATTTTTTATTTCTCGGGCGTGCACGAGGATTACCACAAACCCACCGACACGGTCGACAAAATTAATTTTGAAAAAATGGCGAAAGTTGCCCGCCTGATTTATCTGACGGGCTGGTATATCGCCGACCGCGAGTCGCGCCTGAAAATAGACGGCAAGGTCGCGGCGGAGGAACCGGAATAACGCACGTATCTTTACTAAACCTTCGAAGGTTTAGTAAAGGTAATAATACCAAAGTGAGGGAGTAAACATGTTATCTTATCCACTCATCATCTTGGGGTTAGTAATTATGACATTGGGTGACGACAAATCCGCTACACCCGCCGGCTATGACCCGGCGTTGTACGCCCGTGCGGTGGAAATTTCTAAATCGACCATCATTTTAGATGGCCACGTCGATGTGCCGTATCGCCTGATGGGAAAAATGGAGGACGTTTCGCAAGCCACCGAAAAGGGGGACTTCGATTACCTCCGCGCCAAAGCCGGCGGACTGGACGCGCCGTTTATGTCCATCTATATTCCGGCCTCTTTTCAAGCAACCCCCGGCGCTTCGAAAAAAGTCGCCGAACGGTTGATAGCCATGATGGACAGCATCATCGCGAAGCACCCGGATAAATTTGCCAAAGCCGGCACGCCCGCCGAGGTGCGAAAAAATTTTGCCAAGGGGCTGATTTCTTTCCCCTATGGGATGGAAAACGGCTCGGCCCTTGAGGATGATCTAAGCAACGTCAAGTATTTTTTTGATAAAGGAATTCGGTACATTACCCTGACCCACGGCAAGAAAAATCTTATTTGCGACTCGTCGTATGACAAAGACCGCGGCTGGAACGGGTTGAGTCCGTTCGGCAAGCAAGTGGTAGCGGAGATGAACCGCGTGGGCATCATGATCGATATTTCGCATGTCTCCGACTCGACTTTTTACCAGGTGCTGCGTTACTCCAAAGTGCCGACGATCTGCTCGCACTCCAGTTGCCGCAAATTTACGCCGGGCTGGGAGCGCAACGTCGACGACGACATGCTGCGCGTGCTGGCGAAAAAAGGCGGCGTGATTCAGATCAATTTCGGCTCGGGATTTCTCACCGAAGCGGCCAATAAACACAGCAACATGTATTGGGATCACCGTGAGCACTTCATGGCTCAGCATGGCATTACCGATAACAACGACCCACGTCTGAAAGAGGAAATGAATACGTATTTGAAGGCCAATCCCTTTCCGTACGCCTCCATCGAAAATGTAGTCGACCACATTGACCACGTGGTGAAAATTGCGGGCATCGATCACACCGGCCTGGGCTCCGACTTTGATGGCCTCGGCGATTCTCTCCCCACCGACTTGAAATCCGTGGCCGATTATCCGAAGCTGGTTTACCACCTGCTGAAACGCGGCTATTCGGAAAAAGACCTCGAGAAAATACTCAGCGGCAATGTGCTGCGGGTGTGGCAGCACGCGGTGGATTTTGCGGCGACACAGAAGTGATTAAACAATATTCTTCTTGACAACCATCCGATTCTTTTAATAATTTATGAAAATTAATCAGGTTGTCATTCTAAGGAAGTTTGAAGAAAAAATTGATAGTAAGCATCAAATTAGTGTTGAAGAAATACGTGAAGTGTTTCAAAACTATCCGCACTTTCGAAAATTAGAAAAAGGAAGGGTTTTAGGTGAGGACCTTTATGGCGCTTACGGCCAAACGGATTCCGGACGGTATTTAAGTGTCTTCTTTATTTATAAAATCAATAACAACGCGTTTATTATTAGTGCCCGTGACATGAATAAAACAGAAAGAAAAAGCATGCCCAAAAATAGAGTACTTCCTAAATTCCAATCTTATGAAGAAGCTTCTGAATGGTTAGATAGCCACTCTACTGCTAAGTTGGAATCTACCGAAGTTCAGTTTGAAGTTGCTAAGCCGCTCAAGATTTTGATTATCGATTCGCTAAGTGAAATAGAAGATACGATTTCACTGGAAAAGAAAATCAGTCGGCAAATACGAGAAATTGCTCGTCGAAAGGGTATATCTACTCAAACTTTAATTCAAAAGTGGCTTCAAGAAAAAGTCGACGAAAATTTACGACTATAAATTCCAAGCTCATTTGACCGGCGTCGGCTACTCGGAAAAAGACATCGCGAAGATTTTAAGCGGCAACGTGCTGCGGGTGTGGCAGCAGGCGGTGGATTTTGCGGCGGGGAAGATCTAAAACCCAGTTAGAGTATCGAGAAAACTATTGAATGCGTGATTTGTTTTAAGTATTTTTGATTTATGAAAACCTTATATAATATCCAGGTAAACCCTGGCCTAATGTGGGATTACGATTTTCTCCCGGAGGAAATCCAACATGAAAGCTTCTTCGTTTGGTATCTGGGGCGGCTTCTCGAACGCGGTACGGCCGCCGAGATAAAGTCTATTCCGAAGGAGATAATTGCCCATTATCTAGATCGTCTCAGCCTTTCCCGTCGAGTCCGCCGTTTTTGGGAATGGTACCTAAAAAATGTATAACATGGCAATTCTTACTCCGCTACAAAAGAACTTACTCAAACAATTTGCGCTTTCCTCACTCAACGAGATATTTTTTCTAACTGGCGGGACGGCTCTCAGCGCATTTTTTCTTCAGCATCGTTATTCTGAAGATCTCGATTTTTTCACGGACCAGCCTGATCAAGTTCCGCAAGTTTTACCGGTTTTCACAAAAATAGCCGAGCAGATTGGAGTCACGATTGAGATACGACGCCAGTTCAAAACGTTTCTCGAAGTTTTTCTTCATGGATCGGCAGGAGAAATAATCAAATGTGACTTTGCACAGGATTCACCTTATCGTTTACAGCCAAAAACTCGCGCTGATGAATTTGGTATCTATCTGGATAGTGCTCTGGATATCTCCTGTAACAAGCTATCGGCGCTTTTTGATCGCTCTGAGGCAAAGGATTTTGTGGATATTTTTTTCATCGACCGCGAATTGTTCTCTTTTACCGAAGTTCTTAACCATGCAAAGAAAAAGCATATCGGTTTAGATGATTACTGGCTGGCAGTTTCGTTGCTGAAAGTTGAAGAACTTGGACCATTACCAAGAATGGTGAAACCAGTCAGTATTGACGAACTAAAAAATTTCTATTTAACGCAAGCCAAAATTTTGATGAAATAACCCAAATCCTCAGCGGCAACGTGCTGCGAGTGTGGCAGCAGGCGGTGGATTTTGCGGCGACACAGAAGTGATCAATCAGGAAGGGAGGATCTATGCTCGAACACAACGAAACACAAGCTCGCAACTGGGGGATGGTTTGCCATCTGGCCGCGCTCTCCATCTGGCTTGGGATACCGTTCGGAAACATTGTCGGTCCTCTGCTGGTCTGGCTGATTAAAAAAGACGAGCTGCCTATCGTGAACAGCGAAGGCAAAGAATCGTTGAACTTTCAAATCTCCATCTCTATCTACATCATCATCGCTGCTATCCTCTGTTTTTTTCTGATTGGCATTCCCATACTAATCGGGCTGGTAGTGGCGCAAATTGCGCTGGTCATTATCGCGGCCATTAAAGTCAGTAATGGCGAGTCGTATCGATATCCGTTCACGCTGCGGTTCATAAATTAGAGTCAATCAACTTTGCAGTTTTACAGTAAAATTGCCCATGTACCCGGCGCGGCGCGTGGCATCGGGCAGTTCACCGCTAACGGACTTTTGATAACATTTTCTGTGTCGTTAATGCTATCATTTAATTCATGCGCGCGTGATCATCCTGGCGCTCCGGAAGTAACGTTGGAAGCCCCTTCCAGCTTATCGGCAGCTGCGGTATCCGCCAGGCAGGTGGAGTTAACCTGGCAGGATAATTCCAACGACGAGACCGGATATAGGATTGAAAGACGCCTTAATACCGCGGTGGATAAGCTAATAGAACTCGGCGCGAACTTTACCCGGTTTAGGGATACGCGGTTGAAACCAAATACCGTGTATACCTATCGTGTTTTTGCTTTTAATGAAGCGGAAGTTTCTGACCCATCAAATAGTACCACCGCCACGACCTTCAGTAATGATGGACCGTGGATTGAGCTAATAAGTGGAACCGATGTGAATCTTGCTGGCGTGGCATTGACGGATGCACCTAATAATATTGTTGTGGGATTGGATGGAACTATTCTTCTTACAACGGATGGCGGCGAGAGCTGGATTAGCCGATCAAGTGGCACTCTCAATGCCCTGTTGGATGTTTTTTTTCTGAATCAAGACTTCGGAATAACCGTGGGCGGCTGGTTTCCAGATGGATTCGCCGTAATACTGCGCACTTTAGATGGAGGGATTTCCTGGATAGACCAACCCACCACATTAGCACAAAATCTCTGGGCAGTGAGTTTTACGGATGAGAATACCGGGACCGTGGTCGGCTCGGCTGGAACCATTCTGCAAACGACCAATGGCGGTTCAAACTGGAGCGTTCGATTAAGTCCAACCGGTAATGAATTATTTGGGGTCGATTTTTTCGATGCCAATAAGGGGATTGCTGTTGGCGCGTTAGGGGTTATTATTACAACCGACAATGGCGGCGGAGTGTGGCGTATTCAGTCGAGTAACGCTTTGGACGAACTTCATGACGTCAGTTTCGCGGATTCCAATCAGGTCCTTGCCGTTGGTAACAACGGAACTATCCTCCGTTCAACGGATGGCGGGATGACTTGGATGAAGCAAACCAGTGGATTTGCAGAAAATCTTTTCGCCATTTCCTGTATTACCCCGGCCGCCGCGATCGCTGTCGGACAAAATGGGATCATTCTGAGAACAATCGATGGGGGAACCACCTGGGAGCAACAGCCAAGTGCAACCACCAATACGTTATTAGATGTCGATTTTATCGATAGCAATATCGGCACGGCAGTCGGTGAATACGGGACCATCCTTCGCACCACGACTGGAGGGGAATAAAGTTCGTTGCAGCTCCATGATAAAATTGCCCTGGTCACCGGCGCGGCGCGCGGCATCGGTCAGGCCACGGCGCAAGAACTGGCGCGCGCCGGCGCGGACCTCATCGGCGTCGATTTACAGGTTGACGATTTGCAGGAAACCGCGGATCACGTCACAAGACTCGGTCGAACGTTCAGCGGCTTTGCCTGTGATATCAGCGACGAACGCGCCGTTCGGGATTTAATCAACCAGCTTACTGAGCACGGCGGCTTCGATGTGCTCATCAACAACGCCGGCATTCTCCCCAGCGGCCCGTTTCTGGAGCGCGACTTCAGCGTTTGGCGCAAAGCCATTGACATTAATCTGCTCGGACTGATGGCTTTGACGCACGCGGCCTTGCCGATTTTGCTGAAACGCCAGCAGGCCCACATCGTGAATATCGCCAGCATCGCCGGGAAATTTGGCACCGAAGGCGTGGCTGCGTATGCCGCCTCGAAGCATGGCGTGGTGGGATTCAGTTCGGCGCTGCGTTTTGAATTGGAGGGAACATCGGTTGGTGTGAGTTGGATTTGTCCCAGCATAGTCAACACGCGCATGGCCGCTGGCGTGCCGCGGCACCTTCTCACGCCAGTGGCGCAGCCCGAAAGCGTGGCGCGGGCCATTCGTCGCGCCATTGAAACCAACGCCGGGGAGGTGTTCGTCCCCGGGCGAGTCCGGTTTTGGGTTTCTATTTTGCCGGCGGTCCTGCCGGGGGTTGCCCGTTTTATTTCGAGTTGGAGCGGCGCCTCGCGCGGCTGGCTTACCCGTCGAGCGTAGAGAGTGGATCGTGGGGCGAAGAGCGTAAAGCGTGGAGCGTAAAGCGTAGGGCGTTGACGCTACGTATGTGTCGCTCTACGCTTTACGCTCTTCGCTCAACGGGAAAAAGGGAGAAGATCACGGCCTTAGACTACACTGGCAAATACTGCATCATCGGCGCGGGGTCTTCGGGCCTCGCCGCCGCTAAAAACTTGCTGGCACATGACATCCCCTGTCATGTTCTCGAACGTGAGGACGATCTCGGAGGGCTGTGGAATTACGGCAAGCCGCTCAGTGCGGTCTATCGCTCCACCCACCTTATTTCATCCAAGCCGCTCACGGAATACTCCGATTTTCCGCTCCCCGAAGCATACCCCGACTACCCAAACCACGTTCAGGTTCTCGAATACATACGTTCGTATGCGCGCTTCTTCGGGTTGTTTGATCATATTGAATTCAACACGTGTGTGAAGAACATTGAACTGGCTGGCGAATATTGGGACGTCACACTGGAATGCGGGGAGAACCGCCGCTACCGCGGGGTGATTGTCGCCAACGGCCATTTGTGGGATTTGAATTATCCGGAGTATCCCGGCGAATTCCACGGCGTGGCTCTGCATTCCAGAGATTATAAAACACCGGACGTGCTGCGCGACCGGCGTGTGCTGGTAGTCGGCGCTGGCAACTCCGGCTGCGACCTCGCGGTGGAGTCGGCGCAGAATGCCGCGCGCACGTTTCATAGCGTGCGCCGTGGATATCATTATGTGCCCAAGTATCTATTTGGCAAGCCCGCCGATCAGATTGGTGAAGTTTCTCTCAAGCTGCGCCTGCCGATTTCCCTCCGCCGCGCCATCAACGGTGTGCTCGTCCGATTGCTGCAAGGCCGGCCGCAGGATTTTGGTCTGTCGAAACCGGATCACAAACTTTTCGAAACCCATCCGATTGTCAATTCGCAAATCTTTTACTATCTCGGCCACGGCGACATCACCCCGAAGCCGGAGGTGCTGGAGCTGCGCGGCGACCGGGTGCGGTTTAAAGATGGCAGCGAGGAGGAAATCGACGTCATTATTTATGCCACGGGTTTTAAAATTACCATTCCATTTCTGGATAAACAGCATTTAAACTGGCAGAACGGCCACCCGGCGTTTTACCTGAACGTCTTTCATCCCCGATATGATAATCTTTTTCTGGCGGGATTTATCCAGCCCGACAGCGGGCAGTGGGGGCTGGTGGATCATCAGACCCAGTTGATTGCGAAATTTATTCGCGCGCAAACCCACGACCCGGCGCGCGCTGAGGCGTTTCGAAGATTGAAATCCGGGCCGCGGCCGCATCTGGGTGGCAATATAAAATACATTCACTCGATGCGACATTATTTAGAGGTGGAGCATTTTAGCTATCGCCAGCGGTTAAAAAGATTGATCAGAAAAATGGGTTAAATTGTAGGGGCGAAGCATTTTTTTCCAGGTCCTCGTTGCGGATCATGAGATTGTTCTCAGAATGCTTCGCCCCTACAATAATGATGATGAGGAGGTAACGATGAAAATTTTTATCATCACGTTAGTGGTTTTTTTACTGGTGTTCGGGATATTTGTTCTGGATACCATCCGAGACGCCGGCGAATTCAAAACCATCCAACCGCATTTTTCCGGAAAGATGCAAAAAATCTTCGAAGTGACCGGCGCAGAGGACATTACCATTCATCCGCAGACCGGGGTGGCGTTTATTTCCGGCGACGATCGCCGCGCCAACCGGCGAGGCGAGTCCAAGCCAGGCGCCATTTATAGCTATCTTCTAAAAGCGGAACGACCAGAACTCATCAACCTCACCCCGAACCTGCCGTTTGAATTTCATCCCCACGGCATCAGCCTTTATCGCAGCGACGGAAAGGAACGACTGTTTGTGGTGAACCATCGCGCGGCCGGCGACTTCATCGAAATTTTTGCGATTCGAAACGACAGCTTATTTCATTCAGAATCTATCCGTGGCGATGTGATGCACAGCCCCAATGACATTGTCGCGGTTGGTGCGCGCAGCTTTTATGTCACCAACGATCACGGCAGCCGCACCAATTTTGGCCGCACGCTGGAGGAATATTTGCGCTTGGCCAAGTCGCACGTACTCTATTTCGATGGTCAGAATTTTAAGCGCGTCACCGCAGGACTGCTGTACGCCAACGGCATCAACCAAAGTCCGGATGGCCAGACCATTTATGTGGCCGCCGTCACCGCCGGTAAAATTTATGTGTATGACCGCGATTCGACCACGGGAGCCCTGACGCCCAAAACCCAAATCGAGCTCGGCACCGGCGTGGACAACATCGAAGTCGATAGTTCGGGAAATCTGTGGGCCGCGGCGCATCCGAAGCTGCTGACGTTTGTAAAGCATTCCAAAGACGGAAGTCATCTTTCCCCGTCGCAGGTTTTGAAAATAGCTCCCACGGGCGAAAAGGATTTTCAAGTCACGGAGATATTTTTAGATGACGGCAAATGGCTGAGCGGCTCGAGTGTGGGCGCAGCGTTTGAAAATACATTGCTGATCGGCCCGGTGTTCGATGATCATTTTTTAGTTTGTGAATTTGCCAATTGATCGTGTGAAAGAACTGGATGCCAAAGGCGATTCGATTTAACGTGAATCGCTTTTTCATTTTGTGAAATTTCCTTGCTTTTACGGATCAATATGATATTTTTATAAGCCGTGTTTGCAAACTGAAGCCAATTCTTATTCCATATTTAATCAGAGGAGGGGACATGAACGCAAAACGGATCTTCATTTCTGTATCGGTTGTTTTGGCGGTGGCGCTGTTCGCTTTTATTATGGCATCACGATATGAAAACTTAAGCGGCTCACCTACGCCCAAGCCGAAATATTTTTTGAGCGCCGACCAAACCCACAACAAATTCAGCCGCAGCATTCCGCCAGCGTTGCGGGTGCCCTCCGGAGCGGTGATCGAAGTACGCACCGAGGAGGCTACCGACGGTCAGCTTAATATCAACTCCACTGCAGCCGATGTGCCCAGTGTCAAGTTCGATCCGATTCATCCGCTCACGGGGCCGGTGTATGTAGAAGGCGCGGAGCCGGGCGATGTTTTGGCGGTGAAGCTGCTGGAAATTGAAGTGGGCGACTGGGGCTGGTCGGGCGTCTTTCCCGGTTTTGGTTTTCTGGCGAATGAATTCACCGAGCCGTGGTTGAAGACTTTCAAACTGGGCAAAGAAGCGAGGAGCGTAAAATTTTCAGATAAAATAACCATCCCGTTGAAACCTTTCGCCGGTGTGATGGGCGTGGCGCCGGCTACCGACTCGCTGCTGTCCACTATTCCGCCGCGGGCCAACGGCGGCAACATGGACGATCCGAATCTCACCGCCGGCACGACGGTTTACTTTCCGGTGTTTGTGCCGGGCGCGCTGTTCTCCATCGGCGATACCCACGCCGCGCAGGGTCTTGGCGAAGTGTGCGGCACGGCCATCGAAGCGCCCATGCGCATCGTTTATCGGGTCGACGTCATTAAGAATAAAAAAATTTCGGAGCCGCAGTACGAAACCGCCGATTACTACGCCATGACCGCCTTCGCTACCACCATCGATGAAGCGGCGAAAAAAGCCACCCGCTACATGATCGATTACTTGATGAGCGAACACGGCCTGAGTCGCAACGAAGCATACGTCCTCTGCTCCTTGGCCGGCGATCTCAAAATCGCCGAAGTGGTGGACGTGCCGCACGTGCTGGTGACCATGCACATTTCCAAAAAGGTGCTGGGGATTTAGGACGATGTTGGGAGCTTCGCACGAAGTATTTATCACCGGCGGTACTGGTTACTTGGGTCGACATTTGATCCCTCGACTGCTCGAGCGCGGCTACCGCGTGCGGGCGCTGGTGCGCGAGGAATCGCGTTCCAAATTGCCGGCGGGCTGCGAACCCATTGTGGGCAACGTGCTGGATAGCCAAACGTATCGCGAGCACATCGCCCCGGCCGATACCTTTGTGCATCTGGTGGGTGCGTCGCATCCCAATCCGTTAAAAGCAGATGAATTTCGCAAGGTGGATCTGGCTTCGGTGGAAATGGCGGCGGCCGCGGCCGTTGCGGCTGACGTGCGTCATTTCGTGTACGTCAGTGTGGCTCAGCCGGCTCCGGTGATGAAGGCGTATGTCGCGGTGCGCGCCGAGTGCGAGCAGGTGATCCGCGACAGCGGGTTGAATGCGACGATTCTCCGTCCGTGGTACATTTTGGGGCCTGGGCACTGGTGGCCCTATTTGATCATTCCTTTTTATAAAATTTGGGAGCGCTTGCCTGCCACCGCCGAAACTGCCCGCCGACTGGGGTTGGTACGGCTGCCGCAGATGATTTCAGCATTGGTGGTGGCGGTGATGGCGCCCGAGTCGGGCGTGCGAATTTGGGACGTGACCAGGATTCGAGAGTGTAACCTTGCGAAGGTTTGAACCTTCGCAAGGCTACTCAATAACTGCTACTGGCAACATCTCGGATACTCTGGACAGGCCGGAGTTCCTTTCAGCGGGCAAAACACTTGCTCTTGTGAAGTGCTTACGGTAAATGCGAAGGCCCCTACCGTTATTCCAAGTATGCCCAGAAGCAGAAGGATTTTGCGCTTCATTGTTTCACCTCCTTTGTGCGTTTTGTTTTATTTTGGGTAACGAGTTTAGAGAATTACGCAACCATGCAAGTTCATCAATAAGTTCTTTCAAATCCAGTTTAGCAAATTCGTATTTCAGAAATTGCAAGCGTTCGGCGTCATCACAATTTCCTGGACAACGTGCAAGTCGTTCCGCCAATACTTCTGCAAAATGTCTCTTAAGCTGATCATTTAAGACCCCATATATGGCTTGATGCAAGGCATGTTCAACGGCTTTAAGCTGTCTATAAACATCTTTCACGGACCGGTCATTATTAATCATCTTTTCGATACCGTCAAGTTGTCCCTTGATATAGTGAAAACGTTTGATAATTTCCTTCTTCTCTCTTGGACTAATGGTCATATACGCTATTCTCTCAAAATGGGTAAAATCAATATAAACGGCAGAGGGGGGTGTTTGTCAAGTACCAAAAATTAATTTTTGTGGTTGCTTTTTTATCGCGACTTTTTAATTTTAACAAATCGAGGCGGTGTCTTTACTTATAAATAAAAGGGAGGCTGTTATGGCAAGAAAACAACTCGGTTTTATAATTTTCGAGACACTCTTTGCCGTTGCCCTGATAGGGGTGGGAAACGTAACCTCTGTCAACGCGCAAGAGCCGACGAAAGAAAAGTCGCTGTATGAACGCCTGGGTGGGGTGTACGCCGTCGCCTCGGTGGTGGATGATTTCATCGAGCGGCTGTTGGTGAACGATGTTTTAAACGCCAACCCGGCCATCAAAGAGGCTCGCGACCGCGTCCCCAAGGCGGGACTAAAACATCGCGTGACGGAATTGGTCTGTCAGGTTACCGGCGGTCCGGAAACCTACCACGGCCGTTCCATGAAGGAATCGCACGCCCATTTGAATATCACGGAAAAAGAGTGGCAGGCGATGGTGACGGACTTTAAGAAGACTTTAGACCACTTCAAAGTTCCGGAGAAAGAGCAAAATGAACTGTTCGCCATCGTAGAGAGCACCAAGCCTGACATTGTCATTTCCAGCTCTATGAAATAGTGGTTTTCAAATCCAATTGTTTTAAATTTGAGAAGCCGCAAATCATCCAACAATTGCCGCCGATTGCTTTGAATGGATTTGCGGCTTTGTCATTTTAATTTGAACCAAGTACGGAAGGAGCTTTGAAAAAATCAAGCGGAGAGATTTTCTTAAAAAAGGTACGAGTGCAACGCTGCTGGGCGGCTCGGCTTTGCTGTTTGGATGCCGTAGATCCGAACAAACCGGCGATGGGCCGGCAGCAAATCTTTGGAGGCTCTCCCACGCATTTTTATTTAGATGATTATCCAGACCGCTGCGGCCCGCGCCAACGTCTGGATGCTATCAGAATTTGAATCAAAGAACAACGAATATTTAGAGAAGCTCATCGAAGACCCAAAAGTGCAGGTGCGGCGCTTTCCCGGACGGGGTGTTGACGGCATTGAAAAAATATTCCGAGGAAGTGATTGCCGAGATGACTGTCAGCGACCCCTGGAGCAAAAGAGTGTACGAATCCTTTGATACATTTCGGAGAAATGTTATGGGTTGG
>Ga0247727_10008256_pt1 | contig 19400 bp, 13 predicted proteins | sample WisWelCaveWW1625_FD_202498 | JGI IMG/M metagenome (GOLD analysis project Ga0247727, IMG submission 202498) | Biofilm microbial communities from Wishing Well Cave, Virginia, United States - WW16-25 | ecosystem: Environmental > Aquatic > Deep subsurface > Groundwater > Cave microbial mat | place... | reverse complement strand
ATGCGTGCCGCCGTAATGGGCGATTCCGGCTTTAGTCCTTTTTCAGTGGGAGCATCACGATTAACTGTAGCCAGCCTCCTTCTTTTTGGTTGGGCACTCTTGAGAAAAATGCCCCTGAAACTTTCTCGTCGCGATCTGTGGGTCAGCGTTGTATCAGGTGTGGTGATCTGGGTTACCGGCAATGGCTTTGTGATGTGGGCGGAGCAGTGGGTAGATGCCGGTTATGCAGCACTCCTCTTCAGCACCGTTCCGATCTGGACGGCGATTATCGGTAATATTTTAGATCGGAAACTTCCTTCCGCACGACTATGTGGAGCTTTTGTAGTCGCCATTGGCGGCATGGCAATCCTTGGTGGCGCCGATCTGTTCCAAGCTAAAACCCAACTCCTCATGCCGACACTAGTGATTCTGTCGGGCACAGTTCTTTGGGCCATGAGCACCCATCTTCAAAAACGGCTGCCGACACGCTGTCCGCTCTTTGTCTCTTCAGCTTATCAACAACTTTTTGGGGCCCTCGGGTTTTTTCTCATGGTGTTCATTGTTGGTGAGCCGTGGCCACATCCCACCAGGCAATCATGGTTGGCTTGGGGTTACCTTGTATTGTTTGGTTCGATCATCGCTTACAGATCTTATATCGCGGTCGTACGAAATTTTCCGGCCACTATCGCCATGACCTTCGCCTATGTTTGCCCCGTGCTGGCGGTTCTCTTTGGTGCACTATTATTAAATGAGACGATCAGCCCCAACAAGATCGTTGGTATGGTGATGATATTAGGAGCGGTCTACCTAATCTTTAAGGAGCAACGGGTACCAACTAAGCAGTAATCGGCATTTACTTATAGAAAAATTTTAGGAAAAGTTTTGTTTTCCAGCATTTGGCGTCCGCTATATGCAGCAGGTCGAACCGATTTGGCCTAAATAAGAGCCTGGCAAAGGTTCGTACTGGAACTGCGCTCTTGTTGTCTTCGATGATCTTACGATGATCCTCTACTGGAGAGGAGCCCCGTTCATTGACAGGCTGCATCCGAAAAAGTCGCCTGGCACCTATGAACCGGGTCCACAACCCAGATCGAGTATTTTGTGACCTAAGCTAAAGCCAGCTCTTCTCCAGTGAGCATATGTGTATTCACCCCAGATATGATGCTGGTGCCCAAGCCGAATGATTTCCTCTTCATCGAATTTCAGCATGTAAGGATCTCTGGCCATTACTCACTTTCCCCAAATTCTCAGACACCCTCAAACCGAGTCGGAACAGTTCGACGGCACTGCATTTGGTGCTTCATCTGATTGAAAATCCGAGATTACTCTGTTCCATTATTTCAACTCTCGAATCTTTTCACTGATGGTATCAACGAGACCGTGAAAGGCGGCGACATATCTCGACTTCACCTTGGCGACCAGTTCTTCGGCCATTTTCTTGCTGTAAGTATGGGAGGTCTTATTCCTGTCTTCAAGAATATCGAGCCAAACTTTTTCGTCGGAAAGAATGTCAACTTTGTAGGCCATCTTAAACACATCCCGCGCAGCGCTTGTCTCATGACCGAGCGCTTCGAGCAGACGTTTTAGCGTTTTCCATGCAAGTTCATAAACAAATTCAAAACTTTGAATGATTCCAGCAAGATCTCGATCGTTCTTAACAGGAAGTGCGACAGCCTCTTCCAAACTCTTCTGAGCTAGAACAAGTTTTTCCAGGCTGTCTTTTAGTTTTATATCATTACCTTTTTTGGTCATAAACGACGATTCCTTCACTTAAGATTCTCTTCTTAAAATCTTCATCTATCTGATCAAGGCGCACCAAATCCAACTTCTTAAGAGTCGGCGTTTTTTCGTCAGCATCCAATGCAAATCGCGACCAATTGGGTTCTTCTTTCTTGGCTAATTCGAAAGCAAAGTCATAGTCAGATTTTTCCGAAGCGTCGCCTCTAGCTCTGGAGCCAAAGAGGATGATCCGTCGAGGCTTCAGGGACTTTACTGCTTGTTGAACAACGGACTCTACTATGGGGTCTTTAATGGTCCTTTCTTCCATTTGCACCGAGGTCGAGCCATCTGAACGGTTCGACGGCGCTGCAAATGGCGTCCCCGATTGGATGACTTTCGAACTGAGTGTATGTCACTCGCCGCTTAGGGGACGCACAAAGCTTGTATTAAATTAGGTACTTATTACATCAATCTAACCCAAACAAGAAACATATTCAGTGACCTTTAACCTATCCTTCCCAAGAGGAACGAATCTACTATTGGGTCAACTAATTCCTCTTTTGAAATTGGAAAGTAATCAAATAGCTCCACAATGTCTTTTACAGTTCGGAACACCAGCTCTTTAAGGCGTGATGGGTCCTGATAGTTCTTTAATGGTTCTGAAAATTCAGTGGAAATCTCTTCCTCGGTACATTTGTACTGACCCATAATATCGCGGTTGTGACTTGCTACTGCCATGAGCCTTCCTGAGAGTCCACTATGTCTAATCTTTAGATCAATGATCTCTTCAGCCCCAATCCCCAGTTTTTGATACAAACCCGCAGTTCTCAAAAACACTTCTGTCACCCTGACAACTCTCGTGTCTACAAAGAGTTTATTTTCTGTTCTCGTATCCTCAAAAAAAGTGCCTAAGTAGTAATAGTCTCCGTTCTTTTTCAACGTCCAAAAGTCATAACGATCACCCCCATGAATAACTGCGCGAATACCCTCCTGGTAAGGCTTGGGTTTGTGGTGCTCGGTGGTCATTACCACACCTATCGGCCATCCAAAGGTATGAATCTGGCTTTCTTCAGCGGCTTTGAGAAGATCCCTTGGCGACACCTCCAACACCGAATCTCTCAATCGGGCAGCAAATTCCATGTGTCCTCGTTTTGTTAAGTCTTCTTCGGTAGCCATTGAATTGCCTCTGATTTCCCGTTTTTGAGAACGTCATCCATTGATTGGCCAACACTTCTTGCTATGTGTTTCTGATTTTTTAGGACGGATGTTCGGGCCCGAATGCGCCGTTCTAAATTCGATGAAAAGGTGCTTAGGTCATTTGAATCCCACCATTCAACGTTAAATCCTTGAAGATCAAAGTGTATTTTACTAGCACCAGCTCTGAATTTAGGATTGTGGGAATTATGATCGTCTCGACAGCAAATGATTAATTTATTCGCTTTGCCTGAACCCATTACGTGGCCTACTTCAAAGTAGCAGTTAGGTCTTTCGTTGGTTAAATCTGCAATAACCCAATCCGCGTAGTTAAGCGACTCAATGATTTGACTGTAGAGGGGTGTCCCATCATCGTCTTTATCTGCCCTTCTTGGAGAAAGCCCCACTCGTCTTAATACGGGGTCGTATACTTCATTCCACAGCCTATCCATTTCTTCATTTCCAATTTGCATTATTACAAAACAATCTCCTTTTCCTATCTCATTAATCTTGCGCCCAGTGAATGGTTCCCATTCAAGAATTATTTCTCCAAACGGAGAAGTCTTTACATGTGCTGGGATCTGTTTGCCTTCGGTTGAAGTCGGCGAAATAACTACCTCCATCGTGGTTTTGCTCCCAGATTGCAGGAGAGCACCAACTTCAATCGCTTTCTGAAGACTTGTTACTATTTCATCTGCTTCTGGTTTGCTCAGTCCCTTTGTCGGAACAAGCAACCAGCCGTCAGAAGTCCTTGCCCATGATTTCTCAATCTTGGACAGGAATTCCTTTGTCTCCAATTTTCTTCCCGTTGTTAGTTCATCCAACTTTGACAAAACAGACCTCTCATTGATTCACGCCTCTCACCTGAAAACTTACCTTGTCGAGAAGCTGCTTCTTTTCGTCAATCAGTGACAATTCAAATTTCCCATTACTATTGGGTTCCCACATCTTAGGACCGTTTGCGCGACCAAGTTCCTTTTCATTTAGCTTCCACAACCACCTCGAATTATACGATTGAGCTTCAAATGTGATCTTTTGAATGTCGGTTGGAATGTCGGGGTCCCAAGCGAAAATGGTATCCGACACAGGGTAAACAATTCTGGGAATAGAAGAAGGTGCTAGTTTCATCTCCTTCTTTGGTTCTGTACCTACCAAGAACCATGAATCTCTCGGCCCCTTTATTACACCTTGAGGGGGTTTCGGAGGCTGGCTTGGGGAATCTTTATGGAGCCAATGAATAATATCGCTGAAAATAGGAGCCGCTCCACTGACTCCACTTACATCCCACATCGGTTCACCTGAAAAATTACCGACCCATACCCCCACCGTGTAACGATCAGAAAATCCTACACACCAGTTATCCCGCATGTCCTTGCTAGTACCAGTCTTAACAGCAAACCATGATTTTCCTGCCAAAGGGCTACTGAGACCGAAAGTCAAACTTCGATTTGCTCGATCAGATAAGATATCGCTAACCAGAAAGGTTGCTTCATCAGAGAAGACGCGGATATCAGAGCTGTTCGGTTGAAAAAAAGTAAGTTTAGGCTCTCCCTTCATTCCCATTCTCGCCAAGGTGCGATAGGCGTTGGTTAACTCCCAAAGGGTTATATCTGCTGAACCCAACGCTAAAGACGGTCCATAAAATTCATTTTCTCGCAAAGTGGTAAAGCCCAACTGTCTTAATTCCTCAACAAAACGATCAACACCAATGAGTTGTAAAGTTCTTACGGCGGGAACATTTATTGAGGATGCTAAAGCTGTACGAACAGAAACTTGTCCGTGAAACACTTCATCATAATTTTTGGGTCGATAAGAACCTCCTGCCACTGGAATCTCAATAGGCGAATCGTTCAATATTGAGGCAGGTGTGAGCAATCTTTCATCAAAGGCCAACGCATAGAGAAATGGCTTGAGTGTAGATCCAGCCTGGCGTTCAGCCTGTACCCCATCCACATAGTAAGATGAAGCAACTCCTGTGTTACCCACATATGCCAGGGCCTCGCCACTTTCATTACCTAGCACCAAAACAGCCCCGTCTTTAACGTTACTCTCTTCTAAAGTGTCTAAATGTTTGTGTAACGACTCAATTACAAAACCCTGAAGAGAGGCATCAAGTGTTGATTTCACGGGATCACTTTTGTCTTTTAGTAGTTTCCTCGCTACATGCGGAGCCAAAGCAACGTCTTGCGAAATTGAATAGTCTTTGGCTAGGACCTCCTGACCAAGTTTTTCAATAAGATGACAGTCTTCAAAAAACTTTAGATTGATCCCCAAACGGCAAGCACGTTGAGTAACTCTTTTCTCTGAAGCGGTTGGTTGCTGAAAAGAGGATACAAGTAACATTGTTTCTTCCATCGAAAGCCCACTTGGTTCTTTCTGAAAGATTCCCTTTGTTGCTGCTCTCAATCCTTGCAATTCACCGCGATAAAATGATTGGTTAATATAAGCCTCCAGAATCTCCTTCTTCGACCAATTATGTTCTAAAGTAATCGCTTCACTAATTTGTTGTAGTTTTTGCTTTACGTTTTTCTTTCGGTGCCCGCCTTTCAATGTAGGATCTAACATTGCTACAACCTGCATTGTCACGGTACTGGCTCCTCTACGAGACTTAGTAAAAGGTGACCGGAATCCAGCGTTCAATAGAGCAAGCCAGTCCACTCCATGATGTTGATAAAAACGTCTATCTTCCGCATACAACAATGCACGTATGAAATGGGGTGGAATATCATCAATCGTAGTCCACGCCAGTCGTCTGGTTTTGTGGTCAATACGTAATTCTTGCAGAACTGTGCCGTTCCGATCCAGGAGGGCAATATCACTTGGCTTAAATCGGCTCTTTATTTCTTCAAATGAAGCTACAGCATTTGAGTCATTCAAAATAAGGCGGACAAAAACACCTCCAAGAACAACGAAAGACAGTAGTCCTATTATAATGAACCTCTTCATTCACTGACGGATACAGAAGGATTGGGAAGTTCACCAAAAGCCTCTGGTGCATACAGAGCTTCAACCCTCGTAGGTGGAAGGTTTAGTTCGCCACTTTGGTTTAAGCGTATCGTATATTCAACGGACCACTCCCCTTTGGGAACAAATTCATAATAGGCTCGGTACGCCTCAAAGAGTCTTTCCACATAGGTAGGCCATGACCACCAATCCTTTGGCTTTTCATCTTTTGTTAAGAGCTTGGAATCTCTCCCAAGACCCGATCCTAAGATCGTGGCTCCGGCAGGAATCGGATCGTTCACAACAACCCAACCCATATCCGCTTGAGAATCAATCGTTAGCTGAACTCTAACAACATCACCGCGAGTCCATTTTCCTTTCTTCTTCTGCTGTACTGGAGATAATTGTTTCTTGATTTGATATCCTTTAAAAAAACCATCCCGTAATGGGATTGCTGCCAAACTCTGCAAAGTCATCCAAGGCTTTCCTGCTCCAGAATGAACCGCTGTTAAATCGGCAGTCTTTCCAAATTCTGTTGGCCAAGGGAAATCAAACACGCTTCCCAGCGGTTTCTTCAACCACTCTACGCTCTTGCTTTTTGAAGCAACCGTTGCCGTAGTTTTTCCCGCCACAGGTTCTTTTTCAAATTGGCTAGAAAACTTCTTAACAGCCAGAACTCCCCAGGCATTTGCAGTGGTGAGATCCCAATGTCCATACTGTTGTCGTCCAAGCGTTCCTTGCAAAAGACGTGGAATATCCGATTTCCATTCGGGTTCCTCAAGAATGGATAGAAGAAAGCGATTGGCATTCAAATCATTTGAGACCATAAGCCACCAAAGACGATCTAACGTCTCCGTGGAAAACCCCATGATGGTGCCACGGAAATTCAGACGAGACCTGAGAATCTGAGAGGTCTGTTGAAGTTGAGTGTCACGGTTCGGTACCTGCTTAACTCGTTTGAGAGTATTGAAAAGATCAATCACAGCCGATGTTGGCCAAAGATTCATGTGCTCTGTATTCGACAGTGATTTTAGGAGCGAAGGAGACACCGCATCAAATCGAGATAACGCCTCAAGTGCTGCAACTTTCCTAAAGTTTAGATCAGCGGTCCGTATTGCAGATGAACGAAGTATCTTCCCTTCTACGAATTTCTGAAGTCCCTCGATCATTCGCTTTCTGGGAGCCTCTGGGATTTCCCATCCAGCTTCATGTGCAATAGACAACAGATAAGCTGTTAAGCAATCACATCCCTGAAGAATCGAAGGGAAGAATTTCGCAAGGCCGTCATCGTCAAGATAAGAAGGAAGTTCGGCCATTAAAGCTTTCCATGCCTTTTCATCCTCAAGAGCTATTGCCTTTGAAATCTTCTGTTCAAGGCACGTATAAGGGTAGTACCCCATGTAATGCTTGACGCCATCCAAACTCTTAACCAGAGTCGGTTTCACGCCAACGCGGATTCCACCCCTACCTGGCAGAGCATCTTTTGGTGGTTCAACTTTCTGGACGTACTTTTTCTCAAGTTGTGTCAACGTCGCCTGAATAACTTGAACTGGGACTACAGGCTTGATTGCCTGAGTTGATTTAACTTTATCGGAAATGTTTCTGCCTTTGTCTTGAGCTTCAATTTCGTATGTCATTGATTGGCGATCCTTCGGAATTTCAACCGACCAAAATATTTTTTTGGATTCTCCCGCATTGAGTTTGATACGATTTTGTTCAAGTTGACTTATTGACCCGTTGATACGTCCTAAAACATCGACTTCCATTCCTTCTTTAATCCCATTTCTAAGCGTCACTTCCATTTTCAACTTATCCCCTTCTCTTGCTATAGGGGGAATTCCTGAAAAAATAGAAAGTTCTTGATAGGTACGGATCGAAGAAGACCCTGTTCCAAACTGATCGGCACTGCCGTTGGCAATTGCGACGATACGAAAACTGGTTAATGAATCGTTGATTGGAATTTCTACAAATGCTTCTCCACTGGCATTAACAGGCACATGAGGTTTCCAGAAAAGAAGTGTGTCAAATAGTTCCCTGGCAACGGATCTTCCTCCCCCACCCCCTTGGGGGAGCGCCTTTAATCCAAAGTGACGCTTACCCACTACTTGCATCTGTGCGGAAGCTGTCGCTACTTCATATCCTCTGGGCCTCATCATGGCATCCAGTAACTTCCAACTCTCATTCGCTTTTAATTCTAAAAGACCTTCATCCACAACAGCCACAGCCAATTCTGTGCCCTGAGCTGGGATGTTCCCCTTGGAATTCTTTACGACGATTTTGATCTTGGCGCGATCACGAATCTTGTATTCTGATTTTTCTGGAAGAACTTGAACTTGTAACTCGTGAGGTTTCCAATCGACAAGAATCTCAGCAATTCCCAGTTTGTAGGCAGGGCGACCCAAATCCACAATCGCAGTCGGCTGAATGTCGCCAACTCGCCCTCGAACCACAAACGCTGAAACAAATACATTGGGGGCATAGTTCTTTTTTATCGGGACTTCAATAATCGGCTTTTCACGAGTAACGCGAGTTACAAATGAGTCTAAAATGCCTTCACGTTCTACAGTCACAAGTACCTGAGCTTTGGCAAATGGCATTCGTACTTGGAAACGCGCTGTTCCCCCTTGTTCGTATCGTTTTTTTTCAGGGAGTAAGTCAATTCGATCACTGTCGGATACATCAAACCACCAGGGTTCCTTGTCCCAAAGCCAAAGTGATTCTGATGTCGCGGTGACGTTTCCCGATCCATCCTTCGTTTCAGCTTGAAGAAAAACGTTACCAGCTACGGGTGAGCTGGCTTCACAATGCAACAGCCCTTTTTCGTCTGTTTTTCCAGAGCATATGGAACCTAACTTTTTCAGTTCAAACTTGTGTTCATACGCATAGAATCCACCCACAATCTTCTTTCGATGACTGTATGTCTTACCTTCATGTAGGGTTACTTCAACAGGTGCTCCAGGTACAGCCTTCCCACTTAAATCAACAACGGCAGCAGAAAACTTAAATTTCTCTCGTTTTGACATCCAACTATCGAGTTTCAAACCTGCCAGTCGAGAGGCTTCATAAACGGGGATTGTCGATCCAACTGTTTGTGTCTCACCATTCGGGTCGGAATATTCGAGTTCCAGTGAGATTTTTCCTGAACCTTTGGGCTTTTCAAACGTAAGATTAGCGTGAACTGAACCTGTCTTGTCGAGAGACAACGGTAATGTTTTTACCTCAGCTTTTTTAGGAGCCTCCTCTCGCTTTAGATCATTCTCTGATAAAAAACCGCCACCAAACTGGAAACCATCAAAGTTTTCATACGTTTTCTTTCCTAGTTTTGTAACGTCGTATCGTAATTGAACTGGAAGTTGAGAAGCAGGACCACCTGAAAGGTAATCCACATGAACGTCTACGGGTACTGTTGATACTCCCACGACTGGATCTTTAGGCGGGAAGACGTTGGCTTTCATCAGTGGAATGCGAAATTCTTCAACGCGAAATTTTCCTGAAGTCAGACTATCTGACGAATAGCTCTCATAATATTCACCTTCACCTTCATAGCCTTCTTCGGCAGAAGATTCGGCACTTTGAGTTTGTTCTGGAGCTTTCTTTTCCAGAAATACCGTGTACTCACCAAGCTTAGCTTCCTTCGGAATTACCCAGTCTGTATTCGCGGTTCCAGCCTTGTCCCATGAAAGAGGAAGAACATAGTTTTGTCTGCTTCCACGATGCTGAAGCCGCAAGGATTTTGGGAGTTCATTTTCAGGCACCAGAGTCATAGTTTCAGAAGTGTGTTTGCGAAGTACGTGCTTCATATGCACGGTTTCGCCAGCCCGTAGCAGCGTTCTATCAAATACCGTGTGGGCAATTTTAGGACCTGTGTACGGCTCAGTACGTAGTTGAAAACGATAGGCTTCAATTCCCTCCGTCCAAGATGAATGAACGAATGAAAAATCATCACCCTTTTCCGCTATGGCGAAAAGTCCGGAGTTATACGAAGACCATTTTGTCTTTTTATCTTCTTCACACTTGGGAATTTCATTGCGTGATGGCAATGTTGAAAACTTCGCAATTCCATTTTTGTCAGTCTTACTACTTGCAAGAATGTCTCCTTTACAGTTGCGTAAAGCGACCAATGCCTCGCCAATGGGTTCTCCACGATCAAGACTCGTAACCCATGCCAATGAAGATTCACGCCCCCATTTAAAGTGAACGGATAAGTTGGTTACTAATGCAGTGGTTTGAATAAAATACGTACCACTGGATTTCAAAATACTCGCCCCGAGTATTGGACTTGCGAGTTCGACGACATAAAGCCCTGGCTTAGTTAGTGGGATACCAACCACTTCAAAAGATTCGGGACCATTCGGTTTCTTTACAGAGAATGTTTTAATGTCCGTACCAGCATCGGCAGACGCAAAAACAGATGCGTCACGGGAGTCATATGCTCCTACATGAGCATCAACACGCGATAACCACGTAATGATGTTCTTAAATTCAGCCTTTGAAGGACGTAAAACTTTGAAATTAAGAGTATCCTGAGAAATTGCCGGATTAATTGAGAGAAGTTTTGCCTGAAGAGCTGGCTCCAGATTTCGGAGTGTTACAGGCAGAGTGGGGTTCGCATTTAGTTCAAGTATTCCGAAACTTCTAGGGAATTTTGCCAGCGGCGGGAAGTCATCCGTCTTGACTGTGAGCGGAAATGACGTGCCATTGACAAGTTCTCGACCATCTTCATCTTTCAAATTAGGAGGCAGTGCGACCTGGAACTCTGTCTTTGGTGAAAATGGACCGTTAAATACGACTGCGTAAGTCATTGCCTTTTCAGTAGCTTCACCAACTGAAGTTTTTCCATCAGGTTTCCAAGTTTTGTCTCCGCTCTTTAAGATTACTTTCTTTGCATCGGACCAAGGAACATAGGTGGAAAATCTCAACGTCATCGCCGAGAGAGGAATACAATTGCTTTCTGCATTTTCTCTTTGGCAAGAAAACTCTGCATGAAACGCAGGGCGTACTACAAACCTATAAATCTGATCGTTATCCGTTTGGACACCACTCTCTGAAGTCACGCCCTTACCCCAGACGAGCTGTACTCGATTGCCGCTACCCCAGGCCGCCGATTTTTCATAGCTCGATGAAGGAAAATTTCTTTTGGCTCGGATGATGATAGGCACCCAATTCTTTTTTGGATCCTTCGGCATCCATCGAAGAGTTTCCGAATTTAAAATGGCTTCTCTCTCACGCCCTTCAACAATCTCAACAGGTATTCTTTCCTCGATACCTTCAATGATGAAATAAACACGATTTATGACTGAGGCGGATTTTGGCTTTGCATCTACAAGAAAAACAAAGTTCTGATCTTCTGAAATACGTGAACCCTCATACGGTTGAGACCAACGTATGGAAGGACCTCCCGTTGAAAACTGAAAACTGTGCTGCCCCGCAACTACCTTTCCGGCTAACGTCTTGAGATTGTCTTGAGTGTTAAACTGGCAATTGATCCCTGCGGGCAGATCCTTAGAAAAATCATAAATCCAATTGCGTTCATCCTCCCAGAAACCTTTTCCTGCTTCGGAACAAGTGATTTTGAAAGGATCAGCTAATCGAGGATCACCGAAAGCTACCATCGGCTCTGAAAACTGAACACGAACTTGACGAATATCTTTTACAATGCCTTGAGGTGAGAAATTGAGAATTTGAGGCTCTGCCGCTAATCCAGCGGTACTAGACAAACCATTTATCAGACAAAGTGTCGCCAATAACCTTCGCATAGAGCCTCCTCACTATTTCTTTTTGTTCACCAGTTCCTCGATTCCAACATCCAATACCTCAGCAATCCGTAGCATTGTTTTGAGAGTAGGGTTGTAGCTAGGTTGGCACCATCGGAAAACTTCTCCAGCAGAAACCTTCAGTATTTTGGCTAACTTATACTGGGTGCACCCCTTCTTATCAAGTGCTTTTTGAAGAGCAAACCGCCCCATATGTTTCTATTATCCCATATACTGCATCTTTACAACTACTGTAAAAACGCCTATACTGTATATATGACTATTAACTATAACGCAGCACATAAGGCAGTAAGTGTAACAAAATCTCAAAATGTATCACTCGGAGGGGCTTCTAAATGAAAGGCGCAAGGCCATTAAGTCGAGAAGAGATCCAGAAGGTGCAAGGTAGCTTTTCTGGCAAGTATGCCCTTCGAGACCAAGCCCTCTTTGTTCTCTGTTATACAACCGGCTATCGGATTTCAGAGGCACTTTCGCTTTTGGTTTCAGACGCAATCCAACAGGGAAAGCTAGTAGATCGAATCGCAGTGAAGCGATGCAATATGAAGAAGAAACAGGAGGGTCGAATTGTACCGTTCCATTCAGATGCGAAGGCGGCGGTATCCCTATGGGTTCATGAACTAGCTCAATGCACCCAAATAGATGATGAAACATTTTTGTTTAGAAGCAGAGAGGGTAGGAATAAATCCATAAGTAGAATTCAAGCTTGGAGAATTTTAAAAAAGGCTTATCGAGTTGCAGGACTTATTGGTCCAGGACTTTCTTGTCACTCCACTCGTAAATTTTTTGCAGCAGTGCTCTACGAGAAATTTAATCACGATTTGATTAAACTTCAGCGTTCACTTTCTCATAAGTCCGTAAGTTCTACCGCCTCCTATTTGTCGTTTAAGGAAGACGAGATCGAAAAAGCAATCTTGGCTATCTAAAGGAGGAGATATGTTCACCAACATCATCGGCAATCAAAATATAAAAAACATTCTGAAATTCAAAATCGAAGCATCTCGTCAACAGAACAAGGCGTTATCACACATCCTATTTGAAGGGCCTCCAGGCACGGGCAAGACGAGCTTTGCCAAAGCGATTGCCAGAGAGATGAATGCTGAGTTTATTTCTGTAACGCCAAAACTTGTGCAGCAACCCAAGGATTTAATTCGCATCATTTCCAGATTTTCCAGAGAAGGATACGACGCTGAAGGGAATATCGTCGGCAGAATCAAGCCCACAGTGGTCTTTATCGACGAGGTTCATGCTCTCAAACCTGAGATTCAAGAACTGCTCGGAATCGTGATAGAGGAGTTTGAAATCAGTTCCGTAATTGGGGAGCAAATCTTTCGACAAAAAGTACCGTTGTTTACGCTCATTGGCGCTACAACATTGGCCGGAACGTTGACCAAGCCTTTTCGTGAACGCTTCAAGCTTTCGCTTAAACTGAAGAGCTACTCGATTGAAGAATCGACAGAGATAGCGTTACTTCATGCAAAAAGGTTATCCGCCGAAGTAGAACATCCTGCGGCAAGTGAAATTGCTCGACGCTCAAAAGGCATTCCAAGACTTATCGTGAGCCACCTGGAGAATATTGCCGACTATGCTTCGATTCACTTCAGAGAATTAGGGGCAATTACTGAGCACGTCGTCGAGAAGGCGTTTGAGTTATTTGCCATTGACTCGCTTGGTTTGGATTCCGTGGACAGAAAGGTCGTTTGGTGCCTGGCTGATAATGCCGACAAGCCCGTTGGAGTTGAATCTCTAGCCCTTCAAACGAATGAGGCTATTGAAACCATCATCCATGTGGTGGAACCGTATCTAATGAGCATCGGGTTCATTCAGCGAACTCCAAGAGGAAGGAAGATTACCGACAAAGGAATGGCTTACCTCAAACGGAGGGATAAACAGCAAAGCAGCGGCCCAAGCAGCCATCAGACCCCGTTAGCCCAAAAGGAGGGTTATTCCAATGTGGCTTCTTGAGTGCCTATCCGCTCTGGCTTATCTGGCTATCTATGGCGTGCTCATATGGGGGGTATTCCTGGTTATCTTTGGCATCGGACACCTGAAATGAGCACTTGGAAAAATGAGGTTTTCCAAGTTTATAAAAACGACAAAAACCGTATCGTTTCTGATACATAAAACATGGATATTACTAGCTTTTTCAGCGTTTTCACATAAATCCTCAAAAACTTGGAAATTTGGCATTTTTTCGATTTCGCAAATGGCTAAGAACGAAAAGCGAAAAAACGGCAAAAGACCCGTCGTTTCTAACATATAAAACATTGATATTATTACGCTTTACATTGTTTTCGCCAAACCAGTCGAAAATTTCCGAAATCGAGGGTCCAAAATAGTGATTTTCAGCCCTGGTAAGCTGTCGGAACCAGATAGCCCCCACGGCTCTCGCTCACCCATACGTTGAACCTGGCTTCTCAACCAGCCAGTTACAGATGACAGTTTCGGGACACAAATCGTGGCGGACCTAATGAGACAGGCAAAACCACGGTGAATAAGGAGATCGTGCAAAAAACCATTGTTTTGCGACGATTTAAAGAGATCCAACCGCCTTCCTGCGGGGGTTTGTCATGTCCTCTACGCAGATTCGTTAAGCCCCCTGGTCAAGCCAGAAAGTCTTTAACGTCCCTATCCCGTCCTACGAAAAACTATATGAAAAAGTGATGTGAACTCAGATTCTCATTTTTGAGAGTTGCTATTTACGGTCCAAATTCAAGAGGACGCTTAACTGTCGAAGCGTCTCCGTAACTGTGTCTTTGCGTCCCTTCTTGGTGGGAGGATATTTTTCAAAGAATAATTTCCGCGCCTGCTGAAATGTTGGGTTTCCTCGAAATTTGCTTCCATACCGCATGAAGAACGTCCTTACCCGTCGAACTAACTCTTCATCACCTCTTCCATCAATCGCCTGCTTAATCTCCTCAGCACTTACTGTCTTTCCCTGACTTGCTTCATTTGGTCGCCCATCGGTTTCTGAAGGCTTAAACTTCGCCATAGATACCCCCACTTTATATTTTGCACTTGATTTTGTCATTTGAATATGGTATAATAACTGTAGTTAACTTGCAAGGACATAGGAAAAAAACATGTGGCAAATTCAATAATTTACTTGACTTTGCAAGTCTGTTATGGTATAATAGTATTGTTATTTGTTGATATTACTATCGACAGATACGATTTGGGGATGAAAAACTCCTTATTCTTCAAGGGGTTCATCTCATTTTATTTCCACCTGCCCGCGAGGGTAAGCGTGGTTCAACTGCCGGACTCTCGTAGTCCAGGTACGTCTATCTCCTGAAGCCCAGGGGAATTTCCGAAGAAATAAAAATTGGCGGCTACAGGTGCGCCATAAATGCGAAGCCAGTCCTTACTTGCGCTGAATGGTAGCAAGAGCGCGGGACGGATTCGCCATGTTTTGAATGAATGAGCAAATTTAACAAATAGGAGATTCAAATGAATCCACAAGAAAACAATGATGTATCGAACAAGAATAAATATTGGCAAGAAGTAATACCGTTCAGCGAAAATCCCGTTGAAGCATTTCCGAGTGATGCCCTCCCGACTTGGATGCGGGAATATGTTGAAGCGATAGCGGAGGCAACCCAAACGCCACCAGATTTGGCTGGGATGCTTAGTTTAACAATCTTGTCCACAGTCTGCGCCAGGCGGGTTGAAGTGCAACCATACGCGGGGTGGGAGCGAGAACCAGTAAACATCTACACAGTCTTGGCAATGGAGAGTGGCTCAAGAAAGAGTCCAGTATTTCGGGAACTCACGCAACCTCTTCGAGAACATGAAAAGGAGAAACTCGACGAGATAAGGGACACAATAGGTGAAGCACTCACTTTTCGAGATATCAAAGAAGATGAATGGGAGACTGCGAAAAGACTGGCTGCCAGAGAACAAGATCCAGTAAAACGTTTCAATTTTGAACAGAATGCGGTTCGACTTGGACAAGAACTGCAAAAACTCCAAGTGCCACAACCACCAAGGCTAATTGCGGATGATGTAACACCAGAAAAACTGAGTTCACTCATGGCGGCAAATGATGGACGGATCGCAGTTCTCAGTGCTGAGGGCGGAATTTTTGGGATTATGGAAGGTCGCTATTCGGACAATGGTCCTAACTATGAAATATTCTTAAAAGGATATTCTGGTGATTCTCACTATGTCGATAGACAGGGTAGAGATTCAGAGGTCATTGAACGCCCCGCTATAACTCTTGGCTTAACCGTTCAGCCAGCTGTTATCCAGGGACTTCAAGAAAAGAGGAATCTTCATGGAAAGGGACTCTTATCCAGAATGTTTTTCGTCCTTCCGCCAAGCATGGTTGGAAGACGAAATGTGTGTTCCAAGCCTATTCCTGAAAAAGTTCGAGAAGCATACAAACAAAATATTGAGAAACTAATGGAGTTGCTCGAACACGGCGGAGATAACCAGGCGCCTTCTTTTCTTCTTTCCTTAGATAGTGAAGCCGAAGAATTATTACTTATGTTTTCACAAGGAGTTGAAGAGATACTTGGTAACATTCGAGATGATGGAGAACTACTCAGAGAATGGGTAGCAAAAATAGTTGGTGGAACGGTGAGAATCGCAAGTTTACTTCACATGGCTGCAAATGTTGAAATTCCGAAACCGTGGGAAAAGAAAATATCTGCCCATACGTTAATGGCTGCCAAAACCATTTGTGAATATCTCACAGGCCATGCGATTGCGGCGTTCAGTCTAATGGGTGCTGACCCAGGAGTTGAAGATGCAAAATTCGTGATTCGCTGGATACAGAGAAAAGGAATCTCTCATTTCACAAGACGGGATTTATTTATCGGCACTCGAAGTCGGTTTAAGCGGGTGGGCAATCTTATCCCCGTAATCACACTTCTTCGAGAACATAATTACATCAGGGAAGTGATACTGCCATCCATGAAAACAAATGGCAGACCATCATCTGAATCCTATGAGGTTAACCCTGATGTGCATGCACAAAAGCCACAAAATGCACAAAACATAACGGTGCCCAGTTCTGTGACTTCTGCGAGTTCTGTGAATGACTCTTCTGGCGTGAGTGCAGATGAGACTGAAAACTGGGATTGTCCTGAATTCGATGAAACGGATGTTGAAGAAGGTGTCTCGGATGATGAACAACAACGTTGGGAACTTGAAGGTCCTCCTCAATGGGAAACTGAATTTGAGTGGTTTTTTGAGGTAGAGCACCCTTTAAACTGATCTGCAATTCCAAAAATGGGTGCGAATCGTCGCACCACCGACAAACTGACTAGAACGGAAGCAGCAAAATTCCGCCCTATCATCAGCCGTGATGTTACGTCGAAAGACTTCAGAGCCTCAACATCGCATCTGTCGGATTGAATTGGCTCGTATGACTGTTGCGCTGCTCATCAGTTCATCCTTTCGCTGTTCGTAGATTCCAAAAATAGAACAGCACACAGCAACAAGGCAATCGTGCCGTTAAAGGCACGGAAAGGTGCTTATGGGAGACGTATTCCCTCAAGCACAGGTGCAGCAATGCACAATGGATGGGGAAAAGGATTCAACCCCAGCAACTACGCAAGAACAAGCCACAACTCGAATACCGGAGTGGAGTGAATTATCGGTGGAAGAACAGGAAGCCGTAATCAACGTCATCCGAATCGCGAAAGAGTGGCGCGATCAAGCGAAAGACAAGTCCAAGAGAGATTGTCAGAAGTAGTTGTTTTGTCAGAGGAATCGCTGAGTACGCCCAACGGGATGCTCTCGAACCACAGAACCATTGAAAAATAGGAATACTAAAATTAATAAGGAGATAACGATGAATTGGAATGGAGAAAAGGCTGCAACTTTTTTAAGAGTTAGCAGTAAACGACAAGAAGACGGAAACTCACATGAGATTCAGGAAAATCATGTAAAGCAATATTGCAACGACATTGATTTGAACCTCTCTCGCATATTTAGAATTGTAGAGTCTGCAAAACGAGCCCAGACCCGCAAGAAATACGCTGCCGCTAGAGAACAAGCGTTAGCAGAGGGCATCCAACATTTCGTATTTTACATGTATGACCGTGAGACACGGAACCTCACGGATAACGAAGCAAATGAACAACTAGTTCGAGATGGAAAACTCATAATTCATTATGTGAGTGATAATAAAGTATTGCACAAGGGCAGTGCTGATGCGGACTTTTTCCTGAGAGACATACAGGCTGCAACCAATAAGAACTTTTGCCGGAACCTGAGTACGAAGGTTATCGACAGCCAGAGGGTGAAAGCAGAAAGTGGCTGGTTCCCGGGGAACATTCCCCCTCTCGGTTATGTTCATCAGAAACTACGAGATGAGTTTGGCAAGGAATTGAAGCGGGGAACGATTATCGTAAAGGACCCTGATTCAAAAATTGTTCGACAGGTTCAAAGAGAATTTGAACTACGCGCACAAAGGATGCCATTTGCTCTTATTCGGAGACAAATTATCGCTGAGGGATTCATGCCACCCAGTGAAATCAGCAAATACTATACGAGTGGCATCGAAAAACGTCTCAAGAACAAGTTTTATCGGGGTTGTTTCGTTTTGCGAGGCGTTGAGTACAAAGGGAAACATGAAATCTTCATCCCCAAGCACATCATTGCAGCGGTTGATAGGACGTTTGGAAAAAAGAACGTCTATCGAAAGAACGTCAGCGCGGATAATGGCGTGTTCGGGTTTGGTTGGTTGAAATGCGGTAATCCGAATTGTGGTTGTCATGTCGTCTATGACCCCAAGGAGAAAGCGATTAAGAAAACTGGGGAACGGAAGACATTTCATTACTACCACTGCACCAATGGTAAGGGGGTTCATTCGTCACTCAAGGGACTTTCAATCAACGAAGGTTCCATTTGGGAATCACTCGGAAGCAGCATTGATGAAATGACAATCCCTCAGTCGTGGGCGGATGGCATTACAGACGCTTTGAACAAAACCCACGACAAGGTTCGTGCAGCGCGGAAGCAAGAAATCGAAGGGTATAAGTCTGCCTTACTTGGACTTCATTCAAGAGAAGACGATGCCTACCTCGATTTCAAGAAAGGTATCCTCGACGAATTGGGTTACAAGCGACAGATTGAACGGATTCGACAAGAGCAACTGACGCTCACTGAATTGTTGGAGAAATCAAACAACGACATTGACGATGCGTATCTTGAAACGTCGAAATCTATTCTCGAACTCGCTACTCAGTTGAGATCGTTATGGAATGACCGAACACCTCAAGAGAGGCTGATGCTTATAGATAAGGTACTCTCGAACCCAGTCCTGGATGGGAAAACCCTTCGATATGATTACAAAAAACCTTTCGGCGTATTAGCAAAAATGCGCCGAGATGGAATTTGGCGTCCCCGACGGGATTTGAACCCGTGTTACCGCCGTGAAAGGGCGATGTCCTGGACCGGGCTAGACGACGGGGACATATAACGTTTAAGGATTAATCCTTAATCCTCGTTATTAGCACACAATATTTGATATCTCCATCTGTTCAGAATATTTCTAAACACGGAGGGATTATAAGGACGGAGCCACTTTTCCTTAGCAGCGAAACCCCTTAATTACTATCCATGTCGGCGGAGTGTGGCTTTGCCACCAAAGCCGACGGGGGGATTATTAAGGGGGCGGAGCGTCTTCCTTGTAGCGACGCCTCCTTAATTACCATGGTGAGCCGGGATGGGATTGAACCATCGACCCGCAGATTAAAAGTCTGCTGCTCTACCACTGAGCTACCGGCCCATTTTTCAAAAGTCGTCGATGTTATACCGGATTGAAAAAAATGGGCAATCCTA
>Ga0247727_10008255_pt1 | contig 19400 bp, 21 predicted proteins | sample WisWelCaveWW1625_FD_202498 | JGI IMG/M metagenome (GOLD analysis project Ga0247727, IMG submission 202498) | Biofilm microbial communities from Wishing Well Cave, Virginia, United States - WW16-25 | ecosystem: Environmental > Aquatic > Deep subsurface > Groundwater > Cave microbial mat | place... | reverse complement strand
CGCTCGTTCAGCTGGGGCCCCAACAGCCGGAAGCGCTCCCCGATCGCTGACTCGACATCAGACACCCACCCCAGATTCAACAACAAGACACATAATCCTGCGCCTAATTTACGGACATTCCCTTAGTAGGTGGTGCAAGCCGATGAGCGCCGCGGTGGTCGTCTTCGCGTTGCCGCGCGGGAGGATCGCGCAGACCTCTCGCGCCGAGCCGAAGTAGGCGCGAGCGATGCGTCGCTGATAGGGAGCGAGCTGCTCGTCGACCAGCTCACAGAACGCGATGAGGCCGGCGAGACCTGGGCGGATAGGAGTAGGTGACAGCACCATCCGATACTCTAACCGTCAACATGAGGATTAGTCCTGTTCAGGAGCGCCGTAACTGGTTCGGCCGTCGCTGCGTCGAGGACCGTGAGGCCCCGCCTGCGCCGGCACCCGTGACCGGAGGGAACCTGCCGCGGATGTTCCCGACGACGCCGTCAGGCAGCCCGCTCGTGTCCCCCACCAACGCGCTCGCCGTCGCCGACGTGTTCGCGTGCGTCAGGTGCCTCGCTGACGCCGCCGGTTCGATCCCGCTTGTCCCGTACCGCAAGACCGCAGATGGCCGCACACGTGCCGAGGGGCGCCTCGCCGACCTCCTGCGCCGTCCCTCTCCGGCGACGACGACCGCGAACCTGATCGGTACCGCGATGGCGCACCTTCAGCTCTACGGCAACGCCTTCCTCGGCAAGTTCCGCGACGCCGATGGCCGCGTCGAGCAGCTCGCGCTCCTGCACCCTGACCGCGTCACCGTCGAGCTGCGCGATGGTCGCGTGGTCTACACCGTCAACGATGGACTCGGCCGCCAGTCCGAGCTCGGCGTCGAGGACATCGTCCACGTCCGAGGACTCTCGACAGACGGCCTCGTGGGCGTGTCCCCTGTTCGAGCGTGTCGGGTTGCGATGGGACTGTCAGCGTCACTCGCCGCGCACGCAAACCATTTCTTCGAGAACGGCGCTCGACCGACGGGCATCCTGCGGGTTCCGCGTTTCCGCGACCAGGTCGAGGAGGACGCTTTCGCGGCCGAGTTCAGCTCCAACGAGCTAGGTCTGCGCAACGCTCACAAGATCGCGGTTGTCACGGGCGACGAACCGCTCGACTTCACGCAGATGACCGGCCCGCTGGATGACCTCCAGTTCGTCGAGCAGCGCCACCTGTCGACCGCCGAGATCGCGCGCATCTTCCGTGTCCCGCCGTGGATGGTCGGCGCGTCGAGCGGCGACAGCATGACCTACTCGAACACCGAGTCGCAGGCGCTCGCATTCGTGACGCACAGCCTGCGGCCGTGGCTTGTCCTCATCGAGCAGGCGATCAGCGAGGACGCCGACCTGTGCCCCGGCGCGCTGTACGTCGAGTTCCTGCTCGACGCGTTGCTGCGAGCCGACTCGAAGACCCGCTCGGAGGTCTACGCCGCCGCGCTGGACCCGGTCACCGGCTGGATGACTCGCGACGAAGTGCGCCGCCTGGAGAACCTCGAACCGGACCCGCCCATCACACCGGAGACGATCGCATGAGCACCACCGCCCGCCCGACCGCCGGGGCGATCGAACAACGCACCGCGCTCGACGCGCCCTCGCCGACCATCGACGGCCGCCGCCTGCACGGCCTGATCCCCTATTCGATCGAGTCGCGCGACCTCGGCGGCTGGCGCGAGGTCATCGAACCCGGCGCCCTGACCGGAGCCGACCTCGGCGACCTCATCGCCACGCGCGAGCACGACCGCTCCAAGCTGCTCGGCCGTCACCCGACAACGCTCACGACCGAGGACCGCGCTGACGGGTTCGCATGGTCCGTCGAGTTGCCAGAGAGCCCGGTCGGCGAGGACGTCCGCGTCGCGATCGAACGCGGCGACTTGCGCTCGACGAGTTGGCGGATGGTCGTCGGCGAGGACGAATGGCGCGGCGACGTTCGCCACGTCAAGCGCATTGCCGAGCTGCGCGACGTCACCGTGACCGCCTCACCGGCCTACGGCGATGCCGCACCGGCCGAGTACCGCTCGACACCCGAACCTGATCTCACGCCGCAGGCGCGGGACGAAACGCCCGAGGAGGGCACCATGGACACCGCAGACACCGAAGACCGCGCCGTCTCCACGATCCCGACCTCCGGCAGCCTGCGCGTCGAGGACCGCGCTGGCCCGGACCAGCCCGCCCGCGGGCTCGCCGAGGCGTTCCGCGAGAACGGATTTCCCGACGAGACCGCGACCGTTGACTTCGGCGAGTTCCGCGCCGCGACGTTCTCGGGTTCGCTCGACGGCCTGTCGCCGCTGCGCAAGAGCGGCGTGAACCTCGGACTTGACCAGCGCTACGCCTGGCCCGTGTTCAGCCAGGTCACCGTCGACGCCGGGGATACCAGCGTGCAGGTGCTCTCACAGTCCGCGCGGACGCTGCCGTCGGCCGCGAGCATGATCCGCGCGATCGACGCGGTCACGACGAAGCCCGAGGTTGCGAGCGAGCTGGCGATCGTGACCACGGCGCTCAAGCAGGTCGCCGCGATCGAGACCAACATCCCGAACGTCTACCTGGAGCAGCCGGCATTCAACTCCGTCATCGAAACCGACCTGCGACTCGCGCTCAATGAGGCGCTCGACAAGCTCGTTCTCGATGCCGTCGCCGCGTCGGGGTTTCAAGCGCCAGGCACGGACCCGCTGCTGATCTCGATTCGCAAGGCGATGACGACGCTGCTCGCCGCCGGCTACAACCCGGACACCGTCGTCCTGACCCCCGCCAACGCCGAAGCGCTCGACACGCTGCGTGCGACGGCGACCGCCGGGGAGCAGTACTACGTGTTCGCCCCGGCCGAGCTGGCGCCGCGCAAGCTGTTCGGCCTCCAGGTCCGGGTCTCCAAGACGGCCGCCGCCCCGTTCGTCACGGACTCCAACGCGCTGGGCAAGCTGTACGCCAGCCCGATCCGGCTCGCCCGCTTTGAGGTCGATGCCGGTGCCACGAACCGCAGCAACGTCCGCCTCGAAGGCAACGCCGTGTTTGGTGTCGAACGTCAGACCGCGGCGGTACGGATCGCGGCCTCGTGATGGCCGCGACGAAGGCTGCACGCCCGAAGCCGGCGCCGACGAAGAAGCCGAAGCCTGAGCCGCTACATCCCGCGGCCGCGCTCGCGCTCATCCAGCGTGCGAGGAACGCCCGCAAGTCGAAGTAGGAGTGCGTCACCTGCGTCAGTCCCTACGTGCGTGACGCACCGACGGGCGTCCGCATCCGTGGCCGCTGGTATATCTGTTCGCGCTCTGTAGATCGGTCGGCGCGCGCCGCCGCTCCAACCTCTCGGAGCCACACCGTGGGTGGCGCGACGCCCCGTGCGGAATCCGGGCGCGATGCCCGGTCCGGGCGCGATGCCCGGTCGTCAGCAAATCCGACGACCGAGGTTTCCAAGTGCCACCGACACAGGACAGAGGCGAGGTCATCTCGACTCACATCTCCGCCCGTGACGCCAGCCTGCTCCGTGCGCTGCGCGCACAAGCGGCGGCGAACGACCGAACGCTCGCCGCGGAGATCCGGCGCGCCCTGCGGTTCTACATCCAGAACGACGACGACCCGGCGGCCAGCCGGGTCGACGTCCACAGCGGAGGGCGTGACGGCGCCCATGTCACAAGGTAAGCCGTTGAGCGGCGCCTTCGAGGTCGCACGAGACCTCGCTGGGCACGGGCTCCCGGTCTTCCCGCTTCATCACGTCATCGACGGGCGTTGCTCCTGTGGCGACGCGGGCTGCGGCTCGCCCGGAAAGCACCCGCGCACGGGCGACGGCTTCAAGTCGGCGACGACCGACGAGCGGATACTCCTGCGCTGGGACCACAAGTTCCCCGATGCGAACTGGGCGCTGGCGTGCGGCAACCGTGTCGCGGTCGTCGACATCGACCCGAAGACCGGCGCTGACCCGCGCGAGATCATCCACGAGTACGGGCTCACCGGCCCGACCGTCTGGACCGGCGAAGCGCTGACCGGCGACCTTGCGGGGACGCGCGGCGCGCACGTCTACTGCCAGAACGGCATCCCGACCGGCGCCAGTGCGGTACCCGGCGTCGAGATCCGCGCAGCAGGCGCCTACGTCGTGCTCCCTGGCAGCAGGCATGTCTCCGGGGTGGTCTACGAGTGGCGCGACGCGGCGCGCCCGTGGACCGTCGACCTCGCGGCGGTCCCGGCGGCACTGGTGCCGACGCCGACGACCGGCGCGGCCGCGCCGGTCGGCGACATCATCCGCGCCGGTCACCGCGACCAGACGTTGACGAGTCTCGCCGGCACGATGCGTCGGCGCGGGATGGGCGAGGGCGAGATCGTCGCCGCGCTACTGGTGACCAACCGCGAGCGGTGCCACCCGCCGCTCGACGACGAGCATGTGCGGAAGGTGGCTCGGAGCATCGCGCGCTATTCGCCGACGCAACCGCCGCCGATGAGCATGAGCGACGACCGCTACAACGGCCGCCGCGTCGATGTCGCCGCCCTGCTCGCCGAACCCGACACCGTGATCCCGTGGCGCTGCGGCCACTTCGCCGCCGACGGCTATCTGACGGTCCTGGCCGGCCGTGGCGGCGAGGGCAAGAGCTGGCTCGCGCTCGCGCTCGCGCTCGGCGTTTCAACCGGCACGGAACAGGCCGGTATCTCCTGCCGGCGGGGCCGTGCGCTGATCTTCGACGCCGAGAACGGTCGTGATCTCCTGCGCCGCCGCCTGCGCTCAGCGGGCGTCACCGACGGTGTTGGGATCGTGCTGGTCGACGGCCTCGACATCGTGAAGGACGCCGCCTGGTTCGCCGCCGCTATCCGCGAGGAGAAGGCCGACCTCGTCGTGTTCGACTCGCTGAGGATGCTGACGTCCGGCCGCGACGAGGACAAGAGCGGCGACATGGAGCAGCCGTTGAGCACGCTGCGAAGGATCGCTCGCAACACTCGGGCCGCCATCGTCCTAGTGCATCACCGCGGCAAGGGCACGGCGGATTTCCGTGGCTCCAGCGTGATCGTCGATCAGACAGACCTCCTGTTCGCGCTCGGCCGCGAGACGGGTGATCCCGAGCAGCGCACCCGGCGCAAGCTCAAGACGGCGAAGTGCAGGATCGACGAGGAGCCCGAAGCCCGGTGGCTGGCAATCGTGACCGATCGAGCGCGCGGCCTCGTGACCGTCAACCCGGCCGAGCCCTACGAGCCCGACGGAGGCGGTCGCCCGCGCGACGAGCACCGGGACACGGTTCTCGGCGTGCTCGACGACACGCCGAGGTCAGGGCGTGCCATCGCCAGGGTGCTTGGCCTGAGCGAGCCCACCGCTCGGCGCCTCCTGCACGATCTCGAGGACGAGGGACTCGCCAACAAGCGGCCGCTCGGATGGGTGCGTCGCTGCGTCACGCACCGAGGGCATGACGCAGGTGACGCACCCGTCGCCCGTGATCGGATTGGCGCCGCCTCCCTCCCGGTTGGCTCAGCCTCGAAGCGCGTCGGCGCGATCGACGACGGGCTGGACGACCTCGGCCCCGAGAAGCCGCTCGACGAGTTCGCCGAGGCGAAGCCGGCGGCGAGATGCCGCTGCGATCGACCGCTGCCGGCTACCGACGACGACGGCGAGTCGCGCTGCGCGCAGTGCGGGCGCCGGACCGGACGGACTCCATGAGCGACCTCGCCCGAGCGCTCGTCGCCAGCCTCGACGATCCGGCCCTCGATCAGCTCGCCCGTCTGCTCGCCCCGAGGCTGGCCGGGATCGCCGCGACGCCCGCGACCCTGACCGTCGAGCAGGCCGCCGCCGCGGCCAACGTATCGACACGAACGATCCGTCGGGCCTTGAACGCCGGCCTGCTCGCCGGCCGCCAGGTCGCCGGGCGCTGGAAGACGACCGCCGACGACCTGAGCGCGTGGCAGGCAGCCGGCGGCTCTACGGCCGCCGGCGCACCGCTGAGGGGTCACGCAGCAGCTCGCCGGTCATGCCGCTCCCAGGTGCCATCGGTGAACGGGGCCGACGCGATTCTGGGCGCGGGAAGGGTCGACAGGTGACTACCTCGGCCGGTACGGTGTCCGTGACAATCAATCGCCCCCGCGACCGCGTCAACGGCCCGGGGGCATGGCCCAGGAGCAATACCTCCATGAGCACCACGCACGGTAACGACGGCCGCTGTTCAGACGCGGCCCATGTCGATGACGCGGCGGTGACGCGATGAGCGTCCAGAAGCGCACCCGCAGCGGGACGACCACCTACCGCGTCCGCTGGCTCGAAGACGGCACGCAGCGGTCCAAGACGTTCGCGATGAAACGAGACGCCGACCTGTTCGACGCTGAGGTGACCCGGCGGCGCCAGCTCGGCAGCCTTCACGTCCTGCGGGCCTCGCGCACCCTCGACGAGTTCGTCCGCGACTCGTGGGCGCCCGAGCGAGCACACGATCTAGCCAGCGCCACGCGCGTCTTCTACGCCGGCCTCTACCGAACCCACCTGGCGCCCACGTTCGCCGAGACGCGCCTGCGGGACATCACTGCGCCAAAGGTCGCCGCGTGGCGAGCACAGCGCCAACGTGACGGTGCGGGCGCCAAGGCGCTGCGCGAAGCGCACAGCCTGCTCGGCGGGATTCTCGGCTACGCCTGTGAGCTTGGCGAGTTGGAGTTCAACGCCGCTCGCGCTGTCCGGCCAGCCCGACGCCCCACCCGCGAGCCGGTTCGCGCGTGGGCGCCGCGGGAGGTCGAGGCGCTGCGGGCACAGCTCGACGACCGCGACGGCGCTCTCGTGTCGGTCCTCGCATATGCCGGCCTGAGGCCAGCCGAGGCGCTCGCGCTCCGATGGGCCGACATCCGGGAGGGGACGATCCTCGTCGCCCGCGCCTGCGACCTCGAAGCCGGCGCGATCAAGACGACCAAGAGCGGCGGGCACCGCGCCGTCCGGTTGCTTCCCCCGCTCGCGACTGACCTCGCGGCGTGGCGACTTCGGAGCGGTCGACCTGACGCGACGGCCGAAGTCTTCCCCGCCGCAGACGGGGAGCCGTGGGAGAAGGGCGACCTCAAGAACTGGCGCGTCCGGCGCTGGCGCCCCGCCCTCAAGGCCGCTGGTCTGCCGGCGTGCCGGCCCTACGACCTGCGTCACAGCTTCGCGTCGCTGCTCCTGGCCGAAGGCCGCACCGTCCACTATGTCGCCGGGCAGCTCGGGCACGGCGCCGAGCAGACGCTCCGTACGTACGGGCACGTCATTGCCGAGTACGCCGACCGCGTGACGATCGTCGCCGAGGACGAGATCCGCGTTGCTCGGGGCCATGCCGCCGCGGAGAGTGGCCCCTCAGTGGCCCAGGTGCGCTAGCTCCATGCGTGTTGTCATGAGCCCGCAAGGCAGAACGCCCCACGGCTGCGGAGCGTTCGCGAGGGGTGAGCGACGGGACTCGAACCCGCGACCGCCTGGACCACAACCAGGAGCTCTACCAACTGAGCTACGCCCACCGCGCTCGGTCCAGTGTAGAGATCGCCGAGCGGCAGCCTGCGGCGGGCGGTACGTTTGTCGCCGTGAGGGAGTTGGAGCTACGTGTGCGCCCGCTGAGGGCCGACGCGCGCAGGAGCATCGCGTCAATCATCGATGCTGCGCGCGAGGTACTCGAAGAGGATCCGGTTGCCGACATGCACACGATCGCCGTTCGTGCCGGCGTCAACCGGGCGACCGTCTACCGCCATTTCGCGAGCCGCGACGAGCTGCTGCACGCCGTCTACCTGGAGTACATCGAGCTCTTCACCCAGATCGTCGAGGGCATCGATCGCGAAGCGCAGGACGTGCTCGGTGAGCTGCGCTGCGTCACGCGCGACCTGCTGGCGCTCGTCGACCACTGGCGCCCGTTCCGCTACTCGGCTCCCTATCCCGACGACGTCGCCGACCATCGCATGCGGATGGGCGGCGCGCTCGTACCACTGTTCGAGCGCGGGCAGGCCGACGGCGTCTTCCGCTCCGACTTCGACGCTCTGGACCTCACGACCGCCTGGGGCATCCCGTTTCCGTTCGCGTCGATCCGGATGGCGGAGGGGTTCTGGTCACGCGAGCGCGCGACCGAGTTCATCCTCGCGCTGCTGACGCCTTCGCGCTGAGCACTCTCAGCCGCCTCGCGCAAGCTGCGCCTGGAGGCCGTCGAGTGCTCCTTCGAGCACACGCGTGCGCACGCGCTCCTCGACCGGGCCGCGCAGCAGCAGGCCCAATCGCGCGCCCGGATCGACGAGCAGCCGGTGCGTGACGACCGAAGCCCCGTCCTCTTCGCGGACCTCGAACACACCCTCGAGCGCGCGCAGGTCGCCGCCCCTACGCCGCGCGGTGACCGCGCTGTCCGCGTGGATGAACTCCAGGACCGTGCTGAGCGTGGTGACGCTCGCGTTGTGCCGGCAGTCCGCAGCGATGACGCGGCCCTGAGCATCACGCGCCGTCGGCCGCACGCTGAGGAAGAACGGATGCCAGTCCGGGTAACCCTCGATGTCGCCGACCACGGCGAGCACCGCCGCGGCAGGCGCCTGGATCGTCAGTGACTTCTGGCCGGCGAGCATCGGTGAGACGACCCTGACGACGCGTGGACTACGCCCTTACCGGGTACCGACGCGCCGCAGCGCGGGCCCGCGATGCTGAGCGAACATCGTGCGCACCCAGTCGAACGTCGGGTGGTCGCCGAGGTCGTCCACGAGCGCCTGGGCCTCCGGCGTGAATCGCTCTGCCCGACCAGCGAACTCCACCGGGCGCACGATCGGCGCGAGCAGCGAAGCCGCCGTGAGGTCGGCGACCGTGAACTGATCGCCGACGAGGTAACCGCTCGAATCGAGTTCCTGCTGCACGCGATCCAGCGACGCCTCAACGGCGGCGCGCGCGTCGTCGGCGCGATCGGCGCTGACGCCGTAGTAATGCGCGACGAACGGTCGCGCGCCAGCAAACGCGGCGCTCATGAAGCGCGCGCGGCGTTCGTCGTCGGGACCCATCAGCACCGTGCCACTCAGCGCGGCGTCGCTGAACAGCAGGAAGAACAGCAGCCGGCGGATCTGCGGGCCGAGATGCTCGTCGAAGTAGTCCTCGAGCGCGAGCGCACGAGTCCGATCCTCCGGATCTGATGGGTAGAGCGACGGCTGCGGCCAACGACGTTCGAGCTCGGCGATGATGCGCGTCGAATCGGAGAACGCCTCCCCGTCGATGACCAGCACGGGCAGCGTCCGGTCGTGGCTGACGGCTCGCGCGACCAGCGGGTGCAAGCCCGGCAGCGGCGCTCGGCGCACGTGCGGCACGCGCTTGTGATCGAGCGCCCAGCGGACCTTCTCGTTGTAGTGAGAGATCCGCAGGTGCCAGAGGACCGGGGCGTCCATCGGCCGAGACTACGTCAGCAGCCGAACATCGTGCAGCCGGGCGCTCATCAAGCGGGCGGCGCGGCGCGCCCGACTACCGCCCTCGGTTGTCGGCCAACATCGTGCGTACCCAGTCGAACGTCGGATGGTCGCTGAGGCTCTCCGCCAGCGCCTGCGCGCCGGACCGGATTGTCGCCCTTCGGGGCGCCTCACCCGTCCGGCTCACCTCTTCTCACGGCTCCTCTCCCCCGCCCGAATCGCTCCGACCATCCGGTCGGGGCGCTTCGTCGTTCCCGGCGCTCCTTGGTTTGGCCTCGCCGTAGAGGACCAGTGCCCGATCGCTGTCGCGGAACGCTCGCTGCAGAAGGTGCAGCGGGTACAGCATCTGATCGTTGAGAACCAGATGCGCGACGGACGGGAACGACGTCTTGCCGGCAACGTCTCTGTCGCCGGACAACAGCGTACGGTCCAGCTCGCTCATCGCCAGGCGGTCGCTCTCGGCCCTCGCGACGAGCCTGTTCGACACGGGCAACAGGAGGTTTGAAAGCGGGAACGTCAACCCGGCGACATGCTCGAGTTCCCACCCGATTTCGGAAAGCCTCCGCGCGAGCCCGGCGCGTTCGTATCGCCGCTGGTGGCCCGCAATGTCGTCCTCGATGCCCCAGTGGCGCGGCGACGCGGGGACGAGCACGATCGCGCGTCCACTGGGTCGAAGCGCCGCGCGGGCGCGCCGGAAATACATCGCCTCCTGCGCCTCGGGTAGGTGCTCGATCACCATCGAGGAGATCACGAGATCGGCAGGCTCGTCAGGCGCGGCGATCAACCAGTCGACCTCGCGGAGCTCGTAACGCCCGTCGGCGAGGCCTTGCGCGTTGCGGCGACGTGCCCGGCCGGCGGCCGCGCCGGGCTCGTAGCCGACGCCCGTCCATCCAACATCGAGAAGCAACGCGGAGAGCTCGCCAGCGCCCGTCCCGACCTCGATGAACCGCCCCGGGCGCAGCCGCGCCAACCGCTCGCGGACATAGCGCAGTTGCAGGATCGTGCCAGGTGGCAGAACCGGAGGCCGCACCCGGGCCCGTCGCGCGATGCGGCTCATGGGCGGTATGCAACCATGTCGCGCCCAGGAGATCCAACGATCTGGGGACCGGGCCGTCCGACTTGCCGTGGTCGTCGGCGCCTGACATATTCGCCGCCCTCATGATCACCGTCAGACCCCAATCCGATGAGTCGTGGCTCACGAGCGCGCTGGAAGCGCTGCGTGACGTCGGATGCTGCGTCATCGAGGGGGTTCTCGACCCGGCGCGGGTCGAATGGTTGAGGGAGCGCCTCTACGCCGTCCAGGCGGCGATCCGCGACGACGTCGGACAGGATCGACTGGACCGGGCCGGCGAGCTCGGCGTGCTGCGACTGATGGGGGCGTATGACCCCGCGCTGCTGGAGGTGCTCGAGATCCCCGAGATGCTCGCGGTCGTCGACGCGACGGTCGGCTCGACCGCCATCCTGCATCTGCAGAACGGGTTCATACTTCCCTCGCGGGCGGGTAACGACGGCTCAGGGCCGACCTTCCAGCAGTCACACCACCGAGACTTCCCGCGGCACCTGAATGGCTACCTCGCATCCGTCAACCTGTTGCTGACGCTCGACGAGTTCAGCGAGGAGAACGGAGGGACGCTCGTAGTCGCCGGCAGCCACCAGCGAGCCGACGTACCCGACCCTGACTACCTGCGCCGGGCGTCAGTCGCCGTGACCTGTGCCCCGGGCTCGCTCATCGCGTTCGACTCGACGCTGTGGCACGCGGCTGGCGTGAACCGGTCAGGTGCCGACCGCATCGGGATCAACCACCAGTTCACGCGGTCCTTCCTCAAGCAGCAGGTCGACTACGTGCGCGCGCTCGGTGACGACGTCGTGCTGGCCACGCCGCCGCGCACGCAACAGCTTCTGGGCTGGTACACGCGAGTAGTTACAAGCCTGGACGAGTACTACCGGCCGGCTGAGGAGCGCCTCTACCGTGCTGGACAGGGCTGACGAGATCCATGGCTCGATGACGGCGGAGCGCGTTGAGCTGAGCGTCGTCGTCACCGTCTATGGCTGCGCGGCATGCCTGCGCGAACTGTGCAGCCGCCTGACCGAGACGCTCACCGGCCTCGTCGCCAGCTACGAGATCGTGCTCGTCGATGATCGCGCGGGTGACGGAGCGTGGAAAGTGATCCTCGATCTCGCGCAGGCGGATCCTGGTATCCGCGGCTTCCGGCTGAGCCGCAACTTCGGCCAGCACGCCGCGATCACAGCGGGTCTCGCGCAAACGCGAGGCGACCGCGTCGTGGTGATGGACTGCGATCTGCAGGATCCGCCCGAGGAGATCCCGCGGCTCTACGCGCAGGCTCTCGAGGGCTACGACATCGTCTACGGACGCCGCGAGCAGAGAGAGGGTTCGCGGCTGCGTCATGCGCTTTCGCACGTCTACTTCCGGATCATGAACACCTTCACGGGCACGTCGATCGACGGGTCGTACGGCACGTTCAGTGTCATCTCCAGGAAGGTCGTCGACGAGTACGGTCGGTTCAGGGATCGCGACCGGCACTACCTCTTCATCCTCTATTGGCTCGGCTTCCGATCCACGTCGGTGGGCTACAAGCACCGCGATCGCGCCACCGGGCGAAGCAGCTACGGGCCGGTGCAACTGCTCCGTCACGGGCTCGACGGCGCGTTCTTCCAAACGACTGTCCTCCTGCGCTGGATCGTCTACCTCGGGTTTCTGATCTCCGCGGCCGGCGCTGCGATGGCGGTCTACATCGTCGGCGCGAAGCTCGCTAACTCCGGCGCCCCCGGCTGGACAAGCCTGGCTGTGTTCGTCCTTGTGCTGAGCGGCTTCATCATCACGAGCACCGGCATCACCGGGCTCTACATCGGGAAGGTGTTCGAGCAGGTCAAGGACCGGCCGCTCTTCATCATCGAAGCTGACACGACACCGGCGTGCTCCGCCGCGCCGCCCACCGTTCACGAGCTTTCCGGCAGCCCTCGCGAGGCATGATGGCCAAGCGCGTCGCAATCGTGCAGTCCAACTACGTTCCGTGGAAGGGCTACTTCGACCTGATCCGCCTCGTCGATGAGTTCGTCCTGCTCGACGACGCGCAGTTCACGAAGCGCGATTGGCGCAACCGCAACATCATCAAGACCGCGTCCGGGCCGCAGTGGTTGACAATTCCCGTGCAGGTGCGCGGTCGTTACCACCAGCGGATCGACGAGACGCGGGTCGCCGACCCGTCCTGGGCCGTACGCCATTGGGCGACACTCCGCCACGCTTACTCGCGCGCACCGGCGTTCGCATGGGCTGCGGCGGTGCTCGAGCCGCTCTACCTCGGCGTCGGATCGGACTCGCTCAGTCGCGTCAATCATCGCTTCTTGCACGGCGTGTGCGCGGCGCTGGGAATCAAGACACCTCTGACCTGGTCGACTGACTACGACGCGGCTGGCGTTTCGACCGATCGGCTGGTCGATCTCTGCGTGCAGGCCGGAGCGACGGAGTACCTATCGGGCCCCGCCGCGCGCGCCTACCTCGACGAGAGCAAGTTCGAGGCCGAGGGCGTGACGGTCGCCTGGATGGACTACGCCGGATACCCCGAGTACCCGCAGCTGCATCCTCCGTTCGACCACCACGTGTCGATCGTCGACCTGCTCTTCAACGTGGGTCCCGAGGCTCGCTCGTACCTGCTGACACGAGCGCTCGTGTGATGAGCCAGCGGAACGTCAGCCGTGAAGTGGACGGAGTTTGTCTTCGGAACACTCGACCTCCTGAACGCGCTCGCGTTGTCGGGCTTGCTTCATCATGCTCACGAATTGCTCCGACGCTCACCTGATGCACGACGACCTCCACTACGCCGATCCGCTCGAGACTTTCGAGCGCTGCAAGCCGCGTTGCTCTCGGCACGTTGCGCTGCTCCACAACTACGCCTTGTACGAGTTCACCGTGCTCGTCCGGCGGACCCCGGAGGTGGACGAGTGAGCAACGTGGTCATCTTCGGAGTCGGCGACTTCGCCCGCATCGCGGCCGTCTACCTGCGCGACGACAGCCCTCACGACGTCGTGGCCTTCGCCGTCGACGACGAGTACTTCGCAGGCGAGTCGCTGATGGGGATTCCCGTCGTACCGTCGAGCGAGCTGCCGGCGCGCCATCCGCCGGGCCAGTTCGACGTGCTCGTCGCTGTCGGCTACAGCCGCGTCAACCAGGCCCGGACAGAGGTCTACGAGCGATACAAGTCGCTCGGCTACGACTTCGTGACCTACGTGCATTCGAGCGTGCTGCGGTGGCCGGAGACGACGATCGGCGAGAACTGCTTCATCTTCGAGGAGAACGTGATCCAACCGTTCGTCTCGATAGGCGACAACGTCGTTCTGTGGAGCGGCAACCACATCGGCCACGACGTGACGATCGGCAATCACTGCTTCATCGCATCGCACGCCGTGGTCTCGGGCAACTGCCGCTTCGGTGAATCGTGCTTCGTGGGCGTCAACGCTACGTTTCGTGACGACGTGACGATCGCCCCCAAATGCGTGATCGGCGCAGGGGCGCTCATCATGCGCGACACCGAGGAGGGCGGCGTCTACTCCGTTCCAGGCAGCAAGGCGATCGATCGCAAGTCCTGGGAGCTGAAGGGCTTCTGATGGCTGCCTGGACGCCGCTGGGTCTGTTGCTGGAGCCGCCGCGGGCTGGACCCTGGTCGCGTACGCACGCTGCGCTCCCGACACCGCTTGCCCGTGCCGACGGTGACTACGACCTGTTCTTTTCGAGCCGCGACGACCGCAACAGAGCGAGCATCGGTCGGGCGTTGCTACGCGCGAACGATGGGCGACTCGAAGTGCGCGAAATCGATGCGTTGCCCGTTCTCGGACCCGGCAGGCTCGGGGCCTTCGACGACTGCGGCGTCACCGTTTCGCACGCCGTGCGAAACGGTGAAAGGACGCTGCTCTACTACACCGGCTGGACGCAGGCGGTATCCGTGCCGTTCCTGCTCGCCTCCGGACTTGCAATTGACGAGGGGGATGGGTTTCGCCGGCTGTCCGACGCTCCGATGCTCGACCGAATCCCAGTCGACCCATACCTCAACGCCTCGCCGTTCGTCCTGCGCGACGGCGACCTCTGGCGCATGTGGTACGTGTCGGCCACCGGTTGGGAGCCCCTAGGCGACGCCGCTCGGCACTCGTACCACATCAAGTACGCCGAGTCGCGCGACGGCGTCGCGTGGCAGCGCGATGGGCTCGTCGCAGTGGACTACCGCGACGAGCGCGAGTATGCGCTGGCAAGGCCGTGGGTTCTCCGCGGGGACGGGGGCGGCTACGAGATGTGGTTCTCGGCGCGGGGCAGCGCGTACCGCCTCGGCTACGCGAGCTCGCAAGACGGCTTGACCTGGCATCGCAGCCCGCCGCCCGCGGACATCGCTCCCTCGGACTCGGGGTGGAACGCAGAGATGGTGGCCTATCCGGCGTTGCTGCACCACGAGGGCCATCGCTTCCTCCTCTACAACGGCGCCGGGTACGGCCGCGACGGCATCGGCTACGCGGTCTGGAATGGCGCGAGCTAGAGTGCCGGCCTGGTTCTATGTCGCCGGAACGGTGGCGTTGACCGTATACGGCCAGTTGATCGTGAAATGGCAGGTCGACCAGAACGGTGGTCTCCCTGCGACGACGGACGAGAAGCTGCGGTTCCTGGGCCAGCTGTTCACGAACCCGTGGGTTCTCAGCGCGCTTGCTGCGGCAGCGCTCGCAGCCGCTTCGTGGATGCTGGCCCTGACGCATTTCGAGCTCAGCATCGCGTACCCGTTCGTCAGCCTCTCCTTCGTTCTCGTGCTCGTGGCCAGCGCGATCTTCTTCGACGAGGGGATCACGGTCGTGAAGGTGGCCGGCGTGATGCTGATCCTGCTCGGCTTGTTCGTGGGCAGCCGATGACCCAACCCGCCGCGCGCTGTCAGCGAGCTGCCGGGTTCCCGCCCGAAGCCTTCGGCTACCTCGTCGAGGCAGAGGAAGGCAGCTTCTGGTTCCAGGCGCGCAACCGGCTGATCGTCTGGGCGACGAAGAAGTACTTCCCATCGGCTACGACCTTCCTGGAGGTCGGATGCGGAACAGGCTACGTGCTCAAGGGGCTGGCGGAGTCCGTCCCGTCGCTGAAGCTCGCCGGATGCGAGCTGTTCGAGGAGGGTCTGCTTCACGCGCGTGAACGGCTCCCCGACGTTCCGCTGAGCCAAGCAGACGCGCGCGACCTGCCGTTCCACGCGGAGTTTGATCTCGCGGGAGCGTTCGACGTCCTCGAGCACATCGACGACGACGAGGCGGCGCTGGCGTCGTTGCATGACGCTCTCGTCCCGGGCGGTGGGCTGCTGTTGACCGTGCCGCAGCACCCGCGGCTCTGGAGCCCGGCTGATGAATACGCCGAGCACCAGCGCCGTTACACGCGCACCGAGCTATGCGGCAAGCTCGAGCGAGCGGGCTTCAAGACGCTGCGCGTGACCTCGTTCGTGACTCTGTTGCTGCCGTTGATGGTCGCCTCTCGAACCAGGGAGCGCCACCGCGAGATTCACTACGAACCCGCCGCCGAGCACCAGGAGGCTCAGCGCCTTCAACGACCGCTCAGCGCGGCGATGGCCACCGAGCTATGGCTCATCAGACACGGGGTCCCCCTCCCGGTCGGGGGCTCCCTGCTCGCGGTGGCAGTCCGATGAGCGAGGACGCCCATATCGCGTTCAACCGCCCGTCCTCGGTGGGCGGTGAGTTCGACAACATCCGCCGCGCGATCGACAACGCCCACATCTCGGCGAACGGCGAGTTCACGCGTCGGTGCTCCGACTGGCTCGCCGAGCGCACCGGCGCAAGTGCTGCGCTGTTGGTTCATTCGGGCACCGCCGCGCTCGAGGCCGCGTCGATCGTCGCTGATCTGCGCCCGGGCGAGGAGGTGATCCTGCCCTCCTACACCTTCGTGACGACCGCGAGCGCGATCGCCGCGCGAGGGGCGATCCCGGTGTTCGTGGACGTTCGGGAGGACACCCTGAATCTCGATGAGGCCTTGGTCGAGGCGGCGATCACCCCCCTGACGCGGATGATCGTTCCCGTTCACTACGCGGGTGTCGCGTGCGAGATGGGCGAGATCATGAGGATCGCCCGCGAGCACGGCCTACTGGTTCTCGAGGACGCTGCCCAGGCGCTCGGGTCAACTTACGAGGGAAAGCCGGTCGGCTCGATCGGCGACTTCGCCGCGCTCAGCTTCCATGAGACGAAGAACGTCACGTGCGGAGAAGGCGGAGCGCTCCTGTTGCGTGACCGGGACTTCGTCGAGCAGGCTGAGATCGTTCGCGAGAAGGGCACCAACCGATCGCGTTTCATGCGCGGGGAGGTCGACAAGTACACATGGGTCGATCTCGGTTCGTCGTTCGCGCTGAGCGAGATCGGGGCCGCCTACCTATGGGCGCAACTCCTGGAAGCGGACCGGATCACCGAGCGCCGCCTGGCGGTCACGCGCAGATATCGCGAGGCGTTCGCGCCGCTGGAGGCAGCCGGGATCGCTCGGCGGCCGATCGTTCCGCCCGGCTGCATCGACAACGGTCACATGTTCTACCTGCTGCTCCCGGATCGCGCCTCGCGCGACGCGGCCATCGCGGGGCTCGCAAGGCGCGACGTAAACGCCGTCTTTCACTACGTGCCGCTTCACTCGTCACCAGGTGGCCGCCGCTACGGTCGCGCTGCCGGGCCGCTCCCCGTGACCGACCGGGTCGCGGACTGCATCATGCGACTACCGGTGTGGGCGGGGATGTCCGGAAGCACAGTCGATCGGGTGGTCGCGAGCGTCTACGAAGTGCTCGGCGATCAGGTTCGGAGCTCGGTCGCAGGTGCTCCGCATGCCTGAGAAGCGCCGGGATTCTGAGTTGATCACCCATCTACGCCCGATCGTCGCGACCCTGAGGCGCCTCGTCGGTTGGGCGGAGAGCCACCGCTCCCCCGTTCTGATCGTCGTCGGCGCGGTCTCAGGGATCGCTTCCGCCGTCTACTTCGCGAGCCACGCGCTTGATCCGTTCCCGCTCCTTACGCCGCGGATCAGCGACATCGAGCAGACGATCGCCGCCATGAAGGAGGGCGCACCGCCGATCTTCGCGCTCGACCCGGGCCCCGCCCACCCGGGCTTCTACAAGCCGGGGGTCGACGCGCCAGGGGAGCTCTTCTTCTACCCGATCGCGGGCCGCATCCTCGGCATCGACAACGCGCAGGAGCTCGTGCGGCTTTCCTTCATCGCATGCTTCGCCGCCGCCGCCGCTGTCGTGCCGTGGCTCTACGGGACGCTTCTGCGGTCCGTGCTCGCAGGACTCGTCGCGCCGCTGGTCCTCGGGTACGGCGTTCTGGAGAAGGTCAGCATCGTGCAGGTCGACATGTACTGGATCCCCGGCGTGCTGCTGGTGGTCGGCGCACCCGTCTTGATGCTCGCCCTGACCCGCTGGGACTGGAACCGCAGAACCATGCTCCTCATCGCCGGGCTGCTCGTCATCGTCAGCTTCGGCAACTCGATCAGGCCGCAGGTCGGGCTGCCCGTCCTCGTGGGCGCGCTCGCCGTAGTGTTGGCGCGCGAGCCCAGGTGGAGGCGACGCGGCCTCGTCGGCATCTGCTTCCTGCTGGCGTACGTGTCGATCTCGACCGGCGCGATGAAGCTGGCGACCGAGTATCGGGACGCCAAAGTCGATGGGTCCCAGAAGTTCGCTGTTCGCGGCGGCAAGACGATCGGCGGCGCCGGAGTCTCGGGACCGTGGCACCAGGTCTACATCGGGCTCGCGTTCCTGCGCAACGACCACGGGGTCGATCAGTTCCTCGACGATGAGGCGAACGCCTACGTGACAAAGGCTGCGCCCGGGACGACCTACCTCTCGAAGCGCTACGCAGACGTGCTACGCGATCGCGTTTTGGAGATCGCCAAAGACGACCCGGCGTTCGTGATCGAGACGGTCGCCGCCAAGTTCGGCGCGATCAGCTCGCTTAGCGTGGAGCGATGGCGCTTCCTCGTCGTGCTCGTCCCGCTGATGCTCCTGCTCGGCACGATCCGCCGGGAGATGCGGCGCTGGTTTGCGCTGCTCGCGCTGATGGCTTTCGTCGGGGTGCTGCCTGTGCTCGTCTCGTGGCCGGCGGACACCTACAGCGTCCCGTTCGCGGCCGCCTTCCTCGTTGCGACGCTGATGGCCGCCGGATGGATAGCCGCCCACCTGGAGACGGGTGCTGTCTGGCTCCTCGACGATGTCGAGCGAGGGGACTGGGAGGCTTCTCCGGAGCGGACGGGGAGCGCCAAGGCACTGGACCGGGCTCGCGCCGGCATTGAGGAGAACGACCTACGGCGCCGAGGCGTCGTACTCGTCGCGGTCATCGCACTCACGGTCGGCGGGAGCGTGCTCCTCTCGGCGATCTCCGCGGGAGCTCGCGACACCGTCTACTACAACAGTGCGGTCAACTACATGGTGCCCGAGCTGCCGCCGCCCGGTGAGCTGGTCGGCAGCGCCGACTTCTCCGCCGGGCTGCCTGAGGGGTGGTTGGTGTCCGGCAAAGCGAAGGTCCGCGCCGACCGTGAGGGCATACGGGTCAGGATCGGGAAGCGGGGATTGGTCGCCTCCCCAGGCGTGCCAGTGAAGCCGGGCACCTACGTGGTGGTCGCACGCGGGACGATCCCGGACGGCGGGGTCTACGTCGGCGCCGCCGACGCGAACAGCCCCAACATCCTCGCGCAGCAGGTGTACTGGAGCGACGAGACACTGGATGGGCCTATCGACCTTGGAGTGGAAGTGAAGCTCGCGACCGGCGGATTCATTCGTTTCGCTCTCACAAATTGGTCTCGACGGGACGACCCGTCCACCGTGTTGCTCAAGGACATGAGGATCTACCGCGTCGACGACTCGGGCAAGTCCCCTGCGGACCCGACTGCCGACGATGGAGCCTCGAAGCCACACGGCGGTGGCGATGAAAACGATGGCTTGCACTGGCCCCGGCGCGATGGCTTGAAGTGGCCCCACTTCGCGTCGGTTGTTGTGCTTGGTTGATCTTGCCTGATGTTGCTGTTGTGGTGCCGCGTGGTGTCGCAGCGGA
>Ga0247727_10008254_pt1 | contig 19403 bp, 15 predicted proteins | sample WisWelCaveWW1625_FD_202498 | JGI IMG/M metagenome (GOLD analysis project Ga0247727, IMG submission 202498) | Biofilm microbial communities from Wishing Well Cave, Virginia, United States - WW16-25 | ecosystem: Environmental > Aquatic > Deep subsurface > Groundwater > Cave microbial mat | place... | reverse complement strand
AGGATCTAACGGCGATGTGGAAGATTGCGACGAGCCTACCCTCACCACCAAACCCGGAACGCGCGGTGTCCAGTGAAGTATTTATGGACGATGGTTAGGAGAAGCACCGGTAAAAAAACCGAAAGACATATTCCCAAAATTACAGAAACTATAAGCTTCCGCCACTTCAATAAATTCAATCCGAACCACACTTGTTACGAATATTTCACCACCCTCCCTTTGCGCCAAATCACAGGCTTGCGGTTATAACACTATGGTTATAGTCCCCGTGTTCTAAATGTACATTCTTAACCGTGAGTCGTGCAAGATGATCAGGAAGAGAATCTTCACAACTGTTTGTTGCTTTTGGGTGGTTGTAATTTTACTGTCATTTCCCTCCCCGAGTTTTTCCCAACACCAAACCCTCGGCACCTCCGGTTGCAGTTTGAGCCAGAACAAATGCCACGCCAACGAGAACAATTGGTGGAAAGACGACGCGCACAAAGTGACGGTCGATGCGTTTTATGACGATCCTGCATCGTACGAGAAGATTGCGAAGCTTGCGGGCGTCGATCCGGCGAATATGCTCAAGGGCAACAATCAATGCATGACCTGCCACGGCACTATCGTCTCTGGCAAAGAAGCGCGCGAGGTGGAAGAAGGGGTGAGCTGCGAAAGCTGTCATGGCGCCGGCAGCGGTTATAAAGATCCGCACTCTGAAGGAGAGCCGGGCCAGGGGGTCAATCGTGCGGGCTATAAAAAAGGCTTGCAGCTTGGCATGGTGGAAAACAAAAATGTTGAGGTGCGCGGCAAAACCTGCGTGAAGTGCCATTTCATCACCGATCAAAAATTGATTTCCGCGGGCCATCCCGACGGTGCGCGCTTCAATTATATTTCCGGCGTCAAAAAAATTGCGAAACATTGGAAGCGACCGCCGGCGGAGGGTGATCTCAATAAGACACCATTCGAAAAGGCCATGGCCGCGAAAGGTCCGGTGGCGCAAATCGCGAAAGTGGAAGCGGCTGCGGCTCCAGCCACGTTGCCCCCAGCAGCGGCTGCCAATCAATCTGGAACAGAACAGCCGCCCAGGACTCAAGCGAATTCATCGGCGAACACTCCACCTGCTACAGCACCCAATAGTACAAATCCTGCTGCGCCAACGAATACGGCTACTTCTGCAACAACGCTACAGACTACGCCTGTAGTCAAAACTTCAACAGCACTGGCCACTGAAGGCCTCTCGCGAACAATAAATCGCGCAGCCACCGAACCGCCGGCCAACAATCGCATCACGGCAACCATGCCCACGATGACCGCGCCGATGCCGGCCGCGATCGATCTCACCATGTTGCCGGCAGATACTATGCGCGCAATGGGCTTGCCGCCCGAAAGGGGCTTTGGCCCGTTTCCGCAGATCAGCGATTCCACCTCGATTCGAGAAGTATTGATCATTCTCAAAAAACGTTTGGAGATGTTGCATCAAAGAACAGGAGTCAGATAGATGGCCGCAAGGAAAAGAGCGCCCGAAAAAACGATCGTCAAAAGAATCGAGCAGCATCGCGATCGCTGGAGCGCATTTGGGGCTTCAGCCGGATTGCTGGGCCTTTCCGAGCGCATGTCGCCGGAAGAGCTGCGGCGCTTCGAAATTTTTCGCGATTACGACGACGAATTTTTGGAAGCCATCAGTCCGGATGTGACGCTGGCCAAATGGAAGCGCGGCGCGGTTCTTTTCGAAGAAGGCGCGTACCTCGATTTGGCGTTTTTCATCGTGCAGGGCGCAGTGGAAGTTTATTTGCAAAAATTGTTGCGCGAAGGCGGCGCCTATTCGCCGGAGCTTGCAACGAAGCGCGGCAAAACACCGCCGCAAAATTCAGAAATCACTTTTCTTTCCACGATTGATTTTAATTTGCCCGCGGGCAGCGGCAAGCAGCTTGGGCCGGGCGACATCATCGGCGAGATCGGCGCGATGAACGGCTGGCCGCAATCCGTCACCGCGCGGACTTCTTCCGATTGCATTCTCGTGCAAATCCGTGTTCCCGCGCTGCGCAAGATGAAGCGCAAATCTGAAGGCCTGAAAGCGCGTTTGGATAAAATCTATCGCGAGCGCGCGCTGTTTGCGCAGCTCAAAACTGCGCCGCTGTTTCAGCGCTGCGACGACGCTTTTCTGGGAACACTGGCGCGCCGTGTGGAGTTGATTTCCTGCGAGCCCGGGGAAATTATTGCGCGCGAAGGCGAAGCCGTCGAGGCCCTGTATCTGGTGCGCTCGGGCTTCGTCAAGCTTTCGCAAAAGATGGGCGAAGGCGAGATTGTGGTTTCTTATCTGCGCAAAGGCAGGACCATGGGGGAAGTGGAGATGCTGGTCGAAGGCGTGCCGGGCTGGATGTGCTCTGCGGCTTCGGTGGAATATTCCGATCTCGTCAGAATCTCGCGCGAAGACGTGCGTGCGCTGGTAAAAAAATATCCGGGGCTCGGCAAGGAATTATGGAGCAATTCGGTGGCGCGCATCAAACAAATGGGCGCGAGCAAAAAGAACATCAGCCAATCGGAGTTCCTGCAATTTTCGCTGGAAAAGGGTTTGGTCGAGGGCAACAATATTTTAGTGATCGATCTCGATGTTTGCACACGCTGCGACGATTGCGTGCGCGGCTGCGCCGATACCCACGGCGGGTTGCCGCGCTTTGTGCGCGAGGGCGACAAATATGAAAACTTGTTGATTCCGAAATCCTGCTATCATTGCCAGGATCCCGTATGTCTCGTGGGTTGCCCGACCGGCGCGATTCGGCGCGCGAGTGTGGGCGACGTGGTTGAGATTGTCGATGATTTGTGCATCGGTTGCAAAGCCTGCGCAAACAATTGTCCTTATGATGCGATCGTCATGCACGACACCGGCGAAGTGTGGCCGGAAAACATGCTTCCCGAAATACTGCGCGGCAAAGATCGTTTGCTCGCGAGCAAATGTGATTTGTGTTATAAAACCAATCACGAGCCGGCCTGCGTTGCCAATTGCCCGCACGGCTGCGCCATTCGCGTGAGCACGGGCGCGGAGTTTCAGGCGTTGCTGAATAAGAAATGATCAGATACAAATTTGGAATCACCCCGCCAGGTTCGTAACGATTTTGCAGCACAGCAACGCGACAAATCTGCGGGCAGCTTTTTCTTTTTTCTCCTCCCGGCAAAAATGCGATAAATGCCGCAAATCGGGGGTCTGCGTAAACACCTCAAATAAAATCTTTGTAAAGAATGGCAGAAGGCGGCGCGCCGGCTCATTGGCAAATGTTTTGCATGTTCTCTGATGTCAAATCTTGCCTCGTATAAAGGCGAGCCGCAATTGTCAGCAGCGGCAAACACAAGCGCGCAGGGTTGGTTTTTGCTCGAGCCAGATTCAATCATGATGAAGAATAATTTTTTGTTGTTGTTCTTGTTGGGCCTGTTGCTTTCCTCGGCCGCGGCGCAATCCGTGGTGCGCATTTTGAGTTTTGAAAAAAATGACGGCATCGTCGATCGCGGCGCCGGCGGCGGCATTCGCACCGGCGACGTGTTCGAGGTCAACCGTTACGACGGCGATTTTGTGTATTGGGTCGGTCGCGTGGAAGTGGTGGTGGTGAAATCGCGTTTTGCCGGCGTGAAGCTGCTCGCCAAGGCCGAGAATGCCATGATTCAAAAAGGCGACGTGCTGGAATTGCAAAAGCGCGAAATCGATCCGATGTTAGACAAGTTGAAACAATCTGCGCCGGCCGCCGCAAGCAACGGTGTTGCCAAAAATCCTCCTGCGAAAAGTGCAAAAAATGAAAACTTCAACGATCTTCTGACCGGCCGCAAGCGCGGCCGGCCGATTTTGTTCGGCGTGGCCGGAGGGTTTTTGCAGCCGATCGTCAATTATTCGCGCATGATGGGATCGAGCTTTTTTGCCAACGTGCAATATGCCGATGCCTCGACGAGCCGAATCAACATGTCCGAAGCCTATGCGGGAAGCTTCGCTTTTCAAGCATTCTTTGTTCTGCCCCTGGCGGAAAAATTGTTTTTGTCTTTGGATTATGCCTACTCCCCTTTGAACGTGAGCGCAAAGAAGGAAACCGAATTATTGACAAGCGGGCTGAAAGGCTCGGCTTCATTGGCGATCGTGACGGCGGCATTAGATTGGCGTTGGCGCAATAATTTTTTTGCCGGCGCCGGCGCGGGGATGTTTCTGCCGCAAGCGTCTTTGCAAAGCAGCCGGCAAACCATGACGATTTCCGACCGGCAATTGGGTCTTTCTTTCGGCGCGGGACATCAACTGGCGCTCGGCGCGAATCTCTGGCTGCGCACGCAATTGTCGTACAGTGTTTTTCTGGATCAAGGCCCGGCGATTCACTTTTTGGCTTTGCACGTTGGGCCGTGTTTTGGGATTGGGAGATAATTTTGAAAACGACGATCAAAACCTGCACACAGTGCAACTCGGTTTATGAAGACGCCTCGGCGCATGTGTGTCGCGACCGGCAATTATCCCCGGCAAAAGGGCGCCTGTCCCGGCCTTATTCCGGCATGTTGCTGGATAAAAAATATCGCTTGATCAACAAGCTAGGCGAGGGCGGCATGGGCAGCGTGTATCGCGCGCAACGCTTGTTCATGAACGATCTGGTTGCGATCAAGTTCATGCTGCCGGAAGTGGTGGCGGATCTCGACATTCGCCAGCGTTTTTATCAGGAAGCGAAAGTGGCCGCGCGCATGAAGCATCCCAACGTGGTCACGGTTTTTGATTGCGGCGAAACGAATGACGGGCTGGTGTATCTGGTGATGGAAATGCTCGAGGGCGATTCGCTCGGCGAGATGATTCACAAATCCGGCGCGCTCGAGCTCGATCAGGTGCTCGACATCGGCATTCAAATTTGCGACGCCTTGCGCTGCATGGTGCAGCACAACGTTATCCATCGCGATCTGAAGCCTGACAACATCATGCTGGTGCCCGACGGACAGGAGGGCTTCCTCGTCAAAGTGGTCGATTTCGGTGTGGCGAAGCTTTTGGAAGCGGATGCGCATCTCACCCGCGTGCAATCGCGCATCGGCTCGCCGGTTTATTCCTCGCCGGAACAATACCTGGGCAAGCCGGTCGATCATCGCACCGACTTGTACGGCCTGGGCGTGATTTTTTATGAATGCTTGACCGGCCACGTGCCGTTCGAAGCGCTCACGCAGGATGAATTGCTTTCGGCGATCGTGCACAAGATGCCGCCGCGCCTCGACAAGAAGATCACCGGCTTCACCAGCTTGATGGCGGATATGGTGCATTGGCTGCTGGCCAAAGATCCGAACGATCGCCCGCACGACGCCGCAGAAGTCGCGAAATGTTTGGAGACGCTGCGCGACAGCAAAAAGACTTTGCAAATTTTTCAAGAAGGGGAAGGCGGGGAGGAATTTACGCACCAGAGACGCGGGCCGGCTGCCGCCAGGGGAGTGAATGCCGGTAGAAATGGCGCAGCACCGGCCTCGGGCCGCGTAAAATTCACGCCTTCGCATTCGCCTAAAATCGGCGCCGGCGCTGCAAACGGCGCCCGCATCGGTACGCCCGCAACGGATCCCGTCTTTCGTCCTCGACCCATTCGCAAAAGAATTAAAAAGAAACTGAAGCGCCTCGCCCGGCCGGCGTTGCTGTCAGTAGGCGTTAGCCTGTCCGGATTTTTAGTGTGGAGCTTGGTGATTGATCCGCAGGGCTACACCAAGCTGGAAAAATCCCTCATGCCGTTGTTGCCCTGGTCTCGCGCGGGAGCTCCGGTAAGCCGGAATGATAACATAAAATCGGCGCCGGCAGAAAAAAAATTGCCCGCTGCTTCAGCGCTGGCGCCAACCGATTCGATACGAGACCTCGCGCCGGCTGACGGAGCTTCATCACCGCTCGCCGGCAATGAAAATAAAATCGCGCCCAATCCGGCGGACGCCGGCGTTGCTGCGGCAACGCGTCCGGAAAATGCCGCGGCAAATTCTACCTTGCAAACCGGCGCTCGGGCTCGCACGATTTTGAAAAATGAAGCCGGCGGCGCGATCACGCCGAGGGTTACAAAAGAGGGATCACGGTTCGATCGCAAAGCGGCGGCGCCGGCGAATATGTTGTGGGTGAAAGAAACCGTGTTCGAACGCGGCGATCTCTCGGGTGAAGGCGGCACGAATGAACGGCCGGCGCATTGGGTGCGTGTGGGCGAATTTTGGATCAGCAAATACGAAATCACCAATCGCGAGTATCTTGATTTCGCGGACGCCACGGGCCGGCATCAACCGGAATGGCACGATCCCAATAGCAAATATCATTATCAATCCGGCTCGGATAATTTTTATAAGAAACTTGGTGGGTCGCTGAATGATCCGGATTATCCGGTCGTCGGTATCTCGTGGTATGATGCCGAGGCGTTCTGCGAATGGAAATCGCAACAGAGCGGCATGAAGTTTCGCCTGCCCACGGAAGCGGAATGGGAATTGGCTGCACGCGGCGGGGATTCGAAAAGCAAATACAGTTGGGGCAACGGCGCGCCGCAAATCGCCAGGGGCGGCAACATCGCGGACGAAGCGCTCAAAGCCGTGTATCCGGATTTGCGCATGATTTGGCGCGCCTATGACGATAATTTTGTGTATACCGCGCCCGTGGGAAAATTCGGCGCGAATATTTATGGCTTGTGTGACATGACAGGCAATGTGTGGGAATGGTGCAATGATTGGTTTAGCGAAGTGGAGTATCAACGCAAAGACGGCAATAATCCCGCCGGCCCGGCCACTGGAAAAGAAAAAGCCTTGCGCGGCGGTTCCTGGAGCGACACGCCCGAAAAGTTGCGCGTGGCTTTTCGCCGCGGCATGCCGCCCGCATTTCGCAGCAACAATCTCGGCTTTCGCGTCGTGGCGATTGCGCCGCCGGCATTGGCGAAGAAAGAGAGATGATCATTTTGACTTCAATGGTTTTGGCTTATATCTTTTGCCCGGCCTTCGCATCTTTAATGGTTTTGCCCATAATGGTTTTGCCTTTAAAAAATCTTCGCGATCATGATAGTTTTTTCAGAGTAATACTATACTACCCTCCTTCACGACGCGACGCAATTGTGCGGTAACCACGCGTCATTTGCGAATTGCAAAATGCCTTCATGTTCGTTATCTTTCCCGGTCTAATAATTTTTTTGGTTGATTAATGACAGGCCCCGCGGGTTGTCATTCAGAAGGAACCTTGTGATGGACGAGCACAATCGGTAGTCCATCACAGGATTCCATTCTGAATGGCAGCGTCAAGGGATTCAGCTTCAAAGGGCTAGACTCTAATCCTCCTAATCGCCTACAACATTTTACCGCGCGAGGGAAATGTGGAAAAAAACCGCCGGCTTTTTTTGGTGCTTTTTCTTGCTGTTCATTGCGCACTCGCTCCCACCGGCCTGGCACAAGCTCAGAAATCTCACGAAGAAAAATTCGGCAACGTGGCCGGCATCACTGCCGGCCAGCTTGAAGATTATTTGTCATTCGTGGCTTCCGATGAAATGCAGGGCCGCGACACACCTTCGCCCGGCTTGCGCACGACCGCGTTGTTTTTGGCGGCAAATCTTTCACGTTGGGGATTCAAGCCGGCGGGCGACAACAACACCTTCTTTCAAAATATTGCCTTGCGGCACGCCCGCCTCGACGACCGGGCTTCCTGCGTTGTCCTGGGGAACCGGCGCTATCAATACGGCGATGATTTCCTGGCGCAGTATGCGGCCGGCGCGATCACCGGCACGATGGTTTACGTCAAGCAATGTTGGACTATTCCCACCAGCAACATCCGGCCGGATGATAGCATTGCGGTAAAAGATAAAATCATCATTACCCACGCGGGTTATCCGGCGGGCGTGGGTTTTTTTGAATTGTATGGCAAAAAGGCCGGGGGGGACTATCACACCGCGGAGCATTACGCGCAACGCCGCGGCGCGCAAGGCCTCATCTTCATTCCAACTTTTCAAAATCTTGCCGTTTGGCCGGAAACGCGCCGCAAAGAAGTTCACGAAGGCGCGATCACTGTGGACAAATTCGAGCCGGCCGCCGGCGCCTCTCTTCCAGTCATCACCGCCTCACCGCATTTGTTGGCAGCGATTTTCAAAGGTGAATTGGAAAGCGCCGCCGCGCTTTTCCGGCGCGGCATTGCCGAAGACGAAGAATTGATTCCCTCTTTTGCTTTGAATCCCGACAAGAAAATCGGCGTCACGATCGCCATCAAAGCCAGGATCGAAGATACGCGAAACGTTGTAGCCGTGCTGGAGGGCGGTGAGGGCAAGTTGAAAAGCGAATATGTCGCGCTGGGCGCGCATTATGATCACGTCGGCATCGGCGCGGCCGTAGCCGGCGATTCGATCTACAACGGCGCCGATGATGACGGCTCCGGCACCGTGGCGCTGCTGGCAATGGCCGAAGCCTTCGCCCGGGGTCCGCGCCCCAAGCGTTCGCTGCTTTTTGTCTGGCATACCGGCGAAGAACGGGGCTTGTGGGGCTCGAAGTATTTTTCCATTTACCCATTGATTCCTCTCGACCGCATCGTCACGCAGCTCAACCTCGACATGATTGGCCGCAGCCGCAAGCCCGGCGATACCAATCCCGCCAACGATCAATTGTCCGGGCCGCAGGAAATTTACGTGATCGGCTCGAAGATGATGAGCACGCAACTGGGGGAGTTGAGCGAGCGCGTGAATCAATCTTATTTGAAGCTGGCGTTCAATTACAAATACGACGATCCGCGCGATCCCAATCGGTTTTTTTTCCGCAGCGATCATTATCATTATGCGCGCCAAGGCATTCCCATTATTTTTTATTTCGACGGCGTACATGAAGATTATCACCGGCCCTCCGATCAGGTTGAAAAAATCGATTTCCAAAAAATGGAAAAAGTGACGCGCACGATTTTCGCAACGGCGTGGGAGCTGGCGAATATGCCGAAACGCCCGGCCATCGACAAAAAATTGCCGGAGGCGCTTGCGGAATAATTGACAAGTTTTGGCCGTATCCGCACAAACAACACTGAACCAAAATAATTTTAATTGGAAGGCAAAACATGAGACTACAGAAAATAATTTTGCTCGCCTGCTGCGCTTCGCTGCCGGCGTTTTTCATTTTTGCGCCACCCGAGGTTTTTCAGCCGCAACCGGCTTTTGCTGCGCATGGAAATTTTTCAGCCTCACAGTTTTTATCCGGGGCCGCGCAAGACACCGCCGCGGCGCCGCCCGCAAAATACTTCATCGCGATTTTTTCTTTGGGCCCGGCCTGGCAAAAAGACCGGCCGGCGCATGAACAGCTCTATTTCAAAGAACACAGCGCCAACCTGCGCAAGTGGCGCGAGGAAAAGAAAATCACGTTGGGTGCGCGCTATTCCGACAAAGGCATGATCGTTTTGTCGGCGCGCGATGAAGCCGAGGCGCGCGCCTGGCTGGAAAACGATCCCATGGTAGTAAACCAGGTTTTCAATCTTGAAATCTATCCCTTCAATCCGTTTTATACCGGGTGCATTGAGAAGAAGTGACGATAAGGAGCTTGCAAATGTCTCGTTGTAAATCCCTGCTCGTTTTGTGTTGCGGTTTGATACTGTTTTTGTCGTGGGCATGGCCTCTGGATTCGCCTCGCCTCGTTATTCTCATTTCGATAGATCAAATGCGCGCGGATTATTTTGAGCGTTTCGAAAAAGAATTCACCGGCGGCTTGCGACGCCTGTATCGCGAGGGGAGGGTTTATACCCAGGCGGATTTGAATTACGCCTCGAGTGAAACCGGGCCGGGACATGCGACACTGGCCACCGGCTCGTATCCGCGCACCCACGGCATTTTGGCGAATGAATGGCCTGATCGCTTTTCCAGGCGGCAGATGTATTGTGTTGCAGACACTTCGGCAAAAGCCGTGGCAGGAGAAGGCGGCAAAATATCGCCGCGAAATTTGGCGGTCACGGCGTTGGGAGATTGGTTGAAAGCGTCCTCGCCGCAATCCAAAGTTATTTCAGTAGCGGTGAAAGATCGCTCGGCAGTATTGATGGGCGGGCAGCGTCCGGATTATGCTTTTTGGTATAGCAGCGAAACCGGGCACATGGTGACTTCGGACTATTATCTTAAAACTTTGCCGGAGTGGGCGGAACAATTCAATGCTTCGAATTGGGTCGAGACAAAAGTGCCGGCGGTGTGGACGAAATTGAAAGAAGAAAAGGTTTATGCCCAACTCGGCCCGGATGAAATGGCGGGTGAATTTATTTGGGGTGAAACCACGACGTTTCCACATGCGTTTCAGCCGGGCCGGGAAAAAAGTCAAATGCTGACCTCGCCGTGGGGCGACATGATCATTCTCGATTTTGCGGCCGCGGCAATGCGCGCTGAAAAATTGGGGCAGCGCGGGCCAACGGATTTTCTTGCGATCGGCTTGTCCTGCACGGATTACATCGGCCATGCCTTCGGGCCGGACAGCCACGAAATGCACGATCACTTGCTGCGCCTCGATCGCGCGCTCGGCGATTTTTTGCAACTTGTCGATCGCATCGTTGGAAAAGGGAAATATATCGTCGCGTTGAGCGCGGATCACGCCGTGCTGCCGCTGCCGGAGTATTTGACGCAATTCAAAAAAGAAAAAGCGCAGCGCATCATTTATGAGCGCGACCTCAAGCCTGGAATCGAAAACTCGACGACAAAGCTGCAACAAGAGATCGGCACGGACGAGCCTTTGATTCAACAAAACGCTTTTTTGAATTATGCCGCTGCGGCCAAACGCGGCCTGGATAGCCTGACATTCGAAGCCAAAGTGCGAACAGCCTTGCTGCAAGTGGAGGGCATCGCCGATGTTTACTTTCGTCGCGAGCTGCTGAATCCTCATTCGCCTTATCGCCCTTATATCGACCTCTTCCGGCGCAGCTATTATGCGCCGCGCGGCGAGGATTTTCAAATTCGGTTTTGCGAGAATTGCTTGATTACCTCGCGGCCCACGGGCACGACGCACGGCTCGCCGTATCGTTATGACACGCATGTGCCCGTCGTCTTCTTCGGCAAAAACGTCAAAGCCGGTCGCAGCGATCGCGAAGTTCATACCGCCGACGTTGCACCGACGTTGGCGAAGATGCTCGGGGTTTCATACCCGGCGAGTGTCGAGGGCGTGCCGTTACCGGAAATTGTAAACACGCATTAACCAAACTCTGAAACGAGAGTATGGAAGAAGAAGTTAAGCTTTTATCTGCCGGCGACGGCCCCAGTAAGCGACAATGAGGAGGATTGCCGTCATGATCAAATAAGCTGGCGCAGATTTTTCCGGTGTTGCTGAAGCCGTCGCGCCCATAAAATCCAGAAGTGCCACGCGATTGATCGGCCCGGCGTACCACGACATGACATAAACCGCTTCGAAAAGTTTGGGGCTGCCGCTCCACGTTCCCGCCGCCAAAGCCAGAGAAGGAATAAAAAGTGTTCCCACCATCCAAGCAAACAAGCTGCTCCACACCTTTGCTAAAATCAGATTGACCGCCACGCCGCTGCCGACCAAAGCGGCGACAATCACACCGGCCAGCCACATGGCGGTGAATTGATAGCGCAGCGGATGCGCGGTGGAGAAGACGACTTGTTCCATTGCGTGTTGCGCTTCGCGCGTGCCCATCGCCGACCATAGCGTCAACGGCCAAATCCATGCGAAAGGCAAAACCCACTGCCGCGCAAAATCCGCCTCGCTGAATAGGCCAGCAATCACAAATCCAACCGCGGCGGCGAGCCACGCCGCATGCCTGCCTTTAAGCATCAAGCGCAATTCCGCCCGCACCATTCGCCACAGAACCGAGAATGAAGAAGCCTGGTGCCGCACCAGCGGCGTGAGTGTGAACGTCGAAGGCGTGATTGCAGTTTTGACGGGCGCGGGATCGTCTTCGGTCTCTGATTCTTTTTTGCGCGGAATCGTCCTACCCCGTACGCCCGCAGGATCGAAGCGATGAAAGAGCAAAGCGGCCAGCAAAGTGATCGCGCCGGCCACGCCGATCCAGAGCAAGCGCACGAGCATGATCGCTGGCGACCAAGCCATGCCTTGCCATTGAAAAGTTTGCAAAGTGACGGGGCCTCGACGAATTTCATAGCCTACGCTCACCAAATCTTTATACTCTGGAAAATGCTGCCGCACGGCGCGGCTCATGTCTGCCAGCAAGGTTGACATACCGAACAAATCATGCGCAGGCGTAACGGTTTCACTTTGTTGGATCATGCTGGGCATGATTGCCGTTGACAAGAGCCCGATCCATAGAAAAAAATAAAGGACATTGCCCAGGCCGCCACGAAGCCAGGAAACGGTTTCGAACAATACCGCCAGTGCGGAAATCACCAGCATGGCCGGCAGCGTCATCAAAATAAAAGGCGATAGCAGCGGCCACAAAAGCAGTTGCATCTCTTCTCCGCGCAGGAATTGCATGACTACAGCCACTAGCACAAGCACGCCAACGATGGTGCTCAAGACCGCGAAGTTGCTGAACAGTTTGCCGAAAAGATAATGCGCTCGGCTGATCGGCGTGGCCGCAATGATTTGGCCTACGCCCGTGCGTTCGTCGCGCGCGACGGCATTCTTGACCAGATAAAAACCCGCCAAAGTGAGAAACACAGAAGTCATGATCGCCACCATGGCGCCGATCCAGGCGGAATTGTAAACGCCGCGATAATCGCCCATGGCCACGGTAACGTAACTCGCGCCTTGGGGCGGTACGAAAGTATATCCCACGTAGGCCGCCAGGCCGAGCGTGATCAAAAAACTATAGCGCCGGATGCGCTCAAGAAAATCGGCGCGCGCGAGATGGTACAAGACGTACCGGGTGTTCATGCCGCCCTCCGCCTGCCGGGATCCTGAGACTGTTCGTGTACGGCGATGTGATATAAATAGGCGTCTTCGAGATCGGGTGCAACGTTCACGGCTTCGGCTGCGGGCGCTGAGTCGGAAACAATGCGCAAGTGCACGCCCTCGCCGCGGCGAATGGCGCTGCTGAGCACGTATTGTTGCCGCACGCGCGATAAATTTTCACTGGAGAGGAAACATTCCCAAACCTTGCCTTCCGCCGTGCGCAGCAGATTTTCCGGCGTGGTGTGCAATAGCAATTTGCCATGATGGATAAGCACGAGGTGCGTGGCGGTGGCTTCGACGTCCGATACAATGTGCGTGGAAAGAATCACGATGCGCTCGCCCGCAAGGTCGGTCAATAAATGGCGAAAGCGCGCGCGTTCTTCGGGATCCAAACCGACCGTCGGTTCATCGACGATCAGCAGTTGCGGGTCGTTGAGCAAAGCTTGCGCAATGCCAAGACGCTGCCTCATACCGCCGGAATAACTTCCCAGCGGCCGCTTGCGCACCTCCGTCAGGTTGACCAATTCCAATAATTCAGCGATGCGCTGGCGCGCGGCTTGCGCTGCCACACCTTTAATGGCCGCGAGATATTCCAAAAACTCGACGGCGTTGAGGTTGGGGTACACGCCGAAATCCTGCGGCAAATAACCCCGCACGGCGCGTAGCGTGTTGGGCGACTTGGCAAGGTCTTCGCCGTTCCAAGTCACGACGCCGCTGGTGGGCGCCGTGATCGTCGCAAGAATGCGCATTAAAGTGGATTTGCCTGCGCCGTTCGGTCCCAATAAACCCAGCCCGCAAACACGACGTAAGTGAGCAATTGCTCGAAAGTGCCGGTGGCGGCGAATACGATGGCACACAGCGAGCTCCAAATGATTGCCAAAGCCGGCGTGCCGAAGCGCGCGTGCACTTCGCCGAGGCGGCGAAAGAACACGCCGTCGTTCGCCATCGCGTAATAAACCCGTGAAGCGGTCAACGTGATGCCATTTGCCGCACTGAACATGGAAACCAAAATCGCGGCGGCGATCAGCTTGCCGGCGGCGGGACCGAATCGCGCGCTCACGGCGTCGGCGGCGACGCGCTCGGATTGCGCCATTGGTTGCGGCCCCAACGCAGCGAGATAAGCGAGGTTCGCACACATGTAAATGCCAATGAGCACCGCGGTGCCGATCACCAGGCCGCGCGCGAAAGTGCGTTGCGGATCGAGCGTTTCACCCGCCGAAAAAGTGAGATATTGCCAGCCTTCATAAGCCCACAGCACGCCGATCATCGCCAGCCCGACGCCGGACAACAAATTCAATTCAAAAGATGCAGGCCACAATTGGGCGCCAACCGAGGAGAGGCCGGCGCCGGTTGCAAGTAATGCCGCGCTCATGACCAGTATCGCGCCCGCTTTGAACCCGGTGGTCCAATTTTGCACACTGGCGCTTTTGCGCGCGCCACGAATGTTGATGAAGGCAACGAGGAGAATCATGAGAATGGACACCAGGCGCGCGGCGAAGGGTGAAAGCGGAATGATTTGATTCAGATAGGAGGAAAAGGCCACGGCGAGCGTCGCGACCGATCCGCTGCCCATGATGAAGAAAAGCGTCCAGCCGTACAAAAAAGCAGGCAATGCACCAAAAGCGTCGCGAATATAAACATAAATTCCGCCGGCATGGGGAACCATCGCGCCCAACTCGCCGTACGTCAGCGCGCCCAGAAGCGACAATACACCTGCCACAAACCATACCAGCAAAGCCACGCCAACATAACCTTCGCTTTGGCGCAAAACCACCGCCGGAACGATGAAAATTCCCGAGCCGATGACGGTGCCGATGACGATCATGATCAAATCGTGCAAACGAAACGTGCGTGCGAGCTGGGTTGCCATCCTTCCTCCGTTTTGGGTTGGGAAAAAACGATTTGCTACGAGCTCCGAAAATGAGTTGGCATTGATACTCTATTTTCTGTTATTACGGCAAGGATTTTTAGGCGCGATACAAGGTAAACATTCATTTTTTAAAAGCAATATCCCACCTGCAGACAAGTTTAAATCCGAGGCTCCTTGGCAGCGCCCTCTTGGACAGGATTTACAGGATGAACAAGATCAAATTTGCTTCCTGTAAATCCAGTTCATCTTGTCAAAAAAATTTTTAGATTTTATTCTATCTTCGGCTCTTTCGGCGTCTCATACAACTTTTTCGCGCTTGATCCTGTATTCAATAAAAAGGGCACTCGGGTCGCGGGTATGGAAAAAAGCACTGATCAAGAGTTGATGCGTATGGTTCTCGAGAAGAACCTCCGTGCTTTTCGAATTCTTTATACGCGGCATGAAACGGGCATTTATAATTTCATTGTACGTTATACCGGGAACAAACAAATCGCGCAAGATTTGTTGCAGGAGACCTTCACCAGGGTTTGGTTTGCCGCCCATTTGTTCGATCACGCTGGCGGCAATTTTAGAGGATGGCTTTACACCATTGCCTTGAATATCGCCCGCAGTGAAATGTCGAAAAAACGCTATGCCTATCACTATTTCGAGATTTCCGAAATACCACATAAAGACGAGCCGAGGCATCCCCGGTCCGAAGCGCCGGACGCCCAAAGCGAGCAGGCGGATTTGAAAGAGGCGATCATGCGCGCCTTGGAGAAGCTCAGCCCGTTGCTGCGCGAGATCGTCGTTTTAAAGCATTATCAGCAGTTGAAATTCAAAGAAATCGCGGCAATGACCCGAACCCCCGAAGGAACGTTGAAAGCCAGATTTCACCGCGCCCTGGCGGAATTGAAAACTTTGTTGGAGCCGATGGAGCTGTGAATCATGCCTCATGAGAATAAAGATGCGCTGCTGAGTTTGTTTTATGGCGAGGCCTCGCCGCCCGAGGAGCAGCACCTGCGGCAGCATCTCGCCGGCTGCGCCGACTGCCGGGAGTACATGCAATTCCTGCAGCGGATGAATTTGACGTTGAACCGTTGGCCGGAGGCGAGGCCATTGGCGGACACGTGCGATTGTATCCTTGCCAATATTCCCCCGGCGCGGCCGCGCGCAAGATCTGTCAGAGCGCCACTTTCTGCATGGCCAATCTTCAACATTGCTTTTGCCATGATCTTCATGCTGTTATTGATTTATTTTGCACAAAGCCAAATCAGCCTGCTGCCGGTCTGGCGGTCCCTGGCGCGATATTGGATCATTCAAGCCCTGGGCAGCTTCGGCTTTGTCGCATTGGTATTTTTCGGCATCGGAACTTTTATAACCTTGTCATTGGCCCCGATTCTATATTTTGATTTGAACAAAAGAACGTTGCACAGTTGAACGCGGAGAAAACCATGAACAAAAAGAAGCTGATTCGCAAAATGGCCCTTCCGGCGGCAATCGTTTTTGCCGCTTCCATTTTCGTGCAGTTGTTGTTCGAAGGACCGATCGAGAGCAGATTATATCAAGAGCGCGTGGCGAAATTGAATGTGCACACGACCGCGCTAGCGCAAAAAAGCCAAACCGAGCTCACGGCAATCGCCGGAAAAATTGCGGCCGTTGCCGCCGCGGAAATCGGCGCCAGCCGCACCGTTGCCGAGCTGCAATCCGAGCTGCTCCGCGAAAACCAAAAGAGCGGCGAGGCCAGGAAGTATCTTTGGATGTCAAATCAGCGCGGTGAATTCATCTTCGGCGTGCCTGCGCAAGTATTCGCAAAGCTAAATGAAGGCTTCGACAAAAACAGCGAAACGATCACGCGGGATGGACATTACAAAGATCGCAATGATTTTTTCATGAAGCTGGCGGATAAGCACGAACGTATTTCTTTTTCAGATCGTGGATTGTCCGAGGACGAGAACCAAAGACGCGGTTATTATGGAGAAATGGAGGGGCAAATCAACTGGCGGTTCTATGAGGAACAAGAAGCAAACTATCAATACTCCAGACCGCGCACGTTGGTTTTGTCGGCGCCGGTCGCCGATGCCGCCGGCGTTTTGGCAGGGAATCTATTTTTAAAGATCGACGACTCCGCCAATGAAGAATTGTATTACAGCCGCGACTATGCCGCGAACTCGTATGTCTATCATAATCTGTTGGCGCCATTATTTGGTACGTTGGCCGTGCTTTCCGGATTATTTCTTTGGTTCCTGTTGCCCAGTTGGGTGTATATCGATGCCCAGGAACGCGGGGTCAGCAATCCAGGGGTTTGGGCTTTTATCGCGCTGGTCTCGCTCATCTTCGGGCTTGCCATCTATCTCATCACCCGGCCCTCGACTACGAAATCGCTCCATTGCCCCAAATGCGAAAATCAATTGAACGGCGCCGGCACGTTTTGCCCGCATTGCGGCTTCGATCTTTCCAGCACCTATTGCCCGCAATGCCAGTACCCGGTCAAAGCCGAGTGGTTGTTTTGCCCCAACTGCCGCGCGGGGATCACGCAACGTGCCTCCCTTGAGGCCTCGCCGGAGCAATTGAAACTGCCCGAATCGTCACGTGAAGGATAGTGCTGCACTTCAACCCAAATCTTAGGCTGTCATTCTGAAAGAATCTTTTTAAGCACTGGGAATGTTTCCCCTTGGGGCTTGTTACGCGACGCTCAAAAAGATTCTTACAAATGACACGTAGAGGACCAGGCCAACTTATTTTCATGAGCCTCGAAGACTGCGATGCAACAACCAGAAAAATTTTCGAACAACCAAAACTGGCGAAAAAACAGGCTGGTGGCTCTGTGTGAACTTGCCCTCGTCCTCCTGTTTTTCGTCGCTGATTTTTACCATCTCATACCATTCAGCAAAACCCCTTTTCTGTTGTTGCTTGCATGGATTTCGCTCCGAGGGCGTGGAGCCAAATGGAGAGAGGTCGGGATGGCGCGGCCACGCAACTGGGCCACCAAATTGGCTGCCGGCGTTTTCAGCGGAATTGGCATCGAGATCTTCGAATTGTTTGTCAGCCAGCCGCTCTTGGTTTGGCTGACAGGAAAACCGCCGGATCTTTCTGTCTTTCAGCCTTTGGTGGGGAACGTCAAGCTATTGCTCTTCGGGCTGGCCCTCGCTTGGACACTCGCCGCGGTCGGAGAGGAGATGGTGTATCGTGGCTACCTCATGAATCGCGTTGCCGGCCTCGGCAACGGCTCGCAAACGGCGTGGGCCGTGAGTTTGGTGCTGGTCAACACGCTGTTTGGAGGCGCCCACCTTTATCAAGGTATCACCGGCGTCATCGAAAACAGCATCGACGGATTGATCCTGGGTCTCCTCTACCTCCGTTTCGGCCGGAGCCTATGGGTTCCTATTATCGCGCACGGCGTGACTGATACGCTGGATTTAATACTGATCTTTTTGGGGAAATACCCGGGGATATAAAATGAAAGCAAGCGGCGGCGCGCTCGTCGTCATGGCGCTCATTACCACCATTCGGTCGCCACTTTATTTTCCCAACCGCGCCAGCGCATGAGTAACCTCGATCGCGCAAATGTTCCACGCCGTCTCGCCGTCTTTGACGAGGCAATAAATCTGCTTGCCATCTGCCGACCACGAAGGATGCTTGAACTGGCGCTCATCGCCTTGCGTCAGATTCAACCTCCGGCGGCCATCGTTCGTCATCAGATAGATGTCGCGTCCGGTCCGTTTGGCGGCATCAGGCTGGCCATTTTTCTTGGGACTGTACTTGTTGCAATGATAAGTGATGAATCCCCCGTCCGGCGAAATGAAAGGATGCCGGTTGTCCTCGTCGGATTGTGAAACGGTGAGCGGTGTGATCTGCTGCGTCGCCAGGTCGAGCGAGAAGATGCCCATCATCTGATCGTTGCCGATGCCGGGGATAAACCGCTTCTGGCTGTTGCGGCTCGAGTGGAAAATAATCTTGCGGCCATCGCGCGAGAACTGCGGATGCTTGTCCTGATACTTGCCTTCCGTCACTCTGGTGATGTGCCGCGTCGCCAGCTCGATGACATACAGGCTCCACTTGGTGCCGTCGCGATTTGAGAAAAACACCACGTGCCGGCCATCCGGCGAGAAAGCCGGCGCCTTCTCGTCGCTCGGCTCATCAACCAGCGGCCGGTTGTTGCCGCCATCGGCATCCATCAAATAGATGTCGAAGCTGTTGTTGATCCAAAAGCGATAGACGATGGTTTTGCCATCCGGCGACCAAATCGGTTGATCTTCCATCGTCGGCGCGTCCGTCAGGCGCTGCCAATCCGTGCCGTCAACGCGCATCTTCCAAATGTCCCAGTTCGAATCATCGGTAAAGTCATGGTAGCGGGTACCATCGGCAGACTCTTCGATTTTGATGTCGTCCGTTCGTTGAAACGCGAGATAACGGCCATCGGGCGAGGCCGTGGGAAACTCATTGATGAGTGCGGTTTGGTACGCGTGGTCGTTGGTGAGGGCAACGATCTTCAGAGCCGGCGCACGACCGGCCGGCTTCGACAAAACTTTGATGCCGGCCGCGCCGATCACACACACGGCCATCACGATCATGAGTCGTTTCATGACTCGACCTCCTCTTTGGAATTGATCAGACCCACGCGCTCCACGCCGTGAATGTTGCTCAACTCTTGCATGAACGGTCGAATGTTGTTGGCGTTGTTGAAGCTCACGGCATAAACCACGTCCATGCCCGCGCCTTTGCCGAGCGCGCGCATATCGAGCAGCGTGGCTTTTTTCAGCATTTTCTTGAA
>Ga0247727_10008253_pt1 | contig 19407 bp, 16 predicted proteins | sample WisWelCaveWW1625_FD_202498 | JGI IMG/M metagenome (GOLD analysis project Ga0247727, IMG submission 202498) | Biofilm microbial communities from Wishing Well Cave, Virginia, United States - WW16-25 | ecosystem: Environmental > Aquatic > Deep subsurface > Groundwater > Cave microbial mat | place... | reverse complement strand
GAGACGGCCTCCGAGACACCCTCACAGGCCGCCAACGACCCCGCCGCCGAGACTCCTGCCGGAGCGGATGAGTTTGCCTACGATCCGGCGACCGCCGTGGGTGCGGTGAAGGGGGTGCCCGCCCCGACCAACACCGCCGCCATCGAGGCCGTGGCCAACTTCTACACCGAGATTCCCGGTTTCGACCTGACCGCGTTCGACACCCAGAAACGCGAGAAATTCCTGCACCGTGTCAACAGCGAGATGTGCACCTGCGGCTGCAAGAACGACACCCTGGCGCACTGCCTGGTCAACGACCCCAAGTGTCCCACTGTGAAGGGCCTCGTCCAGGTCGTTTACGACGAGATGAAGCCCGCCAACTAGGCGGGCCGCCCTGCGCGGCTTGGCCTGACGGAATTCCAGCCTGGTCCAGACGTCGTTGTAGCCCTCGAAAACGCTGTGCTATAGTGCGGGCTTCTGACCGGCAGGGCGCCCGTTCCGCGTGGCTCTGCGGCGACCTGCGCCGCCCAGCGAGGTGTCCATGAAGGTCTACGAAATCTCGGAAATCCGCAACGTCGGAATCATCGGTCACGGCTCCTCCGGCAAGACCTCCCTGGTTTCCTCACTGCTGTTCAGCGCCGGAGCCGTGAACCGCTTCGGCAAGGTCGACCAGGGAACCACGGTCACCGACTACGACGAGGACGAAATCGCCCGGAAGGTCTCGATCTCCTCGGCCCTGGCCCATGCGGAGTGGAAGAAGATCAAGCTCAACCTCATTGACACGCCGGGATACGGCGCCTTCATCGCCGACGCGCGCGCCTGCCTGCGGGTGGCCGACGCCGCGGTCCTGCTGGTGGACGGCGTCGCCGGCGTCGAGGTGCAGACCGAAGAGGCCTGGGGATTCGCGCAGGAATTCGACCTCCCGGTCCTCATCGTCATCAGCCGCCTCGACCGCGAGAACGCCTCCATGGAGCGCGTCCTGACGTCGATCACCGAGTCGCTCGGGCGGCAGGCGGTGCCGGTGCAGGTGCCGGTCGGATCGGAGAAGGGCTTCAAGGGAGTGGTCGACCTGGTGGCGATGAAGGCCCTCGTCTACCCGGCCGACGAGAGCGGCAAGGTCCAGACGACCGATGTCCCGGCGGAGGCGCTGGAGGAGGCGAAGGCGGCGCGCGAGAAGCTCATGGAGATGGTCGCCGAGGTCGACGACGCCCTCATGGAGAAGTTCTTCTCCGCCGGTGAGCTGTCGCAGGAGGACCTGGTGGCGGGCCTGACCAAGGCCGTCAAGGCCCGCCGGATCTATCCAGTGTTCGGCGCCGCCGGACTGCACAACATCGGCGCACACCCGATCCTGGACGCCATGGTCACCTATCTCCCGAACCCGGGCGAGCGCGGCCCGTACAAGGGCGAGCACCCCAAGGACCACCAGCCCGCCGAGAGGAAGGGCGCGGCCGAGGAACCTTACTCGGCGTTCGTCTTCAAGACCATCGCCGACCCGTACTCGGGGAAGATCTCCCTGTTCCGCGTCTACTCCGGGGTCATCCGCTCCGACACCAGCGTCAACAACGCCAGCCGCGACCTTCAGGAGCGGTTCGGTTCGATCGCCCTGCTGCAGGGGAAGGAGACACAGGCCGTTCCGGAGGTGCGCGCCGGAGACATCGCCGCCATCGCCAAACTCAAGGAGACGGCGACGGGCGACACGCTCGCCGACAAGGCCGCCCCGATCCTCTATCCGAAGCTGACCTTCCCGGAGCCCTCGATCTCCTTCGCGCTGGAGCCCAAGTCGCGCGCCGACGAGGAGAAAATCTCGCAGGTGCTGCATCGCATCATCGAGGAAGACCCGACGATCCAGTACCGCCGGGATCCCCAAACGCACGAGTTGATCCTGTCGGGCAACAGCGATCTCCACGTCGAGGTCGTGCTCTCCAAGATGAAGAAGAAGTTCGGCGTCGAGGCGGTCCTGCACACCCCCAAGGTCCCGTATCTCGAGACCATCAGGAAGAAGGCCGAGGCGCAGGGCCGGCACAAGAAGCAGACCGGCGGCCACGGGCAGTTTGGCGACTGCTGGATTCGCCTGGAGCCCCTGCCTCGCGGCGCCGGCTTCGAGTTCCAGGACGACATCTTCGGCGGGTCGATCCCGAAGAACTTCATCCCGTCGGTGGAGAAGGGCATCCAGGACGCACGCATGCACGGCTACCTCGCGGGCTACCCCGTCGTCGACTTCCGGGTCGTCCTGTTCGACGGCTCCTACCATACGGTCGACTCGTCCGACATCGCATTCAAGATCGCCGGATCCATGGGCTTCAAGACCGCCATGGCCGACGCCGGACCGACGCTTCTGGAGCCGATCATGGAGGTCGAGATCACCGCACCCGAGCAGTACATGGGCGACCTCATGGGGGATCTCAACTCCCGGCGCGGCCACGTCCAGGGGATGTCGAGCCAGGGTCGCGCCCAGGTGATCAAGGCCACCGTCCCGCTGTCCGAAATGCTGACCTACGCCTCGACGCTCAAGTCGATCACCGGCGGACGGGGCTCCTACCGCATGAAGATGGCCCGCTACGACGAGGCCCCCGCGCACATCCAGCAGAAAGTCATCGCCGCGTCCAAGGCCGCCAAGGAGAAGGAATCCGCGGCGAGCCACTGATGACGACTACCTCGACCATCCGGTCGATCGGACGGCACGAGGGCGAGGTCGTCCGTGTCGATGGCTGGCTCTACAACAAGCGCGACAAGGGGAAGCTGTCGTTTCTTGTCGTCCGCGATGGCACCGGCTACCTGCAGGCGGTCGCCTGCCAGCCGGAGGTCGAGCCGCGCGTCTTCGAGGCCTGCCGGAGCCTGACCCAGGAGTCGTCGTTGTCGGTCGTCGGCAAGGTGCGGAAGGACGAGCGCGCCCCGGGCGGGTACGAGCTGAGCCTCACCGACGTCGTGGTCCACCAGCAGGCGCACGACTACCCGATCGGCCCCAAGGAGCACGGCCCCGAGTTCCTGCTCGACAACCGCCACCTGTGGCTGCGCTCCTCGAAGCAGCATGCCCTGCTGCGCGTCCGGAACGAGGTCTGCCAGGCGATCCGCGACTTCTTCTACGAGCGCGGCTTCGTCCTGATCGACTCCCCCATCCTGACACCGGCCGCCTGCGAAGGGACATCGACATTGTTCGAGACCGACTATTTCGACACCAAGGCGTACCTCAGCCAGTCCGGACAGCTCTATCTGGAGCCGGCGTGCATGGCCTTCGGCAAGGTGTACTGCTTCGGGCCGACCTTCCGGTCGGAGAAGTCCAAGACCCGGCGCCACCTCGCCGAGTTCTGGATGGTGGAGCCGGAGGTGGCCTACCTGGAGCTGCCGGGGCTTCTCGATCTGGCGGAGGAGTTCATCGCGAACCTCGTGGCTCGCGTCCTGGAACGCTGCCGGCCGGAGCTCAAGACCTTGGAGCGGGACGTCGCCCGGCTGGAGCGCGTCACGCCGCCATTCCAGCGGATGACCTACGACGAGGCGGCGCGCATCCTGACGCGGCCGGAGGTCGTCAAGAGGGCGCAGGAGCATTGCGCCCCGCCGTTCGCGCCGGGCAACGACTTCGGCGGTTTCGACGAGACTGTCCTGACCGAGTCGCTCGACCGGCCGGTCATGGTCACCCACTGGCCGGCCGACATCAAGGCGTTCTACATGCAGCCCGACGCCAAAGACCCGTCGCGGGCCCTGTGCGTCGACGTCCTGGCGCCGGAAGGGTATGGCGAGATCATCGGCGGCAGCCAGCGGATCCACGACCACGACCTTCTCTTGCAGCGCATCGAGGAGCACCGGCTTCCGGTCAAGGCGTTCCAGTGGTACCTCGACATCCGGAAGTACGGCACCGTGCCTCACGCCGGCTTCGGGATGGGGGTCGAGCGCTTCGTCGCCTGGGTCGCCGGCATCCACCACCTGCGTGAGACGATCCCGTACCCGCGGACGTTGAACCGCCTCTACCCATAGGAGTGCGCGTCTCATGATCAAGGTCGGCATGGTGAGCCTGGGGTGCCCCAAGAACCTCGTGGACAGCGAGGTCATGCTCGGCACGCTCGAGCACCGGGGCTACGAGCTGACCCGCGACCCGGCGGAGGCCGACGTCATCGTGGTCAACACCTGCACCTTCATCGAGCCCGCCCGCCGCGAGTCGATCGAGACGATCCTTGAGATGGCCGAGCACAAGAAGCGCGGCCGATGCCGGCGGCTGGTGGTCGCGGGCTGCATGGTGCAACGGAGCCATGACGAGCTGCGCTCCGCCATCCCCGAGATCGACGCGCTCGTGGGGCTCAACGACGTCGAGCGGATCGCCGAGGCCTGCGCCCTGGAGGCGGGGTCGCGGTTCGAGGCCAGCCGCGCTGTGGCCGGGTACCTCTACGACGAACGCTCGCCGCGCCTCCTCGCCACGCCCGGCTATTCGGCCTACCTCAAGATCTCCGAGGGGTGCGACCATACGTGCTCCTTCTGCGCCATTCCGTCCTTCCGGGGCGCCCAGCGGTCGCGGCCGATCGCCTCGATCGTCGAGGAGGCCCGCCGGCTCTCCGCGTCCGGGGTCGTCGAGCTGAACCTGATCGCCCAGGACACCACCGACTACGGCACCGATCTCGGCGACGGGACCACCGCCGCCGCCCTCTTGCGGGCCCTCGACGAGGTCGAGGGCCTGCGCTGGATCCGCGTCCTGTACGCCTACCCCAACCGGGTGACACCGGAGTTCGTCGCCGCCCTGTCGGCGGGGAAGCGGATCGCGCGCTACCTCGACCTGCCGCTCCAGCACGCCGACGCGGAGATGCTGCGGCTCATGCGGAGAGGCGGGAGCGGCGACGGACATCGGAGACTGATCGAAACCCTGCGGGTGGCCGTCCCCGGCATCGCCCTCAGGACGACCTTCATCGTCGGCTTCCCGGGCGAGACCGAGACACAGTTCGAGACTCTCTGCCGGTTCGCGGAGAAGGCCCGCTTCGAGAGTGTCGGCGTGTTCACCTACTCGGGCGAGAAGGGAACGCCGGCCGCCGCGTTTCCGGACGACGTCCCTGCCGAGGTCAAGGAGAATCGCCGCTCCCGGCTCATGGAGCTCCAGGAATCATTGAGCGCGCGTCGCAACTCCCGCCTCGTCGGACAATGCGTGGAGGTCCTCGTCGAAGGTCCCCACGAGGAGAGCGACCTCCTCCTGAGCGGCCGCACGGAGGGCCAGGCCCCCGAGATCGACGGGCGGGTGATCATCACGGACTCCCCTCGCCTCCTCTATCCCGGTGAGTTCGTCCGGGTGCGGATCGATGAGGCCCATCCCCACGACCTCGTCGGCGCGGTCGTCGGCGAAACCGTCGCGACGCGCCGGTGAGCGGACGGCGGCCGTCGCTCGAGGCGATCGCCCTTCCCCTCGCCACGCTGTTCGGCGCCGGACGCTCGCCGATCGTCCCGGGAACGATCGGGACCCTGGCGACCCTCCCGGCCGCCGTCCTGTCCTGGCGGTTCCTGCCGCTCTGGGGGCACGTCGTGGCGACCCTCGCCCTGGCCGCCGTGGGGATCTGGGCCGCCGGCGTCGCCGTGCGGACGATGGAAGTCAAGGACCCCGGCCCGGTGGTCATCGACGAAGCGGCCGGGTTGATGGTGACCTTGATCGCGATCCCGTTCTCCTGGTCGGCCGCTGCGGGGGCGTTCTTCCTCTTCCGTGTGATGGACGTGCTCAAGCCGCCGCCGGCGGGGCGCTTCGAGCGCCTCCCGGGAGGCTGGGGCATCATGCTCGACGACCTGGCGGCGGGCGTGTACGCCAACCTGGCGCTCCGTCTGGCGCTCTCTCTATGGCCCCTGAGATGAAGTTCCACCAGAGCCTCGAGGATTTCCGCGGGGGCTTGCCCGATCCGGTCGCGACCATCGGCAACTTCGACGGCCTGCACCGCGGTCATCAGGCAATCCTCGATCAGGTGATCGAACGCGCCCGGGAGCGCCCCGGCACGAGCCTCGTGATCACCTTCGATCCCCACCCTCTCAAGGTCCTCGCCCCGGGGCGCGCCCAGAAGTTGATCCTGACGGCGGGCCAGAAGCTGCGTCGCATCGAGGCGGCGGGGATCGACGCCGTCCTTGTCCTGCCGTTCGACGCCCGCCTGGCGGCCGTCACCGCCGAGGCGTTCGTGAACGACTATCTGTCCCTGGGCCTGGGCCTCAAGGAGGTCTACGTCGGCGCGAACTTCAACTTCGGCCGCGGCCGGGCCGGCAACGCCGACCTGCTGGTGAGCCTCTGCGCGGGCCTCGGGATGCGCGCGGGCAAGGTCGAGGAGGTGCGCATCCTCGGCAGCCCCATCAGCAGCAGCCGGATCCGGCGCGCCATCCAGGCGGGCGAGGTGGAGCTGGCGGCGGAGCTGCTCGGCTGCCCGTTCGCCATCGAGGGTACGGTCGGTCACGGGGCGGGCCGCGGCGCCGGGCTCGGCTTCCCGACGGCGAACCTGCTGCCGCAGAACGAGCTTCTCCCTCAGGACGGTGTGTACGTGACGCGGGCCCTCCTCGATGGCGCGACGTATCAAGGTGTCACCAACGTCGGATCGCGCCCGACGTTCCCCGATCAGGAGTTCGCCGTCGAGACGCACCTGCTGGACGCCGCTCCGGAGCTCTACGGCCGGACGCTCGAAATCGACTTCCTGGCGCGCCTCCGCCAGGAGCTGCGCTTCGAGTCACCGCAGGCCCTCGTGGAGCAGGTCCGCCGCGACGTCGAGCGTGCCCGCGAATTCTTCCGCTCCGGCCGCGGCGCATAGCCTCCGCGGTGCCGGGGTTCCCGCCCGGCGGGCCGCGCACGATGTGCTAAGATGCGGCGTCCATCGGAGGCCGCGACGCTGCTCCGCTTCGTCACGTTCGAAGGAATCGAAGGATCGGGCAAGACGACTCAGATCCAGATGCTCTCGGAGACCCTCGAGGAGCGTGGCGTCGATCACCTCTTGACGCGGGAGCCGGGCGGGACCCCCATCGGCGACCAGATCCGCAAGGTGGTGCTCCATCCCGCCCACAGCGCCATGAGCGCCACCTGCGAGCTGCTCCTTTACGCCGCCGCCCGAGCCCAGCACATCGAGCAGGTGATCCGCCCGGCGATCAAGCAGGGACGATTGGTGCTGTGCGACCGCTTCACGGACGCGACCCGGGCCTACCAGGGCCACGGGCGCGGCCTGCCTCTCGAGCTGATCGAGCGCCTGCACGCGCTGGAGGTCCTGTCCCTGCGCCCGGACCGGACGCTGCTGTTCGACATCGATGCGGCCGCCGCCCTGGCGCGCGCCCGCGAGCGCGACCACACCAAATCAGCCGACGAGACCCGCTTCGAGCAGGAGACACTGGCCTTCCACGAGCGAGTCAGGGACGGATACCTCGACCTGGCGCGGCGCGAGAAGGACCGTCTCGTCGTCATCGACGCCAAGGGTACCGCGGAAGAGGTGCAGGGCCGGGTCCTCGCCGCCGTCGAACGGTTCCTCTGAGGCCATGCGCCTGTCCGGGATCGCCGGCCAAATGCGCGCCGTCGGCGCCCTGTCGCGCGCTTTCGACTCCGGCCGCTTCCACCCGTCGCTCATCTTCCACGGGCCCTCCGGCGCCGGAAAGCTGACCGCCGCGCTGGCGCTGGCGCGGTCGCTCCTCTGCGTCACATCGGAGAAAGCCGCGTGCGGCGCCTGCCCGGTCTGCCGGCGGATCGACGCCGCCTCGCTGCGTCACCCCGACGTCCGGGTCGTCCTTCCCGAGAAGCTGGACGACTTCCGCCGGGGAGAGGTCGCCGAGGAAGGGGTCTCGGGAATCGACGTGCAGGGGCGACAGGCGACGGCGGCGCGCAACCCCGTCTGGACCATCCTGATCGATCGGGTGCGCGAGGCGATCGGGTTCGTCAACCGGCGTCCCGCAGAGGGCCGCCGCGCGGTGCTGATCATCGACCTGGCGCACCGCATGGGCGCCGAGGCGGCCAACGCCCTGCTCAAAACACTCGAGGAGCCCCCGGATCACGCGGTCATCGTGCTCCTGACCCCCATCTACCACGCCCTGCTGCCGACCATCCGCTCGCGCTGCCAGGCAGTCCCGTTCCTGGCGATCCCGGCCGGGACGATCGCCGCGTTTCTGGAAACCGAGCACGGGCTGACGCCGGAGGAGGCCCGGCTGCGCGCCGCCCTGTCGGGCGGCCGGATCGGCATCGCGCGCGAGCTGGATCTCGGCGTCTTCCGCGAGCGGCGCGAGGCGATGCTGCGCCTGCTGGAGTCGTTCCTGAGGCCACCCGATCCCGGTCAGGCGCTTTTCCGCGCGGAGGCCATCGCCAAGGGCGGCGAGGCCTCCGAGGCCGACCTCGAGATCCTGTGCACCCTGCTCCGCGATCGGATGATCCTCGGTGCGGCCGGCACGGCGGCGCCGGGCCTGCTTCATGCCGATATCGCCGACCGCCTGCGGGCCCTGCCGGCGAGCGACGGCGAGGACGGCACGGACGCCCTGCTTCGGCTCGAGTCGGCCCTGGACGGCATCCGGCGCAAGGGAAACCGGCAGCTCCTGATCGAAGACGTCCTGCTCGATCTGCTGCCGGACAACAGGGGCGCCGTCAGGCGCCCGGCGCCGTGAACGTCTCGCCGTGGTCCTGATCCTCCGCTACCTGCGCGCCTATCGTCGGAGCTTCCTTCTGGGGTTGGTCTGTCTCGTCGCCACCAACGCTTTGACGCTCCTCATCCCGTGGCTCCTGAAGGAGGCGATCGACGCGATCGAGACACTGACCGGCGCGGCGGCGGCCCGGCGCGTGGCCCAGTACGCGGTGGCCATCTCGGCCGTCGCAATGGTGCTTGCTGTCGTCAGGACCGGGTCGCGATGGTTCATCCTCGGTACGTCGCGCCGGGTGGTCGCCGACCTCCGCGAGCGGCTGTTCGCCCACATGCAGACGCTGCCGGCGTCGTTCTACGCGCGCCACCGCACGGGTGATCTCATGTCCCGCGCCGTCAACGATCTCCTCCTCATCCGGTCGCTCTTCGGCCCAGGCGTCCTGAACGTCGTCAACCTGGCTCTGCTGTACACGGCGGGGCTCGCGATGATCGCTGCCCTCGACCCGATGCTGACCCTCGCCGCCGTCCTCCCCTATCCGTTCCTGCTGCTCGCGGTCGGGCGGGTGAGCCAGACGATCCACCGGCGCAGCAACGCCGCCCAGGAGCAGCTGGCGGAAATCAGCAACAAGGCGCAGGAGAACCTGACCGGCATCAACCAGGTGAAGGCCTATGTGCGCGAGGAGGCGGAGATCGAGGCGTTCGGCCTCCTGAGCGCCGAATACCGCCGACGGAACCTGTCTCTTGCGCGCGCCCGCGGCCTCATCGTGACCTTGATGGGCGGCCTCGGCGGTGTCAGCACCATCATCGTCCTGTTCCTGGGCGGCTGGCACGTCCGCGAAGGCCTGCTGACGAAGGGGGGATTTTTGGCCTTCATGTCCTACCTCGCCATCCTCACCGGCCCGACCATCATGATGGGCTGGGTGCTCGGCGTCATGCAGCGCGGGCTGGGGGCGATCCGGCGAGTGGAAGAGATCCTGGGTGCCGCGAGCGACCTGCCCGGTGATCGGGTCGAAGATCCGGCCCCCGACCTCGAGGGCGCCGTACGCTTCCGCGGCCTGACCTTCGCATTCCCGGGCGGCCCACCGGTGCTCCGCGATATCTACCTCGAGGTGCCGGCCGGAAGCGTCGTCGGCGTGGTCGGGCGGGTCGGTTCGGGCAAGTCCGCCCTCGTCCAGCTCCTCGGCGCCGTCCACCCGGTGCCGCCGGGAACCCTCCTCCTCGACGGGCGTGACATCAACACCCTTCCCACATCCGGCTTGCGAGCCCAGGTCGCCATGGTGCCGCAGGAGACGTTTCTCTATTCGCGCAGCATCGCCGAGAACATCTCCCTCGGCCGGCCCGACGCACCCCGCGATCGCATCGAAGAGGTCGCCCGCACGGCGCAGCTGACGCGCGACCTGGACCAGTTCCCGCAGGGGCTCGACACCCGCGTCGGCGAGCGCGGCATGACCCTTTCGGGAGGGCAGCGGCAGCGCGTGGCGCTGGCGCGAGCCCTCATGATGGACCCGAAGATCCTGGTGCTCGACGATGCCCTGAGCAGCGTGGACGCCGACACGGAGGAGGCAATCCTCGGGGCGTTGCGCACCTACCTCAAGGACCGGACGACCTTCCTGGTCTCGCACCGTGTCTCCACCGTTCTGTCGGCCGATCGGGTCATCGTCCTGGACGGCGGCCGGATGGCGGAGTCAGGCTCGGTCGGCGAGCTCCTGGCGCACAACGGCCTGTTCGCCCGCATGCACCGCCAGCAGCAGATCGAGCGCGAGCTGGAGGCGTTGTGAGCCGCGCCCCTTCGACCACGGCACCGCACGAGGACGAGGTCCTCGGCAAGGCCTACGACGCGCGTCTCGTTCGGAGGCTCAAGGAGTTCGTCGTCCCCGAGGCGCCGCTCATGGCTCTGTCAATGACCTTCCTGCTCGTGGTCATGGCGGCACAGCTGGCGCAGCCCTATCTCATGATGGTCCTGATCGACGAGCACATCCTGGGCGAGAGCATCGCCGGGGCCGCCGGCCTGCTCGCGGTCTACCTCCTCACCTTCGCGGTCGAAATGCTGGCGCGGTACGGGCAGCTGTACACCATGGAGCGCACGGGGCAGAACGTCATCCTGACGCTCCGAGGCCGCCTGTTCGCGCACTTCCAGGCCCTCGATTCGGCCTTTTTCGACCGCCATCCGGTGGGCCGGCTGATGACCCGGGTCACGACCGACGTCGAGTCACTCGCCGATCTGTTCGCCTCCGGAGCCGTGTCGCTTCTGGGAGATCTCATCAAGCTGGTGGCCATCGTCGCCCTCATGGTGTGGCTCGACTGGCGCCTGGCGCTCGTCACCTTCACCGTCATGCCGATCCTGTTCATCCTCTCGGTGACCTTCAGGGGCCGCATCCGGCAGATGTACCGCGAGGTGCGACGCCGCATCGCCCGGATCAACGCCTACCTCCAGGAGGCGCTCGGCGGCATGCTCGTGGCGCAGCTGTTCCGCCGGGAATCCGAGGACCGCCGCGAGTTCGAGGCGATCAACCGGGACCACCGCGACGTCGAGGTCCGCTCGGTCGTGTTCGAGTCGGCCTTCTCGGCCGTGGTGGAGTTGGTGGGCACGCTGGCCACCGCCGCCATCATCTGGTACGGCGGTGGGCGCATCCTGGCGGGGGCGCTGACCTTCGGCACTCTGGTGGCGTTTCTCCAGTACACGGAGCGCTTCTTCGGCCCGATCCGCGATCTTTCCGGCTTCTACGCCGTGCTCCAGGCCGCCATGGCGTCCCTCGAGCGCATCTTCGCCCTCCTCGACACCGAGCCCGCCATCCGGTCCGCGGTTCCGGCCGGCGCCGCGCGCACAAATGCCTCGGCAGCCGCGCCTCTCACCGGACCCGGGCGGATCGAGTTCGACGCCGTCCATTTCTCCTACGTCCCGGGCGAGGAGGTTCTGCGCGACGTCAGCTTCCGGGTCGAGCCGGGCCAGACGGTGGCGCTGGTCGGCGCGACCGGCGCCGGCAAGACGACGGTCATCAAGCTGCTGATCCGCCTGTACGACCCGACGTCGGGGGCGATCCGCCTGGACGGACAGGAGCTGCGGAGCCTGCCGCTCGACGCGCTGCGGCGTCACGTCGGCGTCGTGATGCAGGATCACTTCCTGGTCACCGGCACGATCGCCGGCAACATCGCCTTCGGCGACCGCTCGCTGTCGCGCCATCGCCTCGAGGAGGCGGCGAGCCTGGTGCACGCCGACACGTTCATCCAGGCCTTCCCGCTGGGATTCGATCAGCCGGTGCGGGAGCGCGGCGGCAACCTGTCGGTCGGCCAGAAGCAGTTGCTGTCGTTCGCCCGGGCGATCGCCTCGACACCGTCGATCCTGGTGCTCGACGAGGCCACGTCCTCCGTCGATACGGAGACCGAGCGGCTGATCCAGGACGCCCTGGCGCGGCTCCTGCGGGGGCGCACCTCGATCATCATCGCCCACCGCCTGTCGACCATCCTGGCGGCCGACCGCATCCTGGTGTTCCATCACGGACGGCTGGCGGAGCAGGGCCGGCACCACGACCTTCTCGGGCGGCGCGGCATCTACCATCGCCTGTATCAGCTTCAATTCGGAATCCGGGACAACGGCGAGTCGCGCGCGCTGGAGCCGGCGGAACCCGTCGCTCAGCGCCCATCCCAGCCATAGGTCCGAAGCTCGATCCGGCCGCCGCGGGAGACGGCCACTCCGTCGCGCCGCAATCGACGGTGCTGCCGCAGCCCCTCTCCGATCACATCGCCGGCTCTCGGGCTGATCCGCCCCTGCGCGTTGATAACCCGGTGCCATGGAACCGGCCGTCCGCCGATCTTCATCCCCTCAGGAAGCGCATGCAGCGCCCATCCGGCCATCCGGGCGGCCCCGGGCATCCCGGCCAGCCGCGCCACCTGTCCGTAGGTCGCGACGCGGCCGCGCGGGATGCGCGCCACGATCTCCCAAATCCTCAGGAACGTGGGGCGTGGGGCGGCGGCCGAAACAGGCTCCCGCATCTTCAGGCGGGGCCCGTCAGGCGAACAGGTTGCGCAGGGCGGTCGGCACAGCCTCTTCGGGAAGACGGGCGACAACCGCGGCCACCGTGCGCATGGCCGTCGCGAGTCCCTGGCTTGCTTCCTCTGTCGTTGGCGCCGGATGATCTCCTGGGGAGCGGAACGCCCAGGCGAACTCCGTGAGCGGAACCGCCGGATCCACGGCTTCCTGCAGCGTCGGGTCGATCGCCTCGCACGCGGCCCCGAGTTCCTCGAGACTGTGCGTATTCCTGAACGCCACGTCGTTCCACGCCAGGAGGCCCTTCAGTATCTTCTCGACCGCCTGCTGGCAATGAAAGAGGGCGTCCTCCAGCAAAGGCGGCTCGGCGTCGAGGTCAATCCTGGCGCCTCTCAGATCCAGGGACGCCTTGTGCAGCCATTCATGAGTCTCGGCGACGCGCGCCGGATCATGCGGCATGGAGCAGTCGCCCTTCTGCTGAGACCGTCGCCGACAGGGAGGCCTTCAGGTGCCGCCGGCCCTCGAAATAGCCGAGGGTCCACACGCGCACGTCCGTCGCAACCCCCGTCCCCCGCAGAGCCTGGTAGGCGAGCCGGCACCCACGCCGCTCTTCCTGAGCGTCATCGGCCACCACGACCAGGATATCCAGGTCACTGTCCGGTCCAGCGTCTCCACGGGCGTGCGAACCGAAAAGATAGATCCGCTCCGGCTGATAGGCCTGTTTGAGGCGGTCGACGATCTCGTCGAGCTTCGATTCGTTCGTCACCGCAGGCATGTCATCACTCTCGTCGCCGCGAGTCCACCGGTGCAGAGGATACAAGGATTGTCCCTTCCGATCCAGCGGAGGGGCAACCGGTGGCTCAGGCGATTTCAGTCCTTCTTGTCGTCCTCGCAGTCCCCCGGTTTTACTTTGTCGCAGTCGGCTTTCTTGGGGTGCGCCTTCCCGGCTTCCGGCTTGCCGGGCTTCGAAGCCGCCTGCGGAGCTGCCTGCTTTTTCGTTCGTCCGGGCGGTGTCTTGGACTCGGCGGGTCCCTCCGCCCGTGGGGCTGGCGCCGCAGGAGGCGCGGGCGACGATTCTGTCGCCTTCGGAAGCGCGGGGGGTGCCGCCGGCACGGGGTCGCGCGATGCCTCGGCAGGCGGCGCCGGTGTCTGCGGGTGAAGGGGCGCGGGACGTGAGTTTTTCCTGGCACGCTGCGGATGCGCCCACGGCCCGCGATTGGCGGGCTCCGGTTCGCTCGTCACCGGTGGCGATGCGACGTCCGCGCCGCGTGCGGCATCGGGCTGGTAGACGACGAACTTCCCGTCTCTCACCTTCCCGCCCCGCGGCGCATCGGGCGCGTCGGCCTGCTCGAGCTGATATCGCCGGATGCCGTGACCTACCGCCCGGCCGATCTTCTCCGGCTTGACGCTCTGATTGACGATGCGGTTGTCAATAAACGTGTAGCTCGTGACGTGCGCGGTGTTCTGGATCAGCGTGATGTTCCGCTCCCTCGGCGCGATGTGCCCGTCAATGCGGGGCTCGACCAGGTGGCGCGCCGACACGAAGCACCACGACGACGGGCCGAGGGCCACTCGGATGTCGAGACCGCCCCAGTCGAGTCCGCCCCCGGCGCTCCAGCGCACTTGCCATGGGAGCGGCGCCCATCCGACCCATCCACCGCCCTCGTTCCATGCGACCCAGGCGGGACCCCACTCGGTTCCGGGGACCCAGACCCACCCGTACCGCGCATCGACGTGCCAGCGGCCATAGTGGTACGCAACCCAGCCGAACTCCTCGTCGGAGGCCCAAGTCCACCCGTAGTCGGTCAGGACCCAATGTCCGAGGCGGTACGGCTGCCAGCCCGCCGGCACGTCGTAGGGCGACCAGGCCCAGCCCGGACCGGCGACGTGAATCCACTCTCCGTAGGGAGCGAGGTCGTGATAGAAGGGCTCGCCCTCGGCACCCCACGGCGCCACGGCGACCGGCGCGGGCACAACGTGTGGGCTCACCGTGGTGACGCACCCGAGCGCTGCCATGGTGCACGCCAGAACCACCACCGGGGCCGTCAATTTGCTCGTCGTCATCATCCCTCCTCCTGCGGCTTCACCCTTCCATGGGCGACGGAGGCGAATATAGGTGCGGCAGTCACAGGGGCCACGCACGGAGGGATGACGGATTACTGACGGGCACAGTCCCCGCTCGCCGGATCGTCGCTATACTCTCTTTGCCCTCGAATCGAGGGCCTCCTTCATTCAACGCCCAAGGGCCCGGGAGAGGAGGCGACCTGGGCGCCCGACTGACCATGACAGCCGGATCAGCGGACGAACGTCGCCCTGACGCGCCCGGACCGGACCAGGTAGGCGCTCCGAGCTACGCCGTACAATTCGGCGCTGGCAAGGTCCTTGGTCGCGCCAGGACCGGATTGCGCCGCGACCGCGGGATCATCCCGCCGGCGAAGTTGTCGACGAGGTTGAAGGAGATGAGCAGGATATCTTCAACGCCAGATCCCTCCCGACCCGCGCCACCGGAGCGCCCGGCACCGTCGACCGCCCCTATCCGGATCGTGCCTCGGCCAGGCGCAGGTCGTGCTTCGACAGCGGCAGCGTGCGGACGCGGTAGCCCGTGGCGGCGAAGATCGCGTTGCACACCGCAGGGATCGCCGGCGGCAGCGCCGGCTCGCCGAGCCCGGTGGGCGGGTTGTCCGACTCGACAAAGTGGACCTCGATTTCGGGCGTGTCGGTGTTCCGGGCGAGGGGATAATCGTCGAAGTTCGCCTGCACCGCGCGGCCGCGGTCGATGGTGAGCTCCTGGGCCAGCGCCTCGCCGATGCCGTCGACGACCGCGCCCTGCACCTGGTTCAATGCGCCGCTGGGATTGATGATCGGACGGCCGACGTCGCCCGCCACCCACACCTTGACCACCTTGAGACGGCCGCCCTTGTCCACGCTGACCTCGGCCACCTCGGCGAAGTAGCCGGCGTGGCTGAAATGGAACGCCACGCCCATGCCGCTGCCCCTGGGCGGCTTGCGTCGGCCCCAGCCGGACGCGGCGGCCACCTTCTCGAGCACGGCACGCATGCGCCCGGTGTGGTAACCGGCGTTCCCGTCGGGGTTCGTCACCATGCGCGACTCGCCCAGCAGCTCCAGCCGGAACCTCACCGGATCCCTCCCCGCAGCCAGTGCCAGCTCGTCGATGAAGGACTGGAAGACGAAGGCCAGCGCGTTGCTGCCGGGAGCCCGCAGCGGTCCCGTAGGGACTCCGAAGGGCATGCGGCTCGCCTCCAGGCGGAAGTTCGGCACGAAGCGCGCAGGGAACTCGCTGTCGGAGATGCCCGCCGAGGATGCGAAGCGCTCGCCGCCGAAGCTCACGAAATGGTCGCGCCACGCCACCAGCCGGCTCGCCGCATCCACACCGCCCTTCAGGTAGTGGAAGCCCGCCGGACGGTAGAAGTCGTGCCTCATGTCGTCTTCGCGCGTCCACAGCAGCTTCACGGGCTCGCCGACGGCCTTGGCGATCCAGGCCGCCTCGACCATATAGTCGTTCCGCAGCCGCCTCCCGAAGCCGCCGCCGGCCCGGATCAGGTGGATGGTGATGTCGCGCTCGGCGACGCCCAGGGTGCTGGCGACGAGCTGACGGCCGGGCTGCGGCAGCTGCGTGGGCGCCCAGATCTCGAGCTTCCCGTCCCTGAAGCGGGCCGTGCAGTTCTGTGGCTCCAGGGTGGCGTGCGACAGGAAGGGATACGCGTAACTCGCCTCCACGACCTTGGAGGCGCTTTTCAGCGCCTTCTCGACGTCGCCGTCGTCGCGCAGTTTGTCGCTTCCCGGCCGTCCTGCCAGCTCGGCGGCGCGGCTCGCATACCCCTCACTGCTCTCGCCGGCCGTCGCGCCCTCGTCCCAGGTCACGCGCAGTCGCTGGCGGGCGCTCTGCGCCGCCCACCACGTGTCGGCCACGATGGCCACGCCACCGAGCAAACCCACGAGATCGCTGCCGCCGTCGACCGCGAAGGCATGACGGACTCCCGGCAGCGACTTGATCTCGGACACGTTGCTGGTCTTGACCTTGCCTCCGAACACCGGGCATTTTTCGTAGACGGCGTACAGCATGCCCGGCACCGTCACATCGATGCCGAACAGCGGCTTGCCTCGGACGATGGCCGGGTTGTCCACACCGGGGACGGCCTGGCCGACGATCTTGTAGTCCTTCGCATCCTTCAGCTTGATCGAGGAGAGGTCCGGAGGAGTGATCGCCGCCGCCTTGGCCGCCAGCTCGCCGTACCTGAGCCTGCGCCCGCTGGGCTTGTGGTGCACGGCGCCCGCCTCGGTGCGGCACTCGGACTCGGGGACGTTCCAGGTCTGCGCGGCCGCCGCGACCAGGATCGCGCGGCCGGCGGCGCCGGCCTTGCGCAGGTCATCCCAATTCGACGGGATCGAAGTGCTGCCGCCCGCCACCTGCCGGCCGTACGATGGTTCGTCGCTGTCGGCCTGCTCCACCTTCACCGCCTTCCAGTCGACGTCCAGCTCCTCCGCGATCAGCATCGGCAGCGCGGTCTTCACACCCTGGCCGATCTCGGGGTTCTTCGCCATGATGGTCACGGTGCCGTCGGCACCGATGCGGATGAAGGCGTTCGGGGTAAACACCGCGTCGCCGGCCGCGGTTGCCGCCTCGGATTCCGAGAGGTGTATCGCGATCAGCAGCCCGCCGCCCGCAAGGGCCGAGACCCGTAGGAAAGTACGCCGGTCCAAGGCGATCAGGTCCATGGCGGCTCCCTACTTTCTGCGCGCCGCGCCCGATGGCGCGGCCGCCGTCTCGATCGCCCTGCGGATCGCCTCGCGCACGCGAAGATACGTGCCGCAGCGGCACAGATTGCCGTCCATGGCCGAGTCGATCGCCGCGTTGCCGGGCCTGGGGTTAGCGGCAAGGAGCGCGGCCGCGGTCATGATCTGTCCTGCCTGGCAGTAACCGCATTGCGGCACGTCCACCGCCTCCCAGGCCTGCTGCAGCGGGTGCGACCCATCCGCGGACAGGCCCTCGATGGTCGTCACCGCCTGGCCCGCGACTCCCGAGATCGGCAGGACGCACGATCGCACCGCCTCGCCTCCCAGGTGGACCGTGCAGGCGCCGCATTGCGCGATGCCGCACCCGTATTTCGTGCCTTTGAGATTGAGCACGTCGCGCAGGACCCAGAGCAGCGGCATGTCGGGAGGCACGTCGACCGTGGCGGGTTTGCCGTTGACCGTCAGCTTGAATGGCATGGGACTCCTCCCCGGTCAGTCGTCCTCCCCCCCGGCGCCGGTCGGGAGACGGCCGCGGGCGGCGTGCCGGGCTTCTCGCTTGTTGCCATATACCATACTCCGGCCCGAAGCGCCTCTTCCGTGATTAGTAAGCGCGCAGGGCGTCGAGGTAGGAGCGGTGGTTGCGGGCGGTCTCGGCGAGGGAGTCGCCCCCGAACTTCTCGAGGGCGGCCGAGGACAGGACGTAGGCGGTCATCGCCTCGCCGACGACGCCGGCGGCGGCGATGGCCGAGACGTCGGTGCGTTCGACCTGGGCATCGAACGGCTCCTTGGTCACCAGATCGGCGCTCCTGAGGGCGCGCGGCAGGGTGGACAGCGGCTTGACCTCGACGCGCGCCCGGATCTCCTCGCCGTTGCTCATGCCGCCCTCGACACCGCCGGCATGGTTGGTCGGGCGGGTGAAGCGGCGAGCGGTGGCGTCGTACTCGATCGGATCGTGGAACTCCGACCCGTGGGCCGCCGAGGCTTCGGCGCCGGCGCCGATCGACACACCGCGGATCGACGGAATCGACCCGAGCGTCGCCATCAGTCGGGCGCTCAAACGCTGGTCCCATTGGCGGTGACTGCCGAGGCCGGGCGGGACGCCGCGGGCCACGACCTGGAAGGCGCCGCCGACGGAGTCGCCCGCGGCCTTGGCCCTGTCGATCTCCTCGATCATGCGGCACTCCAGGTCCGCGTCGGCGCAACGCAGCGATGTTCCCTCGGCAGCGCCGATCTCCTCCCAGGTCTTCTCGACGCCGGGGGGATACGTGACCGGGCCGAGGGCCGTCGTGTGGCTGCGGACGCCGATGCCGAGCGCCGCAAGGAAGGCACGGCAGACGGCGCCTACGGCCACGCGGGCGGTCGTCTCGCGCGCCGAGGCGCGCTCCAGGACGTCGCGCGCGTCGTGGGTGCCATATTTCAGCGCCCCTGCGAGATCGGCGTGGCCCGGCCGGGGCCGGGTGACCCGGCGCAGCTCCTCGTCTCTGCCTTCGACCGGTTCCACCGCCATGGCGGTGCGCCAGTTCTCCCAGTCGCGGTTCGCGATGAGGAGGCCGATGGGGCTTCCGAGGGTGCGGCCGTGGCGGACGCCGGAGAGAATCTGCACCCGGTCCTGCTCGATCTTCATGCGCGCCCCCCGTCCGTACCCCTGCTGCCGGCGCGCGAGATCGCGATCGATGTCCTCGCTGTGGAGCGGCAGACCGGCCGGGATCCCGTCCAGGATCGCCGTGAGCGCCTGGCCGTGCGACTCGCCCGCCGTCAGGAAGCGCACCATGGTCGCGATTATACAGGGGCCAGCCAACGCCGTGCCCGCGCTGACGAAGCGCGGTTGACGGCCGTACGAGGTGCGGCTATGCTCCCGGCCGGCTCAGACCCGGGACCCGACGCGGAAGGAGATTGCATGTCCGAGACCGTCTACTCCAAGGATGCCCTGCTCGATTATGCCCGCGGCGAGCGCGCCGCGTTCGAGGACTCCCTGCGCCAGTTCGTCGAGATCCCGTCCGTCTCCGTCGACCCGGCCCGCAAGGCGGACGTGGCACGCGGCGCCGAGTTTGCCGCCGATCTCATCCGCCGCATGGGCGGCGAGGTGCGTGTCATCCCGACGGGGGGCCATCCGCTGGTGCACGGAGAATTCCGGCGCGATCCTTCCTG
>Ga0247727_10008252_pt1 | contig 19411 bp, 20 predicted proteins | sample WisWelCaveWW1625_FD_202498 | JGI IMG/M metagenome (GOLD analysis project Ga0247727, IMG submission 202498) | Biofilm microbial communities from Wishing Well Cave, Virginia, United States - WW16-25 | ecosystem: Environmental > Aquatic > Deep subsurface > Groundwater > Cave microbial mat | place... | reverse complement strand
AGCCTTTGCCGCCCCGCCTACTGCATCGGACGCACCGCCGGCCCCCGGCTGCGGAGCACTCGTGGCATCCTCGCCTCCAGGCGCCGTTTCCGACTGGCGCTTCAGCCGCGACCAGCGGGCAACGAAGGTCTCGGGCTCGTTCATTCCTTATCCTCCCTCGCCGGCGAGCGGCGGGCAAGCGCCTCGGGGTTGGCGCGGTCACGCCGGCGCTTGTAGAACGGGCGCTCGACATGGTGCTCGGCGACAAAAGCCTCCAGCACCTCGATGATTGTGCCGGGCATGGCCACGGTGTCGACCAGGTCGTTGCCCGCTTCGGTGAAGGCCTCGCCCTCGGCCGGATCTGCCGTAACGGCGAAGACCTCGTAGGGCGGCTCGGCGCCCGTCGGGCGTAACACGACCCACAGCGAAGGGGCGCCTGACCCCAGATTGCCGAGGTAGTTCGCCGTCTCGGTCCGGAACAACTCGACCACCGCCGCACCGGCGTAGAACGTGTGCACGTCGCCCTCGCTGCCGAGCGGCGTCCAAGGTGCCGCCGCCGGCTCGCCGACCAGCACCGAGACCGGCCGCCACAAGAAGTCGAGCCACGGGCTCGCGGCCTTGCGCCTTTCCACGACGACACCAACGGGGATGCGCACCAGCGCGGTAGAGCTCAAATCGCCGCCTCCAAGTGCCGGATCGGCAGGCCGGTGACGAGGTTCTGCGGCTTCAACCGCAGAATCTTGTCGGCCGACATGGCAGCCATGAGATAGACCGGCTCGCCGCGGACCTTCTCCGCCACGTCGCTGGGATCGGCAAAGTCGAGCCGGTAAAGTGCGACCACTCGCGCCCGAGTGGCCTCGTCGAGGTCGTCTCCGTTCCACAAGGCATCGCCGATGCGGGTCGCGTCGGCATCGAGACCGACATACCAGGTCAGCGCGACGTCGCGCATCTCGGTCAAGGGCTCGATCGCAACGTCGACAGCCAGGAGATGGGCGACCCACCGCTCGATCACCTCGCCGAGCGCGGCGAGCCCGCGCCGCCCAGCCGTTAGGTCGAGCGCCATGTCGAACAGATCGCTGCGGTCCCAGTAGGCGCTGGTGTTGGCTTCGTTGAGCACGTCGATCTCGGCCGCCGCAGGCAGGCCAAGCATCGAGACCAGTGGCGACAGTGGCTTGTCGCCCAGGCCCGACACGGTTTCCTCGTCGGCGGCCACCAGCGAGCCCTCGTGCAGGGTCAGCCGCTGCGGCCGGAAGAACGGCTCGGCGGCGCGCAGCACGAAGGCGTCGCTGCAGCCGTCCAGCGCGTTGCGCAGGATCAGGTGCACCAGCTGGTTGATGAAGAGGTGGGGGAATTTGAGGTTTCGCCTGACGATCTCGAGATAGGCCGCCTCCAGGGTGCGGTGGCGCGCGAGATGGTCGCGGAAGGCGACCAGCAGCTCCCAGTTCTCGCGCGCATCGGCATCCGCAATGGCGGCAAGCTGCTGCGGCGAAACCGGTTGGCGCGGGTCACCGAGCAGGCGGCTGTGCAGGCTGCGCTCGGCCGCGCACGCGACCGCCGGCGGCGTGATCTCCGGCCGCGCGAGGTAGGCCTTCAGATATTCATCGGTGACCAGCAGCCCGCCGTCCTCATCGCGGTCGAGCAGATGATGGCCGCAGGAGAGCCAGAAGTCGCGCTGCTCGCTCAACTCTTCTCTCCCTTGCTGATGCTCATGAGATCGACGTGCTCCGCCGGCTCGTCCTCTCCGGCCACCTCCAGGAAGGCGTAGGCGCGGGCGGGTTTCGCACCCACGGCGGGGGTCAGGGTGCGAAACGCCTCGCGGATCGCGCCATCCTCGTAGCGCCGCGACGCCGCCACCAGCATGCCCTTGGGATGGTCGCTGAGCGAGGCGGCAAAGGCAATCTCCTCCTCGGCAGCCGGGAGCGCGGTCGCAAGGTCGGGAGCGCCAAATCGCTCCACGAGGCGCTGCGCCAGCAGTTCCACCGCCGCCGCGCGATCCGCCTCGCTGGCCTCGACGACCTGCACCAGGGTCGACCAGCCGAGGGAGCCGATGCCAAGGAAGCCCGAGCGGAACGCTGCGCGTGCCTTGCCGTCGAGCGTCGCCGGATCCACGTGCGCAAACGCGAAGGCGCCCGGGACCGCCCATTCGCCGGGCTCGGCCGCCCTCTCGAACACGAAGGTGTCCGAAGGATCGAGGCGGATGGTGCGCAACAGCTTCACCGGTGCGGCCCTCCGGTTGCGGGATCGAGCCACGAGGGCTGGGTTAGGGCAGCCGCCAGCGCGTGGCGGTCAGACTCGGCCTTGCCGCGCCATCGTACCAGCAGATCGCCGTTGCCGTCGATTGCCGGTATGGCGCCCTTGTCCAGCTCAAGATGCTGCAGGAAATCCCTCGTCACGGTCGCGAACTCGCGCGCCTGCCAGGCATCGACCGCGACCATGAGATGGCGCGCAAAGCTCTCCACCAGCCGGCCGGAGCCGGCGTCGTCGAAGCCTTCGTCCTGGAGCGCGGCCGCCAGCGGGCGCAGCCCGGCTTCCCCCTCGCCCATGGCCACCGTTCGCACCATGGCGCCGAACACGAGCCAGTCCGGCGGGGCATCCTCGTTCGCCTCCTCGGGCCATGCCAGGCGCGCGCCCCCGACCAGGCCGCCGTCGACATGAACGGCGTCGGGCCAGGCGAAGGTGATCGCCCGCTCGGGCGGGGCGTGAAAAAGGAGCGCATCCCGCAGTGCAACCAGGCCGGCGTAGAACGCCCGCCGGGCCGTCCGCAGCGGCTCCTCCGGCTCGAGCACCACGGCGAACTCGACAAGATCGAAGCGGCCGACATGAACCAGCGTGCCCGCTCCGGCTTCAGCGGCTATGGCCTTGGCGTGCGCAAAGGCATCGCCTACCTCCCTAAGTGTCACCAGACGGAAGAGCGGCGGCAGGTCGAGCGTGACGGCTTGAGGTGTGCGGCTGCGCATTTGGAACCTGACTAGGCCTCGCGGATTCGCGCTTTTTCTTTGGGATGATTATAAGCCCAGATGTGCCTCGACAAGCGGCCCGGTGCAGGAAATCCGCGGGGGCAAGAGCAAGGAAACTCGGCAAAATGCCCGACTCGCCCAGGAAAATTGCCGTTTGCTCCTGCGAAGACACGATGCCGCTCGACGTGGATGCGGTCCGCCGCGGCTGCCCCGGTGCCGAAGTCACGACGGCGCGGCAGCTCTGCCGCGCCGAGATCGAGCGGTTCAAGGCGATGGCGGGCAAGTCTCAGTCGCTGACGGTTGCATGCACCCAGGAGGCGGCCCTTTTTGCCGAGGTGGCGGCCGAAGGGGGTGCCGAGCATCCGGTCACGTACGTCAATATCCGCGAGACCGCGGGTTGGTCGAAGGATGCCGCCGCAGCGGGGCCGAAGATGGCTGCGCTGCTCGCCGCTGCGGCCGAGCCGTTGCCAGAGGTGCCCTTCGTCAAGCTCGAGAGCGAGGGCGTGCTGCTGATCTTGGGCCGCGACGAGCGCGCGGTGGAGGCCGGCGACCTGCTCAAGGACCACCTCGATGTCACCGTGCTGATCAAGCCGCCCGCGCAGATCGCCCCGCGCCGCACCACCGACTTCCCGGTGGCCAAGGGCACGGTGCGGGCGGCCAAGGGCCACCTCGGGGCGTTCGAGATCACGGTCGACGACTTCGCGCAGCCGGCTCCGTCCTCGCGCGGCGTGCTCAGCTTCGGGCCGTCGCGCAACGGGGCTGCATCGCGTTGCGATGTGATTCTCGACCTCTCGGGCGGGCCGGCGCTATTCTCCGCCGCCGACCTGCGCGACGGCTATCTGCGCGCCGACCCCGCTGATCCGGCGGCAATGTTGAAAGCGGTACTGAAGGCGCGCGATCTGGTCGGCACCTTCGAGAAGCCGCGCTACATCACATTCACAGCCGACCTGTGCGCGCATTCGCGCTCGCGCATCGTCGGCTGCACGCGCTGCCTCGAGCTGTGCCCGGCCGGTGCGATCGCGCCGGCCGGCAACCACGTTGCCATCGACGCGCATGTCTGTGCTGGCTGCGGCCAGTGCGCCGCCGTCTGTCCCACCGGCGCCGCGTCCTATGCGCTGCCCCCGGCCGACGCCTTGATGCGCAAGCTGCGCACGCTGCTGACGGCCTATCGCGAAGCCGGCGGCGAGCGCCCGGTCGTGCTGTTCCACGACGATGCACACGGCGCCCCGCTGATCGACGCCCTGGCGCGCTTCGGCGACGGGCTGCCGGCCAACGCGCTGCCGCTCGCCGTCACCGAGGTGACGCAGGTGGGGCTCGAGACGGCTTCTGCGGCCTTCGCCTACGGGGCTTCCGCGCTGCGCTTCCTGCTGCGGGAGCGGCCGCGCCACGACATCACCGGACTGACCCGCACGATTGCGCTGGCGGATGCCGTGCTTGCCGGGCTCGGCTTCGACGGCGATCGGATCGCCACCATCGAGACGGACGATCCGGAGGCGCTGGGCGCGAACTTGCGAGCCATCGAGCCGATGGCTTCCACCCCCCGTCCTGCGAGCTTCATCCCCACGGGTGCAAAGCGCAGCGTGCTGCGTTTCGCCCTGCGCGAGCTGCACCGGGCTGCGCCGGCGCCGGTCGACGTGGTGGCGCTGCCCGAGCGGGCGCCCTTCGGAGCGGTGGAGATCGATGTCGCCGGCTGCACGCTGTGCTTGGCGTGCGTGTCGGCCTGCCCGACCGGCGCGCTGACCGACGACCCGGAGCGGCCCATGCTGCGCTTCGAGGAGGATGCGTGCGTGCAGTGCGGGCTGTGCAAGGCGACCTGCCCGGAGAAGGTCATCACGCTGAAGCCGCAGATCGACTTCAGGGCCGCCACCGCCACGGCGCGCCTTCTCAAGGAGGAGGAGCCGTTCTGCTGCATCCGCTGCGGCAAGCCGTTCGGCGTCAAGAGCACGATCGAGCGCGTGGCGGCCAAGCTCGAAGGCAAGCACTGGATGTACAAGGATGCGCCCAAGCGCCTCGACGTCATCAAGATGTGCGACGACTGCCGCGTGGCCGTGATCTCGGAGCAGGACTTCGACCCCTACGGCGCGCCGCCCCGCGCGCCCCCGCGCACCACGGACGATTATCTGCGCGAGCGCGAGGAGGCGGAGCGGAAGAAGAGGGAGGAGGGGTGAGGGCCTGGCACTGACGCAGAGTCGAAGGCAACCCTTGCTATATACGGCTAAGCCGTAGTATGTTTCATGCGCGACGAAGATTTCGAGTGGGATGATGCCAAGGCGGCCCGGAACCTCGCCGATCACGGGGTGACCTTTGAGGCGGCAAGGCTCGCCTTTGAGGATGCGTTCGCAGCGGTCCGAGAGGACCGGCGGAAGAACTACAGCGAAGACCGCTTCATTCTACTGGGCATGGTCCAGGAGCGCCTGCTCGCCGTTGCCTACACGATGCGTGGCGAGCGGGTGCGCATAATCTCAGCACGCACAGCCGAGCCACGAGAGCGACGGCGCTACCATGAAGAAAACAGCTAGGCGCAGACCGAAGATCGATTGGAGCCGGGCCGACGCCATGACGGCCAAGCAGCGCCGTGCCGCTGCCATGGCGGACCCAGATAACCGGCCCATGACGGACAAAGAATGGGCGGCGTCCCCGCGCGTGCCGCAGGTGAGCGTCATCCGCCGGGCGCTCAAACTGTCGCAGGAAGATTTCGCTGGTGCCTACCATATCCCCATCGGGACATTGCGGGATTGGGAGCAAGGCCGCAAGGAGCCCGACGCCGCCGCGCGGGCGTATCTGCGGGTCATCGCCAAAGAGCCGGCCACGGTGCGCAAAGCACTGGCGCGGTAAGCGCTCTCGTGCAGCAGATGCCCCCGCGATCGCCGTCATCGCTCTCCGTGTGGGCTTGACAGGTGACTATATAGTCACCTATTGTCCGGAGGTGACGGACGACGACCAGGTATTCAAGGCGCTTTCCGACCCGACGCGTCGCTTTCTCCTGGACCTCCTGTTTCAGCGCGACGGCCGCACGCTGAAAGACCTGGAGTCCAGGCTGGCGATGACGCGCTTCGGCGTCATGAAGCACCTGCGCATCCTTGAGGATGCGGGTCTCGTCGTCACCCGCCGGTCCGGCCGGGAGAAGCTGCATTTTCTGAATGCGGTGCCGATCCGGATGATCCACGACCGGTGGATCGACAAATACAGGGAACGGGAGGTCTCGGTGCTGCTGGCGCTGAAGACCGAACTGGAGAAAAAGGACAAACCATCATGACGGACAAAGCCGCGACCACGCTGGTCTACAGGATTGTGATCAAGGCGAGCGCCCAGGCGATCTGGGATGCCATCACCAAGCCCGAGTGGTCCGAGCGGTGGGGCTACGGCGGCCGCGTCTCCTACAACCTGAAAGCCGGCGGGCGGTACAGCCACAAGGCCAGCGCCGAGATGAGATCGATGGGGATGCCCGAAGAGATCATCGTCGGCGAGGTGATCGAGAGTGATCCGCCGCGCAAGCTGGTGCAGACGTGGCACCCGCTGTTTGACGCGGCTACAACCGCGGAGCCGCATACGCGCCTCACCTATGAGATCACGCAGAACGAGGGCGGCGTCTGCACGGTGACCCTCACTCACGACTTCAAGGGCGCGCCGAAGGTCGCAGGCATGGTGCCCGGCGGCGGCGATCCGGCCCGGGGCGGCGGCGGCTGGCCGTGGGCTCTCAGCGATCTCAAGTCGCTGCTGGAAACCGGCAAGGCGATGGCGGCCTAGCTAGGCCGTGCGCTGATGCGGCGGGACCCACGCAAGCGGAGGTCCCGCTGCATTGCGCCGATACACCGACGAATACAGCTCGGCGCAACGCGGCTGTCACCTTGTTGCGCCCTACGACCCATCCACGTGGCCGGCGTCGTGGACGTAGATCGACGCGACGCTGTCCAGCGACCAGTCGGTCACGTTTCTGGCCATCTCGGCATCCCGCGCGATCTGCTGCGGGCCGTCGGGCAAATGGAACCGGGCTTTGTTGTCTGCCGACAGCGCCTGCACCTGCGCCGTGCGCGGGAGACGGCACTGCTCGTAGCGGCGGAGCGTCTCCGCAACATTCCCTCGGCCCGCCCCCGCGAGCAGCGCGGCAAGCGTCGCCCCGTCCTCGATGGCCTGCGCCGCGCCCTGCGCCATGAACGGCAGCATGGCGTGGCAGGCGTCGCCCAGCAGGGTGACCCGGCCGGCCGACCAGCGCGGCATGGAGGGGCGGTCGAACAGCCCCCAGATGAAGGTCTCCTCGACCGCTCCGAGAATGCCGCGAAGCTGCGGATGCCACCCCGCGAAGGCGGCGAGCGCGTCGGCCACGTCGCCGCGCTCGGTCCAGGATTCCCTCGTCCAGGCATCCGTCTCGATCACGGCAACGAAGTTCAGAAGCTGCCCGCTGCGCACATAGTAGTGCACGAAATGCTTATCCGGCCCCATCCAGATCTGGGCCTCGATGGGGATCTCAAGGTGCGCGATCCGTTCGGCGGGGACGAGACCGCGATAGCACATGCAGCCCGTGAAACGCGGCTGCTCCGGCCCGACCAGGAGGCGCCGCACCGTGGAGTGGATTCCGTCGGCGCCCACCAACACGTCGGCGTCGATGCGCGCACCGTTCTCGAATTGCGCCTCCACCCTGTCGCCGCGATCGACGAAGCCGGTGAGGTGGTGCCCAGTGTGCAGGCGGTCCGACGGCAGCGCGTCGACAAGCGTCTGCAAAACGTCGGCGCGATGCATCTGATAATGCGGCGCGCCGAACGCGGCCTCCATGGCCTCGGCGATCGGCGTGCGCAGCAGGGTGCGGCCGTCCTGCCAGCGGCGCTGATGCCAGGCGAGCGGTTTGACGCCCAGTTGCGCGAGCGGCTCGGCGAGCCCCAGGCGGTGCAGGAGGCGCGAGGCGTTGGGGCTGATCTGGACGCCGGCACCGACCTCGCGCAGTTCGTTCGCCTGCTCGTAGACCTGCACATCGAACCCGGCCTGCAGCAGCGACAAAGCCGCGGCGACGCCGCCGATGCCGCCGCCAATGATCGCAACCGACAGGCCGGTCATCGTTCGCCCCGCAGCAGATCCCCCATAGCCGGTCGAGACCGCCCTACTTTGCGTTTGTCGCTTTTTCGAGGAACTTGACCAACGCGGCGCGGTCCTCGGCGCCGACCTTCTGCTCGGGCATTTTGGTGCCGGGCGTATAGGCCGCGGGGCCCACCTCGAACAGCTTCGAGACGGTCTCGGGCGTCCACACGATGTCGAGCCGTTTCAGCGCTTCCGAGTAGTTGTAGCCGGGCTGGGTTGCGATTCTGCGCCCGAACAGTCCGGCCAGCGTCGGTCCGGCGCGCACGCCTTCATCGGCCTTGAGCGTGTGGCAGGCAACGCAGGCGCGGAAGACTTCGGCCCCCCGATCGCCCTCGTAGGCTGCAAGCGAGTCAGCGGGTCCGCTCATGGCGACCTCGCCGATGTGCTCGCCGGTGCGCGCGTTCCAGCGGCGCACCAGACGGTCGGTCCCGCCCGTGAGCAGGGTGGCGTTGTCCTGCAGGAAGGCGGCAGCCCACGCCGGAAGCCCGGGGCCGACCAGGGTGCGCTCGATTGTGCGCCCGGTCCGCTCGATGATGGCGATAGCGCCGCGAATGCTTGAGGCGGCCACGAGCTTGCCGTCGCCCGACGCGGCCAGCGCAATGACCGGAACCGGCGTTGCTTCCACTTCACCTTTCAATACGCCCGCCGCCGAAAGGAAATACACCTTGCCGCTCGCACCGGCCGCAACGATGTCGCCATCCGGAGCCACCGCCACGGCATTGAGCGGCGTGGGCAGCGCGACCACCACGGGCGAGCCTCCGCCGAGCGGCCAGATGCGCAGGGTTGCGTCGTATCCCGCCGTTATCAACGCGCGCCCATCCGGGGTGAAGGCTACTCCGTTGACAGCCTGCTGGTGCCCCTCCAACACGCGCGGCTCGCCGCCGGCGAGCGGCCATAGCCGCGCGGTGTGGTCCCACGCGGCGGACACCAGCATTTTTCCGTCAGGCGAAACCGCGAGGCCGGCCACCGGCGCAGTGTGCCCCGTGAGCACCGTCATCGGCGTGTCGTCGCCCGGTCGCCAGATGGCGATGCGGGCGTCCTCGCCGCTCGTCGCGACGCGCCCGTCCTTGAGGAAGACTACAGTGTTCACCGCTCCCTCATGGAAGCGCAGCACCTTCTCGGCGGTGCCGGAGGCGAGCGACCAGCGGATCACCGTGGTGTCGAAGCTGCCGGAGACTACGCGCTTGCCGTCGGCGGAAACGGCAATCGCCCGCACCGGGCCGCCGTGCCCGCGCAACTGCGCCTGAGCAGGCAATGTGGTGAGCAGCAGAATCGATAGCGCGCACGACACAATACGGCGTGGCAATTGGGTTTGGCCTGCGCTGAGCTGCATGCGATTGCGCCAGATCCGATGTTGACTATCGAGGAAACACTACAAGAAATACCGAGACCTGCGAACCCGGGCATTCAAGCTTGTCCGGGACGGGGCATCGGCAAAGCGAGGTTGTAGTGCGTCGGGCTCTCACCCTGTTGCTGGCATTCGTTGTGTGCGTCGTTAGCGTCGAGGCGCGAACGGTCACCGATTCTGCCGGACGCAAGGTCGAGGTTCCCGACAGGATCGACAAGGTCTTCGCCGCCGGCCCGCCCGCATCGATCCTGCTCTACATGCTGGCGCCTGAAAAGATGACCGGCTGGCCGGACCCGCCGCGGGCCGAGGAGCGCCCCTTCATCGCTGCGCAATACCGCGATCTGCCGGCGCTCGGCCGGCTCACGGGAAGGGGCGGCACGGCCAACCTCGAGGTGGTGCTCAAAGCCAAGCCCGACCTCATCCTCGACTTCGGCAGTGTGCGCGAAACCTACATCTCCCTCGCCAACAACGTGCAGGAGCAGACCAGGATCCCCTACATCCTGATCGACGGCCGCTTCGAGGCGACGCCGGCGGCGCTGCGGCTGCTGGGCGACATCCTCGACCTCAAGGATCGCGCCGAGCAGCAGGCCAGGTACGTCGAGGTCACATTCGCCGAGATCGACGCCGTGCTCAAGGCGACGCCCACCGACAAGCGTCCGCGCGTCTATCTGGCGCGGGGGCCCGACGGGCTCGAGACTGGCGTCGTCGGCTCGATCAACACCGAGATCATCGAGCGCGCCGGCGGGCGCAACGTCATGGCCGCTGCTGGCCACAGCGGATTGGTGCGCGCCTCGATGGAGCAGGTGATCGTTGCCGACCCCGACATCATCCTCACTTGGGACCGCACCTTTTTCGACCGGGTGCTCAAGGACCCGCTGTGGGCCGGCATCAAGGCCGTGCGCGAACAGCGGGTCTACCTCGCGCCCACTGCACCCTTCGGCTGGATCGACCGGCCGCCGTCGCTCAATCGCGTGATGGGCCTCAGGTGGCTGGCCGGCCTGTTCTACCCAGATCGGCTCGGGCACGACCTGCGTGAAACGACGAAGGAGTTCTATCGCCGCTTCTATCATGTGAGCCCGAGCGACGCGGAACTCGACACGCTGATCGCCTGGTCGCAGGGAAAGGCTCCGTCTGCGCGCCAGCGGGGGCGCTGAGGGATGGCCGCCGATACGCGCCGCCTTCGCAACGTAAAAACTTGTGGGCAGCAGGCTTCCTGCCCGCCCGCGAATCGCTGCGATTGCTAGCTGTGGGTTGACCTCTATCTTTTATCGGGAGCGATCCATGAGCGGGCTTCTTTCTGTCGCGGCCGCCGTTACCGCCGAGCTTTCCTCAACGCCGAATCCGAAGTGGCCGCCCAACAACCTCAACAAGGTCATGGGGGCGGACTACAATTTCAACGAGAACACGCTGGCGCTGTTTTTGACAGGGGTAAGCGAGCGCCTGAGAAGTGGATCTCCCTCATACGTCTTCGACTTCGAGCGGGATTTCGTGAAGGCAAACCTCGCTTCCTCCGTGGGACTGCTCATCGGGAACATTGAACGCAAGACGACCGCCGCGACTTCCCTCGTGGCGTAGGGGGCGGGATTACAGCCATGCGACTTGCTCGTGCAGGAGCTGCGGCGGTCCTGGTCGCGGTCGTCAGTGTTCATGCCGTTAGTGCTCAAGACCTGCCGTTCCCTCCGCGGCAGAGCGAAATCTGCATCGACCTCGGCGGCAGGAAGATCGTCGACAAGAGGAAGCTGGCTCGCTACCTGCTGACCAAGTTTCCCTTCAATGCAGCTGCGGTGCCGGAGGGCGACGACGCCCGCTACGCGGGGCTCGACTTGAACCGGCGCATCATTGCCGACCCGCAGATTTGCCAGGGCAACAAGTTCTGCAAGAAGAACGATCAGGAAAGCGTCGCCGGCATTCGCGGCAACATGGCGGCGCTGCTGCTGGGCTCCATCCCCGGCTACCGGCCCACCGCCGTCATGGAGCCAGAGGTTTATTTTCTGGGGTCGAACGAAGGCAGTGCCATCGTTTGCGAGCAGAAGGAAGGGCGGCCGGTGGAAGCGCCCGGCGCCGTATTCACGCCGCCGCCCAAAACAAGCTCACCGGTGAGGGTGCGCGGGAAGGCGAACGATCTCTACATCGACAGGGACCAGCAGAAGGATTTCCAGGGGACGAGCCAGGCTATTGCGAGCTATGCCGTCGACGACCTCGCTGGCAAGAGCACGGCGACAGTCAAGGGCGTTGTCGGTTATGCCATACAAACCGATCTCATTAAGGGTAGCGGCCAGCGCTTTGACCTGATTCCGTACGTCGAGACGAACACTGTCATCGTCGACCCGCAGCCCGGGAGCAAGACCAAGCCGAGTGCGACCGAAACACTGAATACCGGAATATTGGCCAGCGTCTTCCTCGTCACCTCCAGCGAGCTCGGTCACGTCCTGAACTTCCGGCCTGACTATCTTTTTGATTTCCAGGACGACAGCCAATTGCTCACAGGGAGGCTCCAGTACATCCCCGTCGTCAGGGGGCTCGTCAACGACTTCATCCGCTTCGTGCCGGACCGAGACGACTTCGCCTCGTTCAAGCCGGTGCTTGATTTCAGGGCGGAAGCCGGCGTGTACACGGAGACGGGCACCAACCCGATCGCGCTAGGGGAAGCCCGACTCTTGAGGCTTGGAGGACAGGCGGGGATTACAATTGTGAGCGACAATCCGTTCGTGCCGCTGTCGTTCAACACGTCCTACACCTGGCTCGAAGCCATTGTTGGCCGCGACATAGGGTATTTTTCCAGCACGCTGACGTGGCACCTCGACCCTAAAAAATATTTCGGCATAACAGCGGGCTACTCAAAGGGTACAAGGGAAGACACCGCAAGGAAAGAAGACCTGTGGACCATTGGCCTGACCGGCCGATTTTGATCGGCGCGGGAAACGGTGGATTACGGCTATCGCCTAATCCACCCTACCGACCCGCCTCAAACAGCGGCTGCAGTGCCAGCATGCCGAATTGCGGCACCCAGTGGCCAACGCCTTCGTAGCTGCCGCACCAGAGGGTGGGCGTGTCGTAGGTCGCGCGGAAATGCGCGACGTAGGCCTCGAGGTAGGCCTGTCCGGCGCTTGCCGATCCGCTGGCCGCGTGGAGGCCCCACAAGCTCCGGGCCCGGCTGAAATTTAGGCCGTGGTGGTGCCAGTTGAGGGGTTGCGTGACCGGCCGCGGCAGGCCCGACTGCGCGAAGAACGCCACAGCCCAGCGGTCGAACGCCGCCTGCGGGAGAACCTTGCTCACCAGCCACGCCCAGTTGGTACCGACGGCCATGAAATGGCCCGCCTCCAGCGCGTAGTCGCAGACTCCCTCGGCGTTGACGAAGTGCGCGCTCACCAGGCCCTGTATCGTCTCCAAGGCGGCGGCGTTGCCCGACCAGGCGGCGTAGTCGTGCATGTTGATGAGCGCCCAGGCATCGCTCTCGTAGCTCCCGCGCCGCGGCTCCGGCCGGCACTCGCGGTAGTAGGCCAGCAGCGAGGCCAATACGTCGTCAGCCATGGGCTTCAGCGCCCCGTTGCGGAAGGTGAGCTCATGCTCGCGCGCCAGGCGCAGGAACCAGGCGCGGCCATAGGGCATCTCGAAGTCTGGATGCGCCCGAACAAGGGCCCGCTCGGCGGCGAGTTTATCGGGGGTCAAGATCTGCGCAATGAGCGGCTCGAACTGCCTGTCGCCGGTCATGCGCGAATAGGCCACGAGCGCCCAGGTGCCGTGCACCGCCGAATGCCAGTCGAGGCAGCCGTGGAAAGCCGCGTGACCCGTATCCCTGCGGGTGACGCCAAAGTGTATGTGCCCGGCCAGCTCCCTCGCGATCTCGACCCGTGCCTGCAACAGCGGTGCAAGCGCGGTCGGTGTATGGCTCGCTGCTGCTGACATCGATGCGCTCGTTACAGTCGCCATGAGACCACGGCTCCACTGATAGCATCCCCCTGCTGCTCTGTGTACTGGGTTCCCGCCTGCGCGGGAATGACGCGAGTTGAAAGCGCTTCCCCTACCACCAACGTCACCCCCGCGCAGGCGGGGCCCAGGTCACATCTCAACGCGGTCGCCGGCGACATGGCGACGAGGATATCCGCCGTGACTCGAGGCCGGCTATCGCAAGGGAGAAACCGCGTTCTGCTTTGCCAGCTCCAGGATGGCCTGCCGCGGCATCATCTCGACCCGGCCTGGAAACGGCGGCCGATCGTTGGCGAAGGCGCCGACGATCACCGCCTGGGTATCCGAGATGGCGATGTTGGTGACGAACTTCATCGGCACGGCGAACTTGCTGACCGCGCCGTTCGGTGCAATCACCATCATGCGGCCCGCGCCATAGACCGGAATGAAGACATAGCCTTCCCGATCGACCTCGATGCCGTCCGGCCCGGTCTCCGCATAGTCGATCTCGGCAGGCGAGAGGTATTTGCCCACATCCAGATAGAGCCGGCGGTTGGCAATTGAGAGGTCGTCGCGCAAGTCGAACTGCCAGACCTTGCGGGCCAGATGCTCCGACAGCAGCAGCCGCTTCTTTGCGAAATCGACGGCAATGCCGTTGGCGTAGTAGACGCCGTCGAGGACCTTTCGCAGCGATCCATCAGCAGCGAGGTGGAACACCTTGCCCGACGCCGGCGCGCCCTGCATGAAAGTGCCCGCGTCGGTGAAGAACACGCCGCCCTTGCCGTCGGCGTGGCAGTCGTTCGGGTTGCGCAGGGCCTCGCCGGCAGAGGAGATTTTGAACTCGCCGACCTTGCGGCCGTCCCGGTCGAGATGCGCGAGCCGGCCGCCCAGATGGCACAGCACGATGAATTCAGCGCCCCGGAATAGCGCGATGGCCGTGGGGCCGCAGCCTGGCTCGCTCCAGAAGTCCCGCCTCTTCCCGGCCTTCCACTCTACCACCCGGTCGAGCGGCATCTCGGCGTAGAAGAGCCGCTCCCCGACCCAGAGCGGCCCTTCCGGGTAGGACGCCACCCAACCGCCACGCATCGGCTCGGCGGCCCCCGAGGGCAACGGCCAGGCGAGAGCGCAGGCAAGGAGGCCGACAACTGCCGTGGCTTGCAATCCCTTCCGCAGCCATCGCTTGCCGATGTAGAGAAGCCCCGCGACGACCGCCAAGACGACGCCGAACGCCGTGGTGATCGCCCGCGTGCCGTAGTTCGGGATCAAATAGAAGGTGGTCGCCAGCGTGCCGGCGACGTTGCCCAGCGTGGAGACACTGTAGACGAGCCCCGTCGTCTTGCCTCCGGCCTGCAAATCGACGAGCAGCAGCCGCACCACGAACGGCGAGCAGGCGCTGAGAAAGGCGACGGGCGCCAGCGACAGAGCGAGGGAGGCGGCCAGCACCCCGACGAAGCCGTCGCCCAGCGTCCCGATGATGAACTGCAGCACGGCATCGGCGGTGGGCGGCACGATCATCATGCACACCGCCGCCAGGAGCACCGAGGCGGCCAGCAGCTCGACCCCCGGATGGGCGTCGACGACATAGCCGCCGGCGAAATACCCGACCATCATGGCAAACAGCACCACCGAGATCAGGCAGGCCCAGGTGGTGATGCCGCCGCCGAAATAGGGGTTCAGGTAGCGGCTGCCCAGCATCTCGAAGCCCATCAGCGCGAAGCCGATGACGAACAGGGCCGCCAGCAGCCCGAGGCGCGCCGCGCTTCGTCCGCGGTTCATTTCGCCGCCGGCTCCGATATCTCGTCGAGCTTGCGGTTGTGCTTCTCGATGGCGAGCAGCGATTCCACGGGCGCGAAATCGTCGGAGAGCACCTTGGCCGGAACGGTCCGGTTGACAACGCGCCGCTCCGCCAGCAGCGCCGGCAGCGGGTAGGCGAAGCGATGCTCCTTCTGCAGCGCAGCGGCGCGCGCCGCCAGTTGCGCCGGCGTCTGCCGCGGGCCCTCGTAGGCCACCGCCACGACATTGCCGCCCGCCTCGTAGATCTCGACGTTGGGGAACACCTTCTGGATGGTGGCGATCGCGGAGTCGAACATCATCGTCATCGGCTCGACGTTCTGCACCACGACGCCGCCCGGCTTCAGCTTGGACTTGACGACCTTGAAGAATTCCTCCGTCAGGAGATGAAACGGCACGAACGGGCCGCGGTACGCGTCGATCATGATCACGTTCCACGTGTCCTTGCTCTTGAGCATGTAGCTGCGGCCGTCGGAGACTGTGATCTTGAACCGCTCCTCGGAGCGCACGCCGAAGTGCTTCTTGGCCAGCTCGACGACGGCCGGATCCAGCTCGACCGCGGTTATCTCGAGCGACGGCACATGCTTGTGCAGGTACCAGGCGGTGCGGCCGCCGCCGAAGCCGATCTCGAGCAGGTTCGTGAGCCCGCTGGCATAGGCGAGCCCGACGGTCATGAATCGCGTGTAGGTGACGGGCAGCGCCAGCTCGTTGGTCGTGTCGTAGATCGTTTCCGTGTAGAAGCGCTTGTTGTGCCCGAAGTTCATGATCATGAGCGGGCCGTCTTTGTAGACGTAAATATTGTTGTAGGTCGAATTCCGCTCTTCGATCAGCTTGGGCTCGGCGTGGGCCAACGCGGCGCCAACGCCGGCAAAAACCAGGAGAGCGATCCACAGACCGCGAAAATTTCCAACGGCGGCCGAAAAGGACCAGCGCTGCATGACACCCTTTCTGAGATTTCCCGTCAGCCCGGAAGGTTTCGTCATGGTTTCGTCAACGAAAGGCAGCCCGAGCAGCTCCTGATCGCCAAGTTTTGGCACGCAAACGCGGCGAAACCGCGCCGTCGGCTGTCTGGCACGCGACGCCCGCGCCTGCACCGAACCGGCCGACAGTCTAGCACACGCCAGCCCGCGCGTTTTGCACGATGGCACGCCGCGGCGGCGTGCGTCATAGTGGCAGATTACAGCGGTGTGAAGGCTGCATCTGCAAGGTTCTGCCGTGAGCGACAGCGCGCCGGTCCGGGAAGGCCCCCTTCGCGATACCGTCGCGACCATGGTTGGCAGCCGGCTGACCGTGGTCGGCGGTCTGGCTACTCTGTTGATCGCCCTGATGCTCGCTGCCTCTCTGGTCGGCGCCTACCCGATCTCGCTCTCCGACATGCTGGCCGCGATCGGCCGGCGCTTCAGCGCGGCGCCGGCCCAGGGCCAGATCGATACCGTGCTGTTCGAGGTGCGGTTGCCGCGCGTGCTGGCGGCGGCCCTGGTGGGCGCCGCCATTGCGGCCGCCGGCGCCGCCTATCAGACGCTGTTTCGCAATCCGCTGGTGTCGCCGGACATCCTCGGCGTATCGACGGGCGCGGGGCTCGGCGCCGTGCTCGGCATCTTCCTGTCGCTGCCGGTGGCCGGCATCCAGCTGTCGGCTTTCGTCGTGGGGCTCGCCACCGTCGGCCTCGTGTACGCTATCGCCTCGGTGGTGCACGGCCGCGAGCCCATTCTGATTCTGGTTTTGGCCGGCGTGGTGGTGGGCTCGCTCGCTGGCGCGGCGATCTCGCTCCTCAAGATCCTCGCCGACCCGTATGACCAGCTGCCGGCCATCGTGTTCTGGCTGCTCGGCAACCTCTCGGCCATCCGCAAAGCCGAGGTGTGGGCGGCCGCACCGCTGGTTCTGCTCGGCCTGGTGCCGCTGGTGCTGCTGCGCTGGCGCATCAATGTGCTCTCGCTCGGCGACGAGGAGGCCAAGGCCCTGGGCGTGGAGGCGGGACGGCTGCGCCTGTTCGTGGTCGCCGCCGCCACTTTAATGACGGCCAGCGTGGTCGCCATATCCGGAGTGATCGGCTGGGTCGGCCTGGTGATCCCGCACATCGCCCGCATGATCGTTGGCCCGAGTTTCGACCGCCTGCTGCCCACTGCCATGCTGCTCGGCGCCAGCTACCTGCTGCTGGTCGATACGCTTGCGCGCACGATGGCGCGCATCGAGGTGCCGATCGGCATCCTCACCGCCATGATCGGCGCGCCGTTCTTCCTCTGGCTGCTGGCGAAGGGGCGGGAGGGCTGGTCGTGAGCGTGGCGATGCTCGAGGCGCGTTCGCTCGGGTTCGGCTACGGCGCCAAGGTGGTCGGCCGCGGCGTCGATCTCGATGTGCGCCCGCGCGAAGTGCTGTGCCTGCTCGGGCCCAACGGGTCGGGCAAGACCACGCTGTTCAAGACCATGCTGGGACTGCTGCCGCCGCAGTCGGGCGAAGTGCGCCTTGAGGGCATTCCGATCAGCGGCCTCGCCCGGCCCGAGATCGCGCGGCGGGTCGCCTACGTGCCGCAGGCGCATGCGGCTCATTTCCCGTTCACGGTGATCGACATGGTGGTGATGGGCCGCACGGCGCACTTGGGTCTGTTCGCTTCCCCCACCGCGGAAGACCGGCGCAAGGCCCGGGCGGCCCTGGCGACGCTCGGCATCGCCGACCTGGCGGAGACGGAGTACACCCGCATCAGCGGCGGCCAGCGCCAGCTCGCCCTGATCGCGCGGTCGCTGGCGCAAGAGGCCCCGACCATCGTCATGGACGAGCCGACCGCCAGCCTCGATTTCGGCAACCAGGTGATCGTTCTTGCCGAGATTAGGCGGCTGGCCGCCAATGGGCTCGCCATCGTGCTCTCCACGCACGATCCCGACCATGCTTTCAGCGTGGGCAAACGCGTAGCGTTGCTCGACGGCGGCCGACTGGTGGCACAGGGGGCGCCGCGCGAGGTGCTGACGCCCGAACGCTTGCGGGCCGTCTACGGCGTCTCCGTGGTGGTCGAGCAGTTGTCGCAGGGCCAGACCGTCTGCGCGCCCGACTATGGTGCTACAGGATAGCGACCAATCGCGTTGCCGCGGCCGTTTCCCGCTAACCGAAGTTTCGATGCGTGCCGCGAAGCGGCGGCCGCAAGCGTGGCTTCGATCGCAGCAGTCTCCCCCGAAGTGGGGATACAACTAATGCTGGGGTTTCGTACATGCCTGGTCTAACTTGGAGAAATCAGGCGGCCGGTACTTTGCCCGCACCAAGGACCGGCCGTTTGCGGCCGCGCCCGAATTCCTCGTAAGCGTAAGCAGGGGAGCTTGGGCGCGGCCATTTATTTCAGCAAACTCCGTTGGTGCCCGTGCGCTGCTCCCCGCGCGAACCATTATTTAACCGCAATGGCCCCAAATAGTCGGGCCAGCCCGCAAGCGCTCGGCCCCCCGCTCCTGCTCAATCGCATCGAGGACGTTCCTATGCGCTCTCCGCCGGAATTTCGCATGAGCGTAACGAGGCGTGGAGAGAAGGAACAGAGGCTCAGCGCATTCATCTCGCAAAGCCTTGCCGCTGTAGCGCAAAGCGCGGAAACGCAGCGGAGGGGCGGCATTTCGGTGATCGCCCGCTCGCTGCAAAGCCCCGTAATCAGGGCCATTGACGCGCGTGCGCAGGAGATTGCCGCGGCCGGCTACTCGGTTCGCATGGTCCTGGGCAAGTCGGATCGCTTTGCGCTGACCGGCTGCTGGGCCCATCCGCAGGCCGCCGCGCTGAATTGCGAGGTGCGCCTGGCAAGAGATCCGCGCCTCATCGAGGTTCACGAGCAATTGGTGCTGGGTCCGCGAACCTGCTGGACGGGAGACTCGATGCGGCGCGATCCGGCCGCCTGCGACGGCTACGAGAGCTTCATCAACGATTGCGCCGATATCGCACAGGCCGCGGCATTGACGTTCGAGCGCCTCTGGCTGGGCGGCGAGTCGCTGTTCGAGCACAGACCCATAGCACCGGCGATCGGCCCGGCGGCTGCGGTGGAACGCCGGCCCTGAGCAAGCGCGTCGCCGCCCCAGCACAAGCAATGCCCGTCAATGGCCGTTGTGCCCCGAAACCTGCCGGGCCGGAGCCGGAGGGCCCCGTGACTTGAGTTGCACCCACTCTTCGTCCTGTGCACGGCTCTCAGGTTATACCAAATCCGCCCGATCGGTTCGCGGGGGAGGTACCGCTCGCCAGAGTGCCGTTTCCCGTGACACGGCGGTGGCTTTCTTTTGGGGTCTGCGGGCTTCCAGGTAGGAGGGGTGCACCCCCAGGTCCACGCGAAAAAAATGCCCGCCCCGCGTAATAAACCGAGGTCGGACGGGATTAAGGTTAGCGCCTCGATGCGCCGCCT
>Ga0247727_10008251_pt1 | contig 19412 bp, 16 predicted proteins | sample WisWelCaveWW1625_FD_202498 | JGI IMG/M metagenome (GOLD analysis project Ga0247727, IMG submission 202498) | Biofilm microbial communities from Wishing Well Cave, Virginia, United States - WW16-25 | ecosystem: Environmental > Aquatic > Deep subsurface > Groundwater > Cave microbial mat | place... | reverse complement strand
AATCTGCGCATTTAAAAGCTGGACCGCGCGCTAAGCCTAGCAACCAGTTCAGTACGGCCGTGGTGCTGTTTGATGGCATGTGCGCCTTATGCAGTCGGACGGTACAATTTCTGCTCGAAAACGACCGCCATCAGATTCTCAAATTTGCGCCGCTGCAAGGAGAAACGGCGAAAGCGGTCTTCCAACGCCACCCGCAAATCAACAACAGTCTGCGCAGCGTAATTTACATCCGCGATTTCGATTCGCCGGGCGAAACCCTGTTTTTTTGCTCCGAGGCGATCTTAGAAATTTTTGATGATATCGATACGTACGACGGCCTGACCTTTTTCCTCCGCATGGTTCCAACATTCATCCGCGATTTTGTTTACTCTGTAATTGCAAAATACCGCTACCGCTGGTTTGGAAAGTATGAACGCTGCTGGCTGCCGCAAATAAAATGGACGGAACGGTTTCTACCTTAACTTACCAAATAGGAAAACACCGAAATTGTTGAAATCTCTGGGTTGGTTTCTTATTCTTTCATTTGGACTTTTTAGTCAAAATGAAAAACAAGTCAGAATTGAAAGGAAAGGAGAACACGCCATGGCCATCAAACTTACCAGTTCGGCGTTTGCCGAGAGCGGCATGATCCCGAAGCAATACACCTGTGATAGCAAGGACATCTCGCCGCCCCTGAAATGGGAATCCGTTCCGGAGAAGACCAAAAGCTTTGCGCTTATCTGCGACGACCCCGATGCGCCGATGGGCACCTGGGTGCACTGGGTGCTCTTTAATTTACCCGCTAACAAGCGCGAGCTGCCGGAGAAAGTTCAGCCCCTCGAAAACCTGCCCGATGGTTCGCGGCAAGGGAAAACCGATTTTGGCAAAATCGGCTATGGCGGCCCCTGCCCACCCAGCGGCACCCATCGCTATTATTTCAAATTGTATGCGCTGGATCAACAACTGGACCTCAAAGCTGGCGCCTCCAAAGCGCACCTGCTCAAAGCGATGGAAGGCCACGTTCTCGCCGAAGGACAGTTGATGGGGAAATACAAACGGTAAACCTGGAATGCAGCGCTTCAGCGCTGCAGAACGACCTGCCCGAAGCAATGAAGGCGATGATCTTAAAACAGCCCAAACGAGTCGAAGAGCGACCGTTGCAAATGGTCGAGCTAGCGCTGCCGGAACCGGGCCCCGATGACCTTCGCATTCGGGTGCACGTGTGCGGGGTTTGTCATACTGATTTGCACATTGTCGAAGGCGAACTGGAGCCAAAAAAAGCCGCGATCGTGCCCGGCCACCAGATTGTTGGTGAAGTAGAACGTGCGAGTAAAGACGTCAGCCGCTTTAAAGTGGGCGATCGGGTCGGCGTAACCTGGCTTTACTCCAGTTGTGGACAGTGTTCCTTTTGCAAAAAAGGCCAGGAAAATTTGTGTGATAATGCGCGCTTCACCGGTTACCATCAAGACGGTGGCTACGCCGAATACACCGTGGTTCCCGCGGCGTTCGCCCATCCGATTCCAAACACATTCGCTGAGGTTCAGGCCGCCCCGCTGCTGTGCGCCGGCGTCATTGGATACCGTTCGCTGCGGCTGAGCGAAATCCAACCGGGCCAGCGTTTGGGAATGTACGGCTTTGGCGCGTCCGCCCATGTGGCCATTCAGGTGGCGCGCCACTGGGGTTGCGAAATTTACGTTTTCACCCGCAGCGAACACCATCGCCAGCACGCCCGCGAGCTGGGCGCGATCTGGACCGGCAGCGCGCACGATGAGCCGCCGGCGCAAATGGACAGCGCCATCATTTTCGCGCCCGCGGGGAAGGTCGTCCCGCAAGCCATGCGCGCACTCCGCAAAGGCGGAACGATCGCCATTAACGCCATTCACATGAGTCCCATTCCGGAGATGCCGTACAACCTGCTTTATTTTGAGCGCACCCTGCGCAGCGCGGCCAATTGCACCCGGCAGGATGCGGAGGAGTTATTGAAACTGGCCGACGAGATTCCCATCCGCACCGACGTAGAAATTTACCCATTGGATGAAGCAAATCAAGTCTTGCAACGGATGAAACGGGCTGAAATTAAAGGCGCCGCGGTGCTAATCATTAACTGAGGAATTTATGGCCAGGGCCAAGCTTACCCTACCCACCGAGTTTCCATTTGCAACCGAATTCCGAGTGCACGTCAGCGACGTGAATTACGCCGGCCACCTCAGCAACGACCGGGTGCTGGCGCTGATTCACGAGGCCCGCGTGCGCTATTTAAACCAATTCGGCTTTACGGAGCTGAATGTGGATGGTGTCGGCACCATCCAGACCGACGCGGTGATTATTTACAAATCCGAGGCCTTCCACGGCGACGTCTTGAAAATCGCGGTGGCCACCGGCGATTTTCACAAATTCGGCTGCGACTTTTATTACAAAATCACCAACTCACATTCGAACAAAGAAATCGCACGCGCCAAAACGGGTATGGTTTTCTTTGACTACAATGCAAGAAATATGGTACTCACCCCGAATAAGTTCTTAGAAATCTGCGGACCCAAAAGCTAACAGAAGGACTCATGAAACAAAAACGGATATTTAATTTAACTACCATACTGCTTGCAATAGCAGTCTCAAGTTTTCAACCCACTTTCGTCCATTCCCAAACTTCGGATCCAATTAAGGCGAAAATCGTCACCATTCAAAAACAAATCGAAGAGATTCGTGGGCTGAAATTTAAGAAACCCGTCAAGGTGCAAAATCAATCACTGGACGATTTCGGTAAATATCTCGACCGCGTGCTCGAGAAGCAGATGCCAGAAAAATTGGCGAAAAATTACGGCAAGATCGTCACCAAGCTCGGGTTGTACCGCGGCCCGGAGATCACGGACGTGCGCGAACTGGCGAAAATGGTCATGCAAAGCCAGGCCGCCGCTTATTATGATCCCGGCACCGAAACGTTTTACGTGGTCATGCCGAATCTGCCGGAAGGCATGCTGACATCGGTTTACGCCCACGAATTATATCACGGCCTGCAGGATCAGTATTTTGATCTGGAAAAATACGTTTTGTCCCAATTTGAAGATCGCTTGAATGATGACGAACTGCTCGCACGGCAGGCCACAGTGGAAGGAGAAGCCACTTACATTATGACCTTGTGGAGCATGAAGAGTATGTTCGGAGCCGTACCGGACACCGCCATGCTGGAAATGGCGATCAACATGCAGGCGCAATTGGATATCAGAACTATGATCAACATGTTAAAAAGTGGGGCGATTCCCGAGGCATCGGAAGGCGACATCCATCAGGCGGTTAAAGCCATCGACGAGATCCCGTCCTTTCTGCTGGAAACGCTCGTCGGGGCGTACCTCAAGGGCATGGCGTTCGTTTTTCAAATTCAAAAACACGGGTGGCAAAAGGTGCAAAGCCTCTACGCCCAGCCGCCGGTTTCCAGCGAGCAGATTCTGCATCCGCAAAAATGGCTGAACAACGAAAGGCCGTACCGCTTGAAGTGGGCGACGTTTAGCGACCAACCGATCTTTGCAGGATGGGATTTGTTAGAAGCGAACGCTATCGGCGAGCTGCAGTGGCGGATTATTTTTGCCGTGCATGACCTGGCTTCCGATGGAATTATGGCGGCCGCTGGCTGGAATGGCGATACGTTTGCCGTTCTGGAACATCAAACCACCAAAGAATTACTATTGCTGATTTACACCTGCTGGGATTCCAAGACTGAGGCCGAGGAATTTTACACCCTTTATCAAAAATTGTTGAAAAGTAAATACCCCGAAGAACAGTTTCAACACGTCCTGCTAACAGAAAACGAGGTTTTGATCGTCGAAGGCGGGAGCGAAGAGCAGTTGGAAGCTACTCTCTCTTTCATGAAAAGCATTGAAAAAAAGAGGTAAACTTCCAGGTCTTTCGAGACCTGGGAAGATTTAAAAATTGATTATTGAGTCGACTTTAACACCTCGCCGATTTCATCCCAAAGCCTGTAACGCTCTACCTGGCTAAAATCATAAACGTAAAGCCCGCGGCTGTTATTCAAAGCCGTCGTCAGGCTCTGTTTAAATTTCTCGGGATCGCTTTTGAATAACTCGACGAGAATAGCCGCGTACACCGGACACGCGTCGTTCACCACTTCGCTGGCCGTAATGGCACTCCCCTCTACGCTCATCCACCAGGGCGCACCGATGGTTTCCGCCTCTTCCGTGTTAACTCTCGGAAAGTAGCAGCCCACCACTAAAAAATTCAAAAGATCGGCGATGGCGGTTTTGGTGTATTCTTCGCTGGCCCAGTCCTGCTGCTGCGAAAAGGTTGTGCTTGCCCAGTTGACGCCGTATTCATAATAGGTGTGGTACCACGCGCCCACGAAATTTCCAATCGGCAACGTGGAGTCCATTTCTTGAACTTCACCAACCAGCCGGTCCATGAAATCATGAATGGCCTGAGCGCGAAATTCAATCCATTCTTTGTAATATTTTCCGGGCACCACTTCCCATTCCTCATTGATGAATTGCCAATCCAAAACATCCTGCGGCCACCATTCAATGGCGCCGGCACCCAACCTGGATTCGAACAAATTTCGGCTGGTCTCCGAGAAATCCGCTTCGATCCCCGCAAAACGCACCTTGTCAAAAATGATCCCATCTACAGTATAGTTTTTCAAAAACTCTTTTACAACAGCGATTTCATAGTCTTGGACCTGGCTCAACAGCGGATTGACAAATGCCGCCGTGCCGTATGCCCAATCGGTAATTGGCTTTACTTTTGGCTGCTGATCTTCAACGACGTAAACCATCGTTTGCCAGTCCGGATGTTCGGTATAAACTGGCCCGCGTCGTTCTATCATGTGCCCTTCTGAGAATATATTGAAGACCGCATAAATTTGCAGTTGTCGCCTTCTCCCCTCTTCGACAAAAGCCTTAACTGGATCAAATTCAATTGGCGCCTGAAAATCCTCCCAATTGAGCAATCGCGGAGCAATTTTGCTATTATAAATCACTTCGCCGTTGAGCGCCTTCACGCCCAACGCGATGGCACCAAAGCCGGCGTTCTGCGCGTTCGTCATAATATTGACCACGCCTTCGCGTGTACTGATGTCGCGCAGGTTCAAAAGCGGATCGCACCACAGAACCGCCACTTTTTCCGGTTGGGTGAAGCCGGTCGCCGACGTTACCAACAAAAACGCCAGCACCAAAATTGCAACTCGACTGAACATCTTCCTCCTGCCGGACTGGATTAAATTAGAAACTTGCTAAAAATCAAACACAAACTTCCCAGCACGCTAAAAACCACAGCGGGGAGCACATTTTGCCTTTTATAAAAATTGGCCGCCCCGACTGAAAGCAGCAGCAAACCAGCAAAAACGGTGAAGCGATAAGTGCTCAACCCCACCAACAAACAAAAGACTCCCCAGATCACCCATCTCTCGGCCGGGGTAAAACCTCTTTTTTTGGTAGTATCGACTGGCATAATTTGACAAAGAAAAAGGCAGGTCAAAATTTTTCGCCTGCCAGTTCAAAATGAATAGGACAAATAGCAGAAAGCGCTCAACAGGAATTTAATCCCGAATAGCTCCTGCCAGATCGTTGCTCAGCTTTATCAGCACCTCGCTGGTTACGTGGTACGGGATTCGAGTTCGGGTTTGCGTTTCTTTGTTAAATTGATATCGCGTTAGCAAAATCGCGCCGGCGGCATGCAGCAGGATTTCGAAATAGATCAGGTTGACACTGTCGCTTTCCGGAGAAACGCTTCTGAGCTGCAATTTAAGGTTATTGGCATCAAGTTCGACGACTTTAAAATCTTCGAGCAAATAGGTAATTTTTTTAGTTATCCAGTTGCTGCGTTTCTCCAATTCACCGGCGCTAATATTGGATTTCCTCAGAGTGCTTAACTCGAAGCCTTCGATCTGAAAACTAAATTTATCAAAATCGTGCACTAAAATTCGGAAATGAACATCGTTTACCTGACGTTCAAAAACGTACCTTTTTTGATCCCCTGCTACCATCGGTTTTTCATTGGCCAAAAATAGCTGGAGTTGTTGCCGCATAGTTTGTCCAAGATTCATTTTAACCACCTCCATATTGAGTTTCAATCAATTTCGATTTCTGAGTGTTCCGACCCGTCATAAGTTAAAAGAGTTTTGATTTCGTCGATGATGGTTTCTAAATGCACCGGCCGGGTCCAGACCTTAAACAAATTCGTCAGCGCGTCTTTGGCCTCATCAATCTTGAGATCCACTCCTTCATGTTTATGCACCAAATACAGCTCGCCGCGATTGAGATAATTGGCATCCTCTACTTCAATAAACGGCTGTCCAAAATTGGTCAAACTGAACAGCAGCTTCTCTTTGACCGTCTTAAAATCGCGATCGGAAATTTCATACAAATCGGTGCGATCGTTATAGCTATACACAAATAGCATATGGTCTCGACAAAAATCGGGCGTCAGAAACTCATCAATGAACATCAGGTCATTGTATAATTTACGCACTTCGAAGACCTTTTGCTGACCGAGGCCGAGTTGTTTATCCCAGTTTTTGCGGACTTGCCAATCGTCGCAGTCATCGTATTCTTTGCCGAATCGGCCTTTGTTCCAGCGCTCTTCGAGGTCGCGAAACAGTTCAACACCGAGCTTGTAAGGATTGAGCCGCCCCGTAGCCGTCATGAGCGTACCCGAATGGTGATCGGCATAATCAATCACCTCGGAATCGGTAAGGCATTTTTCGGTCATAATTTTGGAATGCCAGTAAGTCGCCCACCCTTCGTTCATAATTTTGGTTTGTCCCTGCGGGGCAAAGTAGAAGGCCTCTTCGCGGATAATCGATAAAATTTCCGCCTGCCATTTTTCAAGCGGGGCGTTCTCAATTAAAAACTGCAGCGCATCGCGCTCGGGAATCTCCGGAAGCTTGCGCTGTTTTTCTTTTCGCCGCTGTTCCGAAATGCGTTTTTGCTCGTCCAAAAACTCCTGCGGATTAATGAAGGAGTCCATGTAGAATTTACTTTTCAGCTTAATCGGCGTTTTTATTTCTGAGTCTTTTTCCGCAGCGAGGGTGCTCGTCTTTTTCTCGGGCTTTCTCTGAATATACGGAGAATGCAGGTCGATTAGATTTTCCAGCGAGAGACACGTATCGATAAAATCCTCAATGGTCTCCTCACCGTGTTTTTCGATATAACGCCGGATGACCGTGGCGTGGTTGGCCATCTCGTCCATCATTTTGCGATTGGTATGAGCAAACCAGAGATTGTTCTTAAAAAAATCACAGTGGGCATACACATGCGCCATCACCAACTTTTGATCCACCAGATTGTTGCATTTCATCAAATAAGCGTAGCAGGGGTCATTGTTGATGACCAATTCATAAATTTTTTGGAGACCATACGAATAGGCTCTGGAAAGTTCCTCGTATTCCATTCCAAAGCGCCAGTGCGGGAATCGAGTAGGAAAACCGCCGAAACTCGCCACTTCATTGAGTTCGTCGAATTCAATGATCTCAAAAATGGTCTCAAAAAAATCCAGCTGATAGCTCTCGGCGTGCTTGCGAATTTCGTCTTTTATTTTCGCTAAATTGCTTGGTAGGTTCATGGAAGAAATTCGGTTATTATCGCCCTTTGCCCAGAAAATCCTTTATCGACTCGTAGATTTCTTCTTTGTCGGCAATCTCGGAAAGCACGACTTTATCTTCATCCTGAAAATAGTCATCCAGATCGCGAATGAATTGTCCGCTGCCGTAGGGGCTTTCCACTTGCCCATAGCAGAATAGATTCACTTTTGGCAGCAAATGATTTTCGAGTATGGAAACGCATTCATCGGTGTCGATCTCGCCCCAGTTGTCGCCATCGGAAAAATGGAACAGATAAATATTCCAATCACTCGGGTTATAATTTTCATCGATGATTTTATTCGCCAATTTATACGCCGAGGAAATAATCGTCCCGCCGCTTTCGCGAGTGTGATAAAAAGTTTCCTGATCGACTTCTCGCGCCACCGCATCGTGAATGATGTAACGGGTTTCGATATTTTTGTATTGGTAGCGCAGCCAGGTGTCGACCCAGAACGATTCGATGCGAACGATTTCTTTTTGTTCATCCCCCATTGAGCCGGAAACGTCCATCATGTAAATAATCATGGCGTTGCTTTCCGGTTCCAGAGTAACTTTCCACGAACGGTAACGCCGGTCTTCCCGCACCGGAATGATGATGGGGTTTTTGGGATTGTAGGTCTTTGTGATAATTTGACGTTTTAGCGCTTGCTTATAGGTGCGCTTAAAATGACGCAGGGACTCGGGACCGCTCTGGCTGATGCCGGTGTATTTATCTTTTTGCGCAGTGATATTTTTCTTGCCTTTGTTTTGAATATTGGGCAACTCCAGTTCCTCGCCCAGCATCTGCGCCAGCTCTTCCAGAGAGATATCCACCTCCAGAAGGTGCTCACCCGGGGCGTCACCGGCCTCGCCAGAGTATTCACCGTCTCCTCGACCTATGGGAGTACCAATTTCGCCATTCCCCTGACCGACGCCGCCGGCTTTCCTCGGATCAAAACGAAAATGCGGAATGTGGATTTGCGGAATGGGAATGCTGACGAAGTCTTTCCCTTTCTTTCCGATCAGTTCGCCGCGGGTAATATACTTCTTCAGGTTTTTCTTAACCTTGCCGCGGACAATTTGTCGAAAACGAGCCTGATCTTTTTCAATTTTCTTGACCATACCGGAACGTTACTTTAGCGATTCCTTGATATCGCCGCGCGCAAAAATGCTCGCGACAAAATTCAACACATCGGTGGCGCAGGTATCGCAATATCCATAATATTTGATCATCCGCGACTTGACCACATCAATTTTTTCCTGCGTCTCTTTGTCCACCACGCTCGAAATTAACGTGGTCAATTTGATGGAATCTTTCTGATCTTCAAAGAGCTTGAGCTCCAGCGCTTTTTGCAAGCGCTCATTGGAACGGTAATCAAACGTTCGGCCTTCCAGCGCCAGCGCGCCGATGTAGTTCATGATCTCTCTTCTGAAATCGTCTTTACGACTTTCCGGAATATCGATCTTTTGTTCGATGGAGCGCATCAATCGTTCATCGGGTTCTTCGTCCGCGCCGGTATATTTATTTTTGACCCTTTCTTTTTGAGTGTAGGCTTTGACGTTGTCGATATAATTTCCACACAGACGCTTGAGCGCCTCCTCGTCCGCCGCGATGGCGCGCTGAACTTCGGTCTTCACTATGTCCTCGAATTCCTCTTTTACGACCGCGAGCAGTTGTTGATACTTTTTGCGCTGCTCTTCATTGGTGATTAACGAATGGTGGCGCAATCCATCTTCCAGCTCATTCAAAACCATAAACGGATTCACGCAAGCGCTCCCCTCTCGCACCAGCGCGTTGGAAATTTTGTCCTGAATATAGCGCGGCGAAATACCCTCCATCCCTTCGCGATCGCTTTCAAGCCGCAGCTCTTTTATATTATCTTCGGTGAAACCGGGCAGGGTCTTCCCGTTATAAAGTTTAAGTTTTTGCAGCAACGTGAGCTGAGCCTTCTTGGGGGGTTCCAGCCGAGTCAGTACCGCCCACATCGAAGCTATCTCAATGGTGTGTGGCGCGATGTGCTTGCTGCGAATCTTATTCGGATTGTAATCCTTCTGGTAAATTTTAATTTCATCCGCGAGCCGGGTAATATAGGGGACGTCAATTTTTACCGTGCGGTCCCGCAGCGCTTCCATGAATTCGTTCGATTGGAGCTTCTTATATTCCGGCTCATTGGTGTGCCCGATAATCACTTCGTCGATGTCGGTTTGGGCGAACTTCTTGGGTTTAATCTTGTGTTCCTGCGAGGCGCCCAGCAAGTCATAAAGAAACGCCACATCCAGTTTCAGCACCTCGATAAATTCCACCAGCCCGCGGTTGGCGATGTTTAATTCGCCGTCAAAATTGAAGGCGCGCGGGTCGGAGTCGGAACCGTACTCCGCAATCTTGCGATAGTTAATATCGCCGGTCAACTCAGTCGAATCCTGGTTTTTCTCGTCTTTCGGTTGAAACGTCCCGATGCCAATGCGGTCCTTTTCAGTCAGCAGCAACCGTTTCACTTTCACGTCTTCGATGATTCGCGTCCAGTCCCCGCCATGTTGATGGCTTTTTTCGAGGTAGGTTTGTCGGCAGAACGGGCACATTTCTCCTTGAACGATAATTCGTTCCTCTTCAGGCTTGCCTTTGTTGAGTTCGGCCAGAACCTTGGGCCGGAAATCTTCCGGTATAAGATGAAGGGGGTCTTCGTGCATGGGGCAGTCGACATACGTAGTGCCGCCGGGGCCATCGACCTTCCAGGCAAACGAGTAAAGCGCGCCTTCATTCGTTCGGGAATACGCCTCGATTCCCTTTTTGAACAACCGGACGATCGTGCTCTTCGCGCTGCCGACTGGACCGTGCAACAGAAAAACCCGTTTTTCTGTTCCATACCTTTTTGCCGCCGACTTAAATAAGTTCACAATCTTCATCAGCGAGCGTTCCAGCCCATAGACGGCATCGCGTCCGTTGTCAACCGGGTCCTCGAAGAATTTATACCGAATCAGCTTTTCTTTGTACTCCTGATATTCCTGCACCCCGTAGCTGACGATCATATCGTACAACCTTTGAAAAGCCGTTCTGGTAACCCTCGGATTCTTTTGGATAATTTCAAGATACTCAGAAAACGAGCCTTCCCAATTCAACTTTTTGAATTCATCAATATTCTGCAAGCCCTTGATGAGCGAGACAATGCGATGGTCGTTTTCGGAGTCCGTAGCTTTTCTGGATTGTTCTTTAGCGGTCATAAACTTATACCTCCAATTTCAATAGACCGATTTAACAGCATGTCTGCAAAGACAAAAATTATGCCACTGACAATTAACATTAAAATCACTTCATCTGTTTATAGATCAGAAAAAAACTGCAGCCAATTCGCCGCGCTTTGTACACGTGTGCCAACCTGAGACAAGGCACCCTACAAATTGATAAAAAAAAAGTCGAAATATCAAATTATTTCGACAAGCAAAATTTTTTATCAAGGAACAGTTTTTAGATGGGTATCAGTAGTCAGGAAATGTATGATGAACCATGCACGCTTTCCAATTTTAGTTATCTAGCCACAAAAAGTCAAGTACTTTTTCTGAACGACGAAAATTACCATCTACGGTTTTGGTATATAAACTAAACAAATCGTGGACAGTTCCGCATCCAAATCTTTCAACATTTTTCGTTTGACAAAGATTCAGTCATTTGCTATAATGTATTAGTTCAAATTTTTTTTAATTATTCCACTCTCTGGCTTATAAATAATTAGGTCTCAAACCACGCCGATGTTTTCCAAAGTTCTTGGAGCTGCGCTATTAGGAATTGACGCCTATATCGTCGACGTCGAAGCTCATTTGGAAAACCAACTGCCGAGCTTTGCCACGGTTGGTCTTCCAGAAGGCGCCGTTAAAGAATCCAAAGAACGGGTTAACGCGGCGATCAAAAACTGCGGGTTTAGATTTCCTCAAAAACGCATCACCATAAATCTGGCGCCGGCCGACATCAAGAAAGAGGGCTCGGCGTTTGATCTGCCGATGGCCATCGGAATCCTGGCCGCGATGGATCAAGTGGCGCCCGATCATCTGAGCGATTTTGTGATCTTGGGCGAACTTTCCCTCGATGGCAGCTTGCGTCCCATTCGCGGCGCGCTGCCGATTTCACTCGCGGTAAAAAAAGCCGGCAAGAAGGGAATCCTTCTTCCCAAAGCTAACGCAAAAGAAGCCGCCATAACCAAAGACATCGATGTTTTTGCGGTGTCAGATCTCACAGAAGCAGTTGATTTACTCAACGGGTCCCTGGCCATTGAGCCTCATCAAATAAACGTCGAAGAAATTTTTTCCCAAAGCCGCCACTACACCATTGACTTCTCGGACGTCAAAGGGCAGGAGCATGTCAAACGCGCGCTGGAAGTTGCGGCCGCGGGCGGGCATAATATTATCATGATTGGTCCGCCCGGCTCCGGTAAAACCATGTTAGCGAAACGCTTGCCCAGCATCATGCCGGACCTGACCCTTGAGGAAGCTCTCGAGACCACCAAAATTCATTCGGTGGCCGGTCACTTGCCGCCGGATACGGCGCTCATTGGGACACGACCCTATCGCTCGCCGCATCACACCATCAGTGATGCCGGTTTGATCGGCGGCGGAAAAGTTCCGCGCCCCGGCGAAGTCAGTTTAGCTCATCACGGAGTGTTGTTTCTGGACGAGCTGCCGGAATTTAAAAAGAACGTTCTCGAAGTGATGCGGCAGCCGCTGGAAGACGGCAAAGTTACCATTTCTCGCGCGCTGATTTCGCTCACCTACCCCGCCGAGTTCATGCTCGTCACGGCCATGAATCCCTGCCCGTGCGGTTTCCACACCGACCCGAATAACGAATGTTCCTGCACCCCGCCGCAAATTCAAAAGTATCTTTCGAGAGTTTCCGGGCCGCTGTTAGATCGAATTGATATTCATATCGAAGTGCCGGCGGTGCGTTATAAAGACCTCGCCAGCGAATCCACCAGCGAAAGCTCGGCACTCATCCGCGAGCGCGTCAAAAAGGCTCGAGCCCTCCAGCAAGAACGCTTTAAAAATAAAAAGAACCTGTTTTGCAATGCCCGAATGGAATCGAAAGACATTCGGGAATTTTGTAAAATCGATGCGCACGGCCACGAACTACTCAAGATGGCTATCTCCAAGCTGGGCTTATCCGCCCGCGCGTATGACCGCATCCAAAAAGTGGCGCGCACCATCGCCGATATCGAAGGCAGCGCTGGCATTCGTCCGGAATTCATCAGCGAGGCCATTCAGTATCGCAGCTTGGATCGCACCCTCGCGGCTAATTAGCCTCCCGGCGTTGGCGCTTGGCTCCCGCCTCTTTCAATAATTCATCCAGCGGCAAATCTGGTTGAATGCGCAATTCCCACAAGTCGCGAAATTTGGATTGGAGGCCGGCATCGCCGCCAAAGAGTATCATCCTTTGTGTTTTGGGATCGTAAATCGCGCTGTGGTCAATTCTGGGCTGCGGTCCCGGCGTGATGTTTAACCAGGTGTTTGCCTCCAGATCAAACGCCCAGACGTCGTTGAGATACCCCTCCTCGCCAAAACCGCCCTGAATGATAAACCAATTTCGCGCGGAGTCCAGCACGCCTACTGCATGACGCCGCTTCGGAGGATACGATTTCTTCGTTCTCAGTTGCCGCCAACTGAAATGTTCAAAATAGAACGTCCAGGTATCGTCGAGATAGCGCTCTTCGTTTTCATCCCAGCCACCGTAAATGATCATACGATTATTTGCGCTGTCGTACACCGCCGCGTGATCATAGCGCGCCAGGGGTTGCTCATCTTCGATGGTCAGTTTTTGCCACTTGTCTCCAGCCGTCGAAGCCGGATCGAGGTCGAACGTCCAAATTTCGTTGCTGAGATCGTCGTTCTCTTGTCCGCCAAACACTACCATGCGTTTCCCCCGGCTGTCGTAAATGGCGGTATGATCCTCTCTTTTTGGCGCAGTCGAGTCGGTGAGATCGGACCAACGAAACGTTGTCAAATCAAAACTCCAGGTGTTGTTCCAGGTGGGGCCGTCTTCGCCGCCAAAGAGAATCACGCGATAGCCCAGGGGATCATAGATCAGGGAATGATCCTCGCTTGCGGGAGGAGCTGCGCCATTGATGTTAATTTGCTCCCAAAGATTTTTAGTTAAATCAAACGTCCATACTTCATTGCTATTTTGATTTTCGTCGTCTTTCCCTCCGAAAAGGATAATGCGGTGCGAGCGCGGGTCATAAATCAGGGCGACGTCTTCGCCCGCCGTTGGAGAATTCGTTTGACTCGCGGTGCGATCAACCCAGGAACCAAGTGCATGACCGGCTGAAGTCGTGGTTGTTTGAGAAAGTAGCGGTGTCCGATTCCAAAATCCGAAGTTCAGTATAACAAAAATGATATTGAATATAACGAGGCGTGACTTGTTGTTCATTCACAAGCTCCTCCAGTGCACTGAGTTGGTTTAATTTGCAATTCGAATTTTACAATTTTCATTTTTCACTTAAGGCGTGTCCGTGCTACATTCAAAATGCAAAATGCAAAGTGAAAAATGCAAAATTAAAAATGGTAAATGGGAAACAAAATTGCCAACGCGTCATTCATAACGCAAGGCCGTGATGGGATCCATCAGGGCTGCCTGACGCGCCGGATACAAACCAAACACCATCCCCACCATGGCGGAAATACCAAAGGAAATGAAGACGCTGAATGCGGAAATCACCGTGTCCCAACCGGCGAACAGGTTTATCCCTTTCGCCATCACCGTGCCCAGAACGATCCCGATCACGCCGCCGCCTGCGCTGATCAAAACGGTTTCGTTGAGGAATTGTCCGAGGATGTCGCGCTGGGTCGCGCCCACCGAACGCCGGATGCCGATCTCTTTGGTGCGCTCGGTGACGCTGGCAAGCATAATGTTCATAATTCCAATGCCGCCCACCAACAACGAAATCGCGGCAATGGAACCCATTACGATATTAAAAATGCGCTGGGTCTTCTGGCTTTGCGCCAACAGTTCCGCCGGAATGATGATCTCGTAATCATTCACGCCGTTATGGGTGCGGGAGAGGATGCGCTTGACAATTTCTGAGGTAGGAATGACCTGATCTTCATGATTAACCTGTACGGCTATTTCATCCACAAAATTGGGGTTCTCTTCATCGGTAAATCGTTTGAGGGCCGTGGTGATGGGAATATAAATGTCTTTGTTGATGTTGCGCAGCTTGATGACTGAAGTTTTCCCCTCGCGAACGGTCTTCGACTCCATAACGCCCACCACCGTAAACCACGCGTCACCGATTCGTATCTGGTGACCTATGGGGTTGCGATAACCAAACAGCTCGGTGCGCACCTCGGAGCCGATCACGCAGACTCGCTTGGCTTCTTTTTCATCCATTGGCGTGATAAAACGTCCATCCTTCGGATGGAAATTGCTAATCCGCTCGAAATCACTTTGGGCGCCAATCACCCGCCCGGTTGATTCCTTGTTTCCCACCAGGATCTCGGTTTCAACAAATTTTAAAGGGGTGGCGCCGGTAATGTTGGGCAAATTCGATTGAATGATCTTGCAGTCGGTGTAGGTCAACCCCTGGGAGAATTTTTTTTCGGCCAACTCGGCCTGCTCGCCGGTGAGCTTCAGGTGATTGATGCGAATGTTGTTGGTGCCCAGCAATTTAATTTGTTCGATGGCCGACCGTTTGGCGCCCTCGCCAATGGAGAGCATGGAGATAACGGCTGCCACGCCGAAAATAACTCCCAACGTAGTCAGCAGCGACCGCAGCTTGTGCGATAAAATGCTTGCAATTCCTACGCGTAAACTTTCCGAATATAGCATGTTTATTTTTAGCACAAAGTTTTCCAGCTTGTTAACTTCGAACCGAGCTGGGGTGAGCCAGCAACACCTCGTCGCCTTCCTGTATCCCTTCTTTAATTATCGTCACCCGATCGTTGCTTTCGCCGAGCATGACTTTTCGACTTTCAATTTCGCCTTTATTTTTGACATATACCACGGTCTCTTCCAGTTCGTTCACAAAAATAGCTTCAAGCGGTGCATAAAGTACGGATTCATATTCATTCACAATAATATCCGCTGTAGCCGTTAGTCCAGGTTTGAGGCGAACGTCACTGTCCAGAACTTTGACAGTAACTTGAAAAACTTTGGCGCCGGTTGCTTTGCCGGTAATGCGACTGAGCTTGCGCTTGGCCAGGTCAGAAATTTTGACCACCTCGCCGCGGAACTTGTCTTCTGCATAGGCATCGAGCTTAATCTCCACCGGCATACCGACTTTCACTTTGGCCAGGTCTACTTCGCTGATTTCCGTTTCCACCAGCATCGACGAAATATCTGGCAGATACATCAGGTCCATGCCTTCAAAGGGCGTCATTCCTACTTCGATCTTCTTGATATTTTCCTCATTCCCCACCGTGGCGTAGACCACCAGTCCCGGACGGGGCGCAATCAAGACGCTCTCGCGGACCTTCCTTTCTTGCTGGGCCAAACCTCGTTCGGCACGCTGCACATTGGCGCGGGCCGCGTCCACGGTGGCCTGGTAGGAGTTAGTAATCGACTTGAGTTCCACATAACTCAACCGCGCCTGCTCCACCTCACTTTCCATGACAAATCCCTTTTTGGCCAGCTCGGGTAACGACTCGTAATTTTTGCGGGCGGCTTCCTCCTTGGTCCTTTGCGCCTCCAGGTTACTCAGCGTTTTCGACAATTCCGCTTTGGCCACTTGCAGGGACGATTCCGCTTCGCCGCTGGAAATGACATATTTCTCCGACTCCAGCACCAGAACCGTATCCCCTTCCTCCACCCATTGCCCCTCCGGAACCATCCAGATAATTTGCTTGTCATTGATGGCACTGATGGTCACCTGATCCTTAGCCTGCAGTTCCCCTATTTCGGTGATCTTGATGGTGACCGGCCCGCGTTTGATCTTGACACTGGGAAGCTTCATCTCGTCGCTTCCGGAGACCATGATGGTTGCACTGATTAAAAGAATTCCGATCGCCACCGGCGCCAAAATCAGCAAGCGCTGCCGGCGGTCTTTGCTTTCCCAGGTTTTGGCGATCCAGGCTTTTAAATCAGAAAACGTATACATGGCTTCCTACCTCACTGTATTTGAATTTCGACTTCGACCCTGTCAGGGTTCCAAACCCTGACAGGGTTTTCTATTTAACTGGTTGGCCGGTTAAGCTTTCCAATAACGCCAGTTGAATATGATAATTAACCAACTTCTGCACGTACTGAGTCTGCGCTTTCAACAAGGCCTCTTGCGCATCCGTAATATCCAGGTTCGAGGCCCTTCCGAGGTTGAACATCGTACTGGCAAAAGCCACTTTCTGTTCGGCGGCCTCGATGCTGCGTTGCAGGCTGGTGATTTCCTCAATGGTGCTGTAGATTTCGCGCACAATACGGCGAATCTCAACTTCGATTTGTCGTCGGAGGATTAAATAGCGATCTTGCTGCTGGGATAGGTCTATGGCTGCCACCTCAGCTTTCGTAACCGCATCGCGGTTCAAAAACGGGTAGCTGAAACTAAAACTGGCTTCCCACCCATTAATATGGCGATCAATATTGTCCGTCGGATCAGACGGTAATTCCGATTCGAAATTACGATTATAGGTGGCGATGAGATCAAGCTGCGGCAGACGAGTATTTTTGGCCACCGATAGCTGCAGCTTGCTGCGGTTGATGGCGACGTTTGCGCTGTACAACGAAGGATTCATGAGCAACGCCTGTTCAGTCAGAACCTGTTCGTTAAGAACGTGTGGCGAGTAATCCAGTTCGGCATCAGCCAGATCAATCGGCAGATTAATCGGCAGACCCAGCACCTCTTTGAGACCATCCAGGGCAAATTGGTAATCCGTATGGCTTTTTATCAGGGCGGCCTTATCGGTGGCCAGTTGAATCTCGGCGCTGAGCACGTCGCGGCGCGTGGCCAACTTCGCCATCACTTTTGATTCCGAAGCAGCCAGCAAGGTCGAATCGCGATCGAGAGCGGACTGATTGACCCGGATCAATTCGCGCTGGAGGAGAACTTCGTAATACGCGCTTTTCACCAAAAATACGGTTTGTAGTTTTTGGTCAAAAAGCTGCTCGTTTTGCATTTGTCGCTCATAATTTGCTGTAGAGATCGGGCTTCGCACTACCTTTGGCCAGGCGCCGCGCAACAGCGGCTGGGTTACAGTAACGCTAAATAAGCGATTTTTAGTCTTGTCGGGCTGTTCAAATCTATCTGGAGCGTTGATATCGCTGCGGAGGTCCGTGGCAAAATCTAAAACCGCGCCCGTGGGTAGCAATTGGGTGAGCCGGCCAACCAGCGCTTGATTTCTAATCGGGTTTAGTGTAGTAATGGAATCCGGATTCGGAGACCTGGGGATCAGCTTTTGATCGGTATTCTCTTTAATGCCTTCGATGGAAAATACCGGAAAAAAGATGCTGTATGCGCCCGAGTGGGCCGCCCCCGCTTTGTTTAAATCGCCCTGAACCAGCTTGAGGGAAATGTTTTTTGCCAGCGCGATCGCAATGCAGTGCTCCAGCGTCAGCGGGGTTTTTATGGCCTCTTTGATTTCGGTTTCGCTATACGCTTTGTACGGGAATACCCGATCCGGAATTTCATCGGAATCTTTCGCCGCTGTCGTATGTGTTCCCCCAAAAACGGCTAAAATTAAGATGACGACGGCTTTCTGATTTTTTAAAAGCCACATAAGTGCGGAGTCAGGTTTGAGTTTCATAGATTATTTATTTAATTACCGATTTGCCTTTGGTACGTTCGGTCAGCCGAAACGTTATTCCCATCATGGTAATCGTGCGCTGTACCGGATCGACTTTCTCGACTTTGCCAACCATCTCGACCTCGTCCTTCAATTCGGGCTCCGCCTCCAACTTAGTGGACTCATCATCCACTTGGAGGGCCAGGAATGAGCCATCTTTCAGATAGGTGCCTTCGATTTCCAGCAACATCCCAACTTTCAAATCCTCCAGGTCGATAACCTTCGCTTTTGATCTATCGGCCCGCTTGGCTCTCTCGGATTTCGCTTGAGTTTCTGCCTTATGCCTCTCTGCCTTCCCTGCTTTCTCTACCTTGTTCCCGGACTCAAGCTCAGAGTCTTTGTTCAACTTTATCGGAATCCGCATAACGGTGAACTCCTTTTTCTCTTTATCAATCCGCTGGACAACCGCCGAGATCGTCCAGTCATCGTCGAGAAAATCGCCGGTCAGGATTTCCACCTGCTTGCAGAGGGCGGAAAAGTCTTTTTGAACAAAGCCTTCCAATTTCGCCCATTGGCCCGGCTTGACCGCGGCGAGAATTTCGTCGGCCTTCATATTGCCTTTTCGGCTTTGCGTTTGCGCCTGGCTCACGCTAATCGAATTTATCAGAAGAGCCGTGAGCAGACACCCCATCGTAAGCACGTTTCTGTGATTCATTGTCAACTCCTTTGATTGATTTTGAGAAGATTTAAAAGGCTTATGCCTTTTTGAGGTACAAATATATGAAAAACTTAAATAAGCGTTGTCATCGCGGTGTATAATGTTTGTAAAATTTAAGTAAAGCGTGCTTCAATAAAACCAGCGCGATTGTTCAACGAAGCGTGCAGTCGTGAAGAACATTTTCTAGATTATGATTTTGGTTAACAAAAACCTCAAACCAAAGCTGAAAGAAAAACAGGCTCATGATTTTTTGTTTGACCAAATGTTTTCTGTCCTCGTTATATTTTTTGAGGAGTTTTTCGGCATATTTTGGATTGAAGATGCCCGCATGCTTCAAGCTTTCAAAAAAGAACGCGTGGAGTTGAGTGCTGTTTAGCATATCGTAAAACCCGGGATGTGGCGGGTACGCGCGCTTCTCGCGCGTAACGATCCCCTCGGGAAGAACATCCTGGAAGGCCTGGA
>Ga0247727_10008250_pt1 | contig 19413 bp, 11 predicted proteins | sample WisWelCaveWW1625_FD_202498 | JGI IMG/M metagenome (GOLD analysis project Ga0247727, IMG submission 202498) | Biofilm microbial communities from Wishing Well Cave, Virginia, United States - WW16-25 | ecosystem: Environmental > Aquatic > Deep subsurface > Groundwater > Cave microbial mat | place... | reverse complement strand
GTTACCGCGATTTTGCGGACAATGCTTGGCCGGTGCTGAAGAGTCTCGGTTTGCCGGCGACGCTGTTCGTCCCCACGGCGTATCCGGATCAGCCGGGGCGGCGATTTTGGTGGGATAAGTTGCATTGTGCGTTTAAAGAGACCCCCCCCTTGCCCCCCCTTGCTAAGGGGGGGAGCGATGATTTTTCCCCCCTTGACAAGGGGGAATTAAAGGTGGGTTCGCTCAAGCAAATCCAGAGCAGGGTGAAGGCTCTGCCTCACGAGCAGGCCATGGCACTCGTGGATGAAATTTACGAATCCGCGGCCTCAAAACCCAACGGCGCGCCCACCGTTCTCAGTTGGGACGAGTTGCGCCGGCTGGCCAAAGAGGGCGTCACACTTGGAGCGCACACCCAGACCCATCCGATTTTGACACGAGTTTCGCTGGAAGTTGCCCGTAAGGAAATCGCCGGTTCACAGGAGGATTTGCGGCGAGAGTTCGGTGCAGCGTTGCCGATCTTCTCTTATCCTGATGGCGGCCACAACGACGCAATTGTCCAGATACTAATAGAGGAAGGGTTCGCCCTCGGTTTCAATGGCCCGACCGGTGTTAACGATCTGAGATCCTGCGATCCGCTCCGGCTGCGCCGCATCAACATCACCCCGAAGTCAACGCCGCTGATTTTCCAACTGCGGCTGTTGCGCTGGGTCGGTGAAGTGGAGAAATTGCGGCTGAGGAAACGCATCAAAGAAATCAGTTATTGATTGCGGGGACTGTCCAAAAAAGAGAGAAGTTTGTCATTGCGAGGAGCGTTAGCGACGAAGCAATCTCATAATTTGAGCACCTGTCTGCACAGGCAGGCAAAATCATGAGATTGCTTCTCCCGAAGCGTCGGGATCGCAATGACAGATACCTTCTTAGGCAGTCTCCGGCATATTGCAATACGCCCCTTCTGGACATCCCTCGGCGCAAGAAGGCGCGCCGGTCCCTTCAAAGGGACAAGTGGTTGCCGGCGAACGGTATAGACTCGTACGAGCATTTCATACAGGAGAATGACATTGCAGTTGCAAACCAAACAACAGGTATCGCAGAAGAAGATTGCCGCCGATTCTGATAATGGCAAAGTGAAGTTGAAAATCGCGTACACCATGTCGCGCTTTCCGAAACTGACGGAGACTTTCATTCTCTATGAAATTCTCGCGCTGGGAAAAATGGGCGTGCAAGTGGAGCTGTTTCCGCTGATTCACGAAAAGCAATCGGTGAAGCATCCCGAGGCTGAGAGAATGGAGAAACGGGCGCACTTTCATCCGTTCATTTCGCTAAAAATTTTAGCCGCCAATTTTCACTTCCTGCTGCACAAGCCGCGGAAGTATTTCGGGGCGTTGATCGAAGTTTTGGCGGGCACGTCTGGCAGCTTGAATTTTTTTATGGGCGCAATCGGTATTTTCCCCAAATGCGCACGCATCGCTTTTGAAATGGAACGGGCGGGCGTTCAACATCTGCATGCCCATTTTGCGAATCATCCAGCGGCCGCGGCGCTCATCATTCACCGGCTCACGGGCATCCCGTACAGCTTCACGGCGCACGGCTCCGATCTGCACGTCGACCGCACGATGCTCGACAAAAAAATCATGAACTCAGCGTTCACCGTGACCATATCCAACTTCAACAAAAATGTTATGATTGAAGAGTACGGCGACCGCGTGCGCGACAAAGTGCAGGTGGTGCACTGCGGCACAGACGTGAGCCAATTCAAGCCGAATTATGCGAAAGAGTCGAATCGTCCATTTCAAATTCTGTGTGTCGCCTCCTTTGAAGAAGTGAAGGGTCACCAGTATCTCGTGGAGGCCTGCAAAATTCTCAAAGATCGCGGCGTGGATTTTCGCTGCCACTTTGTGGGCTATGGCCCGCTCCGCAACCGGGTGATTCAACAGGTTGAGCAGATGGGGCTGGCCGATGAGATCATCATTCACCCGCCGCGGCCACGACAGGAAATTGTCAAAATGATGGCCGATGTCGATGTGAAAGTTCTGCCGAGCGTGCCGACGAAACAGGGCAAACGCGAGGGCATCCCAGTTGTGTTGATGGAGGCGATGGCAACCGGACTGCCGGTGGTATCGAGCCGGTTGTCGGGTATTCCAGAATTGGTGGAAGACGGCGTTGCGGGAATTTTGGTGGAGCCACGCGATGTGAATGGTCTCGGTGACGCGCTGTTCAAATTGTCCCGCGATCCGGAGTTGCGCCGCCAGTTGGGAGAGGCTGGACGAGAAAAAGTTTTGCGCGAGTTTAATTTGCTCAAAAACGCCGAGCAGCTGGCGCAGTTGTTTTTAGCGAATATCGCCACACGAAACCAGTAGCCCGCGTTTTACGCGGCGGGAAAAAGTACCGCATGAAATGCGGTCTACAAAAATCAAAGTGAAGGTACCACATAATTGAAAAAAGGAAAGCAGATGAAAAGTATATTGTGTGTGCTCTTCGTATTCATTACGCTCTCGAGTGCGTTTTCTCAAAACGCGACGCACGACACCTGCGGCGTCGCGCCGGGGTTGAAGTTTGTTGATGCTTACACGGTGGTCGCAGAAAAAAACTTTCTGGACGATATTGAACCTTTGAACGCCGACGGCACCATCAACATGGTGGTGGAAATTCCCGCGGGTCGCACCGACAAATGGGAAGTCAAAAAAGATGGGTGGCTGCATTGGGATTTTAAGGACGAGAAGCCACGCATCGTGCAGTATCTCGGCTATCCCTGCAACTACGGCATGGTGCCGCAGACCGTGCTGGCGAAAGAATTGGGCGGCGACGGCGACCCGCTCGACTGTCTGGTTTTGGGGGCATCCGCGCCGCGTGGATCGGTTCTCAAAGTGAAAGTGATTGGCGTCATCAAGCTGACGGAGAAAGGCGAGCAGGACGACAAGCTGCTGACGGTGCGAGTCGAGGATCCAATTTACGCCGCCAACAACCTGGCCGAGTTAAACACTAAGTTTCCAGGTGTTACCGCAATTTTAGAAACCTGGTTCACCAATTACAAAGGTCCCGGCGCTCTGGTTTGTAAAGGGTTCGGCGATGTGGAGGAAGCGCGCCAGATTTTGGAGACGGCCCTGAAATCTTTTAAAAAGATGTAGAGTCTGTTAACCTCCGGAGTGTTCGCAACCCTGGAGGTTAAAGTCCACTGCCAGTTCCTTCAGGTTCAACAGTACTTTCACACCCTGATTTCTTACCGTGTGTTCCACTTTTTCAATTGTCGCTGTCGACTGTTTTTTGATTATCACTATTTCACACAAGCTTCACCTGCTTTAAAGGAAAAGTCACACACGGATCTACCTTCCTTGAAAAGCGCCGGTTTCCAAAAATTTTTGAATTCGTAAAAAAATTATTTGCAATCGTAGTTTTTGCTTGTATATTAGAGCAATCAATTTCGCAAGATTCCATCCCACACGCAGCTATCCTAAGACTGGAAGCGGATTCTGGTTCTCTTCTACACGGAGCGCCGAAACTACTCAGATCTAGCAATCTGCGAAATTAAAGGCGTTTCTCTCCTCAATTTTTTTTTCTGTTTTAAAAAAATCATTTTTCGTGGGGTCAGTGTATGAAAACACGTAAACCGCTGTTGTTCATTACTATACCTGTAATGGCATTAGTAATGACGTTTTTCGCGCCGGTTGTTCTGCAATCAACCGATACGCCGGGCATCGCGCCGTTGGAATGGCGCGAACAATTGGCTTCGCAGAGTCAATTCCAGCATCAAGATATTTTCCCGGGAGTTGACTTGGTTTTATCCGGGAGCCAGGAAAAGATTCTGGCGAGTTTGCTTGTTCAACCAGGCAGCGATCTCAGCGTCATTCAATTGGATTTCTCCGGCGGGAATGAAGTCACGCTGGACGATGGCCGAAACATGCGGCTGCAAACGAGCGACGGCGTTTTTCAAATGGAAGCCGCTCGTTTCTATCAGGAGAAGGATGGCGTTCAATCCGTAATAGAAGGCAGGCTGGTTAATCGCGGCACCGGACTGGTGGGCGTCGCGGCCAATAATTATGATCCCTCGCTTCCATTGAATATAACTTTTGTTATGAGTTTCGGTAGTAGCGCCGGCGGCGGAGATGTAACCATCAACGCGGTGCCAACCATCGAAGCGACGAAGCGCGATGCGGTGGTGGGTGGCGGCGATGCCAATCCCGGCGACAATCTCAAATACACGGTGGTGATTAAAAACACCGGCGCGGACACGGCTCAAAGCGTCGAGTATGACGATAACATCGATCCCAATACCTCATTTGTGAACGGCACGCTTTCCACCACGCCGCTGGCGGATGATAAAACTGTAACCGTGTTGGAAGATGTCCAAACTCCTCTCTCGCTCAGTGGACGCGACCCCGATGGCGACAACCTGACGTTCACCATCCAAACCCCGCCGACGCTCGGCTCGTTGGGTTCCATTTCACCGGCCGGGCCCACCAGTGCGAACGTAAACTACACCTCGAACGCCAATAAAAATGGCGCGGACAGTTTTGTGTTCAAAGTGAAAAATGACAACAATAACGAGGACCGCGGCACGGTTGGCGTTACCATCACGCCGGTGAACGACGCGCCGGTGTTTTCATGCGGACCGAATCAAACGCATTCGACTTCGGACGGTCCGGCCATCTCCGTGATAGGTTGGGCGACGGGCATCGCGGCCGGGCCGGCCACGGCCACCGATGAGGCCGGACAGATACTGACGTTCAACGTCACCGGCAACACCAATCCAGCATTGTTTACAACTGGCCCGGCCGTCAACGCCAGCAACGGCAATCTGACGTACACGCTCGCGGCTATAACCGGCCAATCGACCATCACCCTTGAGCTGTCTGATAACGGCGGTACCCTCAATGGCGGCGACGATACCTCGAATCCCTGTTCGTTCACCATCTTTGTGAACGGCCCGCCAAACGCAGTGGACGACAACTACAATACGCCGCCCAACACCACCATTTCCCGCAGCACCAGCGACCCCGACGATCTTTTGGATAATGATAATCTCGGCACACCGGCGGCCACGCTCACCAGTTTTGGCGGCGGCGATTTGGGCGGCAGCGTGACTGGCCACGCCGCTGCTTCGACGGTCTCGCCGTTGCCTTCTTTCGGCAATGGTTCGTTAACTGTGAATGCGAATGGCAGTTTCAGTTTTACGCCGCCGACCGGCTTCACCGGAAATTATACTTTTGATTATCGCATCACCAATGTGGCGGGTACCTCAGACGCCACGGTGACCATCAGCGTTCAAGCCGGGCCCACGGCGGTGGCGGACAATTATTTTACAACAGTCAACACTTCATTATCACGCGCCACTTCTGACCCGGATGATTTGTTGGATAACGATGACCTCGGCACGCCTGCGGCCACGCTCACGAGTTTCGGCGGCGGCACATTGGGCGGCAGCGTGACGAGCAATGCCGCAGGCAGCACGGCCAATGTTGGCGGCCATTCATTGACAGTGAATGCTAACGGCTCTTTCACTTATTCTCCGGCCAGCGGATTCACCGGCAACTTCACATTCAATTATCGCCTCACGAATGTGGCGGGCACTTCCGATGCGCTGGTGACGATTGAAGTGCGGCAAGCGCCAACCGCGGTGGCGGACAATTACAACACGCAACCCAGCGCCACGATTTCCCGCGCCGCTTCTGATCCCGATGATTTGCTGGATAACGATAACCTCGGCTTCCCGCTCGCAACATTGCAGAGCTTTGGCGGCGGCAATTTGGGCGGCGCAGTGACTGACCATGCTGCAGGTTCGACGGTCTCGCCGTTGCCCTCTTTCGGCAATGGTTCGTTAACTGTGAATGCGAATGGCAGTTTCAGTTTTACGCCGCCGACCGGCTTCACCGGCAATTATACATTTGATTATTACATCACCAACGTAGCCGGCTCTTCCGCTGCGACAGTGACCATTGCGGTACAAGCGATGCCCGTTGCCGCGGCGGACAATTATTTCACCAACATCAATACGCCGATTTCCCGCGCGACCAGTGATCCCGATGATTTGTTGGACAACGACAATCTCGGCTCACCGGCCGCGACGCTGACCAGCTTTGGCGGCGGAACTTTGGGCGGCGCCGTCACTACGAACGCGGCCGGCGCCAGTGTGGCTCTCGCGGGTGGAACGCTGACTGTGAACAGCGACGGCAGTTTTTCACTGACCACACCGACAACCGCCGGCTCATTCAATTTTCAATATCGCATCACCAACATCGCTGGCACGTCCGACGCCACGGTGACCATTGAAGTGCGGCAGGCGCCCACTGCGGTGGCCGACAATTACAACACGCTCGTCAACACCACACTCACCGTTAACACTTCCGATCCCAATGACCTTTTAGATAATGACACGCGTGGCTTTCCGCTTGCCACCATCGCCAGTTTTGGCGGCGGCAGCTTGGGCGGCGCAGTGACCGACCATGCCGCTGGTACAAGTGCCGCGCTCGCCGGTGGTACTTTGACGGTGAATAGCGACGGCAGTTTTTTGCTCATGACGCCAACGACCACGGGAAATTTTACATTTGATTATTACATCACCAGCGTCGCCGGCTCTTCCGCTGCGACCGTGACGATTCAAGTTCGCAAAGAGCCCACTGCGGTGGCCGATAATTACGTTACGCAAGTGAACACGACGATTTCCCGTACTACGGCTAACACCGATGATCTTTTGGATAATGACGACCGCGGCTTCCCGCTCGCCACCATCATCAATTTTGGCGGCGGCTCGCTGGGCGGCACGGTCACCACGAATGCCGCAGGTGCAAGCGTACCACTTGCCGGAGGCACGTTGCAAGTAAACAGCGACGGCAGTTTCTCGCTCACCACGCCAACCACGGCTGGTTCGTTCAATTTTCAATATCGCTTGAGCAACGTCGTAAACTTCTCGGATGCCACCGTGACCATCGAAGTGCAGGGCGCGCCGACGGCCAACGATGACAGTCCGATCGCGAACAGCGTTCCGGGCAATGCGTTTCACACGGCGTTTAACACCACGTTGAATAGCAGCACCGATCCTATTACGCCCTCATTGTTGGTAAACGACAATCTCGGCTTCCCGGCAGGAACGCTCACCTTTTTTGGCGGCGGCAGTCTGGGTGGCGCGGTAACGGATAACGCCGCCGGCAACACGGCTAATTTTGGCGGCAGCGGCTCGCTGCAGGTTCTCGCCACCGGAGAATTTGTTTTCACACCGGATAACAACTTCACCGGCCTGTTCACTTTCCAATATCGTTTGACCAACAGCGCCGGCTCCGATGATGCAACCGTGACCATTGCCGTCGGCGTGCGGCCAGTGTCAGTTGCTGATACCCGCACCGCCACTGGTAACGTAAGTCTCAGTACGGCAACAAATTTGTTGACGAATGACACTGGCGATCAACTCACGGTTACCGCGTTCAGCGCCACAAGCGTTCCGGGCAGCAGCGTCAATGTGAACGCTAATGGTACTTTCACGTATAATCCACCCGCGGGTTTTGAAGGATCAGATTCTTTCAATTACACCGCCGGCAACGGTTTTGGCTCGGGCGGAACAGTGACGGTGACCATCACCGTCAGCGATATGATTTGGTTTATCGATAACTCCGCGGCGAGCGCGGGCGATGGCCGGCTCACTTCGCCCTTCAACACCCTGGCGGCATTTGAGGCGATCAACGGCAACGCCGGCGCGCTCAATCCGCAGGCTGGCGACGACATCTTCATTTATGATGGCAGCGGCGGTTACACCGGTGGCTTGACTTTGGAAAGTAATCAGAAGCTCATCGGCGACGGCGCGAGCGGAGTACTGGCCACGATTCTCGGCATTACCCTCGCCACGGGCAGCGACCCGTTGCCGGTATTCAGCGGCACGGACCCGGTAATTGAAAACGCCTCAGGCAACGGCATCAGCGTGGCGTTGGACAACACCATTCGCGGCTTGACCATCGGCAATACCCCGGCGGCAAACGCCCGGCTCATTGGCAATGGCATTGGAACACTGACCGTCGCCGACGTCTCTATCGACGGTACCGGACAGATTCTTTCCGTGAACAACGGGACGTTCAACGCAACTTTCAATGAGCTTTCTACGACCAGCACCACTCAGACCGCGGTCGTGCTGTCCAATCTTTCCGGAAGCGTTACGGATACCGATGCCAGTAATTCATCCATCAGCGGTGCAAGCGGTGTTTTCAGTATTACCAGCGGAACGACCACTCCGGTATCGTTGACGTTTAACGGCGATGTGACGCACGCTGGCGCCAATCCCTTGGTCTTTGTGCAGAACCACGGTACTGGCACGGTCACGTTCCAAAACGGCACGATGACATCGACCGGCGGCGGATTGACTTTCCTCAACGCTGACGGCACGTACAATTTCAACGGCACGACGTCTCTTTCCAATGGGCCTCGCATCGCGATCTCCGGCCTTTCCTCGGGCAGCTTCAATTTCAGCACCAATACCTCGGTGAACAATCCCGCCAACGTGGCGTTCGATCTCGATGGCAGCAACGCCACGGTGGATTACAACGGCACGCTCAGCTCAAACACTGCCTTCCGGTTGGTAAGTATTACCAACAACACTGGCGGTTCAGCCACCTTCGACGGCAGCCTGAGCGCTACCGGCAACACGCTGGGAATCCACTTTCAGCAGAACACGGGTGGCACTTATAGCTTCACCAACAGCAGCAAGGTGATCAACACGAGCGCGACCGCTAACACCGCGGTCAACGTCGTCAACAATACCGGCGCGACGATTGAATTCACGGGCGGCGGATTGGACATTGACAGCAACAATGGCATCGGCTTCAACGCCTCCGGCGGCGGCACCATCAATGTCACCGGCGCCAACAATTCTATCAATACAGCTGATGGCGTCGCCATTGACTTCGATGGCCCGACGCTGGGAATGACCTTCGCTTCGGTCAGTTCCGCCAGCAGCAGCGGCGCGGGAATTCAACTCGATAACATCAGCGGCACGTTGACCATGAATGGCGGCAGTCTTACTGGCGCCACCCTCACAGAATTTGACGTTGGTGACGTCGCCAATGGCAGCGGCGGCAACGCGACCGTGGTTTACGCCGGCAGCATCACCAATACCGCTGGACGCGCAGTTCTTATTCAAGAACTGTCCGGCGGCAGTTATTCACTCTCCGGCAATATCAGCCATTCAGCTGCTGGGGTTGGCATTCAAGTGAGCGAAATCAACAACGGCACGGCAGCGACCGTCACCTTTAGCGGTACGAGCAAAGTCGTCAATTCCGGCGCGTCGAATGGAGTTCATCTCGCAACCAACCCGAACGGCACGATCGAATTTACTAACGGCGGGCTGGATATTGACGCGACGAGCGGCATAGGTTTTAATGCAACTGGCGGTGGCATCGTAAATGTAACCGGCGCCAGTAACTCGATCACGACAACGACTGGCACCGCATTGAACGTGGTGAGCACAACCATCGGCGCAAGCGGATTGACTTTCCAAAGCATCTCGTCGAGCGGCGGTACGGCGACCGGAATCATTCTTGACAACACTGGATCGAGCGGCGGCCTTACCGTGACAGGCACTGGCACTGCGGGCAGCGGCGGAACCATTGCCAACAAAACCGGCGCCAACGGCAGTACGACCACCGGCATCGGCATTTATCTGAATAGCACTTCCAGCGTCTCGCTGACGCGCATGCAACTGAACGATTTTCAAAACTACGCCATTCGCGGCAACAGCGTGACCGGCTTCACTTTGAGCAACTGCGTGATCAATGGCGCCAACGGCAACACCTCCGGCGAAGGCACGAGCAACGAAGGCAGCATTCGCTTCGACAATCTGTTCGGCAGCGCTTCGATCTCAAGCTCGACCGTGACCGGCGGCTCTTACGACAACGTGTCCGTCTTCAACACCAGCGGCACGCTCAATCGCTTGACGGTTTCGAGCAGCACGCTCGCCACCTCGCTCGCTGTCATCCCGAACCCGCTCCCCAATGACGCGCTCCGCTTCGAAGGCTCTGGCACTTCGACGACCATGAATATCACCGTGCAAAACAGTTTCTTTACCGCGGCGCACGGCGATCTGTTCAACTCCATTGCCAACGGCAATACGGTCATGGACGTGGTCTTCACGGGCAACGCCTGCTCCAATAATCACCCGGATATCGTGAGCGGCGGCGGCGGGATCACGATTGCCGGCAGCCAGACAGGCTTTTCTCCGACAGTGACCTACAACGTCTCTGGCAGCAACACTTTCCGCGATGCCAAAGGTAATGCCATTACCATTTTCAAAGGCAATGGCGGCGGCACGTTTTCGGGCACTGTTGAAAACAATACCATCGGTACGGCCACGAGCCTTTCCGGTTCTTCGCAAGCCAGCGGCATTCGCTTGACGACCAGCGGCACCGGCTCGCACACCACGCGCATCAACGGCAATACGGTGCAGCAATACAATGAAGCCGGCATTTATGTGTTGCTCACGGATGGCAGCGCGACGATGAATGCCACGATTACCAACAACACGACCACGGACGCTGGCGCCTTTGCTTTCACCGGCCTGTTCATTGATTGCGGCGGTTTGTCAACGGACTCGCATTTCCTCTGCGCCTCGATTTCTGGCAACAATTTCAGCGCGGGTGACCCGGCCAATGTGAATGATATTTTCCTGAAGCAGAACGCCGCGACCACCATCCGGTTGCCGGGCTACGGGGGCGGCGCCGCTGATACGGGCGCGGTGAGTGCCTTCCTTATTGCAAACAATCCTACGGCTGGAACAACTGCGAGCGCTACTGTCAGCGGCAGCGGCGGCGGCTTTGTGGGCGGCGCGGCCTGCACGACGCCGTAAAAAAGCAGCACTGAACGTCAATGATCAAAAACGATTATAAAATAGATTTCAAACGGAGAAAAAATATGAAGAGCTTTAACCGATTGCAAATAGCGCTGACGCTGGCGGCCGCGGTGTTTTTTGCGGTAGGCGCAGCGCACGCGCAGTTTCCGTCGCAGTCTCTGGTTATCGGAAATCTCGCGCCCGGCGATAGCATTGTCATCACCTTCAAGGTGGAAATCGACGACCCGTTTCCGATGGGCGACACCGAGGTGGCCAACCAGGGCACGGTCTCGGGAAACAACTTCGCCAATGTGCTCACCGACGATCCCGATACCGCGGCCCCGAATGACGCGACCGTAACACCGGTGCAGGAGGCCATTCCAGTTTCTAACAACCTGCTATTTTTAGCGCAGAAAAACCTGACCCTGGCGCAAGCCACCACCGATGGGGCGATGCACAGCAACAAGGACTTGACCATCAAGGAGGGCAAGAATAACACTTACACCGGCGACCTCACTGCGGTGGGCAAGATCGTCATTCAAAAGCAGAACGCGGTCGTTGGCGACGTGACGGCCGGCAGTACGGTCCGCAACGCCGGCACAGTAACCGGGACGATCACTCAAAATGCTTTGGTTCCGTCCGTGCCCATGCCGACGATATCGTTTTCCGCCGGGGGCAACAACGTAACGGTTCCCATAAACGGGGTGATGGCGCTGGCGCCGGGCAACTACGGCAATGTGTCGGTGCTGAAGAATGGCCGGTTGGAATTGAGCGGCGGCGACTATTTCGTAAATAGCCTGACCATTGGTGAGTCGGCGGTGCTGGCATTGAATGTGAGCGCCGACGATGTCGAAATTAACGTGGTGCGCTTGCTGAGTTTTGGCAAAAAATCACAGGTGCAAATTACGCCGGGCGGCGAGAGCGCCACGGAGGACGTGGTTTTCAATCGCGCCGATGGCGGCGAAGTGAAGATTCGCGAGAACGCGAAAGTGCTGGGTTCGATTGTGTCGCCGGGCGCGCAGGTGTCGTTGGCGGCGAACTGCCGCTACAAGGGCGCGATTGCCGGCAACGTCATCAACGTCAACAAGGGCGTGGTTGCTTTGCACCATACGTCCAGTATGAGTCTGCCCAAGCTGTCGCCGTTGGATGAAGAAGGCGAGAGTGGCGAAGAGCTGACCGCCATTCCGGAAAACTTCGAATTGGGCCAGAATTATCCCAATCCGTTCAACCCGAATACCACGATTGTTTTTGGCGTCCCGCGCGCCAGCGAAGTTGAATTGACGATTTTCAATCTCAAAGGGCAGGTGGTGCGAGTGCTGCACGATGGGCCTATGACCGCCGGTTACCATGAAGCTGAGTGGGACGGAACGGACTCCAACGGCTTGAAAGTTTCCAGCGGTGTTTATATCTATCGAATGCAGGCCGAGGGATTTGTGGCCAACCGGCGACTGATATTGATGAAGTAAAACCCCCCTCTTTCCCCCTTGCTAAGGGGGGATGAAAGGGGGGTCTGTTCACGCAGGATTTCAAATCCTGCGCGAGTGGGTCACCTCCGTTGAGGAATCGAGGGTTTGGTTTATACTTCAATATTTAGAATTCCTTGTTCGATATTCGAAATTCGGCTTTTAAGAAAGATTGAACAGATGAATATCGAACAGGGAATTTAGAATGTCGAGTGACAAGACAGGTTGGGCCTGGTGCGATGGGCAGTTGATGCCGCTGTCACAGAACACGGCCCTCTTTTCGCTTCTCGGTACCACTTACGGAGGCGATGGCAAATCCAACTTCGCGCTGCCCGACTTGCAGGGGCGAGCCCCGATGCATCCCGGACAAGGACCGGGACTGTCGCTGCATGATCTTGGAGAAACCGGAGGATCGGAGACGGTCACGTTGCTCGAATCGGAGATTCCCGCGCATTCTCACTCGGAGATGGCGCAGAACACCCCAGCCAACGTCGCCGCGCCGTCACCAACGGTAACTTTGGCCAGATCTTCGGGCGGATTCGCTTATCAAGTCAATAATCCTACACCGGTTTCGATGTCCGACCAGATGGTTGCGCCGGCCGGGGGCGACCAACCGCACAACAGTATGCAGCCATATCTCACATTCTATTTTTGCATCGCTTTGCAGGGCGTGTTTCCGCCGCGAACGTAAGCGCAGAGCGCAAAGGGCAGAGCGCAGAGAGCAAGGCGCAGAGAGAGCAGGAGTTTAATGATATGGTCGTTCTCCTACGCTCTGCTCTATGCGGATGATTATGATCGCCTATCGCCCGATAACTGCCGAAGATGAAGAATTCCTCTACCGCCTTTATGCCAGTACCCGTGAAGAAGAGCTATCGCCAACCGGATGGGACGAGGCGCAGAAGGAACCGTTCTTGCGAATGCAGTTCCGCGCCCAGGATGATCATTATCAAACCTATTATGCCAATGCGCGCTTTCAAATCATTTTGTTCAATGGCGAGCCGATTGGCCGTTTGTACGTGGCTCATTGGAAAAATGAGATCCGGCTGATCGACATCGCACTGCTGCCGGCGCATCGCAAGCGCGGATTGGGCTCGCTTATCATCAAAGAAATTCTCGCCGAAGCGGCGCAAACCGGTTTGCCTGTGACGATTCACGTCGAGAAATTCAATCCGGCGCTGCGGCTGTACGAGCGACTGGGGTTTAGGCCCATTGAAGACAAGGGCGTGTATTGGTTCATGGAATGGCGAGCGGGTCAGTAGTCAGTAGTTATTTGTCAGTTGATAATTCACAATTCACGATTAATCATTCACCATTGAAAATTGTGAATGGCGAATTGATAATTGTGAATTTAAGAGAGGAGAGAACACGGTGCTTGACCAACTACAAGCCTCAGATTTTACGCCCTACTTGCATGATAGATTCATCCTTCATACTGGCGCAGCGTCGCCCAGTGAGGCTGAATTGATTCAAGTAACGGAATTGGGAGCTGCCGCGCCCAATGCAAAACGGCCTCCCTTTTCCATCGTTTTGCGCGGTCCCAAAGACAAACGCTTGCCGCAGATGATTTATAAAGTTCAACACGATAAGTTAGGGACATTCGAAACCTTTCTCGTGCCCATCGGCGTCGAAGAAAAGGGCTATCATTATGAAGCCGTTTTCAATTGAGCGGGCGCCGGACGTACTAATATGCCTCGCCAGCAACTGGTGATTTACGTTAGTTTCTCTGCTGTCCTAACTCCCGATTTTTAAGTAAGCCGACCTGTACAACGTCGGCTTTTCTTTTTATCCCACAGCCCTTTTCACTCAATCTTTACTTTCCCTTAAGGGATTTGTAACGCTGCCGTTCTATATTTTTCTCACAAAACAAATGAACAGGATGAATCTTGAAAACGACCTTACGGAAAGACTGGAAATCAAACCGAAGTTCATTAAAGCAAATAGACTATCCTTTACTCAAAATTTACTCATTCTTAAGAAACCTGTAACAGTGTATCGCTAAAATGGAATCGAGATTGAGAACAAAACAGACGCTCTACCAAATGATGAAGCGAATCTTAGTCGTCGAAGACGAAGAGGATATTAACCTGTTGATTAACCAGCACCTGAGCAACTCAGGTTTCGAAGTAGAATCCGTGTACGATGGCTACCATGCATTGGAGGCTGCCGAGCATGGCCGGTTCGATCTCGTAGTCCTCGACATTTTGCTGCCCGGGATCGATGGCTGGGAGGTCTGCCAATTTCTGCGCAAATCCAACTCCACTGTGAATGTCCCGATAGTCTTTCTTTCGGCGCTGACCGGCGAAATGGAGCGCATCAAGGGTTTTGATTTGGGTGGTGATGACTACCTGGTTAAGCCGTTTTCGCCGCGGGAGTTGGTATCGCGTATCAAGGCCGTATTAAAACGCTCAGAAAACGGCGGCGCTGAAAGAACCACGCTCAACATCGGCGACATCAGCATCGACGTTTTGAAGCATCAGGTGTTTGTGGATAGTAATCCGATTCATTTGACCAGCAGCGAGTTCCTGCTGTTGCATCTTTTGATTTCGAATGGAGGAAGAGTTTTTTCGCGGCAGGAGCTGCTTGATGCCATCGGCGGAGAGAACCAGGTACTCGAATATGGAAATGTCGATGTGCACGTGCACAACATTCGCCACAAGATCGAAAAAAACCCGAAGAAGCCCAAATACATTCAGACGGTTTGGGGCGTCGGATATCGCTTCAGAAATTCAAGATAAGATTTAAAAGGAGTTTTTTATGAACACAGTCGTAAATCGAATGCAGGTGTTCTCAAAGTCATCAACGCCACAGCAGTCAGTCTGGCGGCTGGTGCTTACCACCATTGCATATTCAACATGGCTATTGTCGAAGAGCCTCAGGATCATTGTGATCTTGCATAAGGAAATGCTCAACCATATCGTCAGCCGTCAAGTCCAGGTCCGTCCCACGGTAATGAATCGTAACATTTTCAAGCGCTATGGCGTGTGGTGTATCGATATGCACGGCCTGATTCATGAAGAAATGGGTATTAAGTAGTCATCAGCTTTTGTCATAAATCAAACTCGAGGAGAAACAATAATGATAGCGAAATTGCGGAGTTGTTTTTTGTGGAGAAGTGTGCCAGGTAGTTTTATAATCAATTACCGCCGTTTTTTGGCAGTAGTTCTGGCATTGTCGGTTTTGATGGTATCGCCAATTGCATTTGCCAACGATCTTGCTATCGGTCGCATTGACGGCAAATTAGTAGATTCCGAAACCGGTGAGCCGCTCATTGGCGCCAACGTGTTCCTGGACGGCACCACGCTCGGCGCTGCCAACGATCTCGATGGCAAATTCACGATCACGAAGATTCCATCCGGGAATTATACCGTGGTGATTTCGATTCTCGGTTACAGCCTGCAAAAGATGATGGATGTAGAAATCGTTGCCGGCAAGAGCTTTAGCCTCAATTTAGCCATGACGCCAGAAGCTCTTGAGAGTGAGGAAGTGCTTGTCACCGCCTCGCTGTTAACGAACACCGATGCCGCGCTTTTGCAGCGGCGCCAGAAATCCATCGCCGTCAGCGATGCCATCAGCGCCGAGTCGATTTCCCGTTCGGCAAGCGGAACGGCTGCTGATGCAATGGAACAGGTTACCGGCGCTTCCATAGTTGATGGCCGTTATATTTACGTTCGAGGTTTGGGCGATCGTTACATGAACACGCAGCTCAACGGCAGCATCCTGCCGAGCTCCGATCCCAATCGCAATACTGTCTCGATGGATTTGTTTCCGGCAAAGTTTATTGACAACATTGTAACCACCAAAACCTTCACGCCTGATAAGCCAGGAAATTTCACCGGCGGCAGCGTCAACATCACCACTAAATCCTTCCCAGAGCGATTCTCGATGTCCTTTTCCAGCTCAGCTTCATTTAACACGCGCTCATCGCTGCAGAGGGGCCTGAGTTATCCCGGCGGCGATTCGGACTGGCTGGGCATCGATGACGGCACGCGCGATATTCCGGATGCGTTGACAGCTCCCAACGTGGTGGTTCCAAACATCGGGGAGGCGTTTACCAATCGTGAGAAAGCCCTTGAGCTGGATCGATTGTCGAAGGCTTTTAATCCGGTCATGTCCGTGTCATCGAAAGAGGCGCCAGTCGATCAAACTTACGCCTTTTCGGTGGGAAATCAGTTGAGCTTGTTTGGCAAGCCGCTGGGATATTTCGTCAGTCTCAGCTACAATCGCAATCTTTCTTCTTACGACGACGGCGTTAGCGCGCAGTATAGCCTGTCCGGCAGAGTTTCCGAAGTTAATGAATTGACCAACCTGTTTGCGCTTAGAGATACCAAAAGTACGGATGAAGCTTTGTGGGGCGGATTGGCCAGTCTGTCGTTTAAGCCGTCGACCAACCACAGTTTTCAAGCTAACTTCACATACAATCGTTCCGGCGAATCGCAGGCGCGTTATCAAACTGGCACGATGCCAGTTAATCTGGGGCCCGACACCCGCTATGAGACGCGCGTTTTGAAATGGACGGAGCGCGATCTGCGGTCGCTTCAGTTAAGCGGCGATCATTACTTGAAAAGTTTGTTCAATATGCGAGTCGATTGGGCGAGCTCGTTGACTGGCTCCAAGCAGGATGAGCCGGATCTGCGTTTCTTCAGCAATGATTTCACCACTCGAGCTCGAGAAGGTATCGAGACAACCTTTTATGCGATCACCATTTCCAATTACCCGAGGCCTGCACGATACTTCCGAAATCTCGACGAAAACATTTGGGACTCCTACTTGAACCTTTCCGTCCCCTTCAAACAATGGGGCGGGTTGAATAGCGCCGTCAAACTGGGCGGCGCCTACGGTTTTAAGGATAGAACTTTCCGCGAGCGGCGTTTCGATTATTTTCAATCGGATGCGCGCTACAACGGCAATCCGGAAACGTTTTTCGCGCTGGAGAATGTGGGCATCGTTGACAGCACTTCAAGCCGCTTCTTCCGCTTTGGCAATTACATTGTTGACGCAACTCAGCCCTCCAGCAACTACGATGGCGAGCAGGATGTGTATGCCGGTTACGGCATGATCGACCTGCCACTATTTCGTCGCTTGCGGTTAATTACCGGGCTTCGGTATGAAACCACTCGTATCGATGTCGTTAGCAAAGATCCCAACAAAGAAAAGGGCGACCTTTCCACCAACGACATTTTGCCCTCGGTGAACCTGGTTTATCAGATTGGCGAGAACATGAACATTCGCGGGGCATACGGTCGAACTCTTGCACGCCCAACGTTTCGTGAGCTTGCGCCATTCGCCTCGTTTGATTTCCTCGGCGATTTCATTTTCATCGGCAACCCCAACCTCGAGCGTACGCTTGTCGATAACTTTGACCTTCGTTGGGAGTGGTTCTCACGACCGGGAGAGATTTTTGCGGCTAGCGCGTTCTATAAAAATTTTGAAAATCCCATCGAGCGCGCCATTGTTTCCCAAAACAACCAGGGACAGTTCCAGAACGTGAAAAACGCTCGGGTGATAGGCCTGGAATTTGAGCTGCGCAAGCGGCTCGAGCAAATTCATCCGGTATTGAGTAATTTCCAACTCGGCGGCAACTTCTCGCTGATCGATTCTGAAGTCGATATTCCCCAGAAAGAGTTGCAGGCTATTTTGGCTTACGATCCGAATGCGTCACGTCAGCGCCCATTGCAGGGACAGTCGCCGTATGTTCTCAACGTAGATTTTGGATACGACAACTCGCAAACCGGCACCACCATCAGCCTTTTTTATAATCTGTTCGGCAAACGACTGGCGGAAGTCAGTCTCGGCGGCACACCCAATGTTTTTGAACAAGCGCGCGGCACGCTCGATCTGACTCTCTCGCAGAGGATTTGGAGAAGTCTGACCTTGAAGGCCTCTGCGAAGAATCTGCTCGACACCAGTATTCGCAAAGCCCACACTTTCAAAGATCAGGATTTTGTGGTTGCCGAATACAAAATCGGACGCACGTTTTCGTTCGGTACGACATTGAATATCGACTAAATAACCTTGCAAATTCGAACCAATAACTCACTAAAAACTATGAAGGAGTCAACGCATGTACTGTATGCTTAAGGGTCTTTTCATTCTGCTATTTCCAACACTGTTAGCAGCGCAAAATGTCATTCAGGTGACGGATGCGGATATAGTTGGTGACGTGTTTTGGACGAGCGACAACACCTACGTTTTGAACGGTTTTGTCTTCGTGGAAGATGGCGAGACGCTGACGATTGAAGCCGGGACGGTGGTGAAAGGGAAGCCGGGGCAAGCCGAAGCGGCGAGCGCGTTAATCGTGGCGCGGGGCGGGAAGATATTTGCGGAGGGCACGCCGACGCAGCCGATTATCTTTACGGCGGAGGCGGACGATGTCAATGATCCGAACGACCTGCCGGCAAATACGCGGGGTTTGTGGGGCGGGGTGATTATTCTTGGGCGGGCGACCATCAACGTGGCGGGCGGCGAGCAGGATATCGAGGGGATCCCGGTGACGGAGCCGCGGGGCGTGTTCGGGGGGACGGACGATGATGACAACTCTGGGGTATTTCGCTACGTGTCGCTGCGCTACGGCGGGACGAACATTGGCGCCAACAATGAGATCAACGGCTTGACGATGGGCGGCGTGGGTCGGGGGACGACGATCGAGTTTGTGGAAGTGTTCAACAATGCCGATGATGGCTATGAGTGGTTTGGGGGTACGGTGAACACGCGGTATTTGGTGAGCGCGTTCAACGATGACGACGGCTTTGATTATGACGAAGGCTGGCGCGGCCGCAATCAATTTTGGTTTTTGATTCAAGCGCCGGATGTAGGCGGCACGGGCGGCGAACACGATGGTGGAACGACGCCGGAAGACGGCTTGCCGTTTGCGATTCCGTTGATATACAATGCGACCGTACATAGGTTCGGGCGCTTCGTCGGCGAACTCGCGGAATGATTTTGCGCTGAACATTCGCGACAATGCGGGCGGGAAATACTACAACAGCGTGTTCACGGACTTTTTTGGACGCGGGGCGCAGATAGAGGATTTGGCGAGCGGCGAGGACAGCCGAGCGCGTTTGGATGCTGGGGATTTGATTTTGGAGAACAACATCTGGTTTGGCTTTGGGGCGGGGAGCGCGACGACGGACTTGTTTGCGCAGGATTTTGTGCACAGCTACGTGACGGATGCAG
>Ga0247727_10008249_pt1 | contig 19414 bp, 14 predicted proteins | sample WisWelCaveWW1625_FD_202498 | JGI IMG/M metagenome (GOLD analysis project Ga0247727, IMG submission 202498) | Biofilm microbial communities from Wishing Well Cave, Virginia, United States - WW16-25 | ecosystem: Environmental > Aquatic > Deep subsurface > Groundwater > Cave microbial mat | place... | reverse complement strand
CTCAAAAATATCGACGTGACGTTACCCAGAGATCGGTTGATTGTGCTGACCGGGGTCTCGGGGTCCGGCAAGTCGTCATTGGCCTTCGATACGATTTACGCGGAAGGACAGAGGCGTTATATCGAGTCTCTCTCCGCCTATACGCGCCAGTTTCTAGAGCAAATGGGGAAACCCGATCTCGACAGCATCGAGGGGCTCTCTCCAGCCATCTGCATCCGCCAGAAAACGACCAGCCACAATCCCCGCTCTACTGTCGGTACGATCACCGAACTGTATGATTACTTCCGTCTGCTGTTTGCACGCGTGGGTCGACCTTTTTGTTATCAATGCGGCAAACCGATTGCCGCACAAACCATCTCCCAAATGGTCGATGCCCTCATGGCAATTCCAGAAGGCGAAACCCTTCACATCTTAAGTCCCGTCATCCGCGGCCGAAAAGGAGAATTCAAAAAAGAGATCGATCTCATCCGGCAAAAGGGATTCACGCGCCTTCGCATAGATGGGAAAATGATTGACCTGACACAAGAGACCGCGCAAATCCGCGGCAAAACTCAAAAACATACACTCGAAGTCGTCGTCGATCGCCTGATACTCAAGGCCGGTCTTGAGCGTCGACTCGCAGAATCCCTGGAGATGGCCACGCAAATGTCAGAGGGTCTTGCGATTGTTCTTAGGGATCAGCAGGAAATGCTCTTTTCAGAGCATCAGGCCTGTATCGGCTGCGGGGTGAGCTACCCCACGATCGAACCGAGATTGTTTTCGTTTAATTCCCCCTATGGGGCATGCCCGACATGCAGTGGGATTGGCATGGCCATGATCCCAAACCCTCATAAGATTGTCCCCAATGACCGTCTCTCGATTCACAGGGGGGCCATCCGTCCCTGGATATGGAATCTCGCCTATACCGAGAACCCGGTGCTGCGCGCGGTCATTGCGCGTTTCCATATGGATATCGACTTGCCGTTTGGAGACCTCCCGCAGGAACACCGCCACATCCTGTTCTATGGATCGGATTCAGAAAAGATTGTTTTGACACTCGAGGGGAAACGCGTTCTGTTTGAAGGCATTGTTCCAAACCTGCAACGCCTCTATCGCGAAGCCTCATCCGGTAGTATCCGCGAAGAAATTGAGGTTTATATGACGCCACATCCCTGCGAAGTTTGCCAGGGCACACGCCTCAAACCCGAAAGTCTCGCCATCCGTGTCGGGGGACAATCCATTGCCGAAGTGACGCATATGTCCATCGGTGAGGCCCTGCAATGGATCACACAGCTGCAACTGACCGGCAAAGAAGAACAGATTGCGCAGCGGCTTTTGAAGGAAATTCGGGAGAGACTCACGTTCCTCAACAATGTGGGCACAGATTACCTCGCACTCGACCGTTCGGCCAGCACCCTGGCAGGGGGAGAGAGCCAGCGGATTCGCTTGGCCACCCAAATCGGTTCGTCTCTGATGGGTGTGCTTTATATTCTCGATGAGCCGAGCATCGGACTGCATCAGCGCGACAATGCGCGTCTGTTGGACACATTGAAACACTTAAGAGATCTCGGCAATACCGTGCTTGTGGTTGAACACGATCAGGAGACCATCGAGAGCGCGGATTGGGTTGTCGATATGGGCCCAGGCGCAGGCATTTATGGAGGACAGGTTGTAGCCGCGGGCACCCCGCAAGAGATCGCCGCTTCCGGCTCACTGACCGGAGACTATCTCTCAGGCAACAAAGTTGTCTCTCTCCCTCCCAGGCATCGCATTGCGCGTGGTTATCTAAAAATACAAGGGGCCTGCGAAAATAATTTGAAGCATATCGACGTGGAAATTCCGGTCGGCTTGCTCAGCTGTGTGACCGGGGTTTCAGGCTCGGGCAAATCCACACTGATCTTAAACGTGCTGCTCGAGGGCTTAATGCAACAACGGCTCGGACACCCCCAATCCTCTACGAAATATCAGGCGATTATTGGCGTGGAACATTTTGATAAAATCATTCATATCGATCAGTCTCCGATCGGGCGCACGCCACGCTCGAACCCTGCGACCTATACCGGTGTCTTCACGTTGATCCGGGATTTTTACGCCAATCTTCCGCTATCGCGTATGCGAGGATATCAGGCAGGCCGTTATTCTTTTAACGTCAAGGGCGGCAGATGCGAAACCTGTCGCGGCGACGGATTGCTCAAGATCGAAATGCACTTTCTGCCAGACGTCTATGTGCCCTGCGAGGCCTGTCACGGAAAACGTTACAATCGAGAGACCCTCGATGTGCGCTATCGGGAGGCCAGTATTGCGGGTGTGCTCGACATGACTGTGGATACGGCACTCGATTTTTTCAAAAGCGTTCCCCCCATTCATGAAATGTTAACGACGTTGCAGGAGGTGGGGCTCGGTTATCTTAAACTGGGGCAATCTGCGACGACACTCTCCGGAGGCGAGGCCCAACGGATCAAGCTCTCTCGGGAAATTGTTCGGCGTGCGACGGGCCGCACCCTTTATATTCTCGATGAGCCGACCACCGGCTTACACTTCGCAGATGTCCAAAAATTGTTGGACATTCTCAATCGTTTCGTGGGGTCCGGCAATACCGTCATTGTCATTGAACACAACCTCGATGTTATTCGAAACGCCGATTGGATTATCGATCTTGGCCCTGAAGGCGGAGATCGCGGCGGAGAGGTCATTGCGTGCGGCACGCCGGAGATCGTTGCAGCCACACCGAGATCGCACACCGGCCAGTTTCTAAAACAGGGATTTGCAGACAACACATTGCGCAAGGCAGAATAGGCCGATCGCCCGATCACATATAACCCCAATGCGCATCGTTTAAGAAAAGGACAAAAGATGACAGCACAATTCGATCCGACGCAAACATCAGATCAGGCAAGGCAAGCCGCGCTTGAAGCTTTGCTTTATAGTTCCAAAACACCCGGTACGGACATTCGTCATGCGATCCTGAAATGGATTCACCAGGAACCCGTAAAGTGGCTCCGCCAGATTGAGGTGCGCCTACTTAAAAGGTGTGCGTTCGAGGCGGAGGATTTGTCGGGGCTGACCGCGTTGCTTGAATCGCCCCATGCGGATGTGCGTCTGGAGGGGGCAGGTTTGTTACGCCACCTGGTTTCCGTAACCCTTGCTGGGAAAAAGGGCGAGGTACGCAAGGCATATGAAGAACATTTGTTGCCGATTTTGGCCCGCAATCTGAAAATGAAAGAAGCCGATGCCGCCTGGATGGATCTGTATCAAACACTGGCCGCATTGACACAAACACCAGAGGGCGATCTCCTGATGATCGAATGTTTGGCCGCGGGGGGAGAAGAGGCATTGTTTCTCTTTGCGCAATACGCGCAAAAGCATCATCCCGCCGCTGGACTGCAAGCCCTATTGGACGGGTACGCCATCGCCAAACAGGACGAGACGATGCTGCATATTCTCAGGGCGTTTCGTATGGTGCTCTCGAAAAGCCTTCCCCCGCACGGTTATTCCGATACGGAACCGGTCCTGCGCACCCTGCTCGGCGGACTTGCCTGTGTGAGTGAAAATGTGCGCCAGGAAGCTGCAATGTCGCTTGCCACACGGGCCCGTGCGGCAAAAATACAGAAGGTTGCTCTACCGCTGGAGTCCGAAATCTGGGAGGTACTTTTTTCTCTCTATACGACACGTCTATCGGCAAGAACGGCACCCGATCGCGATCAAGCCAAGGAGGCCCTACGTGTTTGGCCCATCACGCCGGAACGCCTCGGCAAAATTTTTGAGCTCATGCATCGTGTTTCCGATGAGCTCCAGAAACAAAATGTCGTTGATCTCGTCGCCACATTCAAAACGGCGGAATCACGCGGTGAACTCATGAAGATGCTGAAAGTCAATTTTGCGGGACTGCGCCTGGAGGCGCAAAAAACGGTGATCAACGCGGCGAGCGGCTATGTTCCCGATGCAGACATCGAAGCCGAACTCGAGAAACTCCTGGAGGGCAAGGGGCTGCACGCCGATATTCAGGCCAAGCTGGCCGATACCCTTTTTGCAGATATCCCGAGTCTCACCGAACGTCTGACACGCTGGTTACGGGTTGATCAAAAGAGTAAACGCCCGGCGCTCGAACGTTTTGAGTTGCCGATGATGCATATCAAGATTATCGAGTCGGCCAAAAAACGTTCCACTGAAATCACGCTGCGCACCCTACTCGAAAATCTCGCACCGCTTTTGATGATGAACGATGCAAAAATCAAACTTCATGAGACGTTACGTGACTTCCCCGCATCCACCGCTACGCTCAAGATGGGCGAGGTGTCTCAAACCCTCCTGCCGCTGATCGATCGCCATGCTCAAGGTCAGGTGGTCTTTAGCGGTTTTACATTGCCCAGTTTGTATGGGGGTGCCAGTGCATTAGAATATGGCAACCCTGAAAAGGATCAGGCTGTCGGTCTCGGCCCACACGCGGCAGAGATGGCAAAAGATTTTATCAAAAAGCTGATTCAAGATGTTTTCTCCGGCGAAGTGGAAGATTGGTTACCCTCAACCACCCAATTTCAATTGACGCAAGAAACGGGGACAATCACACTCACCTTACTGCCCGTATTGCCTGCTTGATGCGCTGATCTCAACCTGACTGTCACCCGATGGTGTATTTGCAGTTGTAGCCGCAAGCCTCGCAGAATACGAGGGGCATCTTCACGCCGCATCGCGTGACCGACGCGCCGGTCACTTCATCCCAAATGGATTGCCATGAGTCAGATGAATGGTATATGGTGATCTCCTGAGTTGTTATTGGGGTTGTTGAGGTAGAGAGGGGAAAATATGCTGGAAGTTCAGTTTGAAGACCTTTTGAAGGCCGGTGTTCACTTTGGGCATCGGGTACAGCGATGGAATCCAAAGATGGAACCCTACCTGTTTGGCGCACGCAATGGGATTCACATTATCGACTTACATAAAACGCTGTCTAAATGTGCTGAAGCGTATAATTTTATCTGTGATACGGTTTTACAGGGGGGGCGTATTCTTTTTGTGGCGACAAAAAAACAGGTAAGAAATGTCGTTCGTGAAGCCGCACGTTCTTGCGATGCATATTACGTAACGCACCGCTGGCTTGGAGGGATGTTAACAAACTTTTCTACAATACGGAAAAGTGTAGAAAGGCTGAAGAAGATTGAAGCGATGTGTAAGGAGGGTGCCCACCATGGACTTCCAAAAAAAGAGATATTGCGTATGGAAAAAGAGCGTGACTCTCTGCTCCGACAGCTCGAAGGGGTTCGAGAGATGGTCTCGTTGCCTGAGGCGATCTTTATTGTCGATATCGTCGAGGAGTCTACGGCTGTTTTGGAAGCGTGTCGGTTGGGGATCCCTATCGTTGCGATCGTGGATTCTAATGGGAATCTCGATGATGTGGATTATCCGATTCCAGGGAACGATGATGCGGTGAAGTCTGTTCAGTTAATCGTCACACAGATGGCCGCAGCAGTGATCGAAGGTCGTAAGAGCGCTGAAGCGCAAAGACTGGAGCAGCTCGCGATGCTTGTACAACATCAGCCGAGTCAGCAGGAGCAACAGGAAGAAGTTAGCGCTGCGTCTCTATAGAAGGCATGGATGGTCTCTTCCGATAAAATAAAGACACTGCGAGAAAAAACAGGGGCAGGGATCATGGACTGTAAAAACGCCCTTGTCCATTCACAAGATAATTTTGATCAGGCATTAGAATATTTACACCATAAAGGAATTTCGGCTGCCGGGAAAAAGGCGGGTCGTGAAACACAGGCCGGTTTGGTCAGTAGTTATATTCATTTTGGAGGAAAAATAGGCGTACTGGTTGAAATCAATTGTGAAACAGATTTTGTTGCTCGCAACGATGAGTTTCAAACCCTTGTGAAAGATGTTGCGATACAAATTGCAGGGGCATCTCCACCGCCTCTTTATGTACAGCGGAGTGATATCCCGGTCGATGTTACAGACAAGGAGCGTACTTGGGCCATGGCAGAGGTGGAACAGATGGGCAAGCCTGCGGCAATCCTAGAAAAAATTGCAAACGGAAAAGTTGAAAAACGTCTTCAAGAGCTCTGTTTATTAGATCAACCTTTTATCAAAGACCCACAACTGACCGTCAGAGAAATGATTGCGAAACAAATTGCTAAATTGGGTGAGAATATTCAAGTGCGTCGTTTTACGCGCTATCAACTTGGAACATCTGCCTAATTATACACAGCGACATAAGTCTGCTGCGCCATTTGATGACTGCGTTGTGTGGTGCTCGGCATCCTCATGTACGTCCATGTACATTCCGGTGCCTGCGCTCCGCAGGCCTTGTCCTCATCCGGCTCGCGACGACTTCTGACGCTGTGTATCAAATCGCCCTGTGTTTCATGAGGGCATAAAATGAAGGCAAAATGTCCTCTGCAAAGTACAAACGCGTTCTGTTAAAGTTGAGCGGTGAGGTCCTCGCAGGTGCTCAGGGCTATGGTATTGATCCTAAGACCATGGATGCCGTCTCGGAGGGTATCAAAGAGATGGTGGTGTTGGGCGTGCAGACAGCCGTGGTTATTGGCGGGGGGAATATCTTCCGTGGTCTTGCGGCAAGTGCCCATGGCATGGAACGCACGTCCGCCGACTACATGGGCATGCTGGCCACCCTGCTCAATGCCTTAGCCCTACAATCTACACTGGAGCAGAAAGGCGTGACCACCAGGGTCCAGTCTGCGATAGAAATGAAGTCTCTGGCAGAGAGCTATATTCGAAGGAAGGCGATCCGTCATCTTGAAAAGAAGCGCGTTGTGATTTTTGCTGCCGGTACAGGCAATCCATATTTTTCTACAGATACTGCGGCCGTACTGCGTGCAATGGAGGTCGGCGCAGAGGTTATTTTAAAAGGAACCAAGGTGAACGGTGTCTTTGATCGAGACCCGGTGAAATACCCCGATGCCATCCAATTCCAATCCCTCACATTCTTTGAGGTGATTGAAAAGGGATTGGAGATTATGGATTCAACCGCCATGACGCTCGCGATGGACAACAATCTCACACTCCGTGTTTTTAATATTAACGACTTAGGAAACATCCGAAGGGTTTTAATGGGTGAATCGGTCGGAACGCTGGTCACGCGATCGAAGCAGTAGGTTTATCCTTTTAGATATAAAAATGCTCCCTGAAGTCAAAAAAACCTTACAGAGAAAAATTGATGAAGCCTATGGGCATCTGGCAACCAGTCTTGCCGGGATTAGAACAGGACGTGCCTCTGTGATGTTGTTTGATGCCGTCAAAGTCGATTGTTACGGAACGATGATGCCCTTAAAGCAGATGGCAGGCCTATCGACACCGGATAGCCGAACCGTTTTAATCCAGCCGTGGGACATCGCACAAATTGCAGCGATTGAAAAAGCGATCCTGATCTCAGGGCTTGATCTTACGCCTTCTAATGACGGGAAAGTGATTCGAATCACCCTGCCGCAGCTCACCGAAGCGCGTCGTAAAGAAATGATGAAATGGGTTTCAAAACTCGGTGAGGAAGGTAAAATTAACATTCGCAGCGCCCGCAGAGAAGCCATCGAAGCGATGAAGGCACTTCAGAAATCAGGCGCACTTCCGGAGGATACGGCGCGTCATCATCAGGAAGAAGCACAACGTTTGACCGATGCGGCCATGACGCATATTGAAGAGATGATCAAAAAAAAGGAGCAAGAAATACTCGAAATTTAGCGCAACGAGAGGGGGGAAAATGTCTAACGAATTTGCAAAACGGTTGTATGCAGGTATGTCTTCCAAGCTTGCGGAGGCAAAAAAGACCCTGGGCACGCCGCTGACGCTCACAGAAAAAATTCTTGTGACACATTGCGATGATTTTAAAACACAGACATGGAAACGCGGTGTTGCGCAGCTGGTGCTGCGTCCGGATCGTGTGGCGATGCAAGATGCGACCGCGCAGATGGCCATGCTTCAGTTTATTCAGGCCGGTCAGACGAAAGCCGCCGTGCCCAGCACCATTCACTGCGACCATTTGATCCGAGCCCAGAGTGGCGCACAAGAAGATATCGAACGTGCGATTTCTGAAAATCGGGAGGTCTATAATTTTTTGGCCTCTGCAGCGAAGAAATACGGGATCGGCTTTTGGAAACCCGGGGCGGGCATTATTCATCAAGTGGTGCTCGAAAACTATGCGGCCCCGGGCAGCCTCATCATCGGTACGGATTCTCATACGCCCAATGCCGGAGGCCTGGGAACCCTTGCCATCGGTGTGGGCGGGGCTGATGCCGGAGAGGTGATGGCCGGACTCGCCTGGGAAGTATTGCACCCGAAATTGGTGGGTGTACGGCTTACAGGCCGACTTGCGGGCTGGACCTCAGCCAAGGATGTGATTTTATATCTCTGTGGGAAGCTGACCACAAAAGGAGGAACCAACAAAGTGGTGGAGTATTTTGGGCCGGGGACGGCAACGCTGAGCGCCACAGGAAAGGCGACCATCACCAATATGGGGGCGGAGTTGGGGGCCACCACCTCTATTTTCCCCTATGATGCGAAGATGGCGGCCTATTTAAGGGCCACACGCAGAGCCGATATCGCTGATTTAGCGGATGCCCACCGCGCTCTGTTGACGGCGGATCCGGAAGTCGAAACAACACCGGAACGCTATTTTGACCAAGTCATTGAAATTGACCTCTCGAGACTCGAACCCCATATCGTAGGTCCCCATACGCCGGACCTGGCCCGTCCGATCTCGCAAATGGCCGCAGATGCCGCGCGCGAAGGCTATCCCACGACCCTCAAAGCGACACTGATTGGAAGCTGTACCAATTCTTCTTATGAGGATATTAGCCGTGCCGCCCACATTGCCAGACAAGGCTTAAAAGCCGGATTGAGGGCAAAAACCGCGTTTCTGGTGACACCGGGATCCGAGAGTATTTATCAGACGATGCGAAGAGACGGTTTTTTAGAAACCTTTGAAGCCATGGGAGCGACCGTGTTGGCCAATGCCTGTGGGCCCTGTATCGGACAATGGAAACGTAGCGATGTGGTCAAAGGCGAGAAAAATTCAATTCTGAGCTCGTTTAACCGAAATTTCCCGGGCCGTAACGATGGGATCGCAGAAACGCTTTCGTTCCTCAGCAGTCCTGAAATTGTAACGGCCATGGCCTTCTCTGGCGATCTGCGGTTCAATCCCGTCAAAGATACACTCACGGCTTCCGATGGAACCGCCATCCCATTCGAGCCCCCCCAAGGGGAAGAGTTGCCCCCCCATGGGTTTGCGAGCGGGGAAGAAGGACTGGTCGTGCCGAAAGCAGGCGACGAAAACGTTTCGCTCGACTTGCCTGAAAATAGTGAACGGCTCCAGTTATTAAAACCCTTCCCGCGCTGGGATGGGAGCGATTTTCAAAAACTACCTATTTTATTTAGGACCAAGGGAAAGTGCACGACCGATCATATTTCTCCGGCAGGCCCTTGGCTGAAGTTCAGAGGACATCTTGACAAGATCAGCGACAATCTTCTGTTGGGTGCGTCTAACGCCTACACTGCGAAGACGGGTGAGACCCAGAACGTGCTGACCGGAGAGACGACAACCCCGGCCGCCGTTGCACGCCACTACCTCGCTCAACAAATGGGATCGCTCATTATTGGTGACGAAAATTATGGAGAGGGTAGCTCGAGAGAACATGCCGCAATGTCACCGCGATATCTCGGAGTCAAGGTCGTGCTTGTGAAAAGTTTCGCGCGGATTCACGAGACCAACCTCAAAAAGCAGGGGGTTTTGCCGCTTACGTTTGTCAAACCCGAGGACGGAGATCGTTTCGAACAGCATGACCGTGTGAGCATCACCGGTCTCTCTGCGCTTGTGCCGGATCGGCCTGTGACCGTTATTTTGCACAAGGCTGATGGCGAGGAGATCACGCTTGAAGCGCGGCACAGTATGACCGAGCCACAGATTGCGTGGTTTCGGGCGGGCTCCGCACTCAACGCGCTCGGCGACATCTAGCGATCCGAGCCCCTCTCTGAGGCAACCGGCTATCACGATGCACGAGACAGTCCAGTGGGCATTACGCATCGTTATCTTAATTGCCATTGCGGTCTATATCTACTATCTTGTCTCGGTTTTGTCGCCACAGGCAGACATGTTTGCCCCAGTCTAATGGTTCAACATCAGGTGGGATAGCGCTTTTCCTCCACGCCTCCGCAAACACAGGAATTCATAAGAGCGTGGTGGCAATGATGGAGTAAGATCATGGAGAGGCTTGCGCCATTGCGTGAAAAGATCGATGCGTTGGACAATCAGATGCTTGCTTTGCTCAACGCACGTGTCAAAACCGTTTTGGAGATTGCAGAGATCAAACAGCAGACGCAGGCCTGCGCATTTGTCCCGTCCCGTGAACAGGAAATTTATGCCCGTCTGATACAGAACAATCCGGGCCCCCTGGGCCAGGACGCACTGGTGCGCATCTTTCGTGAGGTGGTCTCTGCGTCACGCGCGATGGAAGGGCCGGTCACCGTGGCCTATCTCGGGCCCCGAGCGACGTTTACCCATCGGGCTGCGTTGTGCTACTTCGGCGGTTCGGTGAAAGACCTGCCATTTCCAACGATTCAGGCCGTCTTTGAAGAGGTCGAACGCGATCGCGTCGATTTCGGGGTTGTCCCGATCGAAAACTCCACAGAAGGCGTCGTCAACCACACGCTGGATTTGTTTCTCGATTCACAGGTTCAGATCTTCGGAGAGATCATGCAAGAGATTGAACAACACCTGCTTGCCTCACATCACGACATCACACAGGTGCAATGTGTTTGCTCTCATCCTCACGCCCTGGCCCAGTGCAAGGATTTCCTGCGGGTCCACATGCCAGGCATCGCGCTTCGCGATGTAGAAAGCACGGCACACGCGGCGGAAATGGCGCGGGACAATCCGCATATTGCAGCCATCGCCTCCGAATTAGCGGCCCAACTCTATCATCTCGTGATCCTCAAACGCCGCATCGAAGATCACCCCCATAACGCCACGCGATTTCTCATCGTCTCCAAACAAACGCCACCACGCGGTCAGCATCATCGCACTTCTCTGCTGCTCGGCGTTCAGGATAAGGCGGGAGCCCTTTATGAAATCCTTCGTCCTTTCTCAGAACGGAAGATCAATCTCACGCGCATCGAGTCCCATCCTTCCCGGCGTAAGGCATGGGAATATTTTTTCTACATCGATGCGGAAGGACATGTGGAGGATCCCCCACTGCAATCTGCGCTGGATGAAATTCGACGCTTCGCTGTTTTCATCAAAATCCTCGGCGCTTACCCTGCCGTGTCGGGCCGATCGGCGTGAATTTCTCGATCAGTCCAGATATCGCCACACTGACCCCCTATGTGCCGGGCAAGCCTGTCGAGACGCTACAGCGAGAGATGGGTATCAAGAAATCCATCATTAAACTGGCCTCCAATGAAAATCCGTTAGGCCCTTCCCCCATGGCGATGCAGGCCGTTCGAAGTGGCATACGTAGCCTGTCTCGCTATCCGGATGGCGCGGGATACAGTCTGCGAACTGCGCTTTCAGAACGCTGGTCTGTCTCGCCGCAACAAATCTGTATTGGAAACGGCTCGAATGAGATGATCGAACTGCTCGTCCGCGCTTTTATCTTACCCGCCGATGAAGTCATTCTCTCGCATCCGAGTTTTTCTCTCTATCGCTTGATGGTACAGGCCGGTCATGGGGTCTCCATCACCATACCGTTGCGAGACGGATGTTATGATTTGCCTGCCATTGCCCAAGCCGTGACCTCCAAAACGCGTCTGATCTTTATCTGTAACCCCAACAATCCGACCGGAACGGCCGTGGGCCATCATGCGATGGAAGCGTTGCTCAAACGCATTCCGAACCATGTGCTGGTGGTTTGCGATGAGGCCTATGCCGAGTATGCCACCCTGCCTGATTTTCCCAATTCCGTCCAGTGGCTCAAGGAGGGTGCCCCGATGATCATGCTACGAACGTTTTCTAAAATTTACGGTCTGGCGGGCTTGCGCATCGGTTATGGCATCGGTCCTGCCGAAGCCGTAGGCTATCTCGAGCGCGTGCGCCAGCCCTTTAACACCAATGTGCTGGCCCAGCGGGCGGCACTGGCCGCTTTAAGTGATGACGCGCATGTGGCGCGTTCCCTTGAAATCAATCGGGGTGGGGCGGAATATCTCAGCCGACAATTTGACGCGATGGGAATTCCCTATCTCCCCACCCAGACCAACTTTATCTATTTTACGCTCCATGAGCCCATCGGACCGCAGGTCTACACTGCACTCCTACAAGACGGGGTCATCATTCGGCATCTGGAACAAAATCACATGCGCGTCACGATTGGCCTGCCACAGGAAAACCGGCGATTCATTCGGGCTTTAAAAAAAACGCTCTCGGTGGGTAAGGTCTAGAGATGCCTGTCTTAGAAACATTGGCCCTGCGGGGCTTGATCCAACAATGTTCCGCGCGTGAAGCACTGTCGGAGCGCTTGTCTCAATCGCCGATTGTTTTTTATGTGGGATTTGATCCCACTGCGGACAGTTTCCATGTGGGCAATCTCGTGCCGATCATGGCCATGATGCACCTGCAACGCGAGGGGCATGTCCCGATTGCCGTCCTCGGTGGTGGTACCGCCCAGGTCGGAGACCCGAGCGGCAAGACCCAGATTCGCCCGATGCTCTCCGTTCCAGAGATTGCCAAAAACGGAGAGGCTTTACAGAACCAGCTGCAACGCTATTTGCCGCTCGATGGCACGCATGGGCTGTTCGTCAATAATGCGGACTGGCTTTGTGGAGTGGATTATCTTACGTTTCTGCGTACCGTGGGTCGGCATTTTAAGGTCAATGAAATGATCCGGGTCGAGGCCTATCGCCAACGCCTCGAACGCGCCGAGGGACTCTCCTTCCTCGAATTTAATTATCAATTGCTCCAGGCCTATGATTTTTTGACGTTGTATCGGCGGTGGCACTGCACATTACAAATGGGTGGGGACGACCAATGGGGCAATATTCTTGCAGGAATCGATCTTATCCGCAAAGTGGAAGGCGTTACGGCATATGCATTGACTTTTCCGCTGCTGGTGACGGCCACAGGACAAAAAATGGGAAAGACAGAATCCGGAACCCTGTGGCTTGACGCGCGCAAAACCTCCCCGTATGATTTTTACCAGTACTGGATCAACACAGACGATCGGGATGTGGCACGGTTTCTCGCGTATTTTACATTGTTGCCGATGCAAGAGATTGCAACCTTAACTGCACACGGTGGCGCAGATTTGAAAACGGCCAAGGCGATTCTCGCGTTTGAGGTCACCCGCCTTGCCCATGGTCTCGAGGCTGCAACCCGATCGCAAGGGGCCTCTCAAGCGGCTTTTGGCCATGCACAGGGCGATCTATCCGCCATGCCAACTTCAACGATCGCGCGCATTCGATTGCAACCGGGGCTTAGCCTGGTGGACCTGCTCTGCGAGGCCGGCCTGACGGTCTCCCGCGGTGCAGCCCGCAGACTGATCTCTCAGGGGGGGGCCTATGTGAACGGCGCGCCGATGATCGAAGTGGATACGATGATCACCGAGACCTACATTACAGACGGTATCCTGCTCTTACGCTATGGCAAAAAACGATATCATCGGATCGTCGTGACTTCGTAAGCAGTGCTGTTCCACGGAAAGGTATGAAATGATTATTGTATTAAAACCCGGCACCATGCAGGCTCAGATTGAGGAGATCACGCGCCGCATTACGGCGGCAGGCCTGTCCCCTCAAATCATTCAGGGCACGGAGCGCACCGTCATCGCTGCCATTGGAGACGAACGGCTCATGCTCCAGCATCAATCTTTGTCGGTCTTTCCGTTTGTGGAAGAGGCCCTGCCGATTCTTTCTCCCTACAAATTGGTGAGCCGAGAATTTCAAAAGTCAGACACCGTCGTTTCCGTCGGAACAACGCGTATTGGCGGGGGAAATGCGATTGCAGTCATGGCAGGTCCCTGTTCCGTCGAAACGCGTGACCGACTCGTGGCCATTGCCGAATCCGTGAAGAATGCCGGTGCTGTGATTTTGCGAGGTGGGGCGTTCAAACCCCGTACCTCGCCTCATGCCTTTCAGGGGCTCGGAGAAGAGGGCCTCGAGTATCTCTCCTACGCCAGACAGCAAACGGGTTTGCCCGTCATCACGGAGATTATGGATCCGCGCGATCTGCCATTGATCATGAAACATGCCGACATCATTCAGATTGGCGCGCGCAACATGCAAAATTTTCGGCTGCTCTCGGAAGTGGGCGCACAGCAAGAGAAGCCCATCATGCTCAAACGCGGACTCTCGGCCACCCTCAAAGAATTTCTGCTTTCTGCAGAATATCTGCTCTCGGCCGGAAACAGTCAGGTCATGCTCTGCGAGCGGGGCATTCGCACCTTCGAGACGGAAACGCGTAATACCCTCGATCTCTCTGCGGTACCTGCACTGCGTGCGATGTCACATTTGCCGATTGTGATTGACCCGAGTCATGCTGTCGGCAAGACTTATCTGGTGGCCCCAATGGCCAAAGCCGCCATTGCGGCCGGGGCCGATGCCCTCATGATCGAAGTGCACTCGCATCCAGAAGAAGCTTACTGTGATGGAGAGCAGGCACTCCTCCCGTCGGACTTCAAAACACTCATGTTGCAATTGCATCGTATTGCACAGGCAATCGACCGTACCCTCGCCTCACCGCTTCTCTCCTAAAACTCATGACAACAAGCCTGCACTTTCGGACCATGGCAATCATCGGCGTAGGGCTCATCGGCGGCTCTCTCGGCTTGCTCGCCCGACGCAAACATCTCGTGAAGACCGTCATTGGTTATGGGAAGAAACGCGGAGAGCTCCAACGGGCCATTGCTGCCGGGGCCATCGATCGCTACTACCTCTCCCTTTCCAAGGCTGTTGAAGACGCTGATCTCGTTGTGTTGGCCACACCGGTCGGCACGTTTGAAAAACTCTGTCGATCGATTGCCCCCTATCTGAAATCGGGTGCCATCGTGACGGATGTCGGCAGCACAAAGGGCGCGTGGGCGTCCCGAATGGCGTCGATCCTCCCTCAAGGGGTCTCCTTCGTTGGGGGACATCCCATTGCAGGCCGAGAACGCTCAGGGATCGAGGCCTCAACCGCAGGGTTATTTGACGGGCATTACTGTATTCTCACACCCACCCCAGAGACCCCGCCACATGCACTTAAAAAAATGCGCCTGTTCTGGGAGGTTTTGGGATGCACGGTGGTGGAGATGGATCCGCATGAACATGATCGCATCATGGCAGCATCGAGCCACCTGCCACATTTATTGGCCTATGCCCTAATGGACACACTCTGTCATCTCACCCTGGAATCAGATAAGCCCGTGCGATTTTCAGCGGGAGGCTTGCGCGATTTCACGCGTGTTGCTGCAAGCTCGCCGGAGATGTGGCGGGATATTTTCCTCTCTAACGGGGAAAATGTGGTGCGTATGGTCGATCTCTATATCGAGGGTCTTGAACATCTTAAGAAAAAAATTTGCGCAAACGATGGCGACGGTTTATTAGAGATTCTTTCTCGCGCGCGCCTGATTCGACAAAAGGTGGCCTCTTGAACCCACAGGGACCGCTGCGCGGCACACTGCAAGTTCCAGGGGACAAATCCATCACCCATCGGGCCATCCTGCTCTCTGCGATCGCCGACGGGGTGAGCCACCTGTATGGATACCTCCCGTCTCTGGACTGCCTCTCTACGATCTCGGCGTTTCGGAAGATGGGAGTCTCGATCTCTGAGTGTCATCCCCCTCCCCGAGGTCAGCGCGGTCCCGCCTTGAGGATCGAAGGCGTGGGATTGCATGGACTCAAAGAACCTACGAATGTCATCGATTGCGGCAATTCCGGAACCACGCTGCGGCTGCTCTGTGGGCTTTTGGCCGGGCAACCTTTTTTTTCTGCGCTGACCGGAGATGATTCGCTGCGTCAGAGGCCCATGCGCCGCGTGGTCACACCGCTTTGCCAGATGGGAGCCCAGATGATCGGCCGTCAAGAAGGCCAATATGCGCCACTTGCAATCCGTGGCGGGAAATTATCTGGCATTCATTACCGTCTTCCAATGGCAAGCGCACAGGTCAAATCGGCTGTGCTTCTGGCGGGTTTATACGCAGACGGTATCACCTGTGTGACCGAGTCTGCCGTTTCACGCGATCATACGGAACGACTTTTTACAACCCTTGGGGTCCCCTGCAAGAAAACGCCCGAGGGCATCACGATATCAAGAGGGGCGTCATGGGCCGCAAGAGAGATCGCAATTCCTGGAGATATCTCTTCCGCAGCGTTTTTTCTCGTCGCGGCCACCCTTGTGCCCAACTCTGAAATTTATATCGAGCAGGTCGGTGTCAATCCGACGCGCACCGGCATCGTCACGCTACTTCAGCAAATGGGGGCAGATCTGACGGTGAGCCCGATGGGCTTTTTTGGCGTAGAGCCTGTCGCCAATCTCGTTGTGCGCGCAAGTCGGCTCACGGGCATTCATGTCACCGAAGAGATGATGCCCGCCATCATCGACGAGTTCCCGATTTTCTGTGTCGCCGCGGCTATGGCGGAAGGGGAGACATCCATTCGCGGGGGTACAGAGTTGCGTCTTAAGGAAAGCGATCGGATTGCAAGCATGACTGCGGCCTTGCGGGGTCTCGGTGTGAACGTTACCGAACTTTCAGACGGCATTCACATCGAGGGGCGGGGCGGCAAACCCTTCTGTGGATTTCGCTGTAAAACCGCAGGTGATCACCGCATTGCGATGTCTATGGCCATTGCCGGCCGGGTCGCCGAGGGGGAGGTCGAACTGGATGATCCCGCATGTATCGAAACCTCCTTTCCCGATTTTTTTGCGCGGCTCGCGTCGCTTTCATAGAGATTTTCAAAAGAATGTTGGCTCAGGTTTTTGGCATTTTCGGAACCCCGATCGCCCATGCACTCTCTCCTGTCATGCACAATGCGGCTTTTGCCGCTTTGGGATTGCCTCACCACTACCACGCCTTTGAGGTCGCACCTGATCGTTTAGAAGAGGCCATCCAGGCCATGGACGCACTTGGATTTGGAGGCGTCAATATCACCCTCCCCCATAAAGAGAAGGTGCTGCCATTTTTGGATCGCATCGATACCACGGCCCGGCGTGTCGGCGCAGTCAATACCATCGCGATCGAAAACGGTCGGTGGGTGGGCTATAACACCGATGGCGCCGGATGGATGCGTGCCCTCCTGGAAGCAGGCGTCGATCCGATGGGCATGCGTGCGCTCCTGCTTGGCTCCGGAGGGGCTGCCGCTTCCGTGGCGTATACCTTGCTCGAACATCAAGCCGGGCCTCTCTCTATTTTTTGTCGTCGTACGGAGACCGGACATCCTCTTGCAAATCGCCTACGCGCAACCTTTCCACAGCATGAGATTGAAGTTTTCCCGCTTTCCGAGTTTCAGAAAATCGTATCCGACTTCCCGAAAGCACTGCTGATTCAGGCAACCCCACTCGGATTATGCCCTGACGATCCGTTGCCGATCCCCATAGAGTCCCTGCAACCGGGTTGGGTGGTTTCTGACTTGGTTTATCGTCCTTACGAAACACCCCTGTTAGTGCAGGCTAAAAAACGTGGCGTGCAAACCATTCCAGGAATCGGCATGTTGCTCTATCAGGGTGTTTTGGCGTTTGAGAGATGGACTGGAGAGATCGCTCCCATTTCTGTCATGAAAGCCGCACTCTCTCACGCTTTGAATTGCGCACGATAGGCGTACTCCATGAAGCACCCGCTGTCACTCCCCCTTCCATGTCGGGGACGATGGACCGCCCTCCTGATCGTCGGGGGGAGGCTCTTACTCGTGTGCAGCCTGTTCTCTCGTCCCCTCTTGGCTGCGGATGTGCCCCTCATCACCTCCGTGCGCACGGAAATAAAGGATGGTATTTTGATGGCCTCGGCCACGTTATGTTGCAGTTTTAGCGCGCAAACGCTGCGTGATCTTCACCAGGGTATCCCTAAAGATCTCTATTATTATTTTGCGCTCAAACGAAAACAGAAGAATTGGATTGATGAAGAGGTGCTGTCTAAGACCGTGCGGCGGGTTGTTCGGTTCAATACGCTGACACGTCAATATGGCGTCACAGAGCATCTGGAAACGGCACAACAGGAGGCCGCTTGGGACGATCTGGCCTCGATGCAGCATGCCATCATGCATGTGGATCAGATCGCGCTTGCGCCCATAGACATCCTGCAACGCGGGAAACGCCACTACATCAGCGTCAAAGCCCAGATGCAAGCGACGAAATTGCCGGCCTATCTCGAATACATGCTGTTCTTTATTCCATTCTTGGAAATCGATACCCCCTGGAAAGATGCACCCTCTTTCAAGCCATGATCCAGATCGCACCCGCCGTTCGGAGCAGACGCGCCCTCTGGGTCGCCACTGTGCTGCTGATCCTCTCGACCCTGCTGACCTTTTTTTTCTTCCGCAGCCTGTCGGGCACACAGGCGGCATCGACGAATATCTCCCTGCTGACCCTGATTCATATCAACATCACCTGCGCGTTAATTCTGTTGCTGCTACTGTCGCGTCATTTGGTGAAATGGTATTTTGAACGCAGACAAAAACAATCAAGCCTGCGCGGCAAACTGATTGCCGCGTTTTTAAGTCTCGCCCTTGTGCCCACGGGCCTGTTGTTTATTGTGGCAAGCGGCCTTTTGACGAATAATGTGGAGCAATGGTTCTCGGCACAGGCCGAAAAATCGCTGGATCACGCCTTATCCGTCGCACAGGGCTATTATCAGGAAAAACAGGTGCAGGCGGCGAGACGGGCAGAACAAATTGCGCGATATGCCAGCGCACAACCCGAAATTTTCCAGGGAACCGCGTTGCGCGCACATGCATCTTTCGGTCTGCCCCTCCCGGATGAAGCCGTTGATTGGTTTGATGTAGATTTCGAGCGGATTTCCAAGGTGGTTGATCGCCCGATCTCATCAGATTTTCTGAGACGTGCCGCAAGCAGCACACAGGCTGTGACCACCATTCAATCGACCCCCAAGGAAGATTTCGTGCGTGCGTCTACCGCCGTGCGCGTAGGAGGCAAGGTCTTGGCCTTCGTGGTTGTCGAGACCCGTATCCCGCTGACACAGAAACTGCATATGGAGGAAATCCGAAAGGCCACAGAAACCTACAAGCAACTCCGAACTTTCAAAAAACCCATTCAAGGCAGTTATGTGCTTTCTTTTGCCATTATTGTGATGATGATTCTGTTTGCCGCGATCTGGTTCGGGTTTTATCTCGCGCGCCGTATGACCCTGCCGATTCAGATGTTGGCTGAAGGCACCCAATCGGTCGCACAGGGCAAGCTTGACGTTCATATTGATGTCCATGCCACCGATGAGATTGGCGTCTTGGTTGAATCCTTCAATAAAATGGCGGCGGATTTGCGCCAAAGCCGGAATCGCCTCGTTCAGGCCGAGAAAAT
>Ga0247727_10008248_pt1 | contig 19414 bp, 18 predicted proteins | sample WisWelCaveWW1625_FD_202498 | JGI IMG/M metagenome (GOLD analysis project Ga0247727, IMG submission 202498) | Biofilm microbial communities from Wishing Well Cave, Virginia, United States - WW16-25 | ecosystem: Environmental > Aquatic > Deep subsurface > Groundwater > Cave microbial mat | place... | reverse complement strand
TGTTGACCAGCGCCGGGACTTGATAACCCCAATTGCCGCCATGCCCGAGTCCGCCGTGCAGCAGGATCACGGGCGCGCCCGACCCATACACTGCGTACCAGATCCGGGCGCCGTCGTGTTCGACGTAACCTTGATCGTCTGCGACCGGCAACGGCGCGGCGCCGTCCGCTTCAAACTTGCTGAGGTCGTCGTCGTAAGTTTCCATTTGATCTCCTTGGATTGTAACGCCTGTCAAACCACGCTGCGAACCGAGGCGCGTGAGCGCCGTAGTTCTCCTATTTTCATATTATCGTTCTATCTTTGACCATAATGCGATCGTCAATAGCGACGGTGGGGTTTGCTACAACACAGTCTGTATGAAAATGGACAGAATTCGTTCCTCCAAATGTGCTGTTGTCGCCGAACGCGATATGGCAGGTTCCATATACTTTTTCCGCTTCAAGCACATTTGAAGAAAGACGCGCCGCTGAATTCGCGCCAATGCCCAACTCGCAAAGGACGCGGGCTTTGTCTCCCGCGTCATTCATGCGCCGCGTGAGTTCGCGCGCCGCTTCTCCGCCGCTGATCGATTCGGCAATTCCATCCCGTATTGTTATCTTAACCGGCGCGTCGAGTTCAATGTCCGCTATGGCTCCATCCACGATAAGAACGCCATTGGCGGTCCCCTCAAGCGGGGCGATAAACGCTTCGCCCGCGGGCAAATTTCCGAAATCGCCTGGATGCTTGAGGATATCCGTATCGGGGATAGCGGCTCTCCCGTGGATCGAAAGCGAAAGGTCCGTCCCCTGGGCGCTGGTAATGGTCACATTATCGCCGCCTGTTAGAAGCGCGGCGATTTTTTCTGAATCCTCCCGCATGGCGCGTGGGTCGGCGACGAGTATGCGCTTCATCATTTCAAGGGTGACGTTCGGCATACTTGCGATGCGAGCGCCTGTTGCTGACGCGACTCTGCGCGCTTGCGTGTGCGAGAGGGAAAAGGAGGTGGTCAGGATCGCAATACCAGAAGACTTCATTGCCTCCGCAATTTCCTCTGGAGGCTCTTGCGCGTTTTCTGTCATGCCGTCAAAAACAAGGCAGGACAGATTCGATGTATATCGTTTTGCGGATTCAAAAAAGACCGCGGCTTCCTCCCGCTTCCTGGGATCGCATACGATAAGAACGTTTTCGTCGTTTTTTATTTCAAACGATTTTTCAAAGACCACGGTTCCGATTCGATTTTCTTCATCGGTAAGCAGTCGCATGTTATCGCTGGCGGTATATTCGTGCAGTGTACTCGTACTTTGCATGATTCGTTGTTCCTTTCTTCGCTACCGTGATTCGTTAATCTGCAAGTTTGACTCGCGCTTTGGAAGCATATCACGTTCCTGGTGTAACGCGACGCCAGCCGCGACGAGCAGGATGCCCATCAGTTCTGTGACGGTCGGTATCTGGCGGAGAACGATGATGCCGATCGCTGTCGCTGATGCGGGAAGCAATGACAAAAGGAGCGCGAACGTCGCGCGCGACAGCCTCGCCATCGCCAGTTGATCGCAGACGTACGGGATCACCGATGAACCAATCCCGACTCCGACGCCAGCCCATAACAGGCGCGGCTGCCCGAATACTGGCAGCGCGTCTGTAAATCCCAATGGGCTGACCGTCAGCATGGCAATCAGCATGGCAAAGCCGAGTCGATCTATTCCCGCCGAGCCGCCATTTTGCGCGATACGATGCCCCAATACAACATACAACATGAAGAGCGCGCAATTGGCAAAGGCGAACAGATAGCCAAGTGGCTCACCGACCAATCGCACATCCGTCAAAACCCATCCGCCCGCCGCCGCAAGGATCAGCGCCGCCACATTACGCCGAGTCCGCGCGCCGAGGGCCGCCAGCAGGATGGGTCCGATAAACTCAATGGCGCCGACTGTGCTGAGGGGCAGGCGGGCAATTGCCTCATAGAAACACGCGTTCATCAAACCCAACACAACGCCCAGCGCAAATAAACTGCGCCGCTGTGATACGGATTGAGTCGCGATCATCCGCCATGGGCGACGCCAGATGGCAAAGATAAGAGCCGCGCTTGCAATGCGCAGCCAGGCTACGCCCGGCACAGTCACGTATGCGAATAGGAGGACTGCAAAGGCGGGTCCTAAATAATGGAATACGGCGCTCACCAGAAAGAACACATGCGGTGGCAGCCGGTCCTCCACGTGCAGTTGCCGAATTTGCATCAGATCGTTCCTCATTTGCTCATTTGCCTATTTGCTTATTTGCTTATTTGCTTATTTGCCTGTACTGTGTCCCCAAATGGTATACTGTTATCGGAAGAAAATACAGGGCAACATGAAGGAAAGCGAGCCGAAATGCCTAAAGACTCAAACAAAAAACAGGTCTTGACCTATGCCCCATCGGATAGCCTGACCGACGCTGTCAACTTACGGATATTGACAGAACTGCAACAGAATCCCCGCCTGACCATGAGTGAACTGGGGCGCCGCGTCAGTTTCTCATCGCCCGCTGTGACCGAGCGCGTCCGGCGTTTGGAGGAACTCAACGTGATACGCGGCTATCGTCTGGAGATCAATCCTGCAGCGTTAGGACTGCCAATCGCGGCTTACATTCGCATCCGACCCAACCCAGGGCAATTACCCAGGATCATAGAACTGGCTCAAGAGATTCCCGAAGTTGTGGAATGCCATCGCGTTACAGGAGAAGACTGCTTCATCCTCAAAGTGTATCTCCCCAGCCTCGATCAACTGGATCGTGTCCTGGACTGCTTTCTCCTGTTTGGCTCAACGACAACCTCGCTGATTCAATCCTCGCCTGTGCCGCTGCGTCCGCCGCCGCTTCCAGAAATATAGCGCGACTCACGAAAACGTTCAACGCCGCCGCGACAACGAACTTTGCGATAAAGGCATACAGCGATCAATGCCTGTGTTCAATACAATCAAATTAGAGGGAAACGCAAAGCGCCCGCTACTTCCCCTTCCACATCGTAAAATCCTTCAACACCGATCCCCCAAGAAACTCGCGCACAATCGAAGTCTCGGGCACAAGATTCACATCGAGCGGCAGGAACCATTCCAGGAACGCCAGCAGCCTCTTCGCCTCGATATATTCCGGCGCGCCGTATTGCACCTGTCGCAGTAACGGTTCAGCCAGCGGTTTGAGCGCGGCGAGTTCATACACCAGCGCGGAGTTGAACATCACATCGGCGTTCTCCTGAAATGGGAAGATGTGCCGCTTTTCGCCGCGCCGCACCGATTCCCAGCGCGCGATGGTTTGCGTCGCCGAGTAGCCGCGCTCGCGCGCGTCGCGCACAATGCGGCGGATGAGGCGCGTGTCGGTGGTGGAGACGCGGTTGTGGCGATCCAGGTTCAATTGAGTCAGAGCCGAGACGTACATCCGAAACGTTTCATCGCGCGCGCCATCCGGGATCAGGCTCGGGTTCAAGCCGTGGATGCCTTCGAGGATGATCGGCTGTCCGCGCTTTAACTGGACTTCCTCTCCCGCCTCGCTCTTTCCCAACTTGAAATTGAATCTCGGCAATTGGACTTTTTCTCCCCGAATCAATTTCTCAAGATTCTCCGCCAATAGCGGCAGGTCCAACGCTTCAAGCGCTTCGAAGTCCGGTTTGCCGTCCTCGTCCAACGGGGTTCGCTCGCGCGGCAAAAAATAATGATCGAGTTCGAGCGGGAACGGCGAAATGCCAAGCGCAAGCAATTGAACCGCGAGGCGCCGCGAAGTTGTGGTCTTGCCCGATGAAGACGGACCCGCGATCAGGATGATGCGCGAACGTTCGATCTGATCCGCAATCTGGCGCGCAATCTCGGTGATGTGTTGTTCGTGAAACGCCTCCGAGACGAGGACGATCTGATCGCTGCGACCGGACTGGATGGCGTCGTTCAAAGCGCCGGCGTTTTCAATGCCGAGTTTGTTCAACCATTCGCCGTACTGCAAAAACGCCGAGAGCAGTTTCGGGTATTGCGGCAGGGGCAGCAATTCATCGGGTTTGTGCCGGCGCGGGAATTGCAAAATAAATCCGCCCTGGGTCACAATCAAGTCGAACCAGCGTAAACATCCCGTTGATGGAACCATGTACCCGTGCAGATAGTCCATGCGTTCGCCGAAGCGATATAACGTGAGGTAATCTTTTTTGCGATATTTGATCAGGCTGAGTTTATCCTCGTCGCCGCGCGCGCGGAAATACTCGACGGCTTCGGTCAACGGGATCACGCGTTTTTCAAATGGCAGGTCGGCTTCGACCAGTTCCTGGATATGGGTTTTGAGCGCGGCGACCTCAGTCTCTGACAGCGCTTCCCGCCCTCGCACCTGGCAATAATATCCGCCCGAGGCGACGGAGTGATCCACAAATAATTTTGTCGCGGGGAATAAATCGGCAAACGCCATTTCGAGCAGAAAGGTGATCGAACGACGATAGATGCGCGCGCCGTCGGGCGATTCCATCAACACCGGCGCGACGTTCGATTCGATCTCGATGGGAAATGTCAGTTCACGCAGATCGTTATTGACAATCGCCGCCACCAACAGCGACTCATACCCGATGAACGACAGGAACTCCCCCACCGTCGCCCCGCGTGGACCCGATAATACGCGTCCATCGGGAAGGCGGATTTCAACTTCGGATCGTAAAGGAACAACGTTGATTGCTTTCATCTTTCGTCTTTCTCCGCTGGTCAAAGGTCGAACGTCATGCCGACATTTGGCTTTCGACCTTTGACAACAATCTCTCCGGTTTGTGGGCAAACTCTTCCAATGAAATTTCTTTATTCGTCAATGCGAGTAACGTTTCGGTCAACATTTTATTCACAGGAGTCGGGACTTTGTATTTCTCGCCCGCGCGTACAACCGCGCCGTGCAAATATTCCACTTCGCTTTTGCCACGCCCGGAATGCAGGTCAATGTGAAAGGACGGCATCTTGTTGCCGCGTCCCGCGCCCACCGCGCGCGAGAGGAATGGCTTCGACAACCAGAGAGGCAGCGTCGTCGCGAACGCCAATGCGCGGACAGGAGCGCCGGGTAAGTCAACCGCTTCCAGTCCCTGCGCCTCCATCACCGCGAGACATTCCTTCAACATCTCGATTTCGAGTTTGTATAAATCCTTGTTCGCAAAGACTTCGCCTGCGGTTATATCGAGGATCGCCGAGGTGGGATTGGCGATCAAGTTGGTCAGCATCTTCGACCATTTCATGCTCGCCGCGTCTTCAAACAAACGCGAGTTGAGGTAGGCGGCGTCCAACGAGATATGGACTTTCTCAGAAAGCGCGTGTCCCCTGGCGACTCCAACACCGCGTAATTTTTCAAGCGCAATATCGCCCGCGCTTCGTCGAGAAATGGCAGTGGTCACCGTGCCGTAGATAACTTTATCTTTGCCAAGCGCTTCCGCAATCGCGGGTTCGTTGGAAACTCCATTCGAGAGGCAAAGGATCGGCGGCATTTTATCGGCAAGAGGTTTCATGCTCTCCAGCGCGGGTTGGGTGTCGTAAGATTTCAGGGCAAACAGAGCCAGGTCAAACGGTCCGTAGCGAAGCGCCTCCTCCAGCGAAGGGACGATCACAAACGAGGTGGGGGCAATCACTGTGGCGTCCTGCGTGTTCCGTTTTTTGTCGAGCGTCAAATCCAGCCGCAAACCGCGCGCGCGTAGTTCATCCACTTTGCCTGGGCGTTCGAGAAACACGATCTGATGCCCAGCCAGCGCGAGACTGCCGCCGATGTAAGTTCCAATCGCGCCCGCGCCAAACGTCAGTATTTTCATTGCGCCGTCGAGGCTGAACGATTCACTCATGTTGCGTAAAACAGTCTATGCGGACAGTTGTAATGCGACATTCATGTCGCTTAACGTCCTGCCGGTTTATTTCAGGGATTTCAAATGCGCGCGGTCGTTGAGCGCGTCAATCGCCCAACGATGCCGCTGCGGATAATACGTGACGCGCGCGAAGGACGTGTTTTCAAAATGGAAACGCACACCCGACGGATCGGCATGATGCGCGACGCCGACGATGGCGTGCATCAACTGGTTCAACATGCCGCCATGCGAAACAATCAGGTAATTGCCCGGGGGTCTTTTCAATAATTCGTGCAGGGCTTTGCCCGCGCGCAGGAATAATTCCCAATCGCCCTCGCCGTCGCCGCCAATCGAATCGTAAGGTGTGACATAAGGCGGCTGCGGTCGTTGACGAACCTCATCAACAGTCAATCCTTCCATCTCGCCGATGTCGCGTTCCAGCCAGATGGGATCGATCTCAACTTTGACGTTGAGCGCCGCCGCGATGACGTTCGCCGTTTCCAGCGCGCGCGCCAGCGGACTGGCAATAATGAGATCGAATTTCACATCCTCGGACTTCCAGCGTTCAGCCAACGCGCGCGCCTGGGCTCGTCCGCGTTCCGTGAGCGGATAATCGGATTGTCCCTGCCAGCGTGCCTGGGCGTTGCCAAGCGACTCGCCATGCCGCAAGAAAGTGAATTGATACACGATCTTTTCGGGACTCATTTCGCCCTCTTTTTCAAAATATATACCGGTCGTTTTTTGACTTCCTGAAATATATAGCCTACATACACGCCGATAAACCCAAGCACAATCATCAAGGTTCCGCTGGCGGTCAGGATGATGAACATAAGCGAACTCCAACCGGGCGCGAGGCTGGAAGTTTCGCCTTTGATCCAAAAGGAAAGCACGTAGATCATTTCCAGGGCGGCGAGCAGGAAGAATACTCCGCCCGCGCTCAAACCGATATACAGCGGGATCAGCGAGAAGGAGAAGATCGCGTCGGAAGCCAGCCGAAACATTTTCCCAAACGAATATTTCGATCTGCCGGCGATGCGGCGGGTCTCGCGATACGGCAACATGACGCTCTTATATCCGATCCATGAAACCATGCCGCGCAGGAAACGATGATATTCAGGCATGGACTTCAAGGTATCCACTGCCTGGCGGCTCAGGCCGCGGAAATCCGCCGCGCCGGGCGCAAAGCGCGTGCCGCTGACGCTATTGATCAGGCTGTAAAAGGCCGCGGACGTGGCCCGCTTGAGAGTGAAAGCCGGCCCCTCGTCAACGCGTTGAGCCTGGATAATATCGTATCCCTGTTCGAACAGTTCGATCATCTGCGGGATCATCTCAGGCGGATGTTGACCGTCCGCGTCCATCGAAATTACGAAGTCGCCGCGCGCCGCGTCGAGTCCGGCGGTCAGCGCGGCCTGGTGTCCAAAGTTGGTCGAAAATTCAAGGAGGACAATGCGCTTGTCTATTTTCGCGAGCGCGGCCAGGGAGTCGGCAGTGCCGTCGGTCGAGCCGTCGTCCACGTAATAAAAAGTAAATGGATGCGGCAAACGGTCAATGATGTCGCAAATCAGGGAATGCGTCTGTTCGACGACGCCGGCCTCGTTAAAGACCGGGATGACGAGATCAATTGTGGACTTGCGTTTGGGAGACATTGGATGGATTCTACCATGCCCCTTGCAACGCTATTTCCTCGCCAAAATCGTGAAATCGTACAGGTTGTAATCGTGCAGAAGCGCGACGTTGCGCGAGAAGTTCCGTTTGCAGTAATCGAAGAAGAAACACGGATCGGCATAGTATAGATCGGGGCGCATCCGATCGGCGTCGGAGTATTGGGTCAACATATTGAAGGCGATGCCTTTGGAGGCGCGGGCGTTCATCTGGTTCAACGCTTCAAGCACGATCCTGGTCCACGAATCGAAATCCGCGTCCAGTTTCATGTTGAAGGTCCCGCTGACGACGGCATAATCCAACATAGGGATTTCTTCGAGTCTGCTCGTGAACAGGCAATCGGGATTATTCGGATGAAGTTCGCGTCCCTTTGCGATCATCGGCTCGGCAATATCGTATCCCACATAATGGACATCGTGGCCGAGGCGCGTCAGGTAATCGTACATGCCGCCGTAGCCGCTTCCAAAATCGAGCAGGGAATATCTTTGACTGGCGTCAATCACTTTGAGCAATTGAAAGAAGCGCGCCTCCTGCGACTCGGTGGAGTTGTAATCCACGCCTTTATGAGTCGCGCCGTGTTCGTTGAGTTTGTCGGTGAAATAGGATTTGACTTTATCCAGGTTGGACGATTCAGTCATATTGCCTCCTGCTGGAAATATTTTCCCGAGGCCCTCCCCGTCATGAACAACAGGTCGAGGATCGTCACGTACGGATCGTACGGCGGATGCAACTGCGGATATTCGGGATAATCGTATTGCATATATTCAAACGTGAGCCCGGCGGCGGCGAATTTTTCAGGCTCCATATATGAACTTGCCGAGGGACCGCAAAGGTAATGCGTCGCGCCGACCTGCTCCAGCACATTGATCACGCGGTCGGTCTTTTCGCCTTCAATGCCCGAAAGCTCGGAGGCGCGCATGAAACGGGTCGAGGTAAATCCCAGTTCACGCGCGAGCAGGATCGAAGTCTCGATGGTGAAATCCGCCAGCAACTCATCCGTGCGCTGATAGATCGACTCCAACAACGACAAATACTCCTTGAAGTACGGCGCTTTGGAGTATGAAACGGTCAGCGATTTAAGATGCGACTTCGCCCACGGCTTCGACCAGTCAATCCGCACATCCTTGATGAGCGTTCCCTGCGTCGCGCCTTTGGCATGTACCGGGATCGTGATCCATTGTTTGCCCTGGTGGGTCTTGATCTGGTTGCGGTTGCGCCAGCCATGCTTGTCGTATTGAACGTCGTCGTAGAAGATAAATAAATCCGCGCGGCAAATCTGATCGAAATAGCCGCGCCAGGGGATGTAGGAGGGCTGCAAAATAACGACGTTCACTTGCCCGCCGTTTCGTGGATAATATAAGCCGGCCTGTCCATGCTCCGGTCGAACATGCGCGCGAGATACTCGCCGAATATACCCAAAGCAAAGAGTTGCGCGCCGCTGAACAACGCGATGATGGACGCCAGGAACGGAAAGCCCGGCAGACTGCCCAACGTAAAGTAAATAATCACTACGTACACAAACACGCCCAGACCAAACAAGGTCATGATGAAACCGATCCAGCTGGCGAGGCGCAGAGGCTTGGTACTGAAACCAATCAGGATCAACAAAGCGGCTCGCACCAATGCGGTAAAGTTATAGTTGGAGAAGCGCGCCTCGGCGATATCCACCTGCACAGACGTAAAACGCGTCGTCCCCCACGAAAGTAAAACATCCACGATCATGGTCGGGCTTCTGAAATTTTCGAAGGCTTCCCTCAGACGCGTACGAAAGGCGCGGAACGCCGAAATATTTCTCACCGACTGCACGCCCATAATGCTCGCGAGGATCCGCTTGATGTTGGCGGTCAGCAGGTTCCGCACAAGACCCTGCGGCAGTTTCCTAGGCGATCCATACGCCACATCGTAACCTTTATCGAGTTCCGCCAGCAAAAGCGGAATAGCCTCGGGCGGATGTTGCAAATCCTGATCCATCGTCACGGTCACTTCATAACGCGCCAGCCTGACGCCGCACAACGTGGCGTTATGCTGACCGTAATTCCGCATCAACCGAATGCCCCTCACCCACTTGTATTTTTTTGCCAGCCGTTCGATGACCTCCCAACTTCCATCGGGACTGCCGTCATTCACCAGGATAACTTCGTATTTTTTTGCAAACGCAGGCAGGGATTTGTTCAAACGCTCGACCAAAGGCTCGACCAAACTCTCGCCTCTATAAACAGGGACGACTACGGATAGATTCATAGGGCGCTATTCTACCACCCGCCTCACTCCTTCGGCTCCGCTCACATTGTCCCGATGTTCTTTCGGGAGGATGACCCCGTGCCTGTCGGCCAAAATGGACAGCGTGCGCGCCGCCTCAGCCTGCCTCTGCGCCGCATCCCAATCGAGGACATTGGCAAAGACTCCCGCGAGTTCGTCAACCATCTCGCGCGTGACGCGTCCCAACATCGCCAGCAGGGAACGCCTCAATAGGAAATCATCAAGATGGCAGATCTTTTCGTGTTGAATCAAAAATGTAATCTCGCGCCGCGAATAATCGGGCAAAGTCCTGAGGATGTAATCGGTGCCGCCGTTCATGAAGGTGGCAATCGCTTCGGCGCGGCTTCCATACCGCTCGAACAAAATTCTTAATCGTTCGCGCGCCACGCCCGTCCACGCCGAGAGGCTTTCGATCTGGCGCTTCAGTTCATCCTCATCGCGCGGGTAGCCGCGCCCGCCGCCAATGGGCAGCGCGCGCGTGTCCCTTTTGCGCGCCATGTCGAAGTGGATCAACGCTTTTTCGGTCGCCTGCTCGGAGAGCGCGCGAAACGAAGTCCATTTGCCGCCGACAAGCGAATAAACGGGAAAGGCGAGGTTTGTCCAGGCGCCGCTGAGCACCTCGATGGAATGATCGCGCGAAATTTGCGAGACGGTCTTCGCCGAGGAGCGCGGGAGCGGACGAACGCCCGAGAATTGAAAAACGATATCGGAGCGCGTCACCTCCAGCCCGGGAAAGATGCGGAGGACCAAATCCAGAAAGTAATTGATCTCGTCGTTCGTGATCTTCGCTTCATCCGGGTTGTCAATCGGAATGTCCGAGGCGCCGATCAACACGCGGTCAAAAAACGGGAATATCAGCACGATGCGCCCATCGTCGTTCTCGAAGAAAAATTCATGATCGCCAATCGCCCGGCGCAGTCCGTCGTGTTTGACGACGATATGCGAACCCTTCGTGCCGCCGATGAAATGCGTGGAGAGACCGAGTTTGCGATTCGTGAAATCAATCCACGGGCCCGCCGCGTTGACGACAAGCTTGGGGCGCACGTCATAGGTATCGTCGGTGAGTTCGTCGCGCAGAATCAGCGTATCTTCATGCCCGCCGACCATGCTCATGTAATTCAAAGCGCGCGCGTTCTGCGATTCGGCTTCGGCGTCCAGCGCCAACTCGATGCCGATCCGTTCAGGGTGCAATATCGCGCCGTCGTAATATACCGCCGTGTTGACGATCTCAGGGCTGAGTTGATTCCACGTGTCCAGCGAGTTTCTGCGCGAATAAAACCTGTGTTTCGGGACGGTCCGTTTTCCGCCCTGCGCGCCGGTATACGCGTCGTACAACATCAGGCCAAGTTTGATCACAAGCGAGCCGCGCTCGGCGGGTTTATCCAACAGGCCGAAAAATTTCAGGGGCGCGTTGAGCAAACCTGAGAATCTTTTGAAGATCGGAATCGTCGTGGGCAGAGGTTTCACCAAATGCGGCGCGTTTTGCAACAGCAGGTTGCGTTCCCGCACCGCCTCGCGCACAAGACGGAACTCGCCGTTCTCCAAATAACGAATGCCCCCGTGCGCCATGTGCGAAGAAGCGGACGACGCGCCCGAACAAAAATCCCCGCGCTCCACAAGCAAAACATCCACACCGTTGATTGCCAGGTCGCGGAGCGTGCCGATGCCGTTGATGCCCCCGCCGATAATCAACACGGAGATATTCGGGTTTTTCTTGAGGTTGGAGAGGATTTCTTGTCGGTTCATGTTTGTCGCGTAAGGGACGTTCTCTAACGTCCCGCTTTGCGTTTCTAACATCATCATCGGCGTTGGAGAACGCCGACTGCTCGATCTATTCAACCCAATCAAACGTACGCGTCACTGCCTTCTTCCAACCCGAGTATAACTTCTTTCGCAGATTCTTGTTCATGGCTGGCCGCCACTCATTTGCCTTCGACCAATTCGCGCGCAGTTCGTCATAGTCCTTCCAAAAGCCGACCGCGAGTCCGGCCGCGTATGCCGCGCCGAGCGCGGTCGTTTCCGCGACCTTCGGTCGAATCGCCGGCACATTCAAAATATCCGCCTGGAATTGCATCAGCAGATCGTTGAAGACCATGCCGCCGTCCACTTTCAGCGCGGATAATTTCACGCCCGAATCTTTTTCCATCGCATCCAGCACTTCGCGCGTTTGGTACGCGGTCGCTTCGAGAGCGGCGCGCGCGATATGACCCTTGTTGACGTAGCGCGTCAGCCCAACGATGACGCCGCGCGCGTCGGACTTCCAATACGGCGCGTACAGTCCGCTAAACGCCGGGACGAAGTAGATGCCGCCGTTATCCTCGACAGACTGCGCCAACGCTTCCGCCTCCGCCGATGATTGGATCAGTCCCAAATTATCCCTCAGCCACTGGATCAGCGCGCCCGTGATCGCAATCGAACCTTCGAGCGCGTACACGGCTTTTTGATTTCCAATTTTATATCCAAGGGTCGTGAGCAATCCCGCTTTACTTTGCACAGGCTTCGACCCTGTATTCATCAACATAAAACAACCCGTGCCATACGTGTTCTTCGCCTCGCCCGCCTTGAAACAAGTCTGCCCAAACAACGCGGCTTGCTGATCGCCAAGATCGCCCGCGACAGATATCCCATGTAAGGGCATGCTACCGCTACGCGGCATCTTCGAGACGCCGCCTCGAGCGTTGATAGAACCGTAAATCTCAGAAGACGATCTGATCTCCGGCAACATGGCGCGCGGAACGCCGATGACCTTCAAAATCTCAGCGTCCCAATCCAGCGACTTGAGATTCATCAACAATGTGCGCGAGGCGTTGGTGACATCGGTGACATGCCTGCCTGTCAGATTCCAAATGAGCCACGTATCAATCGTGCCAAACAGCAATTCCCCGCTTTTGGCTTTTTCTTTTGCGCCTTTCACATTATCCAAAATCCATTTGATTTTGGGACCGGAAAAATACGTCGCGAGCGGCAAGCCTGTCTTTTTGCGGAAGCGATCCTGACCGCCCACGCGCGCGAGTTTATTGATAATCGCGTCCGTCCGCGTATCCTGCCACACAATCGCGTTGTAGATCGGCTTACCTGTGGATTTCTCCCACACCACTGTAGTCTCACGCTGATTCGTAATCCCCACCGCCGCAATCATCTCGCTGACATTCGACGTTTGACCTTCGACAACCTTCCCCAACGCGCCCCTCATCACCTCCCGCGCCCGCTCCCAAATCTCCAGCGGATCATGCTCCACCCAGCCAGGCTTGGGATAGATCTGTTTATGTTCCTTCTGGTCAACGGCGACGACATTCCCTCCGTGATCGAAGATGATGAAACGCGTACTGGTGGTGCCCTGGTCGAGCGCGGCGACATATTTTTTCATAACTCACCTCGCCGCCTATTGTAAAACAAAAAGCCTCCAACCAGAAAGCGATGGAGACTCATGTTGCGTGTTGCGCGTTATTTTTTGGCGCTCTTCCGCGTAGCGGTGGATTTACGAGCAGGTTTCTTCACCGGCTCTTCAAGGATAACCTCCTCCTCAACCGGTTCGATCATTTCCATTTCATCCTCTTCAACTTCTTCGCTGGCGCGTTCAAACTTAAACATCTGATACAAAAACACCGCCAGGATCGATCCTATGAACGGGCCCATGAAATAGATCAAATAAAACACGGGATTTCGATAATCGGGAAATTCGGGAACTATCGCGCTCGTAAAAAGCGCGGGACCAAACGAACGCGCCGGGTTCAACGACGCGCCGGTCAAAGGTCCGCCTGCAAGAATCGCAATCGTCAGGGTCGCGCCAATCGCCCAGCCCGCAAACGGACCCGCCTTCCCATCCACCGCCGTATGCAAAATCGTGTTGACGAGGAAGAACGTCAGCAACGCCTCAACGCCCAGCGCGTAATATGAATGATCAGCTGTAAGGACGCCATTGGTCGCCGCGGCGGAGAACGCGTTGGCGTCAATGAGATTCACAAACGTCCGCAATAAAAACGCGGCAAGGATCGCGCCCGCAAACTGGGCAACCCAATACACAACCGCCTCGCCCCATTTGATCGTCCCATTCGCCGCCAGTCCCAACGTCACCGCCGGGTTGATGTGCGTACCTGAAACATGGCCGTAGGCATAGGCAAACACAGCCAGCGTGAGTCCGTGCGCCAGCGCCACGCCCAGCAGACCCACGTTATACATCCCCGACGCCGCGCCCACGAACACCAGCGCGAACGTGCCAATGAACTCCGCTACGAACACTTTCCAATTAAACATATCGCCTCCAGTAAGTTTTCGTAGTGGGGACTTTAGTCGCTTTTTTACCAAACGACTGACGCAAAGCGGTTACTACGGTTTGATTACAGATATAGAACCCCGCTGGTCTCGATACGCTACGCTACTCGACCACCGAGTCTCGATACGCTACGCTACTCGACCACCGAGTCTCGATACGCTACGCCCAGTGACGCGCGCCCGCCAGAAACGATTTCCCGCTCATGGACTTTTTCCCAGCCGGTTGCACTTCATCGAGGAGGAGCAATCCGCCTCGCGCGCCGATTGCAGGCTGATCCTGAACTATTAACCTTATCCCCGCCTCGACATTCTCCTGCCCCACATGCGCGCGCTGGGTCGCATTGGACAAATTGGCAATTTGTCCTACATGCGCGCGGTGGACTTTGAGGATCGTCCCATCGAAATCCATGAACGCGCCGGGCCACGGATTGAAGGCGCGGACGAGTCTTTCCAATTCATTGACGTCGCGTGTGAAATCCAGCCTGCCATCCTCTTTCTTCAGCATCGGCGCGTAGGTCGCGAGCGTATCATCCTGTGCTTGTGGTTGAATCTTGCCTGCAATCCAACGCGGCAATGTCTCGATCAGCAAGTCGGCGCCAAGCGTGGATAAGGCTGAGGTAACAGAACCAGCCGTATCGTCGCGCGTGAGGCGGATGGATCGCTTCGCCAGCATCGGACCGGTATCGAGTCCGGCGTCCATTTGCATGATCGTGACGCCCGTCTCGTCATCCCCGTGCAACAGCGCGGCGTTGATCGGCGCGGCGCCGCGCCATCTCGGCAACAGCGACGCGTGGACGTTGATACATCCGTAACGCGGCAGATCGAGAACGTCCTTTTTGAGGATCTGCCCAAACGCCGCGACGACGATCAGATCGGGCTTCCAGGCGCGCAGTTGATCCATTGCGTCAGGCTGTTTTAGTTTTTCCGGCTGCATGATCGGCAGACCCAATTCGAGCGCCAGCGTTTTGACCGGCGGAGATTTCAACCCGCGCCCGCGTCCAGAGGCGCGATCGGGCTGGGTCGCCACGCCGACTACGTCATAATGTTGAGACAACGCTTTTAGAGTTGGCAGGGCAAAATCAGGCGATCCCATGAAGACGATTCCCGTCATGCGATGATTCTAGCATAGTAACCATTTCGCAAGAAAAGCCGGTTGCTTTTTACCTGTGTTGGTTGTAAAATAATCAAAGCGTCAAACCCCAAATCCATTTCACCCCGGAGGAACTTATGTCTAACGAACCTATGATGGAAGTCACCAGCGATGATAAACTGTGGTCTGCCTTGAGTTACATCTTCGCCCCGCTTGTTGGAATCATCGTACTGCTGATGGAGGATAAGAAATCCCGCCCCTTCATAAAGTTTCACGCCGTGCAGTCCATCGCGGCAAGCATTGCCTTCTGGATCGTCTCCACCATTCTCATCACCGTGACCATAGGCTTCGGCAGTTTGTGCGTTCCGTTACTGTGGCTGGTTTTCGTGTATTGGGCATATCAGGCTTATCAGGGACAAATGGTCAGCATTCCCATTGTGACCAATCTCATCAAGAATCAGGGTTGGGCGTGATACCCTCCCAAGCCGGAATCAGAAAGGCTCATATACTTGTGAGCCTTTTTTTGATTCCCAAGATCCCCGGTTCCTCCGGCATTTCAATTGCCGATGAAACGACGATCACTCCACAAACGGACTGGCGGAAGCCGCCGGTTTCCCCGTTTTTTCGATTGGCAATAAGAATGTAAACGCGGTTCCCATCCCCTCTTCGCTTTCCGCCCAAATGCGCCCGCCGTGCAAGTCAATCATGGACTTGGCGACGGAGAGTCCCAGCCCCATGCCGTTGTAACGGCGCGTGAGGTGCGTCTCCACCTGGAAGAACCGTTCGAAGACGCGCGGCAGGTCTTTGGCGGGGATGCCGATCCCGTCGTCGCTCACGGTTACTTTCATATAGCCCGAGTCTTCCTCCACTTTGATCGTAACGCGCCCGCCCTCATCTGTGAATTGCAGGGCGTTCTTCACCAGGTTGCTGAACACAATCCGGATCTTGTCGCCGTCAGCCTCAACGAAAAAGGGCGAATTTTGCGCCTCGGCGCTCAAGGTAACGTTCCGCGTCTTCGCCTCATCCTGAAAAGTCAGGACTGTATCCTCCGCGATCCTGGCCAGCGAGACTTTGTTACTGCGAACCCGCGCCGCGCCGTTTTGATAATTATCCACATTGGAGAGGCTCTCAACAACCTCCTTGAGTTTTGCGGCGTTGCGGATGATTGTATCCAGTTGATCGGCATGTTCGCTCCCCACCAGTTCGCGCAAAAAGGTGGCATGACCCAGGATCAAGCCGAGGGGAGTCCGAAGTTCGTGCGAGGCGATCGCGACAAAGTCCGATTTGAGGCGTTCGAGTTCGGCGAGTTCGATTTTCGCGACGCGCGCTTTTCTATCGAGCGCGGCGTTTTGCATCGCCTGCGCGGCGAGCGCGCCGAGCGTTTCCAGAATCGCCAGGTCTTCTTCGGTATAATGAGCGTTGTCCTTTTTATTGAGAGCCTCCAGCACGCCGATCGGTTCGCCGCGCGCCATGAGCGGGACCGCAATCAGGGAATGCGTCTCGTGTTTCGTCACGCGGTCCACCACCTTGAAATGACGCTTGTCCGCTTTTGTATCCTGCACGATCAACGGCTGGCCCTTGCGAAACACCAGTCCCGCCATGCTCCCGTCCAAAGGCACGCCCATGGGACGAAGCGCCTCGCGGTCGAACCACTGCACGGCAAGGAAACGCAGTTCTTCGGCGTCCTCATCGTACTCAAGAATGGAGGCGAGTTCGCTGTTGGTCAACTCGCTTGCCTCGCTGATGACCGACTGCAAAAAGGAATCCAGGTCGGGCGAGGTCGTCAGACCCCGCACCACTTCCAGCAACCGCTCCAGGTGAATCACGCGCTCGTTGGGTATCATTGATACGATTATACAGCGCCGGCAAAATAATACAATAGGCATTTCATAACAGCACATAAGGAGATTTCAAAACATGGCAGGCAAAAAAGTACGCGTCGCGATCATTGGCGTGGGGAACTGCGCCTCCTCGCTTGTGCAGGGCGTCCAGTTCTACAGGAACGCCGCGGAAAACACGGTCATCCCCGGCATCATGCACGCGCGCGTGGGCGGATACCACATCCGCGACATCGAGTTCACTCTCGGCATTGACGTGAACGTCACCAAGGTCGGCAGGGACTTAAGTGAAGCCATCTTCGCCGAACCCAACAACACCTACAAATTCGCGGATGTCCCGCGCCTTAACGCTCCCGTGGTGCGCGGCATGACCCACGACGGGCTCGGCAAATACCTCAGCGGCATAATTCAAAAAGCGCCGCCGCCCACCGCCGATATCGTCAAACTCCTGCGCGATACCCACACGGACGTTGTCATCAACTTCCTGCCCGTCGGTTCCGAGATGGCGACCAAATGGTACGTTGAACAGATCATCGAAGCGGGCTGCGCGTTCGTAAACGGCATCCCGGTCTTCATCGCTTCCTCCCAATACTGGGGCAAACGCTTCGCCGACGCGGGCCTGCCCATCCTCGGCGACGATGTGAAGAGCCAGGTCGGCGCGACGATTCTTCATCGCGCCCTTGCCACGCTTTTCGTGGATCGCGGCGTCAAAGTCGAACGCACTTATCAGCTCAACTTCGGCGGCAACACCGACTTTCTCAACATGCTCGAACGCGAACGCCTCGAAAGTAAAAAGATTTCCAAGACCAACGCGGTGACCAGCATGATCCCTTACGAGATCAACCCGAACAACGTCCATGTCGGTCCGAGCGATCACGTGCCGTGGCTCACCGATCGCAAGTGGGCGTACATCCGCATGGAAGGCTCCACTTTCGGCAACGTGCCGCTCAACGTGGAGGTCAAACTCGAAGTATGGGACAGTCCCAACTCCGCGGGCGTGATCATTGACGCGGCGCGCTGCGCCAAACTCGCGCTCGACCGCGAACTGGCCGGCCCCATCATCGGACCGTCCTCCTACTTCTTCAAGACGCCGCCCAAACAATTCCGCGACGACATCAGCCGCGAAAAAGTGGAAGCCTTCATCTCCGGCAAATCGGATGAGTAATGGCAACCCGATCAGGAGCAAACGAACCCAGTTCAAAGAAAGGAGTAAATTATTGCAGTAACATACCAATCATTGAATCGTCATGTATTTTGCCCGGAAATTTGAAGGCGGTTTGCGCCTGTCAATTTCCGAGGGATTCATTCCAGTCCAACCGGCATCGCATAAACCCATAAGAACGCCCTGGCAATGTTGAAGTATCAGCGCAGGGCCGCGCCGGTTCATAAGACGTATTTGTAAAATACTGCTGGATTCATTCATAGAGGCGAAATGGTCGGTAAAAAAATTCTTATCATAGACGACGACGCTGATCTGCGTCAACTTGCCGGTCTCATCTTCAAAAAGGCGGGCGCCCTGGTCAGCACCGCCCATGACGGCCTGGAGGGCATTGGGAAATTATTTACCTATCAACCCGATTTGATCGTACTGGACGTGATGCTGCCCGGCATTAACGGATTCGAGGTCTGCCAGAGAATACGACAAGTTTCGGACACTCCGCTCATCATGCTGACAGCCTTAAACCATGAGCAGGAAATGTTGCGAGGACTGGAGGCGGGCGCGGACGATTACCTGTCAAAGCCTTTCAACGCAGACATCCTGCTTGCCCGCGCAAAAACAGTCTTGCGTCGCACCGAACAGCCAAATGGAAACGGCAACCATACAGCCTTCGAGTACAACGACGGATATCTGGGCATTGACTTTGAAAGACGGCACGTGCTGGTAAGAGGGAGGCGGATTAAGTTGACCCCCATCGAGTTTCGTCTGTTGGCGCACCTGGCGCGCAACGCCGGTAAAGTGCTAACGTTTCAGTATATCCTGACCAATGTATGGGGCAGCGAATATCAGGGGAGCGTGGACTATGTTCACGTTTATATTTCGCACCTACGCGGTAAAATCGAGGAAAATACGAAAAGCCCGCGTTACATCCTGACGGTGCATGGGGTGGGATATATCTTTGAAAAACAGGAACTCATTTATAAATCCTGAAAAGAAACGGTCTGCGGCATAAAATGAGATTGGGAATATCCTGCCACAGAGGCCGCAGAGAAATTGAGAAGGAACAAGCCCGGCGTCTGGAGGCAGAGGCGCCGGGCTCATTATTTCTTGACAATGGATACAAACGGCGGCGAACGCAGCCAGCTACTAAGGGAGCGTAAATTATTAACTTCCCTCATGTCGTTGCGAGGAGCGCTTTTGTTCTTCGCGACGAAGCAATCTCCTGTTGTTTGATATTCCCATTTAACAAGTTTCTCTACCAATGAGGGGATTGTGTCGCACGGCGCCACGGCGACGCTTCGGGAAGAACGCCCTCGCAAGGACATCGTTTTGGTAGAGGGTGAGGG
>Ga0247727_10008247_pt1 | contig 19417 bp, 19 predicted proteins | sample WisWelCaveWW1625_FD_202498 | JGI IMG/M metagenome (GOLD analysis project Ga0247727, IMG submission 202498) | Biofilm microbial communities from Wishing Well Cave, Virginia, United States - WW16-25 | ecosystem: Environmental > Aquatic > Deep subsurface > Groundwater > Cave microbial mat | place... | reverse complement strand
GTGAAAGTGACCCTCACGCCCAACGCCAGATAACTCGTCACGCGTCACGCGTCACGGGTCACCTCTGCAGTGACTGATTCCAAATATCACACGCCGGAGCACACGAAGCTGGAAGGGCGGACGTTTCACCCCGCCACGCCGGCTGAGTTGGCCGAGGCGGTCGAGCTGGCGTTTGACTACCGGGGCGACATCACGCTGACCTTGAAGTCGGGGGAACGCATCGCCGGCTACCTGTATAACCGCGACGCGTCCGGCACTCCGCCGATGCTGCAGATATTTCCCGAGCATGGCGGCGCGCGGGACATTCCGTATGCGGAGGTTGCCTCCATCGCCTTCACGGGCGAGGACACGGCGTCGGGTAACTCCTGGGAAGCCTGGGTGGCTAAAAAGGAATCGGAGCGACGCGCCGACGCGAAGCAGGCCGAGGACGCCGCGCGGGCGCGCGGCCACTTGTAAGTCTCACTCACCTTCCACCGAATTCGATTTCGTTACGTCCTGCACACCTCCATTTTTACCCCGCTCCGAATGCCGGAGACGACCGGCTGCGCATCCGCCGACCAGCTGAAATGCCTTGTCAACACTGGCGATTCTCGATGTCGGGGTGGCCAATCTGGTTGTTGACATGGTGTACCATCTATGCTACAAGTACCGCGCCCTAAACCTGGGAGCACTGTGATTTTGCAAGGGTTTTCGCGGGTCGGAGGCGGGTTGGGCTCGCGAAAAAAACACGACATAGCCAGGTCTAGGGGGCGTGTCTTGAGAGCGAGCGCAATCCACGAACGTGTCGCACTGGGTCTTGCCGCAAGCTGGCTCGGCGCGCTGCTCGCAGGATTGCCGGCGGCGATGGCGATGCATGAGGTGGACCATCGCTATACCGTCGAAGGGTTCGTCTGTGGCCCTGATCGTCAGCCGGTCTCGAGCGTCCAGGTCATCGCCAAGGATACCAAGGCCTCGATCGGAGCGACGGCCCTCACGGACGATCGCGGGTACTACAAGATCACGCTGCACCTCCACAACGAGAATCGGGGCGATCCGGTTCTCGTGATCGCCCGCGAAGAAGAACGGCAGATCACGGCGCAGTTCGATGTCAAAGATACTCAAACCGAACGAAAAGTCCGGATCAATTTTGGAACTGGGTGCGAAGTCGCGACCGACGACGAACCGCCTGCCTGGGTGCTGTATGGCGCAGGAGCCCTCGCGCTGGCGGGCGCGGCGTTTGTCGGGATGAAGTGGTTACGCAGGCGGAGGCAAGGCGGAAAGGGCGCACGGCGGTAATTCGGTTTTTTCCATCTTCATTATTCATCAAGGTCCGCGAGTCGCTCCAGTACCTCGCCGGATCGGTCCTGAGGAGCAAGGCGGGGGATGGGTGGCTGCGTAGTCTCTGGCGAGCGGGTTCAGGTAGGCGCTTTTGTTTCGGGCATCGGAGCCTGAGCAAAAGCGTCTTTTTTGTCATCGCGCATGGTTAGGAACAGCGGCAGGCTGGGTGACAGCGTGCCGGAGAAAGGAATGGGTGGGAAGCTTATGATGTCCAAGACCTGGGTTCATGCGGCACTGTTTTTCGGAGTGATGGGAATGGGCTTCGCGGTCTCGAGCTGCGGTGAAGGGGGCGAGGGCCCGATTGTGGCGCCGCCGGATCCTCCGGCTGAATACGCCGATAAGCACATGCCGGCGGGCTGGTGGGCCGATGACAAGATGGTGGAAGAGGGGCGCAAGCTGTTCATCGGAGAAACCAATCCCGACGTCAACTGCGCGAGCTGCCACGGGAAGGACGGGAAGCCGGTCAAGGCTGGCGCCCGCGACTTCCGCGTAGCGGATCGCATGAAGCTCTATTCGGACTCGGTCTGGATCTGGCGCATGTCGGAAGGCGTGCCCAACACCAAGATGAAAGCCTGGAAGAGCAAGCTGTCCGAAGAGGATCGGTGGAAGCTGGTGGCGTTCGAGCGCAATTTCAGTCTGAAGGGGCAGGAGTGGGACGCAAGCAAGAAATCGTGGGTGCCGGTGGGATCCGCGGCGGCGGCACTGGCGGCTGATGCGAAGGACGGCAAGAAGGGCGCCAAGAAAGGTGCCAAAAAGGATGCGGCTCCGGCCGGCAGCAAGAAGGCGGCAACGCCCACCAGTGACAAGAAGTAAGTCGTCACGCGGTGAGGGAGGAGGGCGACGTTCACTATGAAAACGTGGCAGCGTAGTCTCCTGATGCTGTTCGGGCTTCTGGCGGTGTTCGGCGCGACGGCCTATGCCCAGGCGCCGAGCGCCCCGACGGTCGAGTTTCCCTATACGGGGAACCGGACGGCGGTCTGGATCGTCGCCCAGCTCCATATCCTGTTTGCCGCCTTTATCCTCGGCGCTCCGATCTTCGTGGTGATTGCGGAATGGCTGGGGTATCGGAAGCAGGATCCGCGGTATGATCGGCTGGCCAAGGAGGTCATTAAAGTCACGGTCATCCTCTATAGCATGACCGCGCTGACCGGCGGCTTGTTCATTTTCGTGCTGCTGGCCACCTATCCGCAGTTCACGACCTGGCTGATCAACCACTTCTTCCTGATCTTCGCCGTCATTTATCCCTTGCTGTTCATCGGCGAGACGATCGTCCTCTACCTGTATTTCTATACCTGGGAATCCTGGAAGGGGGACACGAAGGCGCGGCACATCGCGCTGGGCGTGCTGCTGAACATCATCGGCACGATTACCCTCTTCGTGATCGACGGTCCCACGTCGTTCATGAACACGCCGGCGAAGGCGGAAGGGGCCTCGATCATCGAATTCATCCAGACAGCCACGCTCTGGGACAAGGTCTTCAACTACAGTTGGCTGCCGCTCAATCTCCATCGCCTGGTGGGGAACGTGACGTTCGGCGGCTTTATTACGGGGCTGATCGCCGCCTATATGTATATGGGGGCGAAGAATGACTCGGAGCGGTCCTATTACGACTGGATGGGATTCGTCGGCAATCTCATCGGCGTAGGCGCGTTGCTCTTTCTGCCCTTCATGGGCTACCTGCTGTCCTACGAACTGTGCGACTACGACGCCTCAATTTGTCCCTACATGATGGCGGACCAACTCTCGATGTTCTTCGAAATGCAGGGCGCCATGGTTGGGCTGATCTTCCTGGCCAGTAACTATTATATCTGGCTCAGCATGAAACGGATCGAGGGGGTCGAGCGTGTGCGCATCTCGGTGCTGACGGTGGTGGTCATGATCGCGCTCCCGTTCGTGATGACCTATACGTGGACGGTCTTCCCCGTGCCGGACCCCAAATCGCTGGCCGTGCTGGTGCCGTTGGTGCTTGCGCCGGCGGTCCTCGGCAAGATCGTCCCGCCGCTTGGCCGCCTGACCGTGTCCTCGCGGGTCTGCATCAAGGTCGCCTTCCTCATGGTGGTCATCGGCAACGCGATCTGGATGACGCCGCATGGATTTGTGGCGACCGGGGCGAAATTGGTGGAGGAGCTGGAATTGCCGGGTGACTGGAGCTTCCTGGCGCTGATGCCGGCGAAGAACTCCGCGGCCTTTACGTTGGTATTCGTCACGGTTGTGAACTACATTCTCTACAACCGCGCCATTAAGCAAGGGACGATCGTGTGGGGGAAAATCGATTTTGTCTCCCAGTTCGTGCTCATCTTCCTGGCGTTCAGTGCAATCTGGACCATGGGACTGATGGGAGCGGTGCGGTCGCTCGTGCGGAAGTATTTCCATACCTACAACCTGTACCCGGATTTCACCGCCGAGTCGTTCACGCCGACGCTGTCCTATTCGGCTTGGTGGATCACGGGCATCACGCTGGTGTTTTACATTGTCGTGAGTTTTGCCATTATCCTGACGCTGCGAGCGTCCGAGTCGAAGGCGCATGCGCCTGAGGGGAGCCCGGTTCCAGCTGGCGCGAAGTAACCGGTGCCGTTTCAGGGAGGGTCGAGAACAGTATGAATGAACAGCCGAGTTTCCTGAAGAGCGTCATCAAAAAAGTCATTCTCGGGGTCATCCTTGGAGCGATTTTTGTCGGCATCACCAAGGCGCTGCATTTCCCGACCATATTCCAGGCCATGTTCTTTGTGTATGCGATGCTGGGGACCGCGGTCTTTATTCTGTTGGATGCGCCGGCGTTGCCGATGCTGAACGGGATCAAGTCGCTGGCGGCGCTTCTGGCGTTCTATCTCGTGCTGTCGGGGGTCTACATCGGAGGGGCGTCGCTCTGGCCTCAATACGACCCGGAAGACGAGAAAGGCAAGATCGCCAAGTTGCTGGAGGCGAAACGGAGAGCGTCCGAGCAAGGCAAGGCAGAGGAACTTCTGGTCCGAGCCAAGGCTCTGTCCGAGAAAGCCGACTCGATCATGAAACGGTTGCAGACGCTTGGCGGGCCGACGGAAGCGGCTCCGACCGGCGGAGCCGCAAAGCCCGGTGGCGTTTCGGCTACCGCGTCCGGCGATCTTGTCACTCTGGGCAAGGAGCAGTGGGAACTGCAGGAATGCTACAACTGCCACAAGCTGGAGGGCAAGGGCGGCAAGAAACGCGGACCGGAGATGGATAACATCGGCAACCTGATGAAGGCCGAGGAAATGAAAGAGAAGATTCTTGATCCGAGAAGTTGGATGGCCGAAGGGTTCGAGAAAGAGTACGAGAAGAAAAAGATGCCGGATAAATACAAGGAGCTCATGGAGGACAAGGACGTCGACGCGCTCGTGGCGTTCCTGGCCACCTTGAAGAATCCGGCGGTCAACACGCCCAAGGCGATCAAGAAGAAGTAGCCATGCAGCCGAAGCTGAAATCGAAAGTGCGCTGCACCGACCGCGAGGTCGGGGAAGTCACGCGCGTCATCGTCGATCCGCTTTCTCTCAAGATCAGCCACATCGTCGTCGGCGGGAACGGCGTCGGCGGAGCCGAGCGCCAGGTGCCGATGTCGGAAGTGCAGTCGGTCACGGACGATCTGGTCCAGTTGCGGACCGCCTCCGGCGCGCTGGCGCAATTTCCTCCGCTGAAACGGGACGAGTACGTCACGACCCACGAGGTCGAAATCGCCCATCTCGAAGAGCGTCTGCACGTACAGCCCGGCGAGGTTTTGGTACCGCTGCCGGCGTTGGAACGGAACGTCCCGCGCCGGACCTTCTTCACCAATTTGACCCATGCCATCGGCGCCTTAGTGGCGCTTCCCTTCGCGTTCCCCGTCCTCAAATATCTGATGAAGCCTATGTATGCCCCGTTCGACAACAGGTGGCTCAAGGTCGGCAACGTCAACCGGATTAAGGCGGAAGACGTCGGGGTCCAGTTCAAGTACAAGAAAATAGTCAAGGAAGCCTTCATGCCGGAAGCGGAGGTGGACAAGAACGTCTGGATCTTGAAGGCCTCGCCGGCCGTGCTGGAGGAAGTGTATAAGGGCAAGGACATGGAGTTCCGGGACCAGGCCGGTCGTCTGGTGTGGACCAACAAGAAGGATATCCCGTACGTCGTGTTTTCCGGCAAGTGTCCGCATCTCGGCTGCGGCTACAAGTGGCGGAAGGTACCGAAGCTGGGGAAGGAAATCTTCCTGTGCCCCTGCCATCTGAGCATCTACGAGCCGAGCGGCAAGGTGCTGGACGGGCCCGCGCCGCGCCCGCTCGATCCGTTGCCGATCCGTGTGGATGCGGCTGGCAACATCCAAATCATCGATATAGAATTCAAGGCCGGGACCAAGGCCCAGACTCGGATCGTCTGATGAGCGCCCAACCGAACCTTCTGGAAAAAGTTATTGCCTTTGTAGACGAGCGGGTCGGCCTGAAGACCCTCCAGGCCAAGATGCTCCACGAGCCGGTGCCGGGCGGATCGCGCTGGGCCTACGTGTTCGGATCCTGTCTGCTGTTCATCTTCATTATGCAGGTCGTAACGGGCATCCTTTTGATGTTTTATTACGTGCCGAGCGCCGATCACGCCTACGCGAGCACCCAATACATCATTCATGAAGTGGATTACGGGTGGTTCATACTGAGCTACCACTTCTGGGGCTCCTCGGCCATGGTCGTGATGGTGTTCGCCCACATGTCCCAGGTGTTCTTGTGGGGTGCCTACAAGAGCCCGCGCGAGATGATCTGGCTGGTCGGGCTGGCGCTGTTCGGCATCGTCATGGCCTTCGGGTTCACGGGGTACCTGCTTCCATGGGACCAGCGGGCCTATTGGGCCACCACCGTCGGTGTCGAGATCATGGACAAAGCTCCCATCGTCGGTGATTTCCTCGCGAGGTTCCTCAAGGGAGGTCCCACGCCAGGCCAAATGACTCTCAGTCGGTTCTTCGTCATTCACGTGATGATTCTCCCCGCGGCCTTGATGGGGCTGGCGGGGTTGCATCTGTTTTTGTTCAGAAAGGCCGGGCCGGCCGGGCCGTTCCGCGGCACGCCGGACGAGCTCAAGGCCAAAACCGACTATTTCTTTCCGCGTCAGGTTTGGAAGGACATGGTGGCGATGGGCGCGGTGTTCGCAACCATTTGCAGTCTGGCGTTCATCGAGCCGGTGGTCTTGCTGGAGGAGGCGACGCCAGACCCCGGCGAATACCATCCGGAGCCGGAGTGGTATTTCCTGTTTCTCTTCCAATTGCTGCGGTTGAAAATATTCTCCGGAGAGTTCGGCCAGTTCCTGGGCGGAGTGGCCATTCCGGGAGCATTCATGGTGCTGCTCGCGGCGTTGCCCTTTATTGACCGCAGCCCCGAGCGCAACATTTTCAAGCGCCCGGTGGCGCTGGTCGGCTGGATTCTCATCATGACGAGCATTCTGATTTTCACGGTGTCCGCGATCATCAACCGCGAGTTCCTGGATTAACGGTCTCTGATGGTCATGACGGCTCAGCCTTCACAGCTCTCGCCGGTTAAATTGGGCTTCGCGGTCGCGTGGCCGGCTTTTTGGACCGGGGTGCCGATCAAGATCGTGCTGGGCCTGCTTCTCCTCGCGATGGGCCAGCATCCCTGGGAGTTCCCGGGGCTCGCGTTCCTCCTCCTGCTCTCCATTCCCGTCGACATCTGGGCGGTAGGCCTGACCGGGCGCACGGTGTTCCTGGAGCGGTTGGGCCTGCAGCCGCAAGCCTCGCTCGGACTGACCCTCTGGTGGCAAGGCGCGGCGCTCTATGCCACGTACGGATCGCTCGCCTGTTTCCTTGGACGCCAGACGATCGCCAGCTCCCAGGCTGTCGCGGCGAAGATCATGGACATGGAGTTGCTCAAAGCCGTCCCGGTGGCGGAGCGGATCAGTATCGAGCTGACGCTCTGGGGGAGCGTGTCCGCCGTGGTCCTGCTGGCGCTGATGCTGGGCGGGTTGTTCCTGTTCGGCAAATTGGTGCAGCGGCAGGCTGATGCGGCGAGTCCGGCCTCTGCGCCCTATGAAGCGCGAGTGCATCAATGGGATCTCATGCGGGTGCCGGCCGACCAGCCGCTCATGCTGACGGTCTTCACTGCAACAGGCGTGGCGTTGGTGTTGTTGCTCTGGGCGTTCATGCCCGTGACCACGCCGCATCCCCATGAGTCGTACAAGCAGGACGAGAAGAAGGCTGCGCCGGCGTTGAAGCCGACGGAAGCGCTCCAGAAGGCGGAGCGCGTGCTGACACAGGCGGAGGCGTCGGTCCAGGCGCTCGAAGCGAAGGCCAAGAAGAGCAAAGGGAAAGCCGCAGCCCCGGACAAGAAAGCCGCCGCGAAGCCGAAGAAAGCCTAACACGCGCACGAAGGGTTGAGGAGATTGTCATGAGGAACCACGACGCATCACACGGGCGAGTCCTCCGTCGGCTGAACGTATGGGGCCTGTCCATCGCCGGGCTGGCGTTGCTGGCCGGGTTGCTCGGGTTCCCTGTGACGGGATGGGCCGAGGATGCGGCGAGCGCGTCCGCGGCGGTGAGCTACCGGGACATTCCGCAGTTGGGCGGCAGCCGGAACGTCATCTGGGTCATTGCCCAACTCCACCTGCTCCTGGCCGGATTCGTGCTCGGCGTGCCGATCTTTGCCTGGTTGTGCGAAATCGTCGGCTGGAAAACGGACGAGAAGCGGTACGACAAACTGGCCAAGGAGTTCACCAAGCTCCTGACCTCGTCGTATGCCACGACGGCCCTCTTCGGAGGCATTCTCCTGTTCCTGCTCATCGGTTTCTATCCGAAGCTGATGACCTATCTGACGGATGTCTTTTTCCCGTCGTTCCTCGTCTATTGCGCGTTGTTCCTGCTTGAAACGGTGACCCTCTATTTGTACTGGTACGGCTGGGACGTGATGCTGGAAGGGCGCGCGAAGGTGTTTCATCTCTTTCTGGGCTTTCTGCTGAATGTCTTCGCCTTTTTCATCATGATTATCCCAAACTCGTGGGCGACGTTCCAGGCCAGTCCGGTCGTGATCGCCGAAGGATCGAGCCTGGCCCGTGCCTGGGCGGCGACCTGGAATCCCACCTGGTGGCCGGTCAATGTCCACCGCCTGATTGCCAATGTCGTGCTGGGCGGCTTCATCTGCGGCGCCTACGCCGGCGTGCGTTACCTGTCGGCCAAGTCCGCCGAGGAGCGTGAGCATTACGACTGGATGGGCTATGTCGGCAACTTCATCGGCGTGTTCGGGATGTTGCCGCTGCCCTTCGCCGGCTACTGGTTGATGCGTGAGGTGTACCAGTACAACCAGCAGATGGGCATCACGCTGATGGGCGGCTTTCTCTCCTGGCTCTTCATTCTCCAGGCCATGCTGATCGGCGTGCTGTTCCTGGGAGCGAATTACTATTTCTGGCTGGGGATCACGTACCGGATTCCCGGGGCCGAAATGAAGTACAAAAGACCGATCATGGCGATGCTGGTCATTCTGCTGCTGTGCCTCGGCGTCTGGATGACGCCGCACTCGCTGGTCGCGAGCCTGGAAGAGGCCCGCAAGCTGGGCGGGACCCACCATCCCTTGCTCGGCGTCTTCGGCGTCATGTCGGCCAAGATGACCGTCGCGAATCTCATGATCCTGGTGACATTCATGAGCTTCATCATGTACTGGCGCGCCGGCAAGGAAGAAACCGCCACGTGGGCCAAGGTTGCGAAGGCAATGATGAGTGGGCTGTTCGGCGTGGCCGCCATCGTGATCATCGTCCTGGGTGTCTGGGGCTATTTCGTCCCGGCGATCGTCCGGATTAACTATTTCTCCGTCGCCCAGGTGTTGATTGTCCTGTTTGTGCTCCTGACCGTGACTCCGCTGACCGCCCTGCTCATGAAGACCGCGCGTACGACGAGTGAGATGGTCTGGGGTCGCATGCCGCCGCGGGCCGGTTACGCGCTGGTGTTGAACGCGGTCATGGTCATCCTGCTGATGACCTTGATGGGTTATGCGCGGTCATCGTCCCGGGTGCACTGGCATATCTACGGAGTGATGCGGGACTCGTCGCCGTACGCCTACTCGCCCGCGCTGGGCTATGCGGCGGCCTTTATGTCGCTGAACACGTTTATTTTCTGCCTGCTCGTGGCCTTTATCTTCTGGGTGGCGACCATGGGGGATAAGGGCCAAGCCAAGGACGCAGGGCATGGCAGCGCGCTGCCGGCAATGGCCGGCGGGTCGCAGGCGCTGGATGATCGTACAGACGTTAAGTCCGTTTAGGCAGTTTGGTCTGTTGAGTCTGTTGCGGACAAACGGAAAGAACGAACCTAACGGACTCAACGTTTTCTAGGAGGACCATGAGCGAAGTCGCACTGTTGCAGTTGATCGGTCTTGGTGTCATCGGCGCGGGCGTCGTGATTCTGCTTTTCATCCAGTCGCGGTTCCCGCGCGTCATCGGCTTTGTCATGATCGTGCTGGGGCTCTTTTCCTTGATCGCCTTGAGCGTGCCGCAGATGGCCTCGCTGCCGCCGGCCGAGGAGAAGTTCGATGTGGCCAGCATCAAGACCGCGAATGATATGGCGGTGATCGGGCAGAAGATTTTTTTCAGCAAGGGCCAATGTGCTCTGTGTCACTCGATTGGACCCAGCGAATCGGCGCGCTGCCCGGATCTGAAGGGCATCGGGGCCAAGCTCTCGCGGGAATTTATCTATGAGAGCCTGACGCAGCCCCAGGCCTACATCTATCTGGACTATCGGCACGAAGGGCCGCCGAAGGACTATCCGGCGCGGATGCCCCATATCAACAAGAATCCGATCGGCTTGACGAACAACGAAATCCTGTCCGTGATCGCGTTTTTACAGCAGATGAGCGGTGAGCCGATCACGATCAGCCCGTCCGAGATCGAAATGCCCGGACAGTCGGCGCCGGTTTCGACGACCGCCTCTGCGCCGGCTCCGTCCCGGCCGTCGCCTGCGAAGAGCAAGGCGAAGGGCAAGGCGAAGAGGGCGGACGCGGGCTTTGTCGCAATGGTACACGGGCGATAGCTGACGGCAAGGCAGGGCTGAAGCCCTTAACGAGGAAGGACACTATGAAAGGCGGCACACACCTGAAGCCAGCGCTCTTGATGGTCGGCCTGTACCTCTTTTTTAAATTTGTCATGCCGCTGTTTACAGCCCCGCTGCCGGCCAGCTTGATCATGCTGTACCTGGCGCTCACGTTTTCCGGGATCATGATCTTCATGACGCTCAGCGGGACGTCGATGGATTCGTTTCTGGGCCCCATTTTCAGATTTATCAGCGGCGATGGGCAGGACGGCAGGATGAAGACGGTGCGGCTGACAGTGCTGGCGCTGTTCCCGCTGCTGGTCGGCTGGCAGACCTATACCAGCACGGCGCCCAGCGATGTGCCACCTGCCGAGAACCGGACCGTTCACCCGGCGCCGCCCGGTGAGTTTGTGGGGCTCTCGAACCCCCTGCCGAACACGCCGGAGAACGTGATGCAAGGCAAGGGGCTCTTTGCAGCGTTCTGCTCTCCCTGTCACGGGAACTTTGATGGCAAGGGTCCTGCCGCAAAGGGCTTCAGTCCTCCGCCAGCGAATTTTGTAGACCCGGGCACCATTGCCCAGCTGCAGGAGTCGTATGTGTTCTGGAGGATCCAGAAAGGCGGGGTTGGATTGTCGGTTGAAGGGATGCCCTGGAAGTCGGCGATGCCGCGGTGGGAATTAGAGTTGAAGGACGAACAGATCTGGAAGATCATCATGGGCGAGTACGACGGGGCGGGCCAGAAGCCTCGGACGTGGGAGTAGGGGGGAGAGGAGGCAGTCCAACTGCCTCTCGTGCTCGCGGAGCGCGCACGTCAGAAGTGCTCGCTCGACGCGCGCAGTAAGAGGCAGTCGGCCTGCCTCTCTTGGAGATGAGAGATGAAAAAGAATCGGTGTGAGATGTGGTGTCTGGGGGTCGTGGCGGGAGCTGCGGTTGCCGCCGGTGTTGTGGCGTCCGGCGGGGTCTGGGCCCAGGAAAGCGTGTCTATCCGCGCCATGCTCGTCAAGAGCGTTCCGGCTGATGACCCGACCGCCTCTGCATGGAACTCGGTGACGGCGTCCCAATTTCCGTTGTCCCCGCAAGTGCATTGGCCGACCAGGATTCTGGAGGTGACCGCAAAAGACGTCAAGGTGCGCGGCCTGCATGACGGCAAGCAGGTGGCGATTCTCCTGGAGTATGACGACCCGACCCAGGATCCGGACGACGCCGCAGCCATCGAGTTCATGGTCGGAGACAAAAAAGCGCATTTCGCGCATGGCCAGCCGATGGCGCAGATGGAAGGCGGTGCGGTCAATATCTGGTTCTGGAAGAACAAGGATGCCAAAGCCCTCGATATGAATGCGAAAGGCTTCGGCACGCTCAAGGTGCAGGACCAGCAGGATGTCAAAGGCAAGGGCGTGTATCAGGACGGCAAGTGGAAGGTGGTCTTCTCCCGCGCCCTGACCACCGGCGATGCGGAGCACGATACGCAGTTCCAGCCCGGCGAGTTCATCAACATTGCCTTTGCCGTGTGGGATGGGAAGAAGGACCCCGCCAGCGGAGATTTGAAAGAAAAGGGTTCCCAGAAGGCGGTGTCGTCCTGGTGGTATTTCCGCGCCGAGCCGACGCCGGACTATACGAGCTATTTCTATGCCTTGTTGGCCATCGGGTTGGCGGCGGGATTTGAATTCGTCGTCATTCGGAAGCTGAGGAAAGGGCCGTCCGCATGAGGACCATCGGAGGACTACGGAAAATCGCGCTCGCGGCCGTGCTGGCCGGTCTCGCCGCGATTGTCGGCGCCGCAGGCTGCGCCCTGTTCCATAGCGAGCAGGTCGCCAAGGGCCAGCAGCTCTATGCCCACTATTGCATGCATTGCCACGGTGAGCATGGCCGGCAGAATGAAGGCTATAACTGGTCGACGATGCCGGATCCGAGGCCCAAGGACCTCTCGAACAAGAGCGAAATGTCCACGTTCAAAGACGATGAGATCTTCAGCACCATCTCCCGCGACATGAAAGACACAACTCCGGAGAAAGGGGACAAGATCGGTGACGACGAGTTTGCCGTGCCGACCATGCCGACCTTCAAGTATACGCTCTCGGAGGAGGAAGTATGGTCGATCGTCGCGTATGTCCGGACGCTTCATGGCATGAAGATCGAATTTGATATTGCCGGGCGGATCAAGAAGCTGGAGGGCGACCAAACGTCGGCCCAAAAGAAATTCGACCAAACCAAGCAGGCATTCGAAGCGGCGCAGAAGAAAGCCGATGATGAGGCGGAGAAGACGGGGAAGGATGTCGACGAGGCCGCCTATGCCAAAGAGGAGAACGCACTCGCTGCAGCGAAGAAAGAGCTGGACGCCGCTCAGGCTGCACTCACGAACTTCAAGGAACGTCCAAAATTCTCCGCCATCGCGAGACCCGAGCTGACGATGAAGCCGAACCAAGCGGCGAAGCTGGCCGAGCGGGGGAAGCAGCTCTACTCCAATAAGTACGGCTGCAATGCCTGCCATCGGGTCGGCGAGGCCGGCGGGATCGTGGGGCCTGCGTTGGACCGGGCCGGATTCCGGCTTAATGGCACCTGGGTGTTCCGATGGGTCAAGTACCCGCAGGCCATGAAGCCGGAGACGAGGATGCCGAATCTCGGTCTCAGCGACGACGATGCCAAGGCCGTGACGATGTTTTTGACCACGTTGCGGGCGCCGAAGCCGGAGAAGCCGATCGAAAAAGCTGCCAACTAGTCCGATTCTTTCGGTTCAGAGAAATCCAAGCCAGAGTGCGGCAAGAATCGTCCAGCCGATCCACACATGTTGTTGAAACATGGAGAAGGCGAGGGATGGAGACACATCGCGCCGGAGTTTCAGGATGTGCTGGCTGGCAAATCCGCTGACCGCCGCAAGCCCCACGTAGTACGCGAGTCCGATCCCTGACAGCCATCCTGCCCAGCCAAGGCACAGGACCATCAGTCCGAAGCTGACGGCCACGGCGAGCCACGTCCATTGTCCGAACAAAATCGCGGAAGACTTGATGCCGATTCGCTGGTCATCCTCCCGGTCCTGCAGCGCGTAGATGGTGTCATAGGCCACAGCCCAGGCGATTGCGCCTCCGAACAGGAACCACACCTGGGGTTCGAGCGTGCCCCGCGCCGCAGCCCACGCCATGACGACGCCCCACCCGAAGGCGATGCCGAGGACAGCCTGGGGGAAGGGGAGGATTCGTTTGGAGAACGGGTAGAGGGCAGCCAGCAACAGCGCAATGGGACTCAACAGGATGGCCAAACGGTCCAGAATGAGCACCAGGCTGCCCGCAACCGCTAACAGGACGAGCAACACCGCAAGCGCTTCTGGCACAGACAAGGCTCCACTGGCGAGCGGGCGCGTTTTCGTCCGGTCGACCTGGCTGTCCAGACTCCTGTCTGCGATGTCGTTCACAATCACGCCGGCGCTGCGCATCAGAAAGGAACCGGCGGCAAAGATGACCAGCAAGGTCGGGTTCGGACGGCCCCGGGAAGCCAGCACCAGCGCCCACAGGGTCGGCAGCATGAGCAGCAGGGTGCCCGTCTGATTGGGCAGCCTGATCAGCTGGGCAACCAGCCTGAGGCGGGACGGTAGGGCCATCCCGGCATGTTCACCGGACATGCCACGACCATAGCGAGGCCCGGTGGGCCTGTCAACGGGGTGTCCGCGCGAAGGACATTGTCTTTTTCCTCCCCTTCGCGCTATATCTGTACCGGCAAGGAGGAACGGTGGCGAGAAACAGGCGGACGATCGATAGGATCGCGGTCGTGCTGGGTTGCTGGGGCTTGTGTTTGGTCCTGCTCAACGGCTGCCGCCTGTTCGTTCTTCAGGAAGGGAGCGATTCGCAAGGCTATTGGATGCCGCTGGCGGTCACGCTCCAGCTTGATCCCGCCGTCACCAGCGCGACGCTGAGCTACCGCGATTCGTGCCAGCAACCGCAAACGCTTCCCGCGGGCGAGCCGCTCTCCTATTTTCTCATCCGTGAAGTCGGGATGGCGTTCGAGCAGGTGCGGGTCGATGCCGCAGCGCTCAAGCAGCCGCCGGACGGCGCGGTGGAGGTCGCGCTCAAGCTCAACGACATCACGCTGTTTATCCCCCGCCAAAACGAGAAGAGTTATGAGGCGACGGTCTCGTTCGAAGGCACCGTGACGTTTCGCGACCGCAGCGGGAACGAGCTCTATGTCAAAAGCCTTCGGACCGATGTGCGCAGGTCCGTGAATGCCAGCCGGCAGGGCTGCGAGGTAAAGGGCTTGACTGACTTGGTGAGCGATGCGAGCCTGACGTTCGCGCAGGGCGTCAAGAAATACCTGGGCACGTCGGTTGCGATTCAGGATTATGCCAAGCAGCGCAGCGGCAGAGACCCCCTGCCAAGCGGCGGTAGTACGACATTTTGAATTTCTTTCCGCGTGTATATAGCATTTCTCAATCGCTTAAAATCTCAGCAATGGTAGCGGGGATTACCGACCGGATTTGGGAACTGAACGAGCTTGTGGCGTGAGGGTTCATAATGTCCCACTACGACAAGCGGCCGTTCTGATTGACGCTTCGACGGCGCTCAGCGTCTATCCTGAGCAAACCCCCGCCCGAGAAGGCGGGGTAGTCGAAGGATTGACAGTCGGCGGGGGCGTGCTATCATGGTGCCCGTTCAGCCCGCCTTGCGTCTCCTTGACGAGAATAGTGGCCGGCGTAGCTCAGTTGGCAGAGCAGCGGTTTCGTAAACCGCAGGTCGCTGGTTCGATTCCAGTCGCCGGCTCCATAAAACCCGCCGATGTTTCAACTGGTTTGAGGTTGACGAAACCACTCCGCTGCCTACCCAGTTCGGTTAGTGTAACCGAAAGTGTAACCTTTTCCTGTTCGTAGTAGGTGGCGAGGGCCTTCGCTGCCACCTTAAGGTCTGTCTCGTTGACGATGTTGTAGCGGTCAAACACGCTCCGGGTTTTGTGCCCGGAGATAGCCATCGCCACTTTCTCAGGAATCCCTGCCCTGGTCATGTTCCGAACTGCTGTCCGCCGGAAGTCGTGAACAAGCCGCCCTTCAAGGCCCATCCGCCGACAGGCTTGCTTCCAGCACCGTTTAATCTCTAGCAACCGTTTCCCATAGCGCTGACAGACCCACGGCGATGCCGGATAGGTGACTTCGTGCCGTCGCCTTGCTTCCAGCAAGACACGGTGTAGATCGGGCGGCAGATAGACCACCCTGGGCGTTTCTGTCTTGGTCTGCAACGGTGTCAATGAGAGTTTCCCTTCCACGAGGTCAACCTGATTCCATCGCAACCCCAAGACTTCCCCAATCCTCAAGCCGGTGTAATAGGCGATGCTCACCGCAACCTGGGCATAGTCCGGCAAGACCCCGCGAACGGCGAGATATTCCTCATGCGAGAAGAAGCCGGACCGGACGTTATGTTCCTCTAGCATCGGGATATGGGGAATCCGGGCCACCTTGGGAGGCGTGGATTGAAGGGCCAGCTTAAACATTCGCTTGAGACAGGCCAACTCACGGTTAATTGTCCCGTTCGCCGCACCTTCCTCTCGCCGTGTGGCGACATATTCTTTGACACGATCCGTTGTGATGGCTGAGGCCCGTAGTTGCTTGAAGTGGGCCGATAGGTGAGTAATAAAGTCGTTCAGTCGCCGGACCGATTTCCGTTCATTCAAGGCATAGTCCTGACGGATACCGACGACAAGGTTTTCAAACCGGGTGCGCTCTGTTTGAGGGCCATGATGGAGGCCGCTGGCGACCTGGCCCTCCCGTTCCTTGAGTTTACGTCGGGCCTCTGTCTTGTCCTCCGTCCCTGTGCTCTCATAGAAGGGCCGTCCATCACGGTAATACTTCACCCACCACGGCCCTTGCTCAATTATGCTTCCCGTTACAGGGTCCCGTTTCTTTCTCCGGTACAGCATCCCCATAGCGTCCCTCCTTTCTATTCATCCAGCAGATCGGCCACTTTCACCTTAAGAGCCTTCGCAATCCGCTTGAGTGTGCTCAAGGACGGGTCGGCGTTTCCATTCTCTACGTTACTGAGATAGGCAAAGCTCATCTTGGCCTTGGCCGCCAGCGCCCGGATTGAAAGCCCTTGCTTCTCCCGAATTATTTTAACCCTCATGTTACTGCATAAAGTAACATAGAAGGGGCTTGCAGTCAAGCAGGTTCTTGAGATGGGTGTCCGAATTCTTCCCTCACCTTGTTCTGGTCAATGAAAGCATCCATATCCTGCACGTCCACATGGACCCGTCTGCTAGTCCGAACCGATGGAAGCCCTCCCGACCATATTAGCCGCCGCACGGACCATAAAGACCGGCCCAAATACTCGGCGGCCTCAGGGAGGCTATAGAGGCGCTTGGTCAGTTTCGGTTGTGTCGCTAGACGCATGTCAGAGATTCAAAGTCGCAGGCAAAAGCCGTCATAGACCTGGCAATTATTAGGGGATGTGCTCTTTATTTAATCTTCATTCATTCTGGCTTTACGCTAGATTAAGAATTGCCAGATAGATACACATCCCCCGATTTCTGCCAGGTTATGAAGTGGCAGCTACATACTCATCCCCGGATTCTTGCCAGGTGGCCCCCTCTAGCAACAGAGCAGCAAACTTCCCTTGTGCAATCCAGGCCCGTTCTGGTCTAAGCTCCAAGTGAGATGGCTTGCCAATCCCTTCTGTCTCGAAACGGGCAACTCCAAGCCAATCCATTTCTTTCATCAACCCCTCAGCAGTATGACGGCTGACCCCAGTTGCTTCTTCCACCTGTTTCACGGTAAATGGCTTGCCCTCGTTCTTTACAAATGCCAGCAAGACCGCCCTACGTGCTGCCGGTATTGAGGACAACGTGATCCGTGCAATCATGGGTAAGTCGTCCTTGGCTAAACAGGTGCGCCCACATGCCAGCGCATGCCCCCGTGCCAAGTTATACAAGACGGCATTAGCACGGTGAGGTGACTCCGGTTGTACTGTCTTCCCTCCTTCATAGGGAGTACGCATGAGTGCGAGCAATGAAGCACACTGAGAGATTCCCGTTACAACTTCGGTTGGGTTCTGCTCTTTGCTCCACTGTACCCCTCGTATCCCGTGATGCTGCGTAAATAAGTCGTCGAGATACCGGTGGACAACTTCACGGCATTTAACAAGACTCTCTTGATAGGTCACAGGTTGACTTAGGGCTGCCATCAGCTCATCCACGGATGGCTCGGCCACCGCATCCAGCATGAGGAAAAACAGACGGCTTCCAAGTTGGGCCATGACCTTCCACACCGTAGGCTCGAAAGGTGTGGTAGCTCCAAGCCATGCAAAGAGATAGTCCCCTTCATAGCCCCGTCGCCCATGAGTACCGCTATCAACCATAAAACCTTGACCATCCATCACGCGGGTTATTGTGGAGAAGGTATGCACTAACTCAACATCTTTTCCTCGGAAGACCGTGGCTAGTTCAGGAGTGAGCAACACCTTGTGTTGGATGCGTGGGAGAAGATCAATTGCTGCTAATTGCTGTTGCGTTGCCTTAGCAGAACTGCTGACAAAGGCTGCCGGAGTGAACTTGTCAGAGCGATAGCACAACGGTTGTCCTTGCGCCGTCGCCCCCTCGAACATGCTGACTACCGTGGTCTTCCCCGCACTGGGAGGCCCTACATAGATCAAGGCTACAGGGTTCGCGTTGTCAGCTAGTAGAAGTGTGGCACAGGTCGAGAGGCCAGCCTCTACAGCAGGCCAAAGATGTGGGAAATGCGATGAGATAATTCTCAAAACAGAGGCGATGCGAGACTTTTCATCTGAGCAACGTTCATCCACAATCTACCCTCCTCAATAAATATACATTCCTGACTCGCTCTCGGATCGTTCCCGAATTCTGAACCTTGCTAAGAATCGCTTCCGGCTTCTACGGCTGACCGTTAGTAGCCCTTAACCCATGATGCCCCCCTTTTATGACCCCATTTTTTGTCAACTTAACCTGCTCCTTAATGCTTCTTTATCTCGGCCAAGTGCATTCATTGCCAATCACATGGACCCAGGGAAAGTAGGTTTTCACATAATATATTCAGTAGCTTGTGCTGATATATGATGCGGCGTGTGGCAAGATAGCGCTTGGCCAATTGTGATCTTGAGGGCGATTTAGTTATCAACCATTTGATGACAGTACGTTGTAAGCTAGATTTCGTACAGTGGTAGCTCCGCCACCGAAGAATTTGATCGAGATTAATGACTGCTAGTTCTATTATTGTTGGGTTACTGTGAGCCTTGTAGGAGAAGGACTATATCTCTAAATAACTGGCTGATGTGCACGCAAACCTGCCTTTTCGTTTCATGCAATTTCAGAAGCCACCTGCGCGTCCTATACGAGGGAATCCCCCATAGGCCCCCGGTCTACACCCCGCCGTGGGTGGCGAAAGCGCAAGTGAACCATAGGGAGGGTAGCTTATGAAAAGTTATTGGTTGATGGTTTTACTGCTTTTGACAGCATGCAGCACTACAGAGGGACCAATAGGCGCTGCGTCACGATTCTCAACTGAGACTGGGCTTGTTCTTAAAGCAGGCGCGGGAGTTGTGGGCACAGTGGTTAAAGGAGAAGCCTGTCACTACTTTGTTCTCGGAATGATCCCCTGGGGTGGTGCCGATCTGCAAGCTGCCCTTGATGAAGCCCTTTCCAAGAGCGCCGGTGCCGATGCACTAGTTAACGTCACCGCCCAGCATTCCCATTTTACCTGTTGCTTCATTTACAACTTTTACACAAGCACCTGCACCAGCGTGCAAGGAATCGCTGTCCATTACGAAAGGGCAAAGATGTGAAAAGATCATTCACCTGATACATTCTCCTATCACCATCCGTCACGGTGTTGACCCTTACGGTGTCACCGCCAGTGTAACCGTATCTGCCACCGCCTAGCCTCACACTCCTCACACGCCATGCAACCGGATGCAATCCCTTGTGAGTCGCTATCCCGTTGGCGTATCATCCGATTCGCTGGATTGGGGCTGGGATTCTGCATTGGAGCCATCGTCTGTGTCTGGTCTTCGTAAACCGCAGGTCGCTGGTTCGATTCCAGTCGCCGGCTCCAGACCTCGCTTGCGTGTGCCGCCGCCTATTCAGGTTTTATCGTAATTATGGCGGCGGAGAAACATCTTAGCGTGA
>Ga0247727_10008246_pt1 | contig 19419 bp, 13 predicted proteins | sample WisWelCaveWW1625_FD_202498 | JGI IMG/M metagenome (GOLD analysis project Ga0247727, IMG submission 202498) | Biofilm microbial communities from Wishing Well Cave, Virginia, United States - WW16-25 | ecosystem: Environmental > Aquatic > Deep subsurface > Groundwater > Cave microbial mat | place... | reverse complement strand
CACCTGGGCCATGACTGCAAAAGGAAACGGGCCGGAGCGCCTCGTGGCGCCCCGGCCCGTTCTCGAAACCCGCCGGCTCAGCCAACTTGCCGAGCCGACGGGACCTGTGAAGCTTCTAGAACTCGAGCCGCAGACCGATCTGGATCTGGCGCTCGATGGTGCCCGTCCCCCTGATGGTGTCTGTGGCGTGGGCCTGGCTCGGGGTGAAGGTCATGAAGAGCGGGTCGGTGAACGAAGTGACGGGCGCTCCCCAGTTCGTGTGGTTGAACAGGTTGGTGACCTGGACACGCAGCTCCGGCCGGAAGCGACCGACCGGGAAGGCGCGGAAGATCCCGAGGTCGACGTTCCAGACAGAAGGCCGGCGGAACTGGTTGCGATCGCTGGTGCCGAAGCCGTCGACGCCGGTGCCGGTCGGCTGCGAGAACGCCGCCTTGTCGTACCAGGCCTCGGTGCTGGAGCCGGGCGTGCCGCTGGGGCTAGGGTTTCCCTGCACGTTGATCAGGACATCGCCGCAGCCGGGGCAGTTGAGCGCGGGGTTCGAGCCGCCGATGGAGAACGTCGTTCCCGAGTAGGCCGCGAAGATGCCGTTCAGCTGCCAGTTCTGGACAATCCGGCCCAGGACGCTCTTGGAGCTCTTCGCGAACGGCAGGTCGTACAGGAAGCCCATCTGGAAGGTGTGCGTCCGGTCGTCGCCGGCGAGCGCGAAGTTGTCGGCGAGCTTCGACGGGTGGTTCCAGCTGAGCGCGGTCCAGCCGTCGTCGTCGGTCTCGTTCTTGGCCTCGCCGAGCGTGTAGGCGCCCTTCAGCAGCAGGCCGTTCTTGAACGGCCGGTTGATCGCCACCTGGAGCGCGTTGTACCGGCGCTTCGTGCGGCCGGCCCAGTCCAGGATGCCGGTGGTGCCGGCCACCGAGAAGTACTGCCGGCTCGCCTGGCCGCCGCCCGGCTCGCCGTAGTTCAGGTTGCGGTCGGCGTAGCCCCCGTCCGAGCGCCCGTGAACGTAGGCCAGCTCGACCGAGATGTCGCCCGGCAGGCGCTGCTCGACGGCGATGTTCCCCTGCTGGAGCACGGCGCGGTCCACGTCCGTCGGGTTCGGCGAGCGCATGAAGGTGTTCGGCGGAAGCTTGACCCGCCCGGAGCTGAGATTCGGAACCGGGACGTTCGGGATCCCCTGTTGCAGCGTACCGAGCCACGCGTACTGCTCCGCGGTGTTGTTGAAGTAGATGTCGTAGGGGAACGAGCCGCGGAGAGGACGCGACCACGGCAGCGGGTTGATGGTCCGTCCGTAACCCGCGCGGATCACGGTGTTCTCGGTCAGGCGGTACATGGCGCCGAGGCGCGGTGCGAAGTACCACTTCTTGATGTCGATACCGACGTCCTCGGGCGTCGAGCCGAGGCCGCCCAGGAGCACCTCGTAGGTGTTGTAATCGAGCCGCTCGATGCCGCTGTCCTTGCGTTTCATGAGCGGGTAGTACTCCATGCGCACGCCCAGGCTCAGCGTCAGCTTGGGCGAGACCTGGAAGCGGTCGCGGATGTAGAGGGCGGACTGCCACTCGCGGCCCGTCATCTCGATCTCCTGGACGTCCTTGCTGTGCCCGGACTGCAGGCCCAGCACGAAGCCCGCCGTCTGGTTCCACTGCAGCGGGATGTAGCCCGGGGTCGCAGTGACGGAAGACGCGGAGATCAGCCGCCCGCGCACGCCGCCCGCGTCGCCGAACTCGGCCTGGAAGTGGTTGAGCTCGTGCTTGACGACGTCAACGCCGGCCCGCACCTCGTGCTTCTGGAACACTTTGGTGAGCGCCGAGCTGAAGGTGTAGCTTTGCTCCTTGCGGAAGAGCGGCATCCAGTTCGGGGTCGTGCCAAAGTTGTAGCCGACCTGGAAGTACGGGATCCCGCTCGAGCGGATGTCGCTGCCGTTCGTGCCGGGGATCCCGTAGCGGTCGATGCCGACGTTCGATCCGTAGTCCGGACCGGTCACCGTCTGGTCCTGGCGGTTGATGCCGAAGTAGCCGTCGAGCACCAGGCTGGGGCTGAGCGTCCAGGTGTGCCCGATCGTCCCCACGTAGACCCGCGTGTCACCGAAGCTCGCCTCGTCGAAGCCCAGGATGAAGACGTCGCTCACCTCTGCGTCGAGCATCGCGAACTTGCCCCAGACCGAATGGCTGCCCGTGCGCTGCCAGGTGAGCTTCACGTCGAAGTTGTCCCGGTCGTTCGTGATCGTCCGCGGCTCGACCCAATCGTCGAGCAGCCCATTCGCGTTCAGGTCCTGGCTCGTGTTCGGCAGCGGCCAGTCGGCGAACACCCTCGTGGCTGTGGGGTTGATCAGGTTGGCCGGGATCTGGAAGTTCGGGAACTGCACGCGTCCGACGCCGCCGGCGCCGCCGGTGTACGGGTTGTAGAGCCGGAACGCCGGGTAGGCGGCCGCGACCTCGCTGAAGTCGCCCGCGCGCATCCTGGCGGTGGGCACGCTCTGGGTGAACTGCGTGCCGCGCCGGCCCTGGTAGCGCTCCCAGGAGCCGAAGAAGAACAGCTTGTCTTTCATGATCGGCCCGCCGAGGGTGCCGCCGTAGATGCTGTTCGAGAGGTTCGGCTTAGCCAGCCCGAACGCGTTGTTGAAGAACCTGTTCGCGTTGAGCTCGTCCTGCTGCCGGAAGAAGAACGCCGAGCCGTGGAGATCGTTGGTCCCGGACTTGGTGACCACGTTCACCGCGGCGCCTGCCGCCATGCCCTGGTCCGCGTCGAAGTTGTTGGTGGAGATGTTGACCGTGTCGATCGTCTCCGCAGGATTCACGTAGCCGACGTGGTGCGGCAACCAGATGTTGACCGACACCGCGCCGTCGATGCGGAACGCGTTGGAGTTCCGCTGCATGCCGTTGACGCTGGTGCTGAGCGCGCGGCCGGGCGTGTCGATCTCGGCGTTCTGGAGCTGCGCGGGCGTCGCGCCGGGCACCAGGTTCAAGAGCGCCTGGTAGTTCCGGAACTGGTTCAGCGGCAGGCTGACGATCTCCTTGGAGCCCAGCTCCGTGCTGAGGTCGGCCTTGTCCGTCTGCAGCAGGGTCGTCTCGCTGACGACGTTGACCGTCTCCGCCAGGGCACCGACTTCGAGCTTCAGCTCGACGCGGACGGTGGTGTTGGCCGTGACCCGCAGCCCGGTCTGGTTGAGCTCACGGAAGCCCTGCAGCGCGGCGCCCAGGTTGTAGATCCCCGGGAGCAGGTTGCGGAACGCATAGTTGCCGTCGCTGTCCGAGACCGCCTCGATCTTGTGGCTGGTTCCGGTGTTCGTCGCGGTGACGGTCGCGCCGGGGATCGCGGCGCCCTGCGGGTCGCTCACGGTGCCTACAATGGAGCCGTAGAGCGTCTGCGCAGCGGCCGGTAGGGGGACGAGCAACGCAGCGGCGATCGCTATCGCGACCGCTGCTTTCAGCGGGATGCGGGTCAGATGGGCCATCCTTTTTCTCCTCTTTGTTCTGGAGGCGTGACTCAGTCCTGGGCATGCGACACCAAGGCTTGATGTGCTTCGCAGGCAACAGTCATGCCTTGAGGAAACAGGTTTTGACAATTCTGCACAAAACACGCAGCTTCAACGAGTTGGAGGCCCAGGCTGTTTCCGTCTCCCAGGTCCCGATCCAGCCGCCCGGCTCCATTTCATTGGTGTCGCTACGGCGTTTTGCATCCGTGGGGCGGCGCTACAGGGTCGTAGTGACCTTACTGAGGCCGCGGGGGTCGGGGTCGAGGCCGCGCGTGCGCGCCAGGCCATTCGGGAAGATCTTAGCCGGTGACGATCACGACGAGCGGAGCAAACTTGGGGGCAGGCCAGAGCCCAGCCCGACACGGAAGCCTTGACGCTTCCGACCACTTCCTAGTAGATTTCCTAGTATGTCGCTGGTGGAGCTGCTGGCGCAGCACGAAGGCAAGCGCCTGGAGTTCAAGCGGGACGAGTCGTCGCCCGAGGGGATCGTCCGCACCGTCGTGGCCTTCGCAAACGGGGCGGGCGGCACGCTCGTGGTGGGTGTCGAAGACCGCACCCGTCGCGTGCGGGGCGTCGCCGAGCCGACGCGGGTTGAGGAGAAGCTGGCGAGCCTCATCTCCGACCGCATCGAGCCGCGGCTCGTACCGGACTTGCAGCTTCTCCCATGGCGCAACACCCACGTGATTGCGATCCGCGTCTTCCCGAGCTCGACGCGTCCTCACTACCTGAAGTCCGAAGGCCCCGAAAGAGGTGCTTACGTCCGTGTCGGTTCCACCAATCGGCGGGCCGATCCAGCGCAGGTCGACGAGATCAAGCGCCTCGTCCGGGGCCGAACCTTCGACGAGGAGCCGGTGCCGGAGCAGGGCGCGGAAGCGATCGACTTCGAGGCCGCTCGCGCCAGCTTTGCCCCGATCCGCAACCTGAAGCCGGGCGACCTGAAGACGATCCAGATGAGCACGGTCCACCAGAACCACGAGGTTCCGACGGTGGGCGGCGTGCTGCTGTTCGGGCGCGACCGGCGTGCGCTCTTTCCGGACGCGTTCCTTCGCGCGGGCCGTTTCGCGGGGAAGGATCGAACGACCATCGTCGACAGCGCCGACATCACGAGCTACCTGCCACTCGTCGTGGAGGAGACCCTGGGCTTCGTCAAGCGCAACACCCAACGCGCGATCGCGATCCGGGCAGCCCGCCACGCCGAAACCTGGGAGTACCCGCTCGTCGCCCTGCGCGAGGCGATCACCAACGCGCTGGTACACGCCGACTACGCTCAGCGAGGCTCGCCGCTCCGCCTGGCCATCTTCAGCGATCGGGTGGAGATCGACAATCCTGGCGGCCTGCCGCCGGGTCTGACCCTGGACGACGTTTACCAAGGCATCTCCAAGTTGCGCAATCGCGTCATCGGCCGCGTCTTCTACGAGCTGGGTTTCGTCGAGCAATGGGGCAGTGGTATCCAGCGCATGGCACAGGCGTGCCGCAAGGCGGGTCTGCCCGAGCCGCTGCTCGAAGAGATCGGATCCGGATTCCGGGTGACTCTCCGTCGCGAAGGTCGAGTTCGGCCCGCGCTGGATGCGATGGACCAGAGCATCCTCGACTTCGTGCGCAGATCCTCGGGTGCGTCGACGAGCCGCATCGCCGCCCACATCCGCCGCACACCGCGGGCCACCCGTGACCGTCTGAATCGACTCGCGGGTCTCGGACTGCTCGCGGCTCTCGGCGCCGGGCCACGGGACCCGCGACGGAAGTTCCATGTCGTGGAACCCCGCAACGACTCCTGAGCGTGACCCGGCAGCCTACAGCGTCTCGGTGACCTTGCTGAGGCCGCGCGGACGGTCGGGGTCGAGGCCGCGGGTGCGGGCGAGAGCCACCGCCCAGAGCTGGCCTGGGACGACGGCTACAAGGGGCGAGAGCCACTCGGGGATGCCGAGCGGCAGGGGCAGGCTCACGCGCGCGCGGGCGAGGACGGCCGTGTCGTCCGAGATCGCGACGAGCTCGGCATGGCGCTCGTCGAGCTTGTCGACGAGGGACGCCAGGTCGGCGAGAACGCGGCCAGAGGGTGCGACGACGAGCACCGGGAATCCGCGGTCGATCATGGCCACGGGCCCGTGCAGCAGGTCGGCCGGCGAGTAGGGCTCGGCCACCAGGTAGCTCGTCTCCTTCATCTTGAGCGCGATCTCGAAGGCCGTCGAGTAGTTGAAGCCGCGGCCGACCACCACGAAGTGCTCGGCGTAGAGGTAGCGGGCGACCTTCTCTGTGAGCGCCGCGTTCGTCTCGATCGCGGCGTTGACGAGCGCCGCCACGCGCCCGAGCTCGGCCCAGCGTGCGGCGCTTCCCTCGAGCGCGGCGCTCAGCATTGCCAGCGCGCCGAGCGACGCGGTGTAGGTCTTGGTCGCGGCCACCGCGCGCTCGGGACCGGCGAGGAGCGGCAGCACGTGCTCGGCGGCCTTGGCCAGCGGCGAGCCGGGCTCGTTCGTGATCGCGACCGTGAGCGACCCGTCGCGCCGCCCGGCCTCGAGCACCGAGACGATGTCGGGCGAGCGGCCGGACTGGCTCACGCCGACGACGAGCGCGCCCGCGAGCGAGGGCCCGGCGCCGTATACGGTGAAGAGCGACGGGGTCGCGAGGCACACCGGCAGCCGGTTGTGAGCGCCGAAAAGGTACTGCGCGTAGCGCGCCGCGTTGTCCGAGCTGCCGCGCGCGGCGATCACCACGTAGCGTGGATTGCGCTCGCGGATCCGGGCGGCGATCTCCTCCGCCTTCGCGCGGCCCTCGCGCAGCAGCCGCTCGAGCACCTCGGGCTGCTCGCGGATCTCGGTCTCCACCTGGCTCATCGAGGACCTCGGGAAGCGGCGAAGGAGGGCGGCGTGGATTATAGGCTCCTTGACACCCCCGCAGCGGGTCCCTTAGCGTGCGCCGATGGCCGTTCGCCTCGACATTCCCGTACGCCACCGACCCGCCGTCGACCCGGAGTTCCTGCCGGCGATTCTCTGGAACCGCGCTTACGCCGCCGCGGTGCGGGCCACCAGGGGGAGCGTCCCGCTCGGGCTCGCTCTCGTTCGGCAGGACGCGACCGTCTTCACCCACCAAGCCCGCATCCTGCCCCCGACGGCCGCTCACACCGCGCTCAACCGCAGCTACGTCGAGCGCCTCGTCAAGTTCCTGCTGTGGCAGAAGGGAGGCTCGGAAATCGTGGTGTCCGGCTTCGACGCGGTCGCGCGGATGCTGGGGGCCTGTTACTCCGCGAAGGGCCCGCGGGCCTTCGACTGGGACTTCCTCGGCCGCCGCGTCTTCGGCGAGCCGATCCGGGTCAGGGCGGCGAAGAAACTGCCGCCGGCGCGCGAGACGCAGAGGCCGCTCGGCCGCCATCTCGACGGCTGCCGGATCGGCTTCGACCTGGGGGGCAGCGACCGCAAGGCGGCCGCCGTCGTCGACGGCAAGGTGGTCTTCTCGGACGAGGTGAAGTGGAACCCGTACTTCGAGAAGGACCCCGCCTATCACCTCGAGGGGGTCAACGACTCGATCCGCCGCGCCGCCCTTCACCTGCCGCGGATCGACGCGATCGGCGGCAGCGCCGCCGGCGTCTACGTGAACAGCGAGCCGCGCGTGGGCTCGCTCTACCGCGGGATCTCGGAGCCCGACTTCGACCGTCACATCCGCGGCCTCTTCCGTGCGCTGCAGCAGTGGTGGGGCGATGTGCCGTTCGAGGTGGTGAACGACGGCGAGGTGACGGCGCTCGCCGGATCGATGTCGATGCGCTCGAACGGCGTGCTCGGCATCTCGCTCGGGACCAGCACCGCGGCAGGCTACGTCACGCCCGACGGGAACATCACGCCCTGGCTCAACGAGCTCGCCTTCGTGCCGATCGACTACCGCGAGCGGGCCCCGGCGGACGAGTGGTCGGGCGACCTCGGCGTCGGCGCGCAGTATTTCTCGCAGCAGGCGGTGAGCCGGCTGCTGCCCGCGGCGGGAATCGAGCTACCCGCCGAGATGCCGCTCGCCGATCGCCTCGTCGAGGTGCAGAAGCTGATGGCGCAGGGCGACGCGCGCGCGCGGCGGATCTACGAGGCGATCGGGATCTACCTCGGCTACGGGATCGCCCACTTCGCCGACTTCTATGCGATCGAGAGCGTGCTCGTGCTGGGTCGCGTGACCTCGGGCGAAGGCGGCGACTTGATCGTCGAGACTGCCGGGCGCGTGCTGAAGGACGAGTTCCCGGCCCTCGCCGAGCGGATCCGGCTGCGCACGCCGGACGAGAAGGAGAAGCGCCACGGCCAGGCGATCGCGGCCGCCAGCCTGCCGGTCGTCCCGAAGGGGTCAGGTCTTGAATCAGCGCGTCGCGGCCGCTCCCCACGCGCCGGATCGAAACGGTGACGAGGTGCACGATGACAACGACAGGTCAGGTCTTGACTCCGGGCGTGCGACCGTGGGTAGGCCTGCGTAGTGCAACCTCGATCGCGGCACGCTGCGAGGTGTGACATGCGTTTCTCGAGACCCGATGCGGACGTCTTCGTGCCGGACGGCGCCCCGATGCCGGAGGCGCTGCGGCGCGCGACCCACGTGTGCGTGGGCGCGCACCAGGACGACCAGGAGTTCATGGCGTTCCACGGCATCGCCGAGTGCTTCGGGCGGAAGGACCGGGGATTTGCCGGCGTCGTCGTCACGAACGGCGGAGGCAGCTCGCGCACCGGCATCTATGCCGACTACACCGACGAGGAGATGATCCGGGTCCGCGTCCGGGAGCAGCGTAAGGCCGCGACGATCGGCGACTACGCCTGCGAGATCCAGCTCATGCACCCGAGCGGCGACGTCAAGAAGCCCGGTCACCCCGGGGTCCTCGCCGACCTCAGGGCGATCTTCGAAGCCGTGACACCCGAGGTGCTCTACGTCCACAATCCCGCGGACAAGCACGACACGCACGTGGCCGTGTGCCTGCGCACGCTCGCGGCCGTCCGCTCGCTGCCGCGCGAGCGCCGCCCGAAGCGGGTACTGGGCTGCGAGATCTGGCGCGACCTCGACTGGCTGAACGACGGCGACAAGCTGGTGCTGCCGGTCGACCGCTTCAAGAACCTGGCGGCGTCACTCTCCGGCGTCTTCGACTCGCAGATCACCGGCGGCAAGCGCTACGACGCCGCGGTCGCGGGCCGGCGCATGGCCCACGCGACGTTCTTCGAGTCGCACGCCACCGACAAGGCCGACGCGCTCAACTTCGCGATGGACCTGACGCCGCTCGTGGCCGACGACGCGCTCGACGTCTTCGCCTACACGCAGGGCCTGATCCGGAAGTTCGAGGACGAGGTGCGCGACCGGCTCGCGCGGCTCGGCTGATCCGAGATCGCGCTGCGTAACGCAGCCGCGGGCTCGGCACGCCCGGTCCCGATGCAAACCTTGAAATCCATAGTCTGATGTTCAACTTTCAAGGATGCCGCGCTGGTGCGGGGCGCCCCCAGCAGCCCATGCCGATGCGGGCGCTCTCGGTCGTAGCTGTCGCGCTCGGCCTCGTGGCAACCGCTGCCGCCACGCCCCCGGGCGGCGGCCTCACGCTTCGGGCGGTGCGGGCAGCGAGCGCGATCGAGATCGACGGCCGGCTCGACGAGCTGGCGTGGCGCGCGGCGCTTCCCGTCGGCGGCTTCCTCCAGCGCGACCCGGACCAGGGCCAGCCGGCCAGCGAGCCGACCGAGCTGCGCGTGTTGTTCGACGACCACGCGCTGTATGTGGGCGTGCGCCTCCAGGACGGCACGCCGGGCGCGATCTCCCGGCAGTTGTCGCGCCGCGACGCGGTCGCCGAGGCCGACAGCTTCGCCCTCTTCCTGGATCCGCACCACGATCACCGCACGGGCGTCGTGCTCGAGGTGAGCGCCGCGGGCGTCCAGCGCGACGCCGCCCTCTACGACGACAACTTCGAGGACGTGACCTGGGACGCGGTGTGGGAGTCGGCCGTGACGCGGGACGAGCAGGGCTGGGCGCTCGAGATCCGTGTCCCCTTCTCGCAGCTCCGCTTCCCGTCGGCTTTCGGGCACGCGTGGGGCCTCAACGCGCGCCGCGTGGTCCACCGCAAGAACGAGAGCTCCTGGCTCGCGCTCGTCCCGAAGAACGAGAGCGGGCTCGTGTCGCGGACGGCCCATCTCGAGGGAATCGCCGAGATCCGCCCCGGCCGGCACCTCGAGCTGCTGCCGTACGCCTCCGCGCGCGCGGAGTACGTCGAGCCGCCCGTGAGCGGAGACCCCTGGAACGACGGCTCGCGCTACGCGGGCGGCGCCGGGCTCGATCTCGAGTACGGCCTCGGCACCGGCATGACGCTGGTGGGCGCGTTGAACCCCGACTTCGGCCAGGTCGAGGTCGACCCGGCGGTCGTGAACCTCACCGCGTTCGAGACCTTCTTCGAGGAGAAGCGCCCGTTCTTCACCGAGGGCAGCCAGGTGTTCCTGCGCTTCGGCAGGAGCGGCGCGAGCGACTACACCACCTATTTCTACCCCGAGCCGCTGCTCTTCTACTCCCGGCGGATCGGGCGCGCGCCACAGGGGCAGGCGACGAGTGCCTTCGTGGACTCGCCCGCGTCGACCACGATCCTGGGCGCGGCGAAGCTCGTGGGCCGCACGCACGGCTGGAACGTGGGCGTGCTGGACGCGCTCACCGGCAGGGAGTACGCGCGGATCGCCGACGGAGCGGCCCGTGGCGAGCTCGAGGTCGAGCCGCTCACGAACTACTTCGTCGGCCGGGCGCAGCGCGACCTGGGCTCGCGCGCGGCGATCGGCTTCCTGACCACGGCCACGATCCGGGACCTGCGCACACCGGGCCTCGAGGCGCAGCTCCCGGAGCGCGCGTTCCTGGGCGGCGTCGACGGCCACGTCTTCCTGGACGGCAAGCGCGACTGGGTCGTCTCGGGCGGTCTCGCAGGGAGCACCGTCTCGGGCAGCCCGGCCGCCGTGCTGCGCCTGCAGCGGGCCGCCCAGCGCTACTACCAGCGACCTGATGCGCCGCACGTGTCCGTCGACCCTCTGGCCACGTCGCTCTCGGGCTGGAGCGGACGGCTGGGGCTCAACAAGAACAGCGGCAACGTGACTTTCAACGCTGGCCTCTGGGGGATCAGCCCCGGCTTCGAGCCGAACGACCTCGGCTTCGCGACGCAGACGGACCGCGGCGGCGCGCATGCGCAGGTGCTGTTTCGCAAGCTCACGCCCGACCGCTTCACCCGCAGCCGCAAGCTCGCGATCGCCAAGTGGTGGACTTTCAACTTCGGCGGCGAGTCGCAAGGAGACGGGGTCCAGCTCTCGTCGAGCGCCCAGCTCCGCAACTACTGGCAGGTCGACCTGACGCTCGGCAAGTCCTGGAACACGCTCGACGACAAGCTGACGCGCGGCGGGCCGACCACGATCCGGCCCGGCGCCTCTGTGCTGGGCCTCGGGCTCTCGAGCGACGCCCGCCGCCGCTTCTGGACGAACCTCGCCTTCGTGGCGCAGGACCGCGAGTTGGGCAGCACCAGCCGCCAGTTGCTCACGACCTTCAACTTCCGACCATTCACGGCGCTGACGCTCCAGGCGGCGCCCTACTGGCTGCATGTGAAGACTGTGGCGCAGTACCTGCAGACGGTGCTCGATTCCACCGCCACAGCGACCTACGGCCGCCGCTACGTCTTCGGGGGCCTCGAACAGCGCGAGATCGCGATCCCGTTGCGCCTCAACCTCGCGCTCTCCCCGAAACTGTCGCTGCAGCTCTACACGCAGGCGCTGCTCTCGGCGGGGGACTATCCCAAGGTCAAGGAGCTGGCCGCGCCGAGGACCTACGACTTCCCGACTTACGGCGTCGACGTCGGGACGATCGCGCCCGACCCCGCGCTGCCGTTCTACGTGATCGACCCCGACGGCGGCGGAGCCGCGTCTGCCTTCCGGCTCCCGGTCCCGGACTTCAACTTCAAGTCGCTGCGCGTGAACGCGGTGCTGCGCTACGAGTTCCGCCCCGGCTCGGCGGCGTACGTCGTCTGGACGGAGCGGCGCCAGGACGCCCGCAACCCCGGCGATCCTTCTTTCAGCCGCGACCTGGGCGATCTCTTCCGCGTTCCGGCCGACGACGTGTTCCTGGTCAAGATCGCCTGGTGGCTCGGCAAATGAAGCTCCGGATCAACGGCCAGGCTTCGCCCCGATCGCGTACAAGTGGCCGGTGGTGCGGATGAAGAGCTGGCCCGAGGCGGCGGCCGGCGAGCTGAGCGTGAACTCGTCGAGCGCGTTCTCGGCCAGGAGCTCGAAGCCGGTCCCCGCCTTGACGACGCTCGTGACACCGTCCTCGCTCGTCACGTAGAGCTTGCCGTCGGCGAGCAGCGGCGAGGCGCTGTAGGTGCCCGCGCGCAGCCGCTCGGGCCCGTAGTGCGTCTTGCCGGTCGCGAGGTCCATGCTGTAGAGCAGCCCCTTGTCCGTGACGACGTAGAGCAGCGTTCCGTCGGTGGCGGGCGTCGGCACGTCCGGGCCGCGATCGAAGGACCAGAGAAGGCCGCTTTTCGTCACGTCGCCGCTGCCGAAGGCCTTGAGCACCAGCATCGGCTTGACGCGCGTCGGCGCCACCACCACGTCGCCCGCCGCGACCGGCGAGGCCACGATGCGCTGGAACGGGTGGTCGTCGGGGTTGAGGCCGTTCGCCCGCCACAGCTCACGCCCGCTCGCGGGGTCGTGGCCCGTGACGACAGCGCCGCCCGAGACGACGATCTCGATCAGCTTCCCGCGCCGTGCCACGGTCGGCGTCGTGTAGGCGTCGGGCGACTCGGTGTGTGCGGTGGTGGGCCGCTCGACCCGGAAGCGAGTCTTGCCGGTCGCGGCCTCGACGCCGAGCAGGTACGACGGCTCGTCGGTCTTCATGCCGTGGAGCACGGGCACGTAAAGCACGCCTTCGTGGAGCAGCGGCGAGCTGCCGTAGCCCCAGTTGGTGCCGAACGGCCCGTATTCCTTCTGCAGGTCGCGCGCCCAGAGCTCCTGGCCCTGGGCGTCGAAACCCTTGAGCGCGCCCTGGCCGGTCATGGCGAAAACCCGTCGGCCGTCGGTGACCGGCGACGGCGTCGACATGTTGTGCTTGCGGTGGGCGTGTCCGGCCGAAGGACCGAGCGGCCGCTTCCAGGTGACCGCGCTCGTCTTGCGGTCCAGGCACCACAACGACACCGTCTCGCCTTCGGCCACGTTCAGGAAGATGCGGTCGCCGCTCACGATGGGCGTGGCGCCGCTGCCGGTGGGGAGAGCCAGCTTCCAGGCGAGGCCCTCGCTCGCCGACCACTTCACGGGCAGGCTCGTTTCGGGGCTCGTGCCGCGCAGCTCCGGGCCACGCCACTGCGGCCAGTCGGCCGCGGGGGACGGTGTGGCGAACAGCGCGGCGGCAATCAGGGCCGAAGCAAGGGCGGATCGCGACATAAGACCTCCAGGCAAGACTCCACGAGAATCGCGCAGCACAGACACGTCCGAAGGCCACGGGTAGCGGTGGCTCCCGCGGAGCCCCGCCCCCCCTCCGCTGGACTCGTTGGCGGGGTGGGGCGCGCGGGAGTCCGCCGCGGAGACGAAAGCCCCTGCTGAAACACCGTCAGTGACCTGACCCTTCTACGCGAACGCCTTGCGCAGCACCTGGTAGCTCTTCGGGACCGCCGTGAGCGGGTCTTCCTTGCCCTCCATCTCGAGCGAGACCCAGCCACGGAAGCCGGCCTTGCGCAGGATGCCCGCGATGCGCGGGTAGTCGAGGTCGAGCGTGTACCACTCGCCGCCGCCGTAGTAGGTCTTGGCCTGGACGATGACGGCGTGCGGGGCCAAGAGCTCGAGCCCTGCGTAGGGCTCGCCGGGGAAGTTGCCGGTGTCGAGGTTGATGCCGAACCAGGGCGAGCGGATGCCCTGGTAGATGCGCAGCAGGTTCTCGGGCCGCGTCGTGAGCCCCCAATGGTTCTCGAGCGCCAGCATCACGCCCACCTTCTCGGCGGTGGGCAGGCAGGCCTCGATCGACTCGATGCACCACTGGAAGGCCTCGGCGTCGGTGTGGCCGGGAAGCGGCGGCTCGTCGCCCTTCACCTTCATCAGCTCGTCGAAGGACTGGATCGTCTTCCAGCGCCCGGAGTTGAGCCGCACCACCGGGATCCCGAGCTGGGCGGCGAGCTCGAGGCAGCGTTTCGTGTGGTCGACGTGCTTGCCGCGCTCCGCGGGATCGGGGTGGACGAAGTCCTGGTGGATCGAGAGCATCGGCAGCGAGAGGCCGCTCCGGAACGCCGCTCGCTTGAGGCCGTTGACGTAGGCCGGCGTCTCGTCGGCCATCTGGCGGTGCAGGATCTCGACGCCCTCGAAACCCGTCGCCGCGGCATGCTCGATCACCTTCTCGATCGGGTACTTCTCCGTGCGGAAGTGCCAGTAGGAGTACGTCGAAACGGCGAGTGCCACCCGCGCGCGCGCGGCCGCCGGGGCAGCCGGCGGAGCGGGCGCTGGGGCGGGCGCAGGCGCGGGCGCGGGCGCCTGTGGATCGGCCCCGAGCGAGGCTCCCGGAAGGGCGGCCGCGGCCGCCCCGAGCTGCAAGGCCTGACGTCGCGAGAGGGCCATGCTCACGCTCCCGGCGCCGCGGCGACCGGCTTCTGCCCCGCGAGGAAGCGGTCGAAACGTGTCACCACGTCCTTCAGGTAGGCGGCATCCCCGCCCTGGATTTCGACCGTGGCCCAGCTCTCGTAGCCGATGTCCGCGAGTGCCTGCCTCACCTCCGGCCAGTCGATGTCGCCCTCGCCCAGGTTCTTCCAGGCGAACTTCCCGTTCGGCCGGTCGAGCTGGAAGTCCTTGAGGTGCACGCGCACGGTGCGCTTGCCGACCGTGCGGATCCAGTCCTGAGGGTAGCCGTAGAAGACCATGTTGCCGACGTCGACGTAGGCGCGCACCCAGGGCGTCTGAAACTCGTCCACGTACTTGTTGAGCTCGAGCGGGCTCAGCAGGAACTTGTTCCACACCTCCTCGATCCCGACGATCACCTGGAGCTCCGTCGCGAGCGGCAGGATGCGCTCCCGGATCACCTTCTGCGAGCGCGTCCAGGCGTCCTGGTAGCCGGTCTGCGGGTTCACCACAGCGGGCACCAGCAGCACGACGCCCGCGCCCCAGAGCTTCGCGTTCCGAAGCGAGGTCTCCATCCCGGCGACGCTCTTCGCGACCACCTCGGGGTCGGCGCTCGACAACGGCGAGCGCCAGTGCTCGGCGTTCATCACCGAATGGACCAAGAGGCCTGTCTTCGCCGAGGCATCCTTGATCTCGTCGGCTTCCTTCGTGTCGGAGACCGTCCCGATCTCGATGCCCTCGAAGCCGACGTCGCGCGCGAGCTGGAAGCGCTCGCGGAAGGCGAGCTCCTTCGGCAGCATCGAGAGCAGCACCGCCTTGCGGATTCGACCCGCCGCGGCCAAAGGCCGTGGCGGAAGCGCGGCGAGCGCCGCGGCCGCCGCCGCCGTCTCCAGGAACGCCCGTCTGTCGATCGTGACCATAGAGGACCTCCGCTCCCCGGGAGGCTACTCCCAAGAGCCATCGCCGCTCAACCGCGAATCGCGGCATTGACACACCTCGGTCGCTGGGGACTAGAATGCCGGCGCGATAGAGGAGCCGAAACCATGAGCAAACCCAAGGGCACGAGAATCGGCCGCCGTGAGTTCATGGGCGCAACCGCCGCCGCAGCCGGGGTCACGATCCTGAAGCCGCGGATCGCCTTCGGCACGGAGGCCAATTCTGCGGTTCGGCTGGGGATCCTCGGCTGCGGCGGGCGCGGCCGCAGCGTGATGAGCTCGTTCCTGGAGCACACGGGCGCCGTGCTCACGGCCATCGGCGACGTGTTTCCCGACCAGCTCGAAGCCGGCAAGACGCGGCTCGACGAGGTTTCGGCGAAGTTCGGCAAGCCGGCCGTCGACCCGCAGCGTCTCTTCAAGGGCCTCCGGGCCTACGAGGCGCTCTTTGCCAGCAAGGATGTGGATGCGGTCTACATCGCCACCCCGCCCTGGTTCCACCCCGAGCACCTCGCGGCGGCGATCGCCGCAGGCAAGCACATCTACCTCGAAAAACCGGTCGCCGTGGACGTGCCCGGCGCGAAGAAGGTGATGGCGCTCGGCGAGCGGGCGAAAGGCAAGCTCAGCCTCGCGGTGGGTTTCCAGATCCGCCACGCCTCGCCCTACGTCGAGCTCGCGAAGCGCGTCCACGAGGGCCAGATCGGCCAGCCGGTCTGCGGGCAGATCCACTACCTCGCCTCGGGGCTGCGGCGGCCCGACTTTCCGCAAGCGGCACCGGCTGAGCGGCGGCTGCGCAACTGGGTCCACGACAAGGCGCTCTCGGGCGACATCATCGTGGAGCAGAACATCCACATCGTCGACGTCACCAACTGGATGTTGAAGGCAAACCCGGTTGGTGCGGTCGGGTCCACCGGGCGCGGCGGCCGCACCGATGCCGGCGACTGCAACGGCCACTTCAACTGCGTCTTCAGCTACCCGGGCGGCGTGCACGTGAGCTTCGCGTCCACCCAGTTCGGGACCGCCCCCTTCAACGTCGGCATGCTGTACTACGGGACCAAGGGCTTCGGCGAGGCGCGCTACGACGCGCCGGTGCGCATCGGCGGCGAGTCGCCGTGGGAGTTCCCGGGGCTCAAGAAGCCCGAGCCCACCGACCTCGCGGCCGCGGCCACCGGGACGTTCCGGGGCGCGCTCGACGACGCCGATCCCAACAAGCAGAAGGCCTTCATCGACAGCATCACCAGCGGCCAGCTGTTGAACGAGGCGACCTCGGGCGCCGAGTCGGCGCTCGCCAGCATGCTCGGGCGTGAGGCGGCCTACACCGGGAAGGAAGTCACCTGGGAGAAGCTGCTCAAGTCGAAGCAGGTCTACGACCCGAAGATCGACTGGAAGCCGTTCCTGTGAGCGCGCACCCTCAGCGTTTCCGCAGCGTCTCGGATGTAGCCGGCCCCTAGCGGTCGATCAGGACCTCGCCGCAGACATCCTCGCCCCTGCAGGCCTGGTACTTACCGCCGACCTGCACGAACAGCGACAGCGGGTTGTCCGGGTTGTGCTGGCAGCCGCTCTCCTCGAAAGTCGTGCACCAGTATTCCAAGTCGCGGCTCCAGGTGGGACCGGGCTTTCCGGTGTCCTCGGCATTGCCCATGATCCACGCCTCGCACAGCCTGCGCTCGGGGTTCCCCTCGACGCGCACCGGGCAGTACTCGCGCCCGTCGGTGTAGCCGATCTCCCGGCAGAACTCCGAGCTCGGCCCCACGAGCGGGGTCGCGTCGAGCGTGTAGTACTCGGGGGCCTTGATGTGGAGCTTGACGTTGATGCCGCGGAGCGGCGGCGGGTACGGCTTGCCGCAGCCGCTGTCCTCGGGCGGGATGCTGGGATCCGGCGTCGGGGTGGGCTTGGGGGCGGGAATCGGTGTCGGAACCGGCGTCGGTGCGGCCGGAGCACCGCCGCAAGCAGCGAGCACGGTCAGAGCGCCCGCGGCGCAGAAAAGAAGGATAGAGGTCTTGAGTCTCACGCGATGGCTCCTATGAGAGAACGGCCCGTGATTCGAGCCTTGGAATTTTAGCCGATTGAGCCCAGCAGGCAAGGCCCGGGGCCCGTCCGACACACGAATTCACAACTGGTTCTCACTTCCTGCTGCGGGCCGAAGCTGGCGTGCGTCCTGGGCGCACGAGGGACCCGGCGGGTCGGTCGAGCGCGCTCGCGAGCCGCTTCGGTGCAACCGCGCGGTAGCTCTCGTCGATCCAGTGCCTGAGGAGCTCGACTGGCGGATTCTCGTGCCGGGCGAAGCGAGCCGTCACCCAGCCGCTCTTGCCGAGGCCGTAGCCGGTGGGCGAGGCAAAGGTCAGGCCGAGCGCGAAGCTCGCCGATCCCGGGAGCTTGACGCTCAGCGACAACCCGTCTTCGGGCCGGCCCAGGAACACGAACACCTTGCCGCGGACCTTGACGACGCGCTCGCCCCACGGGAAGTCCTCGCGCGCCTCGGGGTACGAGAGGGCGTGGGTCCGGAGCGCCGCCTCCGCTGACCCGCGTTTCGGCAGCTTCGCGGTCATCTGCCGACCATCCTCTCCGGACGCACCCACTCGTCGTACTGCTGCGCCGTCACGAGCCCGAGCTCGATCGCGGTCTCGCGCAGGGTCTTTCCGCTGGCATGGGCGGTTTTCGCGATGCGGGCCGCGGCGTCGTAGCCGATGTGCGGGTTGAGGGCCGTCACGAGCATCAGCGAGTGCTCCAGGTTGAGGGCGATGCGGTCGCGGCGCGGCTCGATCCCGGAGGCGCAGTGCTCGCGGAAGCTCGCGCTGCCGTCGGCGATCAGCCGACAGCTCTGCAACACGGCGTGCGCGATCACCGGCATGAAGACGTTGAGCTCGAGATGGCCCGACATTCCCGCGATGCCCACGGTCACGTCGTTGCCCATCACCTGCGCGGCAGCCATCGTGAGCGCCTCCGCCTGTGTGGGGTTGACCTTGCCCGGCATGATCGAGCTGCCCGGCTCGTTCTCGGGAATCGCGATCTCGCCGATCCCGCAGCGCGGCCCGGAGCCGAGCAGCCGCACGTCGCTCGCGATCTTGAACAGCGACACGGCGACGGCGCGCAGCGCGCCGTGGGCGAAGACGAGCGCATCGCGTCCGCCGAGCGCCTCGAATTTGTTGGGCGCGCTCACGAAGGGGTAGCCGAGCAGCTCGGCAAGCTTCGCCGCCGCGCGCCTCCCGAGCTCGGGATGGGCGTTCAGGCCGGTGCCCACGGCGGTCCCGCCGAGGGCGAGCTCCTGCAGGCCGGGCAGCGCCTGCTCCAGGCGGGTCACGCCGTTGTCGAGCTGCTGTGCCCAGCCCGAGATCTCCTGGCCGAGCGTGAGCGGCGTCGCGTCCATCAGGTGCGTGCGGCCGATCTTCACGACGTCGTCAAAGGCCGCGGACTTCACCCGCAGCGTGTCGCGCAGGCGCTCGACCGCCGGGATCACGTCGCGGCGGAACGCCTGCGTGGCCGCCACGTGGATCGCGGTGGGGAAGCCGTCGTTCGTGGACTGGCCGCGGTTGACGTCGTCGTTCGGGTGGACGAGGCGCTTCTCGCCGCGCTCGCCGCCAAGGATCTCGCTCGCGCGGTTCGCGAGCACTTCGTTGACGTTCATGTTCGTCTGCGTGCCGCTGCCGGTCTGCCACACCACGAGCGGGAACTCGGAGTCCCAGCGCCCGGCCAGCACCTCGTCCGCCGCCGCGACGATGGCGCGGCACTTGTCGGCGTCGAGCCGGCCGAGCTCGGCGTGGACGAGCGCCGCCGCCTTCTTGACGAGAACGAGCGCGTGAACGAGCTCCCGCGGCACCCGCTCGCCCGAGATCCGGAAGTGATCGACCGAGCGCTGTGTCTGCGCCCCCCACAGGCGCTCCGCCTCCACTTCGATCGGGCCCATGCTGTCCCGCTCGGTGCGGGTTGCTCGACTGTGGTGGGCGTTCGGTTCCATGCGCGGCCTCCGGCGGCTCTCGTGGCCCTCGGGGAGGGTCCCCATTAAGAGGATAGGCCAAGAAGCCCCGCGCGACATCGGCCGCGCGCTTCTGCTAGCCTCGGAGGCGGAGGCTCCGTTGCGCAACCGGTTCTGGCTTCTCATGCTGCTTATCGTCCCGCTGGCGGCCGCCGTGGACTCTCCCCGGCTCGTCGACGACTGGGAGGCCGTCCGCGTCCCCGTGAAGCCCTTCGTGGTGAAGGACCTCGACGGCAAGGCCCTGAGCCTTTCCGATCTCGAGGGCAAGATCGCGGTGATCGACTTCTGGGCGTCCTGGTGCAAGCCGTGCATCAAGGAGCTGCCGGAGCTGGCCGCCTACCACCGGCGTCTTGACGATCAGAAGCACGTCGTGCTGCTGAGCTTCAACGTCGGCGAGAAGCGGCCGGAGGTCGAGGCCTTCCTCAAGGCCACGCCGGTGAGCTTCCCGGTCTACTGCGGGGACGCGCTCGTCGAGCCGCTCGAGCTCGCCGCTTTTCCGACCAAGCT
>Ga0247727_10008245_pt1 | contig 19419 bp, 21 predicted proteins | sample WisWelCaveWW1625_FD_202498 | JGI IMG/M metagenome (GOLD analysis project Ga0247727, IMG submission 202498) | Biofilm microbial communities from Wishing Well Cave, Virginia, United States - WW16-25 | ecosystem: Environmental > Aquatic > Deep subsurface > Groundwater > Cave microbial mat | place... | reverse complement strand
ACGCTGCAAAAAAAATATTGACACGCGTCGGCCAGTGGTGGTACGCTTCCCCCGCTTCCCTGACATTCAGCAACGAAGATGCGCGCGCCGCCGCTGCGAATTCTGCTGGTCGATGACAATCGTCACGGACTCATCGCCCGGCGGGCGGTTCTCCGCCAGCACGGCTACGAGGTGACGATTGCCGCCGGCGGCCAGGAAGGCATCGATCGGCTCGCCGAGGAAAACTTCGACCTCGTGGTGACCAAGTATGTCATGCCCGGAGCTTCCGGCCAGCAGGTGATCCGCAAGATTCGCCAGCAGAATCCGCAAGTTCCGATCGTGGTTCTCTCCGGGTACGTCGAGTCCCTGGGTCTCACCGAAGCCTCGACCGGCGCCGACGCCGTGCTGTCCAAAGGACCGCGCGAGGTGCAGGAGCTGCTGCGGACCATCGTCCGCCTTGCCCGGAAGCGTCCGGCGGCGCGACCCGCCGCCAAGGCCACGGCGGCTGCCGCCGGGGCCGGCCGCGCCGGCCGCCGCAAAACCGGCTGAGAAGCCTGGTGGCCTCCGCTAGAATCACTTGGCTCGGCCATTCCACGTTCCAACTGGACGTCGAGGGCGCGGGCGCCGTGCTGATCGATCCCTGGACCGAAGGCAATCCCGCTTACCCAAAGTCGCACGCCATGGCGCGCGTCGATGTGATGCTGCTGACACATGGCCACTTCGATCACATCGCCGACGCCGTGACTCTGGGGAAGAAATTCCGCCCCGCGGATCTACGAGCTTTGCGCCTGGCTCGAAAGCAAGGGCGTCGAAAACACTTCACCGATGAACAAAGGAGGAACGCAAGCCGTCGGCGGGCTGAAGGTCACCATGGTTCACGCCGACCACAGTTGCGGCATCCTCGACGAGGGCCGCATCCTCTACGGCGGCGAGGCCTGCGGCTACGTAGTCGAGTTGCCCGGCGGCCGGCGCCTCTACCACGCCGGCGACACCAACGTCTTCGGCGACATGGCCCTGATCCGAGATCTCTACGCGCCCGAGCTCGCCATGCTTCCTATCGGCGACCTGTTCACCATGGGCCCCCGCGAGGCCGCGCTCGCCTGCCGCCTGCTGCGCGCGAAACAGGTCATCCCCATGCACTTCGGGACCTTTCCCCCGCTCACCGGCCGTCCTGAGCACCTTCGAGAGCACTTGAAGGACGAGCCGGGCATTGAAGTGGTAGACCTCCAGCCGGGCCAAACCCTGTCATTCTAATTCCGGCCGGCGACGATCAACCGCAGCCGGTCGAGAGGCAGGACCATTGTTCGTCCATCCAAATCATAAGATCGGACGCCTGGATACACCACGAACATCCGCTCCAGGTCCAGGTCCTGGCGCGCCACTTCCATCGACTTGGTCATGCCCGGCGCGTCGCTGTACTTGATCTCGACCCCCAAGCGCCGCCCGCGTGACATGACGAGCAGGTCGAGCTCGGCGCCGCCCTGAGTAGCCCAAAAATAGGTGTTGCGCTCACCGGCGAGCCGGACGATTTCTTCGACGACAAACCCCTCCCAAGACGCGCCCAGCTTGGGATGCCCCTCGAGGGCTCGAAACGATGGGATGCCCAACAGAGCGTGCAGCAGTCCGGTGTCCCGCAGGTAGACTTTCGGCGACTTCACCTGGCGCTTGGCCAGGTTTTCATGCCATGGCTGTAGCTGCCTTACCATCAGAGCGCTCGTCAGAATGTCAAGATGGCGTTTCACGGTCGTATGGGCTTCGCCCAGCGAGCGTGAGATCTCCGACGCGTTCCAGATCTGACCGTGGTAGTGGGCCAGCATCATCCACATCCGGCGTATTGTGACCGGCGGTACGGCGACACCGAACCCCCGGATGTCTCGCTCCAGGAAGGTGCGGATGAAGTTCTCCTGCCAAGAGCGGCTCGCGGCATCGGTGGGCGCCAGAAAGGAGCGCGGAAACCCTCCGCGCCACCACAGCTTCCGCCTGGCCGCCGCGCCCGCTTCGTCCAGATCGAATCCGCTCATTTCGACGAACGCGATCCGGCCGGCGAGGGTTTCCGACCCTTGACGAAGCAGCTCGGGAGAAGCGCTGCCCAGGACCAGAAACCTCGCGGGTAGCGGCCTTCGGTCCGCCAGAACGCGGAGCGTGCGAAACAACTCGGGCTGGCGCTGCACTTCGTCGACGACGATGAGACCCCGCAGCGGTTCGAGCGCAGTCATCGGCTCGGCGAGCCGCCTCTGGCTCACCGGGTCTTCCAGGTCAAAGTACTCGGCCCGGGCAGCCCGGGCGATCTGTCTTGCCAGCGTAGTCTTTCCGCCCTGGCGAGGCCCGTAGAGGGCGGTGACGGGGCTCGTCCGAAGGGCCTGGCGAATTCGCCGGGTCAGAGCCGTCCGGCGCAGCAGCAAAGCAGGCCTCCTTGAATATTGAGCATAGCACAATCAATTTTCAAGGAGCAGCCGTCCGAGCACCTTCGAGAGCACCTGAAGGACGAGCCAGGCATTGAAGTCGTGGCGCTCGAAGCCGGCCAAACCTTCTCATTCTGACTTCTGACTCCTGACTTCTGACGCCTGACTTCGGCATTTACAGCCGGTTGATCATGCTGGCCACGTAGGCCGCTCCGAAGCCGTTGTCGATATTCACCACCGTCACGTTGCTGGCGCAACTGTTGAGCATTCCGAGCAGCGCCGCCACCCCGTGGAGGCTTGCCCCGTAACCGACACTGGTGGGCACGGCGATCACCGGAACCGACACCAGCCCCCCGACGACGCTGGGGAGCGCCCCCTCCATGCCGGCGCAGCAAATGATCACGCGCGCTTCCGCCAGCTTCACGCGGTTGTTCATCAGCCGGTGGATCCCGGCGACGCCGACGTCATAGAGCGCCGCGACGCGGTTGCCCATCACCTCGGCGGTGACCTTGGCCTCCTCGGCGACCGGGATGTCGCTGGTGCCGGCGCATACCACCAGTATTGTTCCCTTGCCGCTGACGGAACGGTCGCGCCAGACGCGGATGGCTCCCGACAGCGGGAAGAACTCCGCCCGCGGCAGCGCCTTCTTCACGGCCCGAAACGCGACCCGGCTGCCCCGCGTGATCAGGACGTTCTTGCCGCGCTTGCCGAGCTGCCGCGCGATGGCCGCCACCTGCTGCGGCGTTTTCCCCGAACCCAGGATCACCTCCGGCATCCCCTGCCGCAGCGCGCGGTGGTGATCCACCTTGGCGAATCCCAGGTCCTCGAACGGCAGGTGCCGCAGCTCGTCGAGAGCGCGCTCCGGCGCGAGCTTGCCTTGGCGCACGCGCTCGAGCAGCTCGCGGATTTTCTGTTCGGTCATGGAGGACCCGAACAGAGAGTTTCGCACATAGCAGGCCGGCGCGGCGCGAGGAGATGGGCACGCCCGGAGCGCGCGGGACGCCGCCTCGCGCAGAGGCCAACGCCGCAGCCCCTGGACGTCGGCCGTCATCTGCCTCTCCAAAAGCGGGGAACCGGCCGCCGCCCACCTTCGTAATAGCTCCCAGGAGGAGCCAGGATGATCAAGTTTCTGCTCTGGTGCATACTGCTGATGCTGTGCTGGCCCCTGGCCCTGCTCGCCCTGTTTCTGTATCCGATCGTCTGGCTCCTGTCGCTCCCGTTTCGCCTGGTGGGCATCGCCGTCGGCGGCGTTCTGCAACTGGTTTGGGCGCTGGTGACGCTGCCGGCGCGCCTGCTCCGCGGTTTCAGCCGCGCCTAGAAAGCCTGGACCTGGACCCCGCCGCGAAACGGCCCCGGGAAGTTCGCCTGGCGGGCGGCGTCCGAGCGCTCGCTGTTACACTAGGAGTTTCCAAATCACGAAATCACCAAATCGCCAATTCCCAAGGGGGTCCCATGGCGCCTCAAACTAACGCCAACCACACCCGCATCGACCCGCTGTTCCACTACTTTCTGCTCCCGGTCTTCGCGATTCATTTCGGATTCCGCGTCTGGCAGCTCATCCGAACGCCCGGCGCCGAGTCCGCTGGGCTCGCGGTGGTGGCGCTGGCGGCGGTAATCGGCGTGCTGAAGATCCGGCTCTACGCCCTCAAGGTTCAGGATCGCGTGATCCGCCTGGAGGAACGGCTGCGGCTGGCGCAAGTCGTGGGGGAGCCTCTACGGTCGCGCCTCGCCGAGCTCAGCGAAGACCAGCTCGTGGGCCTGCGCTTCGCCTCCGACGGCGAAGCTTCCCGGCTGGTCGAGAAAGCGCTGGCGGCGAAGATGGACCGCAAGCAAATCAAGCAGGCGATCGTCGAGTGGCGGCCAGACTACTTCCGCGGCCCTGGATGAACAGCCGCGCCCGTTGGCCGGCTAGAGTGTCGGTCTCCCCCGGCCCCATACCCATCACCTGGGGGTAGAACCCGGGGGCGAAGCCGATGTGCCACAGAATCTCCTCCGGCGGGCTCCATCCCCGCGGATCGCCCAGGTCGGCGTTGAAGCTGGCGTGGATGCCGTCCTGCGGCCACCCTGGCGCGCAGCAGGCGCGATTCATCAACACGACGTAGCTCTCCAGGTGCGTGTTCCAGTGGATGGCGGGGCCCCAGTAGGAATCGGCGTCGGACCGCTGCCAGGCAACTCGCGTCGGGAACACCGGCGTGACGCGTCCGCCGAGCCCTGGCTCGGTCCAGGCGCCCTCGAAGTACTTCCACGCCACGCCGGCGGGATTGCGACCGTCTTCAAACGCCAACCGGGCCGCTGCTACGCCCTGGCCGGCCACGGGCCCGCCGTAATTGGTGAAGAAGAAGTAGAAGTAGCTGGCTTCTCGATCCAGGACCACCGAGAAATCCCCATGCCCGCCCGCGAAGAAGCCGTTTCGCGCCGAGCAGTCCACCGGATCGCCGGAGGTCAGAATCACGCCCAGGTCGAAGAACGTCCGCCCACTGTCATAGGAGACGGCGGCGCCGATCTCGGGGGCGGTCAGCGAGCCCCGGCAGAGGCCCTCTGGCTCGTGATGATACCATGCGTACACCGTGCCGTCGGAATCGACCCAGGCCGACTCGAACCACAGGGAGCCGCGAGCGGTCTCGACAGCAGCCGGGGCCACCCAGGAAAACTGGAGCTGACTCGGCCCGCCCGCGATCAACGGCTTCCCGTCCGACGTCATGAAATGGAACTCGCCGTCGCGCCAGAACGACGGGCTGTTGCCGTCGGTTTTTAGCGGGATTGCTACCGGCGGCGCCGCCCGGACGGTGAGTCGCTGCGCGCCGAGAGGACCAGCGAGGGTGAACAGGCAGACGGAAAGCAGCACTCGGACGAGGCGCACCGGGGGGACCCCTTTTTTTTCCTACAATGATGGGTCGCGCGCGGGCGGTCGTTGGTTACACGAACTGTCGGGGATGATACAACCATTCCTCGCGATGCGTTTTCGGCCCGCCACTCGGCCGGCCAAAGTTGAAACCGGCGATGAACACAGCGCGGCAAAGCCGCAACCAACGCGGCTCGCCGCGCGGGGATGGAGGGCCGGGGCTGGGACGGCCTGATCGGCGTTAATCGGCGTGCATCGGCGGTTTCCGATTCTTGCCTCACTCCACCGCGAACGCGAAGATGGCGTTGCCCGCCGCCATGGCGATGTGCTGTTTGCCGCCGCTCAGATAGCTGATGGCGTTCGAGGCCACCATCCCGCCGGTCTGGAAGCGCCATAACTGCTTGCCCGCGGTGGCGTCGAGCGCGAACAGCATGCCTTCGTTGGTCCCGCCGAACACCAGCCCGCCGGCGGTCGACAGCACCCCGGCCCAGGGCGGCGAGTGCAGCCTGTATTCCCACTTCATAGCGCCGGTCGCCGGCTCCAGCGCGCGAATGGCGCCCCATCCTTCTTCGCCCGGAACGTAGCGCTCGCCGCCGCCGTGAAACAGCGCACCGGCCTTGTAGTCGGCCTCGCCCATGTGGTAGACCGACCCTTCCTCGCGCGCCGCCACGTAGAACAGGTTGGTCTGCGGGCTGTAGGAGGGGCTGAACCAGTTGGTCGCGCCGGGCACGCTCGGATACACCTTGGTCCCCTCGACGCTCGGGAAGGTATTCGGAAGACGCACCGGCCGCCCGCTGTCGTCGAGGTCCTTGGCCCAGGTCTGGTGGATGAACGCCTTGCCTTGCAGATACTGGCCGCTGGCGCGGTCCAGTACATAGTAAAACCCGTTGCGGTTGGCGAACAGCACGACCTTCCGTTTCTGGCCGCGCACCACGGCCTCGGCTAGCACCGGCACTTCGGTGGCGTCCCAGTCGTGCACGTCGTGCGGCGTGAACTGGAAATGCCACTTCAGCTTGCCGGTGTCGCCGTCGAGCGCCACCAGCGAGTCCGAGTAGAGGTTGTCGCCCAGTCGGACCTCGCCGTTCCAGTCCGGCCCCGGGTTCCCGGTTCCCCAGAACACCGTGTTCGACTCCGAATCGTAGGCGCCGGTGACCCAGGTGGTGGCCGAGCCGGTCTTCCAGCTCTCGCCGGCCCAGGTCTCGCTCCCGGGCTCGCCCGGCGCCGGAATCGTCCAGAAGCGCCAGGCCCGCTCGCCGGTCTTCGCCGAGTAGGCATCGATAAAACCACGAACGCCGAACTCGCCCCCGGCGATCCCGACGATGATCTTGTCCTTCACCGCCAGCGGCGCGACGGTGATGGAGTGGCCGGTCTTGTAGTCGGCGACCGTGGCGTCCCAGCGCACCACGCCGCTCTTGGAATCGAGCGCCACCAGGTGGGCGTCGACGGTCCCGACGAAAACCAGGTCGTCGAGCAGGGCCACACCGCGGTTCACCTGGCCGCAGCACAACCGCAGATCCCGCGGCAGCGTCCGCCGGTAGCGCCACAGCGTCCGGCCGGTGCGGGTGTCGAGCGCCGTCACGTTGCTCGGCGACTCGCTGATGTACATGACGCCGTCCGCCACCAGGGGCGTGGTCTCGAACTTGTCGAGCCGGCTGATCTGGTGGACCCACACCGGGCGCAGCCGCGCCACGTTCAGCGCCGTGATCTGCTTCAGCGGCGAGTGGCGGTGCGCGCTGTAGTTGCCCGAGTAGGTCAGCCAGTTGCCGGGCTCCAGCTCCGCCTTGCGGAGGCGCTCGAAGCTCACCTGCGCGGCCAACGGCAAAGCGGCAACCGCGATCAACAGGACGGATTTCATAGCACACCTCGCAGAGAAGCCAGATAGGCCGTCAGGTCGGCGATCTCGGTGTTCGACAGAACGCCCTTGTAGCTCGGCATCGGCGAGCGGCCCTTTTCCTTGTCGAGCCGCTTCAGGTCCGCCTTCCAGAAGGAGTGCAGCCCGCCGGCGAGATCGCGGAGCTGGATGGAGTCGGTGTCTTCGTTCAGGCGGATCCCGGTGACGCTCTTGCCGGAGCGGGTCACCGCGACCACTTGCAGAAACCCTTCGGGCGTCGCTGCCTCCGGATCCAACATAGAGGTCCGCAGGTGATCGGCCCCGCGCCGCGACCCGATCTCGCTCAGCTCCGGCCCGGCCGTTCCGCCTTTGCCCTTGATGGTGTGGCACTGCGTGCAGTTGCCCTTGGCGCCGAACAGTTGCTCGCCTTTGACCGAATCGCCCGGAACGATTTCGACGGCGGTTCGTCCGAGCGCGCGGATATGCGCGACCACCTGCCAGATCTCGCGCGGCGTCATCTGCCAGGCGCCGGGCATATCGGTTCCGGAGATGCCGTTCTCGATCACCCGGAACAGCGCCTGGTCGTCGGCCGCGCGCCGCAGCTTGGGCCGCGCCAGCGGAGCGCCGCGCGCGCCCTCGCCCTTGGGCCCGTGGCACGGCGCGCAGTGCCCGGAGTAGAGCCTCGCGCCGCGCTCCAGATCGGCGCCCGAGGTGTGCGGATTTTCTTTGGGCGGGCTCTCCTGCGCCGCTGCGGCCATCGCGAACGTGAGAAGCATCACCAAGGCGCGATTCATCGGTAGACCTCGAAATCGGGTTCAAAGTATAACACGCCGCCGACGGAAAGAATGAAACCGCCGATGGACGCAGATGCACGAGATGAAAACCCAAAACAGGTTTATCGGCGTTCATCGGCGTCCATCGGCGGTTTCCCGGTTTTGGTTGTAGGCCTTATAATGCTCAAAGATGGCCGCCTCCCGCGCCCGCTACAACGTTCTCGCGCTGACCTTCGTCACCGCCTTCGTCACCTACGTCGACCGGGTGGCGATCGGCGCCGCCAAGCCCGAGCTCATGGCGCGGCTGGGGCTCGACAAGATCACCATGGGCTGGAGCACGTCGGCCTTCAACTGGGGCTACGCGCTGTTTCAGATCCCGGGCGGCTGGATGGGCGACCGCTTCGGTCCGCGGTCGGTGCTGGCCGCGGCGATGACCGCGTTTTCGGTTTTTACGGCGGCTTCGGGCGCTGCGATCGGCGCGGCCTCGCTCGCCGCCGCCCGCTTTCTGGTCGGCGTGGGGCAGGCGGTCTCCTGGCCCACCACGTCGCGATCCCTGGTCCGCTGGCTGCCGCTCGGCCGGCGCGCCTTCGGCCAGGGCGTGCAACGCTCCGGCGCACGCTTCGGCGCCGCGCTGACGCCGGTGCTGGTGGTTTCGCTGATCGCCCGGCGGAGCTGGCGGGAGGCGTTCTATCTGTTCGGCCTCGCCGGCCTGGCCTGGGCCGCGCTTTGGTATTACTACTATCGAGATGACCCCGCCGAGCATGGCGGCGTCAACGGCGGGGAGCTGGCCTTGCTGCGAGGCAGCGGCCTGGCGGCGCGGCCCGCGGCGCGCCCCGTGGTCCCCTGGCGGCGGATTCTCCGCAGCCGCAACGTCTGGTTTCTCTGCGCTATGTACTTCTGTTATGGCTGGGTTCTGTGGATGTACCTGTCGTGGCTGCCGACCTACCTGGTGGAGGCCCGCGGCTTCACGCCCGCCCGGATGGGCCTCGCCGCCAGCGCCCCGCTCTTCGCCGCCAGCGTGTCGAACCTGCTGGGCGGCTGGCTCTCGGACTTGCTCGCCCGCCGCCTGAACGACCTGCGGCGCGGCCGCTTATTGGTCAGCCTGCTCGGATTCGCCGTCGCCGCCGCCGCGCTGCTCCCCGGCGTGCTGCTTGACAATCCCGCGGTCAGCCTGGTGTTCTTGACGCTGGCGCTCGCCGGCCTGGAGCTCACCGTCGCCGTCTCCTGGGCCATGTGCGTCGACATCGGCGGCGACTTCAGCGGCTCGGTCTCCGCGCTCATGAACACGTTTGGCAACATCTCTCCCGGTCTGTCGGAAATCGCGGTCGGTTACCTGGCCACCCGCTTCGGATGGAACTGGCCCTTCTTACTCGCCAGCGGGCTGTGCGTGGCCGCGGCCCTGCTGGCCTCGCGCATCGACCCGAATCTGTCGCTGGCGGTTCGCGCCAAGGACTAAGGGCGGCTCATACTTCGAGCAAGTATCCCTTTTTTCCGAGGTTCACGGCCCGCGTCTCGCCCAGCCGCGTTTCCACTCCCCAGCATTCGTGGATGTGCCCGCAGAAAAACCGCTCCGGCGGATGCGCCTCGAGAAACGCCTTCACCGCCGTGCTCCCGCCGTGATGGCCCGGCCCGACGCGGTCGAGGTCGGTCCCGAACGGCGGGCAGTGGCAGATCAGCACCAGCGGCGCGAGCTCCGTAAACTTCGCCAGGCGCCGCGCCAGCTCCTCTTCTGTGTACTCCCCTGGGGTATTGAAGGGCGTCCGGTTGGAGTAGCCCAGCCCGGCGAGCCAGCGGCTTCCCAGCCGCCGGCTCTGCTCGTGAAAGTTCTGGAAGCCGAACTTGGCGCAGAACCCGGCGATCTGCTCGGCCGTTTCGTGGTTCCCAGGCATCACCCATACCTTCTCGCCGTGCGGCTCGAGGATCCGTCCGCACGCCTCCAGGCCCCGGCCCCAGTTCGCCAGGTCGCCCGCCGAGACGTAAACGTCGGCGGGCGTGGCCGCCAATTTCTCGAGCGTCCGCAGGTCCTCGTGTATGTCGGAAAACAGCAGGACTCGCATCGGCTTCCCCAATAGTATCGCCGTTCCCTCGGCATTCTCTCATCCCAGAATGAGCCTAAGGAGGGGAAGGGGCCGGCGCACCGCCGAAACAACCGCGATGAGCTGGTCTCGGGGATTACTGCCAAGAATCGGCACGGTGAAGCGGGCTGGGGCCCGTCGATCCTGAAAGAAGTGTGGTAGACCGCGTTGACGTTCCCGACGCGGGAGATCTCGTGTGGCTCACATTCGATCCGCAGGCGGGTCGGGAACAGGCGGGCAGTCGGCCGGCGCTGGTGCTGTCGCCCGCGAATTACAACCGCAAGCACGATCATAAGCTTTCAGTACGGGTTTCGTTATCGAATTCGAGCAGCCGCTGTCGGTGAGCCAGAACGCCTCCCAAGATCCCAACGTGCGGATTCTGTCTACCAGCAGCTCGAATGTGGTGGCGAAGCTCTACAAGAATCGGGCCAACGGCGGGCGGATCAGCCTGGGCCGCTACAACATGTCGTTGTCCATGATCGTGGACCGGAACCAATAACTTCTTCACAACTTGATCTGCTCGGCGGCTGGGCCCGCGCTCCCGGAGCTATTTTCGGTTGCCTTGGAGGCTCCGGGATTGGTATATTCGGGGTAGATACGAACCATGGCGAGCCGGACGACACAACTGGCAAAATGGGGTCATAGTCTGGCCGTTCGCATTCCGAAGGAGATTGCCGAAGGCGCCCGGCTGCGCGAGGGCGACCGACTGACGGTAGCCGTGGGAAAGGACAGGCAGGTAGTCGTCCGGCCGGCGCGCCGCCGATATGACCTCGATGAGCTGGTCTCGGGGATTACTGCCAAGAATCGGCACGGTGAAACCGACTGGGGTTCGTCGGTCGGGAAAGAATTGTGGTAGACCGCGTTGACGTTCCCGACGCGGGAGATCTCGTGTGGCTCACATTCGATCCGCAGGCGGGTCGTGAACAGGCGGGCAGACGGCCGGCGTTGGTGCTGTCGCCCGCGAATTACAACCGCAAGAGCGGCCTGGCGCTGGTGTGCCCGGTTACGAGCCGGGTTAAGGGGTATCCGTTCGAAGTTGCTTTACCCCCAGGGCTGCAGGTGTCTGGCGTGATCCTTGCGGACCATGTGAAGAGCGTCGACTGGAAGGAACGCCGCGCACAACGAATCGGTCGCGTTCCCGACCAGACCATGGAAGAGGTGGTGGCGCGTCTCGTGCCGCTCCTTGGGTTCTAGCGACGGTACCGGCGCGGGTTTTCTCCGCACTACTCGATAACCGGCAGCAGAATATGCGACGGATAGCGGCTGGAGTGGTACGCCGTCTGGTTCGCGACGCGGACCTTGGCGGTCAGCCCGAAGGCCTCGCCGGTGTTGGGGTTGCGGTCGAACTGGGGGAAATGACTGCTGGTGATGTCTACTCGGATGCGGTGTCCCTTGAGGAAGACGTTGCTCGTGCCGACCAGGTCGATCGTGAATTCGTAAACGCGGCTAGGATCGAGGAGCGCCGGGCGGCTCAGGCTTTCGCGATACCGGGCGCGCACGATCCCCTCGGCCACGTTGAACGCCCGGCCGTCGGGATAGACATCGACGAGCTTGGCGACGAAGTCGGTGTCCGGGGCGTCGGAGGAAGCGTGCAGAACCACTTTGACCGGGCCGGTCACCTCGAGCTCGCGATCCAGGACCGCTGAAGAATAAACCAGCACGTCGTTGCGGCTCTCGATCGGCCGTTGGTCGCGCGGGCCGGCCGGCGTGGGCGTTCCGCAGCAGTTGTTGCCGCCGACGCTGGGCACGGGGTTGTCGGGGTCGTACCAGTAGCGATCGGGTTTGGACTCCGCCGCCGGCGCCGTCCAGGAGAGCCGCCCGTCGCCGCGGTCGCTGTTGGCCGCGCCGCCGCTCGCCAGGTACATCTTCCGGTACTGCGTCCGCGCCAGCGGATACTCCTTCTCGTGGCGCCAGACGTTCTTACCCATTACGTATAGGATGACCGGCGGCTCCTTCTGGATGCCGCTGTCCATCCCCTTCAGCCAGTAGTCGAACCACCGCAGCTGCACCGCCTTCTCGTCGACGTTGGCCTCCGGGCCGTAATCGATGTCCCCGGTGACCCGGGAGGCCCCGTGACCCCAGGGGCCGATCAGCAGGCGGCTTCCCTGGCGCGCCGCGGCGGTCTTCCCCTGGCGGCTCATTCCGACGTAGCCGCGCAGCGTCCCCTGGCTGAAGATGTCGAACCAGCCGCCGGCGGTGTGCACCGGGACGCCGATCTTCTCGAAGGACTCCTCGACGTTGAGGGGCTTCCAGTAGTCGTCGTAGTCGGGGCGCCGGATCCAGTCGCGGTAGAACTGGGCGTGGCGGCCGAGCAACTCCTGCATATCGATGAGAGGCAGATGGCGCTGCGCCGTGTCGAAGCTGATGCTCTGGGGTCCGTCCTTGGCGGTGTGCGGGCCGGTGTTCTGCATGATGCGCGACTCCTGCCGCACCGGACCCCAGCCGAAGTTGAAGGAGAGGCGCCAGCCGCCGTTGAGCGTGATCCAGTCGTGGTAGATGCTGGTCGAGGCCACCCGGGGAAAGATCGTCACCAGGCCCGGCGGAGCGGCCGCCGCGGCGCGCCACTGCACCTGGCCGAGGTAGGAGCCGCCCTGCATGCCGACCTTGCCGTTCGACCAGGGCTGCCGCGCCGCCCACTCCACGGTGTCGTAACCGTCTTCGAGGTCGTTGCGGAAGGGCTCCCACTTGCCCTCCGACTCGTGCCGCCCGCGGACGTCCTGGTAGACAAATATATAGCCGCGGCGCGCGAAGAAGACGGCGTCCTCGTAGGCGCTCGGGGTGCGCTCGGTGCTGTAGGGGGTTCGGGAGACCAGCACGGGATACTTGCCGTCGCCCACGGGACGGTAGACGTCGGCGTAGAGCGCCACGCCGTCGCGCATGCGGATCGCGACCAGGTTGTCGACGCGAATCTCGTTGCTCGGGGGCCGCGCCGGCGGGAACTCCACGGCGGCCATCGCCCCGGCCGCGAGCGTGAAGACGACACACCACAAACGAAGCTTCATATGCTCTACTCCGACGCCCGGATTTTGCCGCCGCCGGCGACGGCTGCCGCCCTCCGCGGCGCGAGGGGCACCGATCCGAGGGCCCGCAGCAGCGGACCGCGCACGGCGGCCATCGCCGCCAGCACCGCGCCGAACGTGCACACGATGGTCGCGCCAGTAGGCAGATCGAGCTGGAGCGACAGGTAGACGCCCAACGCCGACACCAGCGTCCCCATCGTCCACCCCAGCGCCAGCCGCGGCCCGATGCGCTCGGCATACAGCATGGCGCCGACCGGCGGGACGATCAGGTAGCAAAACACCGGGAGCACCCCGGCGATCCCGACCGAGGAGGTCACCACGAAGCCGAACGAGGCGTAGAACAAGAAGTCCCAAAACCGCACCGAGACGCCTTGCTCCTCGGCCTCCCGGGGGGCCATCGAGATCAGCAAAAACTTCCGTCGGAACAGCCAGTGGAAGGTCCCGATCGCCCCGTAGAGCAGCGCGGTCTCCCGCACCTCGTGCCACGACACGGTGAGGATGTTGCCCACCAGCATTTCCTTGAGGTGCTCGACCTGGGTGACGGACTTGCTCATGGCCAGCACGGCGGCCGCCGACGCCACCGCGTAGGTGATCCCGATGATGGCCTCCTGCGGGATGCGCGCGCGGTGCCCGCGAATCGTCGAGAACACCAGCGCGCCGACGAAGGTGAACCCCAGGCTCGTCCAGTAAGCGCCGTGCCCGTGAGGGTCGACGCCCCCCAGCACCGCCACCGTCGTCCCCAGCGCCGCGATCTGCGCCAGCGACAGATCGACGAAGATCACGCCGCGCTCGACGACGTGCACGCCGAGGTAAGCGTGGATTCCCGTGAGGATCAGGCTGGTGACGAACGGCGCCGCCAGAAAGGCGAGCATCTCCATAGCGGTCCTTCTACTTTACACGAGCGAACACCCCGGCGAGCAAAGTAACGTTGTAGTCAAACAACTGAAAGTAGTCTTTCACTTCCTTGACGCCGCCCACCGACGGCAGCAGGATCACCATTTCGGCGCCGGTCTGCCGCGCGATCGATTCCGGCGTGCGCAGGTCGAAGTACGGCTCGACCAAGATGACCTTGATATTCTCGGCCTTGATTCTCTGGATCAGCTTCAAGGTGTGGCTCGGCGTCGGCGGGATCCCGGGCTTGGGCTCGACGTAGTCCACCACGTCCAGCCCGAAGCGCCTCACGAAGTTCGGCCAGGAGCGATGGTAGGTAACGACGCGCCGGCCGCGATAGGGCGCCATGGCGGCGTCCCAGCGCTTTTCGGCGTCGCGCAATCGCCGGTCGAATTCGGCAAAGCGCTGGCTGAAGTAGCCGGCGTCGTTCGGTTGAAGCTGCGACAGGCGCTGCGCGATGGCGCGGGCGATGCGCCGGCCGTTTTCCGGGTCGAGCCAATAGTGAGGGTTGCCCAGCGGGTGCACGTCGCCCCCGGCGCGCGTCACCGGGCCGGTAGCGACTTCGAGAATCTCGGCGGCCGAAGAAACGTCGAGGTAGCCGCCGGCGCCCACCTGAATCCTCTTGTTGCGGCTCTGGTTGATCAGCGCGTGCAGCCAGCCGGTTTCGAGCTGCAGGCCGACCAGGATCAGCAGGTCCGCTCGTTGCAGGTTCAGCAGGAAGCTCGGCTTGGGCTCGACGAAGTGCGGGTCCTGGTAGCCTCGCGCAATCGCGTTCACCGCAACGTGGTCGCCGCCGACCTCGCGGGCGATCGCCGCCAGGTCCTCGGTCGTGGTCACGACGCTCACGCGGTCGGCGGCGGAGGCCGCCAGCGTCAGCGCCAGAAGAATCCAGCTAAAACGGATGCGCACCGTGCACCCCCAGGGAAAACTGCAACTGGAACAGCAGCTCGTTGGCCGTCACTCGCTCGCCGTAGCGGGTGCGGCGGAGCTGGCCGCGAAGCTGGCTGAACTCGCTCGGGCGGTAGGTCAGCAGCAGAGAGCCTCCCGTATCGCGCAGCAAGCGCTCATACCGTTCCGAACGGTCGAAGCGGGCGCCGGCGCTCCACCGCCGCCCGAACTGGTATTCACCGGATACATAGTAGCCGAAGGCTCTGGCCGTCTCCTCCGGCTGCGCCGCGCGCGCCCAAACCAGCTCGGTACGCCCGATGAACGACCGGTAAATCGCCCGCCGCAGCGGCTTCCAGCGCACCGTCGCATCCATGCCGTAAAGCCGCAGCGCTGGTGACGGAACTTCCGGGCTGCTCCCGTGGCCAAAGGAGAATCCCAGGTCCACATTGGTCGATTCGGAGACGTCGCGGAAGCCCCGCAGCCGCCCGACGGCCAGCACGTCGCTGCGGCGCTCCGATCCGAACAGCCGGTAAAACTGGCCCGCGCCCTCGAGAAAAACGCCGCCCGGGGCCGGCAGAATGCGGCTCACCGCGAGACCAGCATCACTGATACCTTCTTCGCCACCCAGCAGGTTCTGGGTCACCAGCGGCCGGTCGGTCCAGGGCAGCGTGTCCAGATGCATGGTGTTAACCCTCCCGAAGGCCGCCCGCATCTTGCCGGCCTTCGCCTGAAAACCTCCGGGCAGCGCCGGAAACGTCAGGTACCCTTCCTCGAGTTCCACGCCTTGGTGGCCGAAGCTCAGGAAAAAATCGGCCCGCGCGTAGGGATCGACGATGGCTTGTAGCGCCACCTCCGTTTCCCGCATCTGGAAACTCGGCCCTGGTCTCACCCGCGGATTTCCGGCGGCCCCCAGGAACGTGCCAATGACGCTGAGGTCGGGGTTGAAGATCTTCGCCGCGGCGGCCTGGCCCCCGTAGTAGGGCAGTTGCGGCCCCGGCGCGAGCTGGACGCCCGGCAGCGGCTCGGCGGAGCGAACCTGCGGGTCGGTCGAGGCGGTCAGGGGCGCCGGCGCTTCCGGCTTGCCGCGCAGCGCCCGTACCTCGGCCTCCAGCGTCTGTATGCGCGCCTCCATCGACTTCATCCTGGCCAGCAGCTCGGAGACATCCTGACCGCGTATATGTCCTGGCAGTAGGAAAAGGATGCCGATCATCGCCGCCACCACTCGCATACGATCTCCTTTCAAGCCGTCACTTCACTGGCCCCGCCGGCCGTCCGGCAGGCCCGCACGATGGGCTCGACGCCGAACCGCGCCCGGTAGGCCGCCGCGATCCGGCCCCTAAACTCTTCGACGCACGCCGAGCGCACCAGGTTGACGGTCGAGCCGCCAAAACCGCCCCCGGTCAGCCGAGCCCCCAGCACGCCCGGGAGCCCGCGTGCCCCTTCGACGAGGAAGTCCAGCTCGGGGCAGCTCACCTGGTAGTCGTCGCGGAGGCTGGCGTGCGACGCATACATCAGAGCGCCGGCTTCTTCGAGGCGTCCCGCTTCGCAGGCGGCGACAAAACGCTCGACCCGCTGGTTCTCGCTGACCACGTGGCGGGCGCGCCGCCGCGCCGGCTTCGGCAGCGTCTCGACGCGGTCGGGCGCCGCATCCCGCAGGCTCGAACCCAACCGCGATGCAGCCTGCTCGCACTGGCTACGCCGCTCGTTGTATTCGCTGGCCGCCAGATGGTGTTTGACCCCAGTGTCCACCAGCACTAGCTCCACACCGCGGGGCAGCGCCACGAGCCGATGATCGAGGCTCCGGCAGTCGATCAGCAGCGCATGGCCCTGGCGGCCGAGCACGGCGACAAACTGGTCCATAATGCCGCAGCGCAGCCCCACAAAATCATTTTCCGCCCGCTGGCAGGCCAGCGCCAGGTCGAGCGGCGTGATCGGCGTTGCCGCCAGGCTCGCCAGCGCCAGCCCGACGGCGACTTCAAGCGCCGCCGAGGAGCTCAAGCCGGCGCCGATGGGAACCGTGCTGTCAATCACAAGATCCGCGGCGGGAACCGCCACGCCCAGGCGCCCGAGCTCCGCGGCGACGCCGGCGACATAGTCGCTCCAGTCCCCGCGCCGCTCGAAGCGCCCCAGCGTCCACGAGCGCTCCCCCTCGAAGGCGGCCGATCGCGCCGTGAGCCGCCCCGAGGCCGACGGCGCCGCCGTCACGCGGCACTCCAGGTCGAGCGCCGCCGGGAGCACCAGTCCGTCGTTGTAGTCGGTATGCTCGCCGATCAGGTTGACGCGGCCCGGCGCGCGAAACACGCGCCGCGCGGTCATCGGCGGGACCGGCGCGCCAGCAGCAGCATCGAGACTCCAAAGGCCAGCAGGCACAGCCCGGCGTAGAGGTTCAGGTTGACCGGGGTCAGCGGCGCGCGGAGGTCGGGATGGGTGATCCCGTAGCCCACCAGCAGCGCGCCGAAGGCGGCGAACATCAGGCCGATCGGATAGCGCAGGTCGAGTTTCACGGCCGCCTCGTTACCAGAAATACCAGTTCAGAGCCAGCAGGATCGCCGCCACCACGCCTGCCAGCAGCGCCGGGCGGCCGGAGTCGCGCGGCCGTTCCGTCAGACCGTACACCAGTCCCTGCATCTCCGCGTCCGGCCGCGGCCGCGTCGCGAGACTCACCACGATCGTCACCAGGAAGCAGGTCGTCCAGGCGACGATGGCGATCCAGAAATTCTGCGCCATCGTCGACGGAAAGCGGTACAGCTCGGCGGCCCAGGCGCCCTTGCCTTCCGCCAGCGTCAGCCCGTGCGTGAGCGCGGCGCCGGCCGTCCCCGCCGCCAGCCCCCAGAACGCCCCGTGGCCGGTGGCGCGCTTCCAGAACATCCCCAGCAGGAAGGTCGCGAACAGCGGCGCGTTGACGAACCCGAAGACCAGTTGCAGCAGGTCCATGATGTTGTTGTAAATCGTCGCCACGTAGGCGGCGCCGAGCGAGACGAGGATCCCGATCACGGTAGTGACGCGACCTACGCGCAGGTAGTGCGCGTCGCCGGCGCCGGGACGGATGTGCGTCTCGTAGATGTCGTAGGTCCACACCGTGTTGAAGGCGGTCACGTTGCCGGCCATCCCGGACATGAACGACGCCATCAACGCCGTGATTCCCACACCCAGCATCCCGGCCGGATAAAACTGCGCCAGCATCGTCGGGAAGGTCTGGTCGTAATCGAAGACGCCCGATTCCTTCATCGGCAGCGCGTAGCCGCTGCCGGCGGCGCGCGTCAGCGCGATCGCCACCAGGCCCGGCAGGATCACGATGAACGGGATGATCATCTTCGGGAAGGCCGCCACCAGCGGCGTTCGCCGCGCCGCCGACATCGACTCGGCCGCCATCGCCCGCTGGATCAGAAGAAAATCCGTGCACCAGTAGCCGAACGACAAAACGAAGCCCAGCCCGGCGACCATCGCGAAGGCGTCGACGCCCATGGGGTTGTCCGCGGCGCTCCCCATGTGCTGCCACATGCTGGTCATCTCGGGGGCCAGTCGCTCCTTCAACCCCGCCCAGCCTCCCGCACGCGTTACCGCCACGATCGCCAGCGGCGCCAGTCCCAGCACGATCAGGAAAAACTGCAAGACCTCGTTGTAGATCGACGCCCTCAGGCCGCCGAGGAGGATGTACACCAGCACGATCCCCGCCGCCAGCAGCACGCAGGCCGTGAAGCTCCAGCCGAGCAGGAGCTGGAACAGCCGTCCCAGCGCGTACATCGAGATTCCCGACGAGAAGACGGTCATGGCGGCGAAGCTCACGGCGTTGAACGTCCGCGTCTTTTCGTCAAACCTCAGTTTCAGGTATTCCGGCACCGACCGCGCGCGGCTGCCGTAGTAGAAGGGCATCATGAACAGGCCCACGAACAGCATGGCCGGGATGGCGCCCACCCAGTAGAAATGGGCCGTCATGATACCGTACTTGGCCCCCGAGGCGGCCATGCCGACGACTTCCTGGGCGCCCAGGTTCGCGGCCACGAATGCCAGGCCCGCGATCCACAACGGGATCGATCGCCCGGAGAGAAAAAACTCTTCGCTCGACTGCACGCGCCGCCGCAGCCACCAGCCGATGCCGAGGACAAAAGCAAAGTAGATGGCCAGGATCAGGTAGTCGATGGGGGCGAGCGTCAAGATTTGCAGCGGCTACCTCGAGCGGACCGGGAAAACACGAGGCACGGTGCGCGAGGATTTCGCCACGCCCATTGTAACCCACACCGGCAGGCTCGCCGGCGCGACGCTTCTCGCCCAGCGCCAGCCGCCGGTCGGCTGGTTCGCCCCACTGGCGCGCCCGCGGATCGGGATCTCGATGCGCGGGCCGCGACCACCACGTAACGCCGCGCGAGGGTTCAGCATTCTGCTGTGAGAAGAAGACCTTGTAGGTTCGAGTCCTACCTGGGGAGCCAAATCTCAATACGTTGAAAACACTGGGCTGCAAGGAAGCCGCAAGGGTTAAGCCCCTTGTTTTCAGGTTCGAGTCCTGGGTGGGGCATCAACATCACGACTTCAGGTCCAACGACCACTCGGGAGTATGGCGACTTGCTATACACTACGCCGTTGATCGTGAGTCTAGGTGGATCGCCGGGCAACGCAGCGGGCGCTCAGCCTCCCATTGCATGCCGTCACCCCATGTTGTATACTGAACCGTATGGCTCAGTATAGCCAACCCCACTTCGATGCCTCGTTCGGCGCGCTCT
>Ga0247727_10008244_pt1 | contig 19420 bp, 16 predicted proteins | sample WisWelCaveWW1625_FD_202498 | JGI IMG/M metagenome (GOLD analysis project Ga0247727, IMG submission 202498) | Biofilm microbial communities from Wishing Well Cave, Virginia, United States - WW16-25 | ecosystem: Environmental > Aquatic > Deep subsurface > Groundwater > Cave microbial mat | place... | reverse complement strand
ACCCTGCTGCGGCCGGGAGGAGGTGCGTCAGGTGATCGAGTTGCTGGTTCTGGGAGTGCTGGGATTCGCGGCCATGGTCGTCGTCTCCGTGCTGGTGACCGGCGTCTCCCTGCTGTTCCTGCCGTTCAAGATCCTGGGCTGGCTGTTCAAGGGCATCGGACTCCTGCTGGCGCTTCCGTTCATGGCGCTGTTCGGCTTCATCGGCTTGATGATCTTCGGGGTGGGAATGCTCGTCTTCCTGGTGCCTTTCCTGCCCCTGGCGCTGCTGGCCTGGCTCATCTGGAAGGCGCTGCACGCCATATCGCGTCCCGCACCGCTGTCGCCGTAACCCGAGGCACGTCGCTTCGTCTCCGCCAACCGCCCGCGGTTTTCCGCCGCGGGCGCGGCGTTTTTTCGCGCCCTCGCGGCTGCTAGAGTGTGTCTCCTTCCGCCACGCCCAACCTCGGAGGAGGCGTACATGGCTTCGACGCGCATCACGGTGATGAACAACGGATCGCTCCGGATCGAGGGCGACTTCGAGATCGCGGATCAGGGTGGCAACGTCTTTGGGCTCGCGGGGCGGTCGCGCATCTCGCTCTGCCGCTGCGGGCAGTCCAAGGACAAGCCGTTCTGCGACAGCAGTCACAAGACCTGCGGCTTCGATTCGGTCGTCCTCGCCCGCGATCTGCCGCCGCCGGCGCCGAAGCCGGCGTCGTAGCGCCGCACCTGCGTCGCGTGATGAAGCTCCGTTCGCTCGGCGTTCTGCTGGTGGTGCTCGCGGGCGCGGGCGTGTGCGCCCGGCTCGGGCTCTGGCAGCTCTCACGGTGGGAGGAGAAGAAGGCGCTCAACGCCGAAAGGCGGGCGGCCCTGGCGGCCCCGCCGGAGCGCGCGGGCCCGGAACTTCCGGCCCTCGAAGGCGTCCGCGGGCGAAGACTGGAGGCCGCGGGGCGGTTCGACGAGACGCGACACTTCCTGCTCGGCGGGCGCACCCACCGCGGGGCACCGGGCGTGGAAGTCGTGACCCCGCTGCTGCTCGCCGGAGACTCGGCCGCCATTCTGGTGAACCGCGGGTGGCTCTATTCGCCCGACGCCGCGACGGCCCGGCCGCAGGATCACCCCGAGCCGGGCGAGCGGCGCGTCACGGGCTTCGTCGAGGTGCTGCCGCGCGGTAGGGGAGGAATGCCGCCGCACGTCCTGCGGGCCGACTCCGTGACGCTTTACTCGGTCCGCGCCCTCGATGGAGATTCCGCGGCGGCCCGCCTGCCCTATCGGGTGGCCCCTTACACGCTCAGGCAGCTCCCCGGTCCCGGCGTTCCGGACTGGCCCGTGCGTTCAGAGCCCCATGCTCTCAACGAGGCCACGCATCTGAGTTACGCGGTCCAATGGTTCTCCTTCGGGGCCATCCTGCTGCTCGGCTCCAGCGGGCTGGCCTGGTCGCGCCGCCGGGACAAAGCGGCCCCCGATGCGTGAGCGGGCTGGAGTATGCTTCGCGCTCGATGACGCCGTCCGTTCCCCCGCCTTCCTGGAGCCCTCGCTCATGTCCCTTCGCGCTGCTGCGGCGTTCGCCGCCCTGGTTGTTGCCGTGACGATTCACTCCGCACCCCCCGCTCACGCCGCCGGACCCTCGGGCGAGCTCGCGAAGCTCTGCGAGGAGTACTGGCAGGGCACGCTCAAGGCCCATCCCACGGCCGCGACCGGGCTGGGTGACAAGCGCTACGACGACCGGCTGAGCGACATCACGCCCGCCGGCAACGCCGCCGAGGAACAGCGCCTGACCGCGGTGCTGGCCCGCGTGCGCGCCATCGAAGCCGCGTCGCTGACGGCTGCCGACCAGGTGACGCACACCTCGCTCGTCACCGAGGTGGATGGGCAGCTCGCGAGCCTGCGCTGTCACCTCGAGGAGTGGATCGTGGATCCGCTCAGCGGGCCGCAGGTGGGGTTCATGAACCTGGCGGACTACACCCTCATCGACACGCCCAGGGACGGGGCGAACTTCGTCAAGCGCTGCCGGGCGATGGGGAAGTCCATCGACGACCACATCGCCAACCTGAAGACCGGCCTCGCCAAGGGCAAGACCGCCAGCCGGGACGCGGTGACGAAGGTGATCGGTCAGCTCGAAGGCCTCACCTCGAGCCCGGCCGAGAGCCTCGCGGTGTGGAAGCCCGCCACGACGGAACGCAAGGGCTGGTCGGCCGCCGATCGCGACCGATTCTCGCAGGAGCTTCGAGGCGCGATCGCGACCTCCCTGCGCCCGGCGCTCCAGCGCTATCACGAGTTTCTGAAGAGCCAGGTGCTTCCCGCGGCCCGGCCGCCGGAGAAGGCCGGCCTCGTCGCGCTGCCCGACGGCGTCGACTGCTATTCGCGGCTGATCCGCGTGCACACCTCGCTCGAGATGACGCCCGAGGAGATCCACGAGATCGGCCTCGGGCAGGTGGCGAAGTTCCGCCGCGATCTCGGCGCCCTCGGCGCCAGGGCGCTCGGTACCTCGGACGTCACGAGCATCCAGAAGAAGCTCCGCGGCGATTCGGCGATGCACTTCCGCACCCCCGATGAGGTGGAGGCCAAGGCGCGCGAGGCGCTCGCGCGGGCGCGGGTCGCAGTGCCGCAGTGGTTCGGCAGGATCCAGCCGCAGGCGGCGTACGAAGTGAAGGTCATGGGGATGCACGAGGCGCCCTACTCGACCATCGCCTACTACCGCCAGCCTTCGACAGACCGCAAGCGCCCCGGCTACTACATGATCAACACCTGGAAGCCCGAGACGCGCCCGCGCTACGAGGCCGAGGCGCTGGCCTTCCACGAGGCCATCCCCGGACATCACCTGCAGATCGCCGTGGCGCAGGAGCTCCAGGGCGTGCCGGAGTTCCGGAAGCACCAGGGCGTGACCGCCTACGTGGAGGGCTGGGCGCTCTACACCGAGCGCCTGTCCGAGGAGATGGGCCTCTACTCCAGCGACATCGACCGCATCGGCATGCTCTCGTACGACGCCTGGCGGTCGTGCCGCCTGGTGGTGGATACCGGGCTCCATGCGATGGGATGGACCCGCCAGCAGGCCATCGACTACATGATCGAGAACAGCTGCCTGGCCGAGAACAACATCGTCAACGAGGTGGACCGCTACCTCACCTGGCCTGGCCAGGCGCTGGCATACAAGATCGGCCAGCTCGAAATCCTTCGACTTCGCGACGAAGTGCGGCAGCGGCTCGGCGACCGCTTCGACATCCGGGAGTTCCACGACGTCGTGCTGGGCAACGGGGCCGTCGCGCTCCCGGTGCTGCGCCAGCTGGTGCAGGGGTATCTGGCCCAGGCCGAGGCAATGAGGTAGGACGCTACTCAGGACCCTCGCCCATCCGCTCGAGGTCCGCCTCGCAGGCGATGTAGCCGAACGCGGCCCAGGTGCCGGCGGCGAGCACTTCACGCATGAGGGAGAGCGCGGGCTTCTTTTCCTGGCGCGCGAGCCGCCAGGCCGCCACCCCGTAGCCGGTCGTGGCGAAGCTCACGCCTCCGCTATTGCGCGCCGCTCGCAGCAGCGTGTCCGCTGCGGCTTCTCCACGGCAGAGCAGCAGCAGCCGGTGATAGTCCGCGTTCTCGATGATGTCCATGTCGGCACGGATCGGCTCCAGCGCTGCCCTCGCCTCGTCCGCCCGCCCGAGGCGCAGCAGGCTGAGGTGGAGCCAGTAGGTCGTCGCGCACAGCTGGTCGGGATTGTTCGAGAACCGCAGGCATTGCTGATAGCAACGCCGCGCGTTCTCGAAGTCGCCGGTCAGGTAGTAGGCGAGCCCGAGGTGGTACCAGATGTTCGAATGCGAGGTGCTGGTCGGAGTGTTGCGAGCGTTGGGGATGCCGTCCGGCTCCAGGCTGTCCGGCTTGCCGGCGATCAGCAGGGTCGCCTGCTCGAGGTCGCGGATCGCGGCATCGAAAAGCCTCAGCGTGATGTACCGATGCCCCCGATGGCGGTACAGGCGAGCGTCGTGGGGGTGGGACGCGATTCCCTCCGAGAAGATCGCGATCGCCGCGCGGTAGCGTCCCAGGTATGCCGTGCGGCGCCCCAGCCAGATCAGGGCGTCGGGGTTGGAAGGGTCGCGCTCGTGATTGGTCCGGGCGCGCGCCAGCCTCGCTTCCAGCGTGTCTCGGGCCTCGGGGCTGATGAGCGCGGGGCGCAACGGCTCGCCGAAGAGCGAGGTCGTCTCGGCGGGGTCGGGCGTGATCTGGGTGGGTGGCTCGGACATCCAGGCGCAGCCCATGAAAAAAAGAGAGATCGCGGGGGCGGCGAGACGGCATCCAGGCGGGAGCACCGGCGCAGTCTAGCAGGGGCGGTCACCAGATGAGGGGAGGAGCGAAGAAGCGGCGCGGAAGCGGGGCTGGCGGACCGAGCCGCGCCGCGAGGCCTTCCGTTCCCTTGAACTCCGGTCTATGCTCCCTCCGTTTCCCGGGGACCCTGTGCGTCCCCCCGTTCCCCCGAGGGCCCTGTGCGCCCTCGTCACTGGAAAGGACGAGCCATGAACGCCCCGCGCGATTCCTTCGGCGCGCTCGCCGCGCTTTCGACCCCCTCCGGCGCCGTTCGGATCCACCGCCTCGACCGCCTCACCACCCGCTTCGGGGTCTCTCTCGAGCGCCTTCCCTTCTCGATCCGCATCATGCTCGAGGCCGCGCTCAGGAACTGCGACGGCTATCAGGTGACCGAGGCCGACGTGGAGCGCATCGCCCGCTGGAGCCCTGAGGTCGGGGACCCGGTCGAGATCCCCTTCAAGCCGGCGCGGGTGATCCTCCAGGATTTCACCGGTGTGCCGTGCGTCGTGGACCTGGCCGCAATGCGCGACGCGGTTCGGCGTCAGGGAGGTGACCCCAGGAAGATTAACCCGCTGGTTCCGGTGGACCTGGTCATCGACCACTCGGTCCAGGTGGACGTGTTCGGCAACGTCCACGCGCTGGAGCGCAACGCCGAGATCGAGTTCGAGCGCAATCGCGAGCGCTACGAGTTCCTGCGCTGGGGCCAGCAGGCGTTCTCCAACTTCCGCGTCGTGCCCCCCGCGACCGGGATCGTTCACCAGGTGAACCTCGAGTACCTGGCGCGAGGCGTCATGACGCGCGTCCGGGAGGGCGCCACCGAGGCATTCCCCGACACGCTGGTGGGCACCGACTCGCACACCCCCATGATCAACGGCCTGGGCGTGTTGGGCTGGGGCGTGGGAGGGATCGAAGCCGAAGCCGTGATGCTCGGCCAGCCGCTCTACATGGTCATGCCCCAGGTGGTGGGCTTCAAGCTCGAGGGCGCGCTGCGCGACGGAGTGACCGCGACCGACCTGGTGCTGACCGTGACCCAGATGCTGCGCAGGAAGGGAGTGGTGGACAAGTTCGTCGAGTTCTTCGGCCCAGGAGTCTCGAGCATGTCGGTCGCGGATCGCGCCACCCTTGGAAACATGGCGCCCGAATACGGCGCCACGGTGGGCTTCTTTCCCGTGGACGCCGAGGCGCTGCGGTACCTCGAGCGCACCAACCGCGCTGACGCCGCGCGCCTCACCGAGGCGTACTGCAAGGAGCAGGGCTTGTTCCGCACCGACGCCACGCCGGACCCGGCGTTCACCGACACGCTGAAGCTCGATCTCGGCGGCGTGGAGCCGAGCCTCGCGGGGCCCAAGCGCCCGCAGGATCGCGTGAGCCTGCGCGACATGAAATCGTCGTTCCGCCGGTCGCTCACGGCCCCGGTCAGGGAGCGTGGCTTCGGGCTGCCCGAGAACGACCTCGCCCGCACCGCCGAGGTCGGCGTCAACAGCCACCGCGAAACCATCGGGCACGGCGCGGTGGTCATTGCCGCGATCACGTCGTGCACCAACACCTCGAACCCCTCGGTGATGGTCGGGGCCGGCCTGCTCGCCCGCAAGGCGGCGCAGAAGGGCCTCCGGTCGAAGCCGTGGGTGAAGACCAGCATGGCGCCCGGATCCAAGGTCGTGACGCGTTACCTGACCGAGGCCGGGCTGATGAAGGACCTCGAAGCGCTCGGCTTCCATGTGGTCGGCTACGGGTGTACCAGTTGCATCGGAAACTCCGGGCCGCTGCCCGAGGCGATCGCGCAAGGCATCAAGTCGGGCAGCCTCGTGGCCGCGGCCGTGCTATCGGGCAACCGCAACTTCGAAGGCCGCGTCAACCCCCACACGCGCGCCAGCTACCTGGCCTCGCCGCCGCTGGTCGTGGCCTACGCGCTCGCCGGGACCGTCGACATCGACCTCGATCGCGACCCGCTCGGCACCGGTGCCGACGGGCAGCCGGTGTTCCTAAGGGACATCTGGCCCACGCAGGCCGAGATCGCGGACACCATGGCGCGCGCGCTCAAGCCCGATCAGTTCCGCGAGGAGTATGGCAACGTCTTCGACGGCAACCCGAAGTGGAACGCGATCCCGGTGGCGGGCGGCGAGAGCTTCCGCTGGGACGAAGCCTCGACCTACATCCGCGAGCCGCCGTTCTTCCAGGGCCTGACGATGGAGCCCCCGCCGGTCAGCAACATCCACGGCGCGCGGGTGCTGGCGATGGTGGGCGACTCGGTGACGACCGACCACATCTCGCCCGCCGGAGACATCGCCGAGAAGAGCCCGGCGGGCGCGTGGCTCAAGTCGCGCGGCGTGGAAAAGCGCGACTTCAACTCCTACGGCTCGCGCCGCGGGAACGATCTCGTCATGGTTCGCGGCACCTTCGCCAACATCCGGCTCAAGAACCTGCTGGTGCCCGGCAGCGAGGGGAACGTCACAGTGCACTTCCCGAGCGGCGAGCAGACGCCGATCTTCGACGCCAGCGAGCGCTACCGGGCGGCCGGCACGCCGCTGATCGTCATGGCGGGCAAGGAATATGGCGCCGGCTCGTCACGTGACTGGGCCGCCAAGGGCACGCTCCTCCTCGGCGTGCGCGCGGTGCTGGCCGAATCGTACGAGCGAATCCACCGCTCCAACCTGGTCGGCATGGGCGTGCTGCCGCTTCAGTACGAGAGCGGGCAGGGCGCCGAAAGCCTGGGGCTCATCGGACGCGAGACCTTCGAGATCAGCGGCCTCGCGGACGGGCTCGCCCCGAGCCAGAAGGTGAAGGTGCGAGGGCGCCGCGAAGACGGCTCGGTGGTGGAGTTCGGCGCCGTCGCGCGGCTCGATACGCCGGTGGACGTGGACTACTATCGGAACGGCGGGATTCTACAGACGGTGCTGCGGAAGCTGGCAAAGGTGTAGTCGCGTTCGAACGCCGACGCACCTCGAGGACGTGTCTCAGGAAGAGGCCGCGAAGCGGATGGCGGAGCACCTCACCCGCTGAGCATTTCGTTCCCCATCACCGTCATCATCGTGCCGGTCATGGTCGCCACGTGCTTCTCCTTCGTGCCACGGATCGAGTAGGCGTCGGCGGCGCACACGGTGATCGTACGACCCGCGCGCACGACGCGCCCACGCGCCACGAGTCGCTCGCCCGCGGACGGCGCGAGCAGGTGGATCTTGAACTCGATGCTCAGCACCGCCGCGCCGGATGGCATGAGCGTGAAGGCGGCGTATCCGCACGCCGAGTCGAGCACCGTCGCGATCACGCCGGCGTGGAGGAAGCCGTGCTGCTGGGCGAAGTCCTCGCGGTGGGGGATCGCGATCTCGACCTGTCCCGGAGCCACGCGCACGAGCGTGGCTCCGAGCGTCGCCATGATCCGCTGGCGGGCGAAGCTCTCGCGCACCCGCTCTTCGAAGCCCGGAGTGGGCGGGGGACCTGATCCGGACACGTCTTCTCTCACTGCCCGGGCCTGGGTATGGCGCGGACGCCGGAGATCCTGCGCCGCCAGAACGGATCGAACCGGGAGAGGTGCGTCCCGGTGCTCACCGCCGCGTGGTAGAAGGTCTCCCGGGTGTCGACGATGCCGCAGTGCTTGAGGTTGCTGAAGAAGACGATGTTGCCGAAGTTCCAGCGTTCCTCATCCGACACCTTGGGCAGGGACATGTAGTACTTCCTGGCGGTGGTGCGCTTGACGAGGATTTCGTTCTCCTGCATCACGCGCCACACGAACCCGGAGCAATCGAAGCTCTTGAGCCCGCATGCGCCCCAGACGTAGGGGCGCCCGAGATGGCGCTCGATGACGGTCCGGACGTGCCCCTGGGTGGCGGATGGCGCCGCCACCAACGAATCCGACGATGCGGGCGGCGCCTGCGCTCGAGCCGTGGCCGCCGCCAGGGCGAGCGACAGGGCCGGAATCCACCCCGCCGCGGCGCGCCGGATCACTTGACCGCGTTTCCCAGCAGAATACCCAGCCCGACGAACAGCCCTCCCAGGAAGATCGCCACCGAACGGTTGTCGGCCTTGAGCTGGTCCGCGAACTGCACCCCCGGAGTCATCCAGTCGAAGACCTTGTAGGCCAGGACGAACCCCAGCAGGCCGACGACGAGCGAGATCAGGATCGACATCAAGTAGTTCAGCAGGTCCACGTGTCCCTCCCCTGTTTCCCACCGCGGTCGCGCCTGATCCGTCCTCTCCGTCCATCAGCGTGTTTTCGACGGGGGATTCCAGTGTGGGAGCCGGAAGGATATCAAGCGCTCGCCACCCCGAGAACAGACATTCCGGTCTGGAGTCAAGCCTCGATCCCCGTCCGCCGACCACCCGCGCCCCAGACGAAGATCGGCTTGTCGCAGACTTTCTCGAACCCCATCCGCAGCAGGTTCCGCCACGAGCCGGCCGGTCGGCCGGGAAGCGGCGCGACGGTCTCGACCCACGCCCAGCGGCAGCCGTGCCGGTCGGCGCGCCGGAGCCGGGCGGCGATCAGCGCCCCGTGGGCGCCGCGTCGGCGCCAGCGCGTCAGCGTCGCCCCGCCCCCCAGCCAGGCGAGATCGCCGTCGATACGGAGCGCCCCCACCGCCACCGGCGTGGCGCCCGCGAACCCCAGATACTGCTCGCATTCGGGCGCGGCCGCGGCCGCCAGCGCCCAGTTCCGGCGGCTGGCGGGGGTCCCGAAGCAACGCTCGTGTATCGCGACGATGAGGGGCGCGTGCGCGCGACCCGCCCGCACCACGCGCACGTCGGATGTCGCGCGTGGGACGGACCTGCGGCAGTCCCGCGCCAGCATGGACTGGCCTCCGTGACGGCGGAAGCCGCGTGCCCGGAGCCAGCCGGCGATCGTCTTCGCCTGCGGACCGGTGCTCAACATGAAGCTGAAGCGTCGGAGTTTCGACGTCCGGTAGAAGGCGATGATCTCGTCGATCATCGCCTGCTTCGCCTGGCCGCGATGGCCGAGCCCGATCACCCGGTTCATCCGCAGCGAGTCACTCCTCTCCGAGAGGGTGAGGAGTCCGTCACCCACGCGCGCCACCCGAGGGCGCAGCCGCCTCGCCAGCTCGGGTGGCATGAGCGCCCAGTGTGTCTCGGTGCCGCGGAGGTTCATGGCCTCGGCGCGGCGCAGGAACCGGGCGCCTGGGACGCGGGTCATCGGCTTGCCCTCACCTTCGTCGACGGGCGCTTTCTCGCGCGAGGTCCAGCCGCCTCAAAGTGCGACCCGGCACCGGGCCGCGGGTCGACGGTCATCATTCCGCGAGCCCCATTCTCCTCAGGAACCCTGTCCAGCGCCGATCGTCGTGCAGGGAACGGAAGCGTGGCTCGGGCTTCACATTGGCGAGGCCGATATCCCGCTGCGCGTATGCCCGTTCCAGCCACCCGAAGACCCTGTCCGCCTCTCCCCGCGCGGCGAAAACCTGCGCGATCTGAAAGGCCGAGTCTTCCGAGTACTCCTCGATCAGCTGCCGCAAGGCCTCGTCCGACTCCGTTCGGCGCCGTCCGTCCTCATGGATCAGCGCCAGCGCCCAGAGACGGAGCGCCTCGTCCGACTCCCGCTCCGCCTCCGCCAACGCCTCCTCCTCGCGGCCCCGGTCGAGCAGGACGACTGCGAAGGCGGCGCGAGTGGCGTTTCGGTGGGGCATGAGGTCCAGCGCCTTCCGATAGGCTTCCTCGGCCTGCAAGAGCAGCCCGGCCGCGCGGTAGGCGAACCCGAGGTTGTTGTAGGTCGCGGTGCTCAACGGGTCATGTTCCACCGCGAGACGGTAGAGGTGGATAGCTTCCTCGAGCCGGCCGAGGATCACGGCTAGCGTGGCGGCTCCGCGAAGCGCAGTGGCATTTCCTGGAGCAAGTTCCAACGCGCGGCGGAACGACGCCTCCGCGCTCTTCCAGTCCCAGTCGTGAAGCATCTGGATCCGCCCCCGCGCCGCATGTCCGTCGGCCAGATCCGGCTCCAGTGCCAGCGCATGCTCGGCCGCCTCTCGCGCTCGCGCAAAACCTTCCGCAGGCGGGACCCAGATTGCGTTCGCTTCGATCGCGTAGGCACGGGAGAGACCTTCCCAGGCGAGTGCGTGGCCGGGATCCAGTTCCAGCGCCTGCCGCAGATAGCGGATCCCCTTCGCCACGTCCTCACGGGTGGATCGGTCCAGAAAACATCGCCCCTGGAGGTAGAGCCGATGCCCCTCGGCATTCTGACCACGCCCCTTGACCGCTGCCGCCACCTCCGCGCTCACTCCCCGGCTCGACTGCGAATCTGGCGCCCCGCCCAGCAGCGTCGCACGAAGCTCCTTCACCACCGACTGTGCGATGCCGTCCTGCACCGCGAAAATGTCCTCCAGCGTCCGGTCGTAGGTCTCCGACCAGAGCTGATAACCGTCCGATACCTTCACCAGCTGCACTGCGATCCGTACCCGGTTGCCCACCTTCCGAACGCTGCCCTCGAGCACGTTGGCGACGTGAAGCGCGCTGCCCACGTCCGCGATCGTCGCCTGCTTGCCCTTGAAGGTGAATGACGACGTCCGCGCTGCCACGCGGAGTCCCCGGATCCTCGCGAGCACGTTCAGGAGTTCGTCGGCGAGGCCGTCCGAAAAGTACTCGTCCTCCTCGTCGCGGCTGCGATTCACGAACGGAAGCACTGCGATGGAGAGGACATCCTTGGGAGGTATGGAAGACGCGGGAACCGCCGGGGAGCGGGATGAGGATGCCACGCCGGACTCCACCTCCCGTCGTACCAGCTCCAGCTCGTTCCGCACGTCCTTTGCCGTCTGGAACCGCCGCTCCCGGTCCTTCTCCAGGCACCGCCCGACGATCCGATCGAGGTCGCGGGGAAGATCCGCACGAGCGGATTGGAGCGGCACTGGCGGATCGCGCAGGATCGCAGAGCTCACGTCCGCCGCCGTCGGCCCCTGGAAGGGTCGCCGACCCGTCGCCAGCTCGTACAGAATGACCCCCAACGCGAACAGATCCGTGCGCGCGTCCAGCACCTCCCCGCGCACCTGCTCCGGTGCCATGTAGGGCACCGTCCCCACCACCTGCCCCGCCATCGAGACCGGCGACTCCACCGTGAGCGCCTGCGTGTCGTCCGATGTGGACTCCAACTCCGCGGGCTTCGCCAGTCCGAAATCCAGAACCTTGACCCGCCCCTCGTGTGTGACCATCACGTTTCCGGACTTCAGGTCCCGGTGCACGATGCCCTTGTCGTGCGCCGCGGCCAGCGCGTCGGCCAGCGGGATCGAGATCTCGAGCACGCGGGCGAGTGGAAGACCGTCAGGCGTGACGAGCCGATCGAGGCTCTGGCCCTCGACCAGCTCCATGGTCAGGAATCGAACCCCGCCCGCGTCCTCGATGGAGTGAAGGGTCACGATGTTCGGATGATTGAGCGCGGCGACGGTCTTGGCCTCGCGCTCGAACCGGGCCAGGCGATCGGGATGGGACGCCACCAGCTCTGGCAGCACCTTCAGGGCGACGTCGCGCTCGAGCCTCGAGTCCCGCGCGCGGTACACCTCGCCCATGCCGCCCGCGCCAAGCGGGGCGACGATCCGGTACGGGCCGAGGCGGGTGTCGGCGGCCAGGCGCATTGTGGGTGCCCATTCTACTCCAGGCAGTGTCCCGGCCTCCGCGGGGAGGTTTCCGGCAATGCGAACCGGGTCGAAAGGATAGAAGGAACTCTCTCGCCCGGAGCCCGGCGCGCGCCATCCGCCCATCGACAAAGGCCATTGCCTGACCAAGGACGACGCCGTAGTCTCCGCCGCCACAGCCCATCGAGACACGGTCCCGCACCCGGGAGGGGGCATGCCGGTGAATCGAGTTGCCTACGGCCGTCGGCGTTTCGTTCAGTTGCTGGGGTGGGCGGGCGTGGTCGCCATGGCGCGCGGAGGTCCGGCGCTCGCCCAGGCGGCGACCAAAGCGCGCGGGAAATCGAGCCCGCCAGCACCGCCGTCGCCTCCAGCGGGAGAAACCGCGCCTGCCGAGATCTCCGCCGAGGCGCGCGCGCTCGGCGAAGTCGTGCGCCATCGCTACGGCGAGCACCTGAGCGGCGACGACCTCCAGGCAATCACCCGCGACCTGAACGGCGACCTGCGCGGGATGAAGCGGCTGCGCGAGGTCAAGCTCGCCAACGCGGACGAGCCCGACATGACGTTCCATGCCTGACGCGGTCGCCGCGCCGAGCGAGATCGCCGCGTTTCTCCCGATCCGCGATCTCGCCCAGAAGCTTCGTGCGCGCGAGTTCTCGCCGGTCGCGCTGGTCGAATCGTGCCTGGATCGGCTGGAGCGGCTCGGCCCCCGCTACAACGCCGTGGTCACGCTCATGCGCGAGAGCGCCATGATCGAAGCGCTCCAGGCCGAGCGCGAGATCTCCGCGGGGAGAGTGCGTGGGCTGCTCCACGGCATCCCCTACGGGGCCAAGGACCTGGTCGCGACCCGGGAGGTCCCCACGACCTGGGGGGCCGCGCCGTTCAAGGACCAGGTTTTCGACTACGACGCGACGGCCGTGGAACGTCTCCGCGCGGCCGGGGCGATCCTGGTCGCCAAGCTCGCGATGGTCGAGCTCGCCGGCGGGATGGGCTACAACCACGCCGACGCCTCGTTCACCGGCCCCGGCCTGTGCCCGTGGAATACCGGCTTCTGGAGCGGCGGCTCCTCGAGCGGTCCGGGCGCCGCGGTGGCCGCGGGACTGGTGCCGTTCGCGATCGGCTCGGAGACCTCGGGCTCCATCCTCACGCCCGCGGCGTTCTGCGGCGTGGCCGGGCTGAGACCCACCTACGGGCTCGTGAGCCGGCACGGCGCGATGGCCCTGTGCTGGACGCTCGACAAGCTGGGGCCGATGGCCCGCACCGCCGACGACTGCGCCATCGTGCTGTCCGCGATCGCCGGCCGGGACCCGCGCGACGAGAGTTCCGTGGACCGGCACTTCACCTACCGCGGCCGCTCGATGCCCTCGCGACGTCCGCGCCTGGCGGTTCCGTCGGGCGTGAGCGAGAAGGTGCAGCCCGCGGTGCGCGAGAACTTCGAGCGCTCGCTCGAGGTCCTGAGCGCATTCGCCGACGTCACGGTCGGAGTCGAGTGGCCCGACTTTCCGTGGGGTCCCGCGGTGGGCGCGATCGTCAACGCGGAGGGCGCCTCGGCGTTCCGCGACCTGCTCGAGTCGGGGCGGGCGAAGGAGCTGCGCTGCCCCGCCGATCGCACCGGTGGCTACTCGGCGCTGATGCTGCCGGCCGTGGACTATCTCCACGCCATGCGCCTGCGCCGGCCGATGAAGCGCGCGGTGGCGAAGCTGTTCGAGAGCTTCGATGCGGTGGTGTCGCCCACCCGGGCGAGCGTCGCCTATCCCGCCGACCGCAAGTTCGAGGATGCCTATCCCGGCGTGAGCGGCGGGCCGGCGCTCATCCCCGCGGGCAACCTGTGCGGCCTGCCGGCGCTCTGCATGCCCAACGGCTTCGGCGAGAACGGACTTCCGACCTCGATCGCGCTCATGGGCCCGGCGTTCTCCGAGGACCTGCTGGTCCGGATCGGCAACGCCCTGCAATCGCGCACCGACTGGCACACGCGGCGGCCCCCGGAAGCGTGAGGCGTCCGCCGGGTCGCGGAACCCCCAATCATTCGGCCGGAAGGCCGTAGAGGAGGTGCTCGATGAAGCGCTTCGCCACGTTCGGGCTGCTGGTCCTGGGACTGGCCGTGTTTCCTTCCGCGTGCGCCGTGGACGTGCCGAAGCTGATGGGCACGGACGCGGAACTCCGTGCCGGGGTGATGGACGCGATCGCCTCGGACTCCTCGATGGTGACGGCCATGGTCGGGCGCCTGCTGGGCGCGGATGGGACGCGCCAGGCGATGCTCGACGTCATCTTCGCGAACGGCGTCGCGGCGCGGCAGGCCATGCTCATGGTGGCCGCCGACCCGACCCGTCTCGACGGCGTGCTGAGCCTCGCGGTGCAGGACCCGGCGATGAAAGAGCACGTCCTTACGCTCCTCAAGGGAATGGAGATGGCGGGGGCGATGCCGCGCTAGGCTGTGTCCCAGGCTCGGCCCACGCGAGTGCTTCGCTTACGGAAGCAGGATAAGGCGACGCGCAGCCGCTGCTCGAGCGAGGCGTCGGGGATGTCCTCGCAGCGTGCCGCTGCACGGCGGACCTCGGCAGCGCTGAACCCGAGCTGCCGGAGCCACGGGACCACGTCCCGGTCTTCACCCTCCCCGGGGGCCTGCTCGGCCGCGGCGGCCGGCGCTCGAGCCGCCGCCGTGCCAGCTGCCGCCGCCGTCGCGCGCCCCTTGGCGGCGATCCGCGCCGCGGCGGCCGCGCGCCGTTGGTGGCGCATGAACTCGGCGCCGAACGTGCACTCGGCCCCGTACTGGTTGTGGGCCCGGCATCGCAGCCGGATCCCCGCCATCGTGGCCTCGCCCCCGCGTGCCACTGGGTCGACGTGATCGAACTCGAGCAACCTTCGCGCCGGGCAGCGATGTCCGGTCGCGCTGACGAACGTGCATTGCCCCTGATCCCGATCCCAGACCGCGCGCCTGACGTGCGCTGGAACGTTGCGCCTCCCGGCCGCCGAGTGCCGTTGTAGCCGCGGCTGATTGGTGGCAGCGAACTTCCGCTTCTCGAGCCGGCCGATCAAGGCATCGAGCGCTCGGTCGAGCACCTCCACGACATCTCCGGAGGGGACGGCGTGGCTCAGCAACTCTTGGGCGTACCGCAGCTTGTCATGCGTGCTCTTCCGGATCGTGACCTGGAGTACGAAGCGCTCGGGCGAGAGCGACTCAGACTTGGCCCGCGGAGCGGCTCCTGATTGCCCTGGACCAAGTCCCCCGGCGAGCTCGAGCATGGCGGCTCCAACTTGCCCCGGGGCAAGTTGTGCGTCCAGCTGGGGCGGGATGTAGGGGATGGCCTGCACCATCGCCCGTACTTCCGGCCGTGGGAAGCGCCGTGCGAGCAGCACCTCGATCTCGGACTTGCGCTGATGGGCCGCCGCTGCCACCAGCTCATCCGCGTTTTCCGGAGTGAGATGGGGAGCGAGCAGGCATACAGCGGCCAGATGGAGCCGGCCTTCAGCCAACCCGGTGAAGATGGCGGGGAACTGCCTCGCCGCGCGCGCCGCCTGGATGCGCTTGTAGGCCGCGTCCTCGGATAGGAGCAGCGAGTCGACGCAGTAGGCGTGCATCGACGGGTATCCCGCCGGCAGGTAGAGCCGGCGCGCATCGACCTCGGCGACGTGAGCCAGAAGCGCCGCAGTGGTGGTGCGATCTTGGGCGACGAGCGCGGCCAGATCGCGAAGAAGGATCGCATCGCTGAGATGGGTCAACGCGTAGGCGAGCATGAAGAACCTGTCCGGGGGCGCACCTCGACCAACGGCCTGCTTTCGGGCAGGCCAACATGGGGGCTCGCTTCTTGTACCACGACCCCTTTCGGCTTTCGGAGAGCCCCGGAGCGCGCGCGGCGCGAAGCATCCCGAATTCTGCCTTCTCCCTCCGCGCGAAGAGGTCCCCAGGCCATTCCTGCGCACTCTGAGGGCTACCCCGTGAGCAGTAGGCGGGACGTCGGCGTTGGGGTCCCCGAGCGTGTCAAGAACATTCTGCGATGTCGACCATGTCCCCGGTTGCACCGCATCAGCAGCCCGCGCTCCACGGTGTCCGAAAACCTCCGCGGGCACCCGCCGAGGCGTCCAGCCGTTCGCCCGTTCTCAGACAGAACCTAGGCCTCGCGGACCGACTCGATCGGCGTGATCGGAAGCGCCAGTTTCTCTGACAGTTTGCTCCCCATGGTCATGGGGAGCGGACCGGAGGCATTTGCGATGCGTGCGCGACAGGCGCTAGCATCGCAGTCGAAGAGCGTTCGCACCGCCAGCGCCGTTCCCAGCGGGGACCCCCATGCCAGGAGAAACCGCCACGATGCACGTGATTCAGCCCGCGCGGCTCAAGCCCGGCGCCATCCTCGCACCGCAGGCCGGGCCGGAGGGCGCCGGCCGCGCCGGGCGGCCGGCCGGCCATCTGATCCGGGGGAAGGCCCTGATCTTCTGGGATCCCAGGACGCCGGGTAGGAAACTCGACGCCATCGACACCGATCAGATCACGCCGGCGGCGGACTGCGTCTCCGAGAGCCTCCACACCCTCGACGAACGCTGGAAGGCCGGGTCGTTCCGCTACCTGATGCCGGACTTCCGCGCGCGCGTCCACCGCGGCGAGACCTTCGTCGTTGCGGGCGACCGCTTCGCCATCGGCTCGTCGCGCGAGATGAGCCCTGCGGGGCTCAAGGGGGTCGCCGCCGAAGCGGCTCTCGAGATGGTGGTGGTGTGCGGAAACAGCATGGGCGACATCTTCCGGCGCAACGCGTTCAACCTCGGGCTCCACGTGGTGCAGAGCCCCGAGGCCGTGGCGGATGCGCGTGACGGCGACGCCTTCACGTTCGACCCCGACAGCCGCCGGCTCGTCAACGAGACCCGGGGCAAGGCCTACGACCCGGTGCCGCTCACGCCCAAGGAAGACGAGATCCGGCGCACGGGCGGGATCTTCGACGTCGGGCGTCGCGAGCTCCGAGCCTCGGTGGAGGCCCCGCCCTCGATCGTGTGGCCCGATCCCGACACCGCGCGGCGGCTCACGACCACGGAGCAGATCGTGTGGGCCCACCGCGTGGACAAGGGTGCCGAAGTCCGTCCCGGCGCGACGCTGCGCGTCTACGCCGACCTGCTGCCGGCCTCCGACGGCACCGCGCCTTTCTCGATCCACGCCTTCAACCAGATCACCGGCGGCAACGCGATCTTCCCCCGCCAGGCGGCGATCGCGAACGACCACTTCGTCTTCACCGGCAAGGAGGCCGACGACAATCAGACCTCGATCGGCCGCGAGTTCGCGAAGGCCCAGGGGCTCGAGAAGCCCTATTACGCCACCCCAGGGGACGGAATATTCCACTTCTATTTCCCCGAGCAGGGTCTGGTGATGCCGGGACAGTTCATCCCCGGGGCCGATTCGCACAGCCGCGCCTACGGGGCGTACGGCGCCGTGGGGATCGGCGTCGGCTCGACGACGCTCGGGTTCGGGTGGTCCACCGGCTACATCTATTTCACGCTGCCGAAGCAGCGTCGCGTCGTCTTCAGCGGCGGGCTGCAGCCGTGGGTGAGCGGCAAGGACATCGTGCTCGCGCTGCTCAGGCGCTGGGGTGTCAGACAGTCGCAGGGCATGTCGGTCGAGTTCGTGGACCAGGACCACCAGCTGCCGATCGCCTACCGCAACACCATCGCCAACATGATGGCCGAGGCCGAGGCGATGAACGGCATCTTCGCCCCCGACGAGATCACGTACGCCTGGTACCGCGCCAAGGGAATGGAGCAGCTCCCGTACCCGCCCATCGCCCCGGGCGCCGATGCGGTCTACGAGATCGACGAGACGCTCGACCTGGCCGAAGTGACGCTCATGATCGCCAAGCCCTTCAGCCCCGGGAACGCGTTCCCTGCCGAGGAGGTGGCGAAGGAGCGGATCACCTTCGACAAGGCCCTGATCGGCTCCTGCACCAACGGGGGTTACGACGACCTGCTCTCGGCGGCGCTCGTCATCCACGCCGCTCGCCGCGACGGCGCGAAGCGGGTGGCGAAGCCGTTCGTCATCTTCCCTGGTTCGGGCGGCGTGCGCCGCCAGATCGAGAACCCCGATGCGCGGCTGGGAGGGGAGTCGATCGCCGAGGTCTTCCGCTCCGTCGGGGGCGAGGTCCGCCAGTCGTGGTGCGGGCCGTGCTTCGGGCAGGGACCGGACGCCCTGAGCAAGGGGGAGCGAGCGATCACGTCGTTCAACCGCAATTGGACCAATCGGATGGGAGTGGGGGGCGAGGGTTACCTCGCGAGCCCAGCGGTGGTCGCCGCCTCCGCCCTGCTGGGTTACATGGGGCCGCCCGGCGACCTGGGGTTGCGCTGGGAGGCGGAGCAGTTCGGAGTCTGACCAAGGGCCGAGCCGGGATCCATTCACCGGGCCCGTGGGGCCCGAACGAGGTAGGACAATGCAAGCATTCCGAGTCACGACGCTGATCTTCGCCACGCTGGCCGCGCAACTCGCCTTCGCGGCTCCGGGCGGCAGTCCGCCGCCGAGTCCGCCGCCGAGCCCGCCTCCTTCGACACCCTCCGCGCCGTCCGGCATGAGCGGAACTCCCGAGGCCACGCCCCGGAGGGAGGCCGAGCAGACCTATGCGCTCGCCTACGAGGAGATCGCGAAGGCGAAGAAGGACGTCGCGAACGGCAAGGCGAAGAACGCCCAGAAGAAGCTCAAGCGCGCGCTCGAGCGCGCCGAGCGCGCGGTGGGGCTGGACGACCGCTACCACGAGGCGTGGAACCTCCTGGGCTATGCGGCGCGCAAGCTGGGCGACTACGACAAGGCGTTCGCCGCCTACGAGAAGTGCCTCGACCTCAAGGCCGACTACGCTCCGGCGCGGGAATATCTCGGCGAGGCCTTGCTCGAAAAGGACAATCCGGCCAAGGCCCGCGAGCAACTCGTGATGCTGGAGAAGCTCAATGCCGGCGCGGAGGAAGTGATGCTTCTGCGGACGGCGATCGAGGCCTGGGAAGCCGCCCATCCGGCGGGCGTAAAGGTCGAGGCCGTGCCGGCGGCGCCCGAAACCCTGCGCACCGAGGAGAAGGAGTAAAGCGGCCATGCTGGCCTTCGTGTTCTGGCACTGGCCCCGCGCCGGCGTCGAACGCGAGGAGTACGTGGCGAAGCTCGCCGCCTTCCACGAAACGCTCCGCCACAATCCTCCGGCGGGATTCCGGTTTTCCGCGGTGTTCCGCGGCGGCCCGGCACCCTGGCTCGCCGCGCCCGCGGATTCCTACGAGGACTGGTACGTCACCGACGGCAGCGCCGCGCTCGATCCTCTGAACCTCGGCGCCGTGGGCCCCGCCTGCCGCGAGAGCCACGATGCGTGCGCGCGGCTCGCCGACGGGGGAGCGGCCGGGCTCTACCGGCTGCGCAACGGGGACGATGGGCTGCCTCGCGGGCGTGTGGCGACCTGGTTCGCAAAGCCCGCGGGCATGACCTACGCGGAACTCGACCGCGCGATCGCGCCGCTTCTCGATACGCCTCACGCCGGGTGGTGGGGGCGCCAGATGGTGCTGGGGCCGACGCCCGAGTTCTGCCTGCTCACGGCGGGGCCGGTCGAACTCCCCGCCGGGTTCTCGGGACTCGCGCGACCGCTGGATCCGGTCTG
>Ga0247727_10008243_pt1 | contig 19420 bp, 13 predicted proteins | sample WisWelCaveWW1625_FD_202498 | JGI IMG/M metagenome (GOLD analysis project Ga0247727, IMG submission 202498) | Biofilm microbial communities from Wishing Well Cave, Virginia, United States - WW16-25 | ecosystem: Environmental > Aquatic > Deep subsurface > Groundwater > Cave microbial mat | place... | reverse complement strand
GAGTCGGCAAGCAGGGAATCGGCTACATGTCGTCTCTGGAGCACAACGCCGACCCGGAGGAGCAGCGCAGCCATCTCCTGCGGCAGATGGAGGTCGCCGACCTGATCCAGTTCGGGATGATCCCCGAGTTCATCGGTCGATTCCCGGTGTACGGCATCCTCGACCCGCTGGGAGTCGACGAGCTCGCGGACATCCTGGTCAAGCCCAAGAACGCCCTGATCCGGCAGTACCAGAAGATGTTCACGTTCGAGGGCTGCGAGCTGGTGTTCACCGACGAGGCGATCAAGGCGGTCGCGAAGAAGGCCATCGAGCGCCAGACCGGAGTGCGCGCCTTGCGCTCGATCCTGGAAGAGACCCTGCTCGACGTGTTCTTCCAGCTGCGCTCGCGCGGCCCGGCCCGCTACGTGATCACTCCGGCGGTGATCGAGCGCAAGGCCAAGGTGGAGATGGAGAGTCTGCCGGTGCGCATCGAGAAGAACGACGAGGACCTGCGCCCGCAGCGCGAGGCAGGCTAGCCCGGATCTTGCATGGATGATCCGGGCTGGGCTAGGCCAAAGGGCGAACCCGGCCGCGGAGTGGCCGTTGGTGCCGCGAAGCGGCACCTCTGACAACAACCTGGCCCGGCTCATGAATGAACAAGCTGTCGATCATTGGAAATCTCTAGAAACCATCCCAAGCACAATGAATTCGTCGAGTTGCAACGACAGGTCAATCTTCGTCATGCATCATTCGGGCCAGCCAGCGACCGAACGCTGGTGACCGAAGCTCCGCGACTGTGTCTCACGGACCTTCCTCTCGATGCCTTCGAAGGCTTCGCGCAGGAGTGTGGTGCTCCGCGGTTTGCCGGTCGCAACCTGCGTCGCTGGATCTACCAGAAGCGCGCGACCTCGCTCGGCCAGATGACCGATCTGTCGAAGGGATTCCGGCGCGAGCTCGAGCGGCGCGTGCGGGTGCGCAAGGTCGAGGTGTCCTCGAGGCGCCAGGACGAGAGCGGCACGACCGCGTTCGTCCTGAGACTCGACGACGGCGCCCTGATCGAGAGCGTGCTCATCCCCGAGGACGACCGGCGCACGGTCTGCATCTCGACGCAGGTCGGCTGTCCGGTGGCGTGCGTGTTCTGCGCCTCGGGTCTGCGCGGATTGACGCGCAACCTGACTCCCGGCGAGATCGTCGAGCAGACCCTGATCGTGCAGGACCATCTCCCGGCGGGAGAGGCGCTGACAAACATCGTGGTGATGGGGATCGGCGAGCCGACGCTCAACCTGCCGGCGCTGCGTCAGGCCCTCGAGACCTGGAACGACCGCAAGGGAATGGGCATCGGCGCGCGCCGCATCACGATCTCGACGGTGGGATATCCCCGCCGGATCGACGAGCTCGCCGCCCTCGACATGGAGTTCGGCCTCGCGGTCTCGTTGCACGCGCCGTTCCAGGAGCTGCGCGACCGTCTGATTCCCGGCAGCGGAGCGGTCAGGATCGAGGATCTGATCCGCGCGGCTCGCCGCTACTTCGAGAAGAGCGGCCGGCGCATCACCTTTGAATACGTCCTTCTCGACGGCATCAACGCGTCCCTGGTCGAGGCGGAGGCGCTCGCGCGGCTGCTCAAAGGCGTTCCCTGCAACGTCAACCTGCTGCCCTACAACCCGGTCGATGGTCTGCCGTTCGTGCGGCCCGCACCGGAGGTCGTCGAGAGCTTCCGCAAGCTGCTCCTGTCCCGCGGAATCGACGTCACCCGCCGCAAGACCCGGGGTGAAGGCATCGCCGCGGCCTGCGGTCAGCTTCGGCTGCGGGAAGGGGCCGACGATGGAATCAATGGCAAGCCCGGCCTGAAACGATGAAGGAAGCTCCAATTCCTCCTGGGAGACCCAGCATGGCGCGCCCTGCCCCAACCGTCCTTTTCACGTGCCTTGCACTCATTCTGTTCGTGCACGCCCCGGCCCAGAACGGCACGCTTCCACCGCAAGAGTTACGAGTCTGGAATCATGGCGGAATTCGGTTGGAACGGATCCCCAGAACCAATCCTCTGGGACGGTTTCTGGAAGGTGATGTTGCACTCGACACGGAAGCGAAAGGAATCTCCATCACGTGGACCGGGATGGCGAGTGCCGCCGCCGCGCGCGAGTTTGTGGAAATCAACTACCCTCTTTCGTTCTTTCCGACGGCGATTGCTCGATCGTCAGATGATCCAATGAGTTTCTACATCGCTGGTAGCTCGCTCCAGCACCCGGTGCTCGAGAAGTGGACGCTCAACGAATACACACTGGCCGAGGGCACCGACTTGACAGGAACCAAAGTGTCTGTCCTGACACCTCCCTCGCCAAGAATGAATCCGCTGCTCATCGATCCAACCATCGGAAGCATTTGTTGTCTCGCAGTGAACCAGTGGCCAGCCGGCGGCGGAGGCGAAGAAGTGTGGATCTTTGGGTGGGAATCAAGAGCGGTTTTCGTCACTGACCGAAGGACAGGACTCAAACAAGAAAGAGTCAGCAACTCGGTCGTCGGCGGTTTTCGCACCATCGCCACGCAAAGACATACCGTTTACGGCGCCGTGTTTGTTTTCACCCGCAGGCCCTGGTTTACCGAACCTGGGAGCTGGGCCGGGTCCGACGATCCGAACTTTGTCGTCTTGTACGACCAGAATCTCGATGGTGTCGTGGACGGAAACTTCGACATTCCTTGGAGTTCGTGGCAAACCCACGCCCTCTACACGACTGGCACCTTCTCCGACTGATCACTCCGAGGGCAGTCGCGGAAGGATGGTCTTCGCCCTGCCTTGAGGGGAAGCGGAGATCGGTCAGCGCTCGTCCGCAAGCTCGCGCTGAATCGCCCGCAGGGAGCGCTTGTTCTCCCAGAGCTGCCAGCCGGTGGGGTCAGAGGGCGCTGAGGAGCCGGGTCGGATCCTCTCCCCTTGCTCGAGGACCGGAGGCAGCGTCTCCGAGCGCAGGAATCGGACGTCGTTGAACTCCGCGCGCGGGGCCTCCAGGCTCGCGACCCTCCATCTCACCGGATTGGGATCGGGCCGGTCACTGACCATGTACGGCGAGAACAGGCTCGGCCGGACCGGGGAGGACACCTCGCCCCTCTCTGATTCCAGGCGATGGCCGCGCACGACGATTCCCAGGATCAGCATCGCGGCGGCCGCAGCCCATCCGATTCCGGCGGCCCGGCCGGTGCGCCGATCGATCGAAGCCGGCAGGCGCTGCATCACCTCCGCGGCAAACTCCTCTGTCCGCGGCATTCGCCGCTCGGTCCTCTGCGCGCGAATCCCGAGAAGGGCTCGCCGCAAGAGCTGACTCTCCCGAAAGCAGCCAAGGCAGAGGTGCAGGTGGACGTCGACTTTTTTGGCGTCTCCAACGGTCAGGTCACCGCCCACGTGCAGCGGCAGACGATCACGAACCTGATCACAGCTCAGCATGGGTCACGAAAGCTCGGGCTCCGCGCCCAGGAGCTTCTCCCAGTGGGCGCGAAACATCTTGCGGGCGACGTGCAGTCGCCAGCGGACGGTGGAATGCGTGGAACGGACGATCGTCGCGATCTCCTTGCAGGACAGATCCTCGAGCTCGCGCAGCACCATCACCAGCCGGTACTTCTCCGGCAGCACGCCCAGGATCCGGTGCACGCGAATCGAATTCTCGCTCGCCTCCATCCGCCGGCCCGGTGGCTCGCGAGTGGTCAGCAGATGCGGAGTCGCCTCCTCCAGGGGCACCGGACGCATCCGCCGCCGTCGCCGGAGCTGGTCGATCGAAAGGTTGACCACGATGCGGTACAGCCAGGTGTAGAAGCTCATCGAGAAATCGAAGCGATTGAGTGCGCGAAAGGCCCGAAGGAACGCCTCCTGCGCAACGTCGCGGGCATCCTCGGCATCGCAAAGAAGGTTCATGGCGGTGAAGTAGGCTCGGTCCTGATAGCGGCGAACGATGCCTTCGAAGGCCTCTTTCTCGCCACCCAGCGTCCTCTCGATCAGGCGCGCGTCCGAAGGCGCGGCCTCCGCATGAGGAGCCTCGTGCGGTCGGGAGAGTTGAAAAGGAGGGAATGGTCGCAAGCAGGCTCCGCTGGCGCGTCCAGGAGAGGAGAGCACCGGCAAGTACGGATCGAAGGCCGGGCTGTTGGCCGGCGATCGTTCTGTCGGTGCTGACCGCGGACGAGAAGTTATCGAAGCGAAGCACGAGCGTCGAGGCTCGGGTTCGACGCGGGGGGAGGCTGGGTCAGCCCGCCGCCTCTGGCGCCCAGTCGAAGCTGCCGATCGAACGGTACTTCCGGTAGCGACGCTCGAGAAGCTCATCGATCGGGTAGCGCTTGAGGTGCGCCAGACTGCGGATCAGCGCCTCCTTGAGCGTGCCCGCCATCGTTTCCGGGGAACGATGAGCGCCTCCGGCCGGCTCCTCCAGGATCTCGTCGACGATGCCGAGCTTCTTGAGGTCGGTGGCGGTGAGCTTGAGCGCCGCGGCCGCCTCCGCCCGGTGATCGCCTTCCTTCCACAGAATCGCAGCGCAGCCCTCCGGGGAGATCACGCTGTAGTAGGCGTGCTCGAGAATCAGCAACCGATCCGCGACGCCGATGCCCAGGGCCCCGCCGCTCCCCCCCTCGCCGATCACCACACTGACGATCGGGACCTTGAGCGCCGTCATCTCGAGGATGTTGCGCGCGATCGCCGACGCCTGGCCGCGCTCTTCGGCACCGACCCCCGGATAGGCGCCCGGAGTGTTGATCATCGTGATCACCGGCCGACCGAACTTCTCGGCGAGCTTCATCTTCTGCAGAGCCTTTCGGTATCCCTCCGGATGCGCGCAGCCCCAGAAGCAGGCGACGCGCTCGGCCGTCGTCCGGCCCTTCTTCTGGCCGACCACCAGCACCTGCTCCTTGCCAAGGCGGGCGAAGCCGGTCACGATCGCCTTGTCGTCACCGTACAGCCGGTCGCCGTGCAGCTCGAGGAATCCCTCGAACACGGATTCCAGGTAGAACGAGGTCACTGGACGCGCGGGATGACGAGCGAGGCGGACTTTGTCCCAGGGCGTCAGCTCCGAGAAGATGCGCTTCAAGAGCTTGTCGCGCAGATTCTTGAGCGGCCCGACCTCGACCTCGAGGTTGATCGACTGAGACTTGGCGAGCTTCTCCAGCTCCTGGATCTTCTGCTCCAGCTCGGCGATCGGCCGCTCGAAGTCGAGCCACTCGCGATCCTTGATCTCTTCGGCGCCGTCCATCGTTTCTCCACGACTGCTCCACCGCGTCGAGCCGACACGGACCCGGCCGGTGTCCTCGGTTCTCGAACGCCGCGAGCCTCCCGCCTTTCGAGTCATTCTTGAGAAGGCGGATGCAGACTTTACTCTGCTGCCAATTCCCCTGTCCTAAAGGACGCTGATCGATGACCCGAGCCGCCGCTTTGGGCTCGTCCCTGATCCGGACCGAGGTGCGCACCCTTCCCGACCGGCTCGACGCCGCCGGCCAGAAGCTTTCCGAGGAGGCGGAGCGTCTCCTCGCTCGGCCCCTCAAGATCCGCACGATCAAAGGTTACAGCGTCGAGCTGCCGGCGCTGATGGCCGCGACCTCCCTCGACAGCCTGCGCCCGCGTCTCCAGCGGGTTCTCGCCGATCCCGTGCTCCACGAGGTCGACGTCCTGTCCGCGACCGCACCCGTGCCCTCCTGTCCCAGAGGATTCAGCCGAGTCGAGGTGGTCAAACGCCCGGGAGTCATGGACCCGGCCGCGGTCTCGGTGCAGCGCGCCCTCAAGGCGGTCGGCATCCCCGCGCTCCACGTGCGCAGCTACCGCGCCTTCTGCATCGAGGGCCTCAAGGACCGCGCCGAGCTTCACGACCTCGCCCGCCGGCTGCTCGCCAACGTTCTGATCGAGGAGATCCGCGTCCACCCGACCGAGCCGATCGTGGCGGCGATCGAGCTCAGGCCGGTCGAGTTCGAGCGCCGCGAGATCCCGATCCTGAAGGCCTCCGACGAAGAGCTGATGCGCATCTCCAAGGCCGGGATGCTGGCCCTCGACCTCGTGGAGATGCAGACGATCCGCGCGCACTTCCGCGAGCAGGGACGCGAGCCCACGGACGTCGAGCTGGAGACCCTGGCTCAGACCTGGTCGGAGCACTGCAAGCACAAGACTCTCACCAGCGCGATCGAGATCGACGGACGGCACTACGACAATCTGCTCAAGGACACGATCTTCGCGGCGACGCGCAGGCTCGCCCGTCCGTACTGTCTCTCCGTGTTCAAGGACAACGCGGGCGTCGTCGAGTTCGACGACGAGTACGCAGTCACGTTCAAGGTGGAGACGCACAACCATCCTTCCGCGCTCGAGCCGTACGGCGGCGCCGGCACCGGGATCGGCGGGGTCATCCGCGACACGCTCGGCACCGGCCGGTGCGCGCGGCCGATCCTGTCGACGGACGTGTTCTGCGTCGGGCCTCTTCACCTCGGTGAAAGCGATCTTCCCCAGGGAACGCTGCCGCCGCGCCGCATCCTCCAGGGCGTCGTCGCCGGCGTGCGCGACTACGGCAACCAGATGGGCATCCCGACCACGAACGGCGCCGTGTTCGTGCACGCGGACTATCGCTGCAATCCGCTGGTGTTCTGCGGCAACGTCGGCCTGATTCCGAGGAACCTGATCGAGAAGCAGGCACGACCCGGGGACCGGATCTTCGTCCTGGGAGGACGCACCGGCCGCGACGGCATCCACGGTGCGACGTTCTCCTCGGAGGGTTTGGACTCCTCGAGCGAGCAGGTGGCTTCGGGCGCCGTGCAGATCGGCAATGCCATCGAGGAGAAGCGGCTGATGGACGCGTGCCTGGAGGCACGCGACCTTTCGCTGTTCACGGCGATCACGGACTGCGGCGCCGGCGGGCTCTCCTCCGCCGTCGGCGAGATGGGCGCCGACTGCGGCGCCGAGGTCGAGCTGTCCAAGGTTCCGCTCAAATACCACGGTCTCACTCCCGGGGAGATCTGGATCTCGGAGGCGCAGGAGCGCATGGTGATCGCGGTGCCGCCGAATCACGTGCGCCGGCTGATCGAGGTCTGCGCAATTCATCAGGTCGAGGCGACCGACCTCGGCCAGTTCACCGACTCCGGGCGACTGCGGATCACCTATCAGGGAGTCCTGGTCGCCGATCTCTCGATGAGCTTTCTGCACCACGGAGTGCCGCGGTCGAAGCGCAAGGCGAGGATTCCTGCGCTCGCCCAGGTCCACGAGCCGCTTCCCAAAGACCTCGACTGCGAGGCGCTGCTGCTCCGGCTCCTCGAGACTCCGGACATCACCAGCAAGGAGGAGATCGTCCGCCAGTACGACCACGAGGTTCTGTCGGGCTCCGTGATCAAGCCTCTGGTGGGGCCTTCGATGTTCGGACCCTCGGACGCGTGCGTCGTGGCACCGAGGCTGGGATCCACCCGCGGCATCGCCGTGGGCTGCGGAATGAGCCCGACGCTGGGGCGCCTCGACTGCTACCAGATGGCGCTGCACTCGATCGACGAGGCGGTCCGCAACGTGATTGCGGTCGGCGGCCGTTTCGACCGCATCGTGCTCCTCGACAACTTCGCCTGGCCGACCGTCGCCGACGAAGAGACGCTCGGCACCCTGGTTCTCGCCGCCGAGGCGTGCCGGGACGCGGCGCTGTGCTTCGGAACTCCGTTCATCTCCGGCAAGGACTCGCTGAACAACCAGACGCGCACCGAGCAGGGCGTGATCGCGATCCCGCCGACTCTGCTGATCTCGGCGCTGACGCTGGTGGACGACGTCACGCGCTGCGTCACCATGGACCTCAAATCGGCGCGCAGCGCCCTGTACGTCGTCGGCCGCACCCGTCAGGGACTGGGCGGATCGAGACTCCTCGACCAACTCGAGCTCGAGGGCGGACAGGTTCCCGGAGTCGACCTCGACTCGGCCAGGCGCATCCATCAGACCGTCGCGGACTCGATCGCAAAGGGCCTGGTGCTTTCCTGCCACGACCTCTCCGAAGGAGGCCTCGGGGTCGCGCTCGCGGAGATGGCGATCGCCGGCGACGTCGGTGCCACCGTGACCTTGAAGACGGTGCCGCGTCTGCCCGAGGTCGACGACGACGCGCAGCTCCTGTTCGCGGAGTCGCCGAGCCGCTATCTCCTCGAGGTCGCCAACGATCGCGTGCAGGAATTCGAGCCCCTGTGGATGGGTCTGCCGTGCGGCCTCGTCGGCATGACCTCCGACAACCGCCAGCTCACGGTCAGCGGACTCTCGGGTCAACCCATGTTCAGCACCTCTCTGACGCAGCTCGCGATGGCGTTCCGCAAAGGACTCGGACTGTGACGATGGCACAACCTCGAGCACTCGTCCTGCGGGCGGCGGGCACCAACTGCGACGCGGAGACCGCGTTCGCGTTCGAGCGCTGCGGCGCGCGACCGACGGTGACGCCGGCGCAGCCGTTCCTGCGCGATCCGCGCATGCTGCGCGACTACCAGATCCTCGCGGTGCCGGGCGGGTTCTCGTACGGAGACGACATCCTCGCCGGCAAGGTGTTCGGCCTCGAGCTCGTCGTCCACGCCGGCGCCGAGATCCTCGACCTGGTCGCGCGCGGGGGCCTGGTGATCGGCATCTGCAACGGCTTCCAGGTGCTGGTGCAGATGGGACTTCTTCCGGGACTCAAGGAGCCGATCGGACTGCCGGAGGTCACCCTGACCGACAACGCGCGCCTCGGGTACCTCGACCGCTGGGTCAGGCTGCGAGTCGACACGGACCAGTGCGCATTCCTCAAGCAAGGCGAAGAGCTGTTCCTGCCGATGGCCCACGCCGAGGGCAATCTGCAAGTGGCGGGCGCGGAAACCCTCGAGGAGATGAAACGCTCGCGGCGCATCGCCCTCCGCTACGCCCGCACCGATGGTTCGAAGAGACCGGTCGAGTGGCCCGACAATCCCAACGGCTCGATCGACGACATCGCCGGCCTCTGCGACCGCACCGGTCGGATCCTGGGACTGATGCCCCATCCCGAGCGCCACCTCTTCCCATACCAGCACCCGTTCTGGACGCGCGCGGGATTGCAAGAAGTCCCCGACGGACTCAAGCTGTTCCAGAACGCAGTAGCCGCGATCCGCTGAACATCCAGGGTGCTTGAACAAAGTTTGGATTGGTAGAGTTCGCCGAGGATCGGAGGTCCGTTTTTCGTGACGCGAGACGTCCACAAAACAATTGGTCGCTCATGGGTGATTCCTCGTAGGCTCTGCGTCACTTCTCTCGTGATTTGTTTCTTTGTGATCCTTTCCATCGCACCTGCTCAAACAGCGATCCACCGTTGGACCGGCGACAAGGGAGGGCTTGGCTATCCCGTGGAATTGGCGGGAGACGTGAATTCCGATGGCTTCCCCGATTTGATTGTCGGCGCCCCTGGTGCCGACAACAACTTCGTGGACTCCGGAAACGTGAAGATCTACTCGGGGAAGGATGGGTCGGTGATCTATTCCTTGGATGGGACGAGTGCAGGACTCCACTTTGGATTGTCCGCTTCAGGAGCCGGAGATGTGGACAAGGACGGTGTTCCGGACTTCCTGGTGGGAACGACCTTCAGCAAGAACATTGGAAGCGTCTGGTTGTACTCGGGAAAGGATGCCTCGCTGATCAAGATGCTGGACGGCAGCAATCTGGGCGATGGCTTTGGAAATGACGTTGCCGGGGCCGGAGACATCAATGCGGATGGTTTCGATGATTTTCTGATCGGCATCCCTTTCTCCGACAATGTCGGTCTGGAATCGGGCAGTGCGCTCGCTGTATCCGGAAAAGACTGCTCAAAGCTCTACTTCTTCAACGGAGACAGTTCGGATGACTATTTTGGACTGGCGGTGGCTGGCCTCGGGGACCTCAACGCGGACGGGTTCGACGAATTCCTCATCGGGGCCTTCCAGGATGACGTCAACGGCTCGAGCTCCGGCAGTGCAAAGGTGTACTCCGGAGCCGATGGCAGCGTTCTCTACTGGAAGACCGGGGACGGCCCCGGCGACATCTTCGGAACGAACCTGGACGGGGCGGGAGACGTGAACGCCGACGGCGTGCCCGACTTCATCGTCGGCGCCCCGGAGTCCCTCGATGACTGCTCGCGCGGATATGGCTACGCCCGGGTTTTCTCGGGGAAGAACGGCGCGGAACTCTATACCTTCCGCGGCGCTGGCAACAACGACCTCCTCGGGGCAGCGGTGAGCGGGGCAGGCGATGTGAACCAGGACGGATTCGATGATGTGATCGTCGGTGCCCAGGAGCCGTACGGCGACTGGTGTCCCGAGGGCTATGGCTATGCCGACCTTTATTCCGGCCGGACGGGGAATCTCCTGTACCGCTTTGCAGGACCCAACGAGGGGAGTTACCTGGGAACGGCGCTGAGCGAGGCCGGAGACGTCAACTCCGACGGCCTTGACGATTTCCTGGTGGGCTGTCCGGGCGAGATCATCGACCCGAAGAACCAGTACTACGGCAGCGCGATGGTGTACTCCGGCAACGATCTATTCCTGAACGCCTGGCCCAAGAGAGCCGCCGTGGGAGAAACCGTCACGCTGACCACGGCGGATGGAGAGCCGGGGACATTGGTGGCGATGTTCATCGTCGCAGTCAACGGGACCGCGGTCACGTATCTTCAGGACGTCGGAGTGTTCGGGCTCGATCGCCGGTTCGTGGTCAGTGGGGTGGTACCTCCCGGCACCGGAGGAATCGAGGTGGAGGCGCAATCGTTCTCCCTGGCCCCTGCCGGGCAGGTGATCGACACCGCAAGGGAGGTCGTCACCATTCAATAGCAGTCCGTCGCAGAGAAAGCCGACAGGTGCACATGACTCGACGCTCGAAACCCGTTGTATTGGCCGTCGCCTTGGTGGCGGTTCTTTGCCAGTCCTTGTCACCGTGCACCAGCATCCTGGTGAGCCGCGGGGCGAGCAGGGACGGCTCGGTGATGATCACCTACTCGGCGGACGCGCCGTTCCTGCCGCGGTTTCTGTGCATGCCGGGAGGCCGTCACCAGCAAGGCGCGACGACCGAGGTGTTCGGCTGGGAGGATTTCGAAGTCAAGGGCACGATCCCGCAAGCGGCCTCGACCCATTCGGTCGTCGGCCTGATGAACGATCATCAGGTCGCGATCGGCGAGACCACGACCGGCGGCCGGCGCGAGCTCGTCAACAAGGAGGGCCAGCTCGACTACGACGCGCTGATCTTCCTCACGCTGCAGCGCGCGGGCAGCGCGCGCGAGGCGATCGACGTCATCGACGCCCTCGCGCGCGAGCACGGCTACTCGAGCTCGGGCGAGACCTTCTCGATCTGCGACAAGAACGAAGTCTGGATGATGGAGCTGATCGGCAAGGGACCCGGCAGCAAGGGCATCGTGTGGGTGGCGGCGCGCGTTCCCGACGGCTGCATCGCCGCGCACGCCAACTTGAGCCGGATCACGACCTTCCCGCTCGACGATCCGGACCATTGGCGCTACTCGCCGGACGTGATCGAGTTCGCGAAGGAGAAAGGCTGGTTCGACTCGGGGGCCGGCAAGCCGTTCTCGTTCAAGCACGCCTACCACCCCGCCCCCGACGCCGCGGCTCTGCGCGCCTGCGCGACGCGCGTGTGGAGCATCTACCGCCGGGCGGCGCCAAGCCAGCAGCTCTCCGATGACTATCACCGCGGCGACCCTTCGGCAGCCGACTACCCGCTGTTCATCCGGCCCGATGACAAGCTCTCGCTGCACGACGTGATGGAGCTGATGCGCGACCACTACGAGGGAACGCCGTACGACATGACCCAGGGGATCGACGCCGGGCCGTTCCAGAGCCCGTACCGGTTCCGCGGACTGACCTTCAGGGTCGACGACAACACCTACACCTGGGAACGGCCGGTCGCCACGCAGCAGGCGGGATTCGTGATGGTGGCGCAGTGCAGGAGCTTCCTGCCCGACCCGGTCGGCGGCGTCTACTGGTACACGCCCGACGATCCCTTCACCTCCTGCTTCACGCCGTTCTACTGTGGCATCGGGAGTCTGCCGGAACCCTATACCCGGGGCGACCTCAATCGCTTCTCCTTCGACAGCGCCTGGTGGGTGTTCAACCTGGTCTCCAACCTCGCCTACGACCGCTGGTCGCGCATCTACCCCGACGTCTCGAAAGTCCAGAAGGAGACCGAGAAGAGCTTCCTCGAGATGCAGCCGGTCATCGACCGGATCGCCGCCGAGCTGCTGGAGAAGGATCCCGAGCTCGCCCGAAGGTTCCTCACCGACTACTCGGTCCAGAACGCGCAGCGTCTGTTCGAGGCCTGGAAAGAGCTCGCCTTCTTCATCCTGACCAAGAACAACGACGGCTTCGTCAATGACCTCAAGGGCTGGCCCAAGGGCGTCGGCTACTCCGAGAGCTGGCTGCGCGAGATCGTGAAGAGCTATCCGACCAAGTACCTGGTCTCCGGCAAGGAACCCTCGGATTAGCTCGAAGTGGACGAAGAAAGATGTCGAGCCGGCATTCACACGAAGGCGGGAATCCAAGCGCCTTGTGCCTGCCCGATGTCAAGGCCCTGGATTCCCGCTTTCGCGGGAATGACGGCCAACGGCGTCGGCCGCGATGGAATCGGCGCCGAGAATCGAGACGCAGAACAACAGCGCTGCGGGAAAGCACTGCAGGAGAAGGCGCGGGAGAGATGTGTCGAGGTGCCAGCGCACGTCCTGGTAGGTGAACAGGAACACCGCGAAGAACAGGAGGAGCTGCGCGGGCAACACGAGCGCCTTCCACTTAAGGAGAGTCCTGCCTCCCTTGATCAGCGCGACGAAGAGTGAGAACGCGGCCAGGGGATACAGAAGTCCCTGCATGGGAAACCAGCGGCACAGGTCGGAGGGATGCAGGAAGAGCTGGTCGAAAAAGAAGCGGGCGACGACCGGGACCCGACTCAACGCCTCCCTGATGCCGACTTCGGAGACGCCCTCCACCAGATCGTTCTCGAAGCCGAGCGCCCGCACCGCCCAGTACCACGGCACGTTGAGCAGGAGGAGAAGGCCCCAGGCGCCCGGCACTCCCAAGCGCGCCCGCCCACCCCTGCTTCCCTCCGGCGGGGATGGATTCGCGCGGCGCCCGATGGTGCTCGTCCCCAGGAACAGGAACAGCACCGCCAGGGCCGCGCCTTCATTCTTGGTCGCCGCCGCGGCCGCAAGCATCAACGCGGACCGCAGCAGATCCCGTCTGCCGCCGGTGCGCTTCCATGCACACAGCGACGAGAGTCCGCCTGCGAGGTAGGCAGTGACGGCGATATCGGCAAAGCCCGACGTGGAAGCCTTGAGGGTGATCGGCGCAAGTGCCGGGATCAGCGTCCACAACAGTGGCGCGCGTGCGCCGTGCTGGCGGCAGAGCGCGAGCATCTCCAGGAGCAGACCCGCGAAGTACAAGGGTCCCAGGAGCTTGACCAGCCATCCGTCGTAGCCGCCGCTCGCGATGAAGACCCAGGCATAGCTGGCGGTGAACAGCGGCGGATAGTCGAGGTGCTGCGGGTCGACGACCCTGGCGAGCAGACGCGGGTCCAGCCGTCCGTGCTCGGCGTAAAGAACGGCAGGCGGCGCGTAGATCGTCACCGGGTCCGACACAAGGATCGGCTGATCGAACGAGAACAGCGCGACGAGCAGCGTGAGGAAGCCCCCCACGAGAAGAGGTGCTCGATCATGGATTGTCGGGACGGTCCAGTCGACGTCCGGCCCTCGGCGTCTGCGGAGCACGAGGCCCGCGACGGCAAGGGCGGCCGCGCTGCACGCAACGCTGGTTCGCGTCAGCGCAATGCCGCAAAGCGTCAGGACCTCCATCGACAGGAGCAGGGCGAACGGCCCCAGGAGCAGACACTCGCTGACCCGCCGCAGACGGTCCCTCGACTGCGACAGGATCACGGCCGAGCCGAACAGCAGAATCACGACCAGAGCGAGGCAACCTTCGAGGATCGTGGCCATCGGCATCAACGCCTCGCGCGGACGCGGTACAGTCCGATCGAGTGATGCTGCTCGTTCTGCCAGACGAGCACCGGATCGAACTCGAACATCCCGGCCATCGTGGTCAGCGGATCCTCCGGCCCGTCGCCGAAGAAGTCGATCAGGAACGCGCTGCGTCGCAGCGCTGCCTCCAAGCGCTCCTGCGAGAAACGAAACCCGGCCCTTTCCAGGAACCGCAGCCGCCGCTCGATCATCTCCACGTCAGCGTTGGGCATCGGGCCGTCCTTCACGGCGCGCAGCTTGCCGAACACCTCGTCGCTCACGACCTGCTGGAAGTAGACCGTGCGCGAACCCTTGTGCAACTGGAACGGCGGCGTGTACAGAAGAGCGGTGAAGATCGTGACGGCTGCGTCCCCGGGAGTCTTTTCCATCATCACCGGAAAGGTGCGGGCGACTTCCGCCTCGGTCTGGGAACGGTCGGAGTCGCGACTTGAGTCGAATCGGGCCCTCCTCTCCCGGAAGCCGCGGCAACGCTGGAGCGACTCGCCGGCAAACTCCACTCCCTGGAGCGCCGCCGCGACTCCAAGAATTGCCGCCAGAATCCTTTGAAGGCTCATCATTCCGGGGCTCGAGGACTTTTCTCGCGCGCGCCGGTCCGTGATCTCTTCATCGCCAGGCTCCTCCATTCCGAACAATATCATCGGCTGGACGAGCCGGCGGCCCGGACGAGGCGGCTCGAACGATCGAATCATGAAGATCCATCGACCGACTCGCGCGGCACATCCCTCACGAAGGATGGCGACCTCACGGAGGACAGCGACGATTCAGGAAACACAAAGATGACCGATCCAGTGGTGCTCGGCCTCGACCAGGGGACGTCCGCGTCGCGCGCCGTCCTGGTCGATGCCAAGGGGCGCATCGTGGCCGTCGCCTCCAGGAAAGTGGCGCGGCGCATCCACGCCAACGGCTCGATCGACGTCGACGCCCTTCAGTGCTGGCGCTCGCTGCAGAGCGCGGTCAAGGGACTGTTCGCCTCGACTTCGGTCTCGCCTCGCGACGTGTTCGCGGTCGGCCTTTCCTGTCAGCGCTCCACGTCGGTCGCCTATCAGGCCCGCACGCTAAAACCTCTCGCACCCGCGATCTCCTGGCAGTGCCAGCGCACCCGCGACCATCTCGAGCGCCTGCCCGCGAGAACCCGCACGCTCCTCTCGCAGAGGACCGGCCTTCCGGTCGTGCCGTTCTACGCGGCGAGCAAGCTTCAGTGGCTGCAGCAGAATCTGCCGCGCAGGCTGCGCAACAGTCCCACCCTGCGCCTCGGGACTCTCGACAGCTTTCTCGTGGCGCAGCTCACCAGGAATCGTGAGCCGCTGACCGATCTCACCCAGGCGTCGCGAACGTTGCTCGTCGACCTCGGGGAACGGCGCTGGTCCGCCGCGGCTCTCCGCGCGTTCGGCCTGGTCGAGTCGTCCCTGCCGCGGATCGTGCCGACGATCGGCGCTCACGGCGTGCTGGCGCGCGACACCCTGGCGCCCGTACCGGCCGGTGTTCCGCTGCTTGCGATCGCCGGTGATCAGCAGTCCGCGCTGTTCGCGCTCGGACTGCGATCCTGTGGCCAGGCAAAGATCACCTACGGGTCGGGAGCCTTTCTTCTCTGCAACGCCGGCAGGATCCGACCTGCGGTCGAACCCGCAGACGGCCATGGCTCCATCATCCGGTCCGTGGCATGGTGCGATGAAAGGAGCATCGATTACCTCCTCGAGTGCAACCTGCCTTCCTCGGGCACCGTGATCGAGTGGCTGGCGACTCTCGCCGGGCGTTCGTTCGGGGAAATGCTCGCGCGCGCCCTGCGTCGGACCCGGTCGCGCGCAGAGCACGCACACCGTTACCTGAAGACTCTGTTCCTTCCGACCTTCACCGGAATGGGTCCGCCGCACGCAATGGTTCGCTGCAAGGGGGCCATTCTCAATCTCAGTCACGACGTCGACGCCTCCGAGCTCGCGCTCTCGCTCGCAGCGGGAATCGGCTGCGCGCTCGCAGAGGGACTGGACGCGCTGGAACAGAGGCTGACCCGGCCGATCACCTCGCTCGTCGCCGATGGCGGCGGCAGCCACGACTCGAACTTCCTGCAGGTCCAGGCCGACCTCCTGCAATGTCCGCTGAAGGTGAGCTCGAGCGAGGAAGCGACCGCCTACGGCGCGGCGGCGCTCGCCTGGAAGCAGCTCGGGCGGGACGTCCGTCTTGACGCACGCAGTGCAGTCAGGCCTCGCATCACTCGCCCACATTCGAAGGCCGTCCGCCGCCGATTCGTCGCCGCCCTGCACGCGATCGACGAGATCTCCGGCGGTGGCCCTTCATGACGAGTCCGCCGGCGGCTCGTGTGCTCACTCGTCGGCATCGAGCTCCTCGAGCCTCTTTCGCGCTGCAGCGTTGCCGGGATCGATCCCCAAGACTTTCTCGAACGCGCGCCGCGCCTCGGAATCTCTGCCGAGGCGAAGGAGGATCCGGCCGCGCAACAGCTCGCTCGCGGCGTCGGTGCCGAACCTGTCGCAATAGCGCTGGAGCGTCGTAAACGCGATCTCGACTTCCCCGGCCTTGGAAAGCTCATCGGCGGCGCGCAGCAAGGACCGCGGATCGCGTTTCTCCAGATCGGCGAGGCCCGAAGTCTTCGCTTCCGAGTCGCCGCGTCGCAGGCGCGCGACCCACAGCGGCAGCTCGGCGGAGGCCGTGAGAGAAGGGTCTTCGATCAGAGCCCGTTCCAGGTGCTGGAGCGCCGGCTCCACAAGATCGTGCGTCAGAAGCTCCGTCCCGCGGTACAGGCTGCCGAAGCCGCGCTGCTCCGCGTTGAACCAGGTCTCATCGCCGTACTCGGCGATCGTTCGATGCAAGAGCAGGCGGCGCGCGATCTGGTCGGCGAGCGAGGCATGCATCCTGCGCGCCGCCGAGAACTCGAGGAATGGCAGGTCGTCGGTGATCACCCGATCGACGCTCTCGACACAACGATCGACGTCGGGGCCGTAGAGGAGGAGGAGCATCGACAGATAGCGGGAGAACCAACCCCGTCCCTCGCGCAGCAGCGGCGACGCCTTCTGCAGGTCATCGAGGACCTGGGGACGGCCCTCAAGGCGCTGCTCGATCGCTCCGTAGTCCAGAGCGAGCGCTGCGGGCGCGGCGAGCAGTAACGTGTCCCCCGAGAAGCGCGCCACCGAGGCATCGACCGGCTGGGTCCGGAACACGCCGACGTGAGGGAACACCGAGCGCACGGTGCTCAGGATGGCGAGATAATCCTCGGGCGACATCCAGTAGAGGTGCACCCACTGACAGAGGATTCCCCCGGCCTTCAAGCGGCTGCTGCACAGCTCGTAGAACTCCTTGGTGAACAAGCTCGCCATTCCCGCCATCCACGGGTTGGAAGGCTCGGTGGTGATGACGTCGTAGGTCCTGGCGCCGCGCCGGAGCAACGCACGACCATCCTCGGCGCACAGCTCGACCCGAGCATTGCGATGCGCTCCGAAATTGACCGACTCGAAGAACTGCGAGGCCTCGAGCACTCCGCTCTCGATCTCCGCGCAGACCACGTTGGAGCCGTAGCGCGCCGCGGCCCCGGCGGTCACTCCCGAGCCGTAGCCCAGCACGAACACGCTTTCGGGATCCGGATGCAGGAGCTGCGGCAGATAGGCGAGCCAGAGCTGGGTGGCCATGTCGCCGCGGGTCGAGGCATCGACCTTGCCGTTGACGGCAAGCTCGCGTCCCCTGCCGAGCTCGAACACCGCCACGCTCGAGGAATCGCCGTCACGAACCTTCAGAACGCGGCGATTCTCCTGTTCCGTGGTCGTGCCGTACAACGCGGCGCTGAGATACACCGAGCGCGGATCCCAGGCTGCGCGCGGCAGGAAGTCGAGTCCGCCGTAGGAGAGGCCCATCGCGAGGGTCAGGGCCACGGCCGCTGCGGTCCATCGAAACAGGCCGCGCTCGAGCACCAGGCACAAGCAGCCCACGACGGTGCTGAGCAACGACAGGCCGATCAGGCACATCTCGAGCGACAGGCGTGGCATCAGCACGAACGTCGTCAGTGTCGAGCCCAGCACTCCGCCGACGGTGCTCAGGACATACACCGAGCCCACGCCGCGGGCGATCCGGCCGCGCACGCCGATCCAAAGATCAGAGAGCAGGGGGAATGGCACCCCCAGCAGCAACGCCGGAGCTCCGCCGACGATCAGGCATGCGAGCAGACTGTATCCCGCCCGGGCCGACAGCGAACCGCGGGTCTCGAACAGCTTGAGACCGATCCAGTGGGAAAGCTCGTCGAAGGAGCCGACCGAGGAAAGGACGATCAGACCCAGCAACGCCTGAGTCACCCCCAGGAATCCTGCGCCGAGAACGAACCGCCTCATCAGGAAGCCGACCAGCAGCGCTCCGGCACCCAGACCCAGGAGGAACACCGCGAGAACCAGGGAGAACGCGTAAGTGGTGCCGCCGACGGTGAGCGCGATCAGCCGCGTCCACAGGATCTCGAACCCGATCGACAGGAAGCTGAAGACCAGGACGAGCGCACCGATGACCCAGTCCGATGGCGCGGCGGACTGCAGCGTTCGCGGTGCAGGAGCCTCTTCGGTTCGCGGCGGGGCGAGCCGACCCTGCGACCTTTGATCGAGCACGAACGCCGCAAGGGCGAGAACGACGTTGGCGCCTGCCGCCGTCCACAAGCTCGTCCTGATTCCCAGCGTCTCGATCATCAAGAACCCGGCGACCAGGCAGCCGGCGACACCTCCGAGCGTGTTGAGACCGTACAGCCAGCCGATGACGGCACCCGGCCGCGCCCAGACTTCGCGCAGCGCGTTGCAAAGGACCGGCAGCGTCGCGCCCATCAGCGCGGTCGGCAGGAACGTGACGATCAGGACCAGCAGGAATTGGACCGGGACCGTCGCGTGAAAATCTCTCAGCGATTCCCAAGAGGGGTCGAGAACGGCTCGATCGAGCAGAGCGACGAGATCGGGGACCCACGGCGCGCTCGCGCCGATGCACAGCTCGAGTGTGGCGTAGGTCCTGAGCGGCGTCCTGCGTCCGAGGTCGAGCCTCCCGGCCGCGAAGGCCCCGGCCGCGAGCCCGGTCAGATAGCCGCCGACGACCAGCGCGATCGAAGAGGACGAAGCCCCGAGCACGTAGCCGATGCTGCGCACCCACAGAATCTCGTAGAGCAGCGCCGCCAGTCCCGAGAACAAGAACAACAGCGCGATCAGACCCGGCACTCGATCCCCTTCCTGCTCATGGCGGGATCCACGTTGGCCCGTCCCGCCACCCCCGGGGACCCTCGTCCTCCTCAAAACCAAAGAGTACAAGGCGCCGGCGAGATCTTCCCCTATGTTGCTGAACGTTCACGGTTGCATTCGAGGGCGGGTCTTCGGTGGCAGAAGAGATGCGACTCAAGGGACTTCCCTCCCATGCGCCGGTATTGTCGTGCGAGCGACCGCGACCGCCGGCGGATCGCCTGAGGGACCGAACCATATGACGTCGATCGAATCTCTCGTCGTTCCAAAGGACAAGCTGCGCTG